>Ga0265798_10001029_pt1 | contig 44368 bp, 36 predicted proteins | sample P3T30metagenome_FD_192430 | JGI IMG/M metagenome (GOLD analysis project Ga0265798, IMG submission 192430) | Plant litter microbial communities from East Loma Ridge, Irvine, California - P3 T30 | ecosystem: Environmental > Terrestrial > Plant litter > Unclassified | place: USA: California... | reverse complement strand
GCAAGACCGTGGTCGCCGAGTTCGCGGTGTACCTGGCGATGCAGCGGCCGAGCGCCAAGATCTTCTACACGGCGCCGATGAAGGCGCTCAGCAACCAGAAGTACGCCGAGCTCGTCGCCGAGTACGGACCCGAAGAGGTGGGCCTGCTCACCGGGGACACGAACGTCAACAGCCGCGCACGCATCGTCGTCATGACGACCGAGGTGCTGCGCAACATGCTCTACGCGGACTCGGACCTCCTCCGCGACCTGGCCTTCGTGATCATGGACGAGGTGCACTACCTGGCCGACCGCTTCCGCGGCGCCGTGTGGGAGGAGGTCATCATCCACCTGCCGCAGAGCGTGCGGATGATCTCGCTCTCCGCCACGGTCTCCAACGCGGAGGAGTTCGGCGACTGGCTGCAGGCGGTGCGCGGGGAGACGGACGTGATCGTCTCCGAGGAGCGGCCCGTGCCGCTCGAGCAGCACGTCATCGTGCGGCACCGGATGGTCGACCTCTTCGACTCGTCGGGGCTCGCCGCCACGCACCGCGTCAACCCCGAGCTCGTCCGGATGACGCACGGCGGGGGTCGCGAGTCCGCCCGCGTGCGCGCCGGTCAGGGGCACGGTCGCGGCCGCGGGGGAGCGGGCGGCGGCGCGGGCCGCCGTGCGCCGGGGCCCTGGGAGCGGGGTCGCATGGACCGCCCCGAGGTGGTCGCCCTCCTCGACGAGCGGAACCTCCTGCCGGCCATCTTCTTCATCTTCAGCCGGGCCGGATGCGACGCCGCGGTCAAGCAGGTGCTCCGCGCGGGCGTCCGCCTCACGCACGCGGACGAGCGCGACGAGATCCGCGCCGTCGTGGAGGAGCGCTGCCGCACGCTGCGCGACGAGGACCTCGCCGTCCTCGGCTACTGGGAGTGGCTCGAGGGGCTGGAGCGGGGCGTCGCCGCCCACCACGCCGGCATGCTCCCCGCCTTCAAGGAGGTCGTCGAGGAGCTGTTCCAGCGCAAGCTCGTGAAGGCCGTGTTCGCCACGGAGACGCTCGCGCTCGGGATCAACATGCCCGCCCGCACGGTCGTGCTCGAGCAGCTGGAGAAGTTCAACGGCGAGGCGCGCGTCCCGCTGACGCCGGGGGAGTACACGCAGCTCACGGGCCGCGCGGGCCGCCGCGGCATCGACGTCGAGGGCCACGCGGTCATCCAGTGGAAGGACGGGCTGGATCCGCAGGCCGTCGCCTCCCTCGCGTCCCGCCGCACGTACCCGCTCAACTCGAGCTTCCGGCCGACCTACAACATGGCCGTCAACCTCATCGACCAGTTCGGTCGCGAGCGCACGCGCGAGGTGCTCGAGTCGTCGTTCGCCCAGTTCCAGGCGGACCGCGCCGTGGTCGACCTCGCCCGCAAGGTGCGCACGCAGGAGGAGTCGCTCGCCGGCTACGAGAAGGCCATGGCCTGCCACCTCGGCGACTTCCGCGAGTACTCGGGCCTCCGCCGGGAGCTCAGCGACCTGGAGCGCGCCACGTCGGCGCGCGCCGACATGCAGCAGCCGGGCCAGCACGGCGAGCGCGACAAGCGCCAGCGCCAGCTCACCGACCTGCGCCGCCGGATGAAGGCCCACCCCTGCCACGCCTGCAAGGACCGGGAGTCCCACGCGCGCTGGGCGGAGCGCTGGTGGCGGCTCAAGCGGCAGACGGATGCGCTCGGCCAGCAGATCCGCACGCGCACGAACGCCGTGGCCAAGGTCTTCGACCGCGTCACCGAGCTGCTGCTCTCGCTCGGCTACCTCAAGCGCGCCGCCGACGGGCAGGTCGCGCCGACGCCGAACGGGCGGATGCTGAAGCGCATCTACGGCGACCGCGACCTCCTCGTGGCCGAGTGCCTCCGCACGCAGGTGTGGGTCGACCTCGATCCCGCGGCCCTCGCCGCGATGGCCGCGTCGCTCGTCTACCAGCCGCGCCGGGACGAGGGCGACCGCAACGACAGGAACCTGCCGCGCGGCGCGTTCCGGCCGGCGCTCGAGCGCACCGAGGAGATCTGGTCGCGGCTCGACGACGTGGAGCGCGAGCGCCGCCTCCCGACGACCGAGCCGCTCTCGACGGGCCTGTGCGCACCCATGCACCGGTGGGCGCGCGGGGGCAGCCTCGACGCCGTGCTCGACGAGGCCGACCTGGCCGCCGGCGACTTCGTGCGGTGGACGAAGCAGACCATCGACCTCCTCGACCAGCTGTCGATCGTCGCGGACGGGCCCGTCTCCCGCAACGCGCGGACGGCCCTCGACAGCATCCGGCGCGGCATCGTCGCGTACTCGTCGGTGTGACCGCGCTCGCCCGCGCGCCCCGACGGGGACGCGTCGAATCCCCCGGCGCGCCCGCGCCGGAGCCGATCCGTCCGCCCGTGCCCCTGTGGGGCGCGCTCCTGGCCGCCGCGCTCTCCGGGCCGGTCCTCGACGCGGCCTTCCCCGATCGCGGGCTCTGGCCCCTGGTGTTCCCGGGGATCGCCCTCGTGCTGCTGGCGCTCCGGGGGCGGCGCGCCGGGCCGGCCTTCCTGGTCGGCCTCGTCGCGGGTCTCGCGTTCTACCTGACCCACATCGAGTGGGCGTCGCTCTACCTGGGGCCGGTGCCCTGGATCGCCCTGTCCGCCCTGGAGTCGCTCTTCGTCGCCACGGGTGCCGCCGTCATCGCCACCGCGTACCGCTGGATCCCGCGCGCGTTCCCCACGGTCGCCGGCCGCGTGATCCTGCTGCCCGTCGCGGTCGCGGGGCTGTGGACCGCACGCGAGGCGATCTCGGCGGTCTGGCCCTACGGCGGCTTCGCCTGGGGGCGGGTGTCGCTGTCGCAGTCCGAGGGACCCTTCGCGCACCTCGTCACCTGGCTCGGGCTGTCGGGGCTGTCGTTCGTGCTCGTGCTGCTCGTGGCGCTCCTGCTCGAGCTCGCCGCCGAGGAGCGCGTCCGCCGGTCGTCCCGGGCCCTCGTGGCCGGGATCGCCGTGGCGCTCGTGCTGGTCGTGCCCGCCTTCCCGGTGACGACCACCGGCACCACCCGCGTCGCCGCCGTGCAGGGGAACGCGAAGGCCGGGTACTTCGACGGCGCCCGCTACGGCGACATCCTGCGCGCGCACCTCCAGGCGACGGAGGAGATCCCCTCCGACGCGGGCGTCGACATGGTCGTCTGGCCCGAGAACGCGGCGGACGCGGATCCGCTCCGCGACCCCGGGGCCGCCGCCGCGCTCGACCGGGTCGTGGCGCGCCTCGGCGCGCCGCTCGTCGTCGGCACCGTGACCGAGCGCGACGGCCGCTTCTACAACGAGTCGATCGTGTGGACCGGGGGCCGCGCGACCGACCACTACGACAAGAAGCACCCCGTCCCGTTCGGCGAGTACGTGCCCGACCGCGCGTTCTGGGAGCCGTTCGCGCCCGACCTCATCGGCCTCATCCAGCGCGAGTACACGCCGGGCACGACCGACCAGGTCATGGACGTCGCGGGCGTCACCGCGGGCATCGCCATCTGCTTCGACATCGTCGACGACCAGCTCACGACGGACATGGTCGACGAGGGCGCGGGTCTCATCCTCGCCCAGTCCAACAACGCCGACTTCGGCCGCACGGACGAGAGCGTGCAGCAGCTCGCCATCGCGCGCATGCGGGCGCTGGAGACCGGCCGGAGCGTCGTCAACATCTCCACCGTGGGCACGAGCGCGATCGTCGGACCCGACGGCCGCGACCTCGACCGCCTGCCGTGGTTCACCGCCGGGTCGATGGTGGTGGACGTGCCGATCGCGGATGTCGTGACGCCCGCGATCCTCGTGGGCCGCGACCTCGAGTGGTTCGTCTCCGGCCTGGGGCTCGGGGCCCTCGCCGTCGCGGGCCTGGCGCTCGGGCGACGCGGACGCCGTGACGCGCGCTGACGACGCCGACGCCGACCCGAGGCGCGGACGGACGGCCCCGCGCGCACGAGAGCCCCCGGCGCGTGCCGGGGGCTCTCGTGTCGCTCCGCGATCGGAGGGGCTGCGTCAGGCGCCGATGCGATGCTGCCCGCGCCGGGCGCGGAGCACGGCGAGGCGCTCCTCGAGGAGCTCCTCGAGCTCGGCGCGCGTGCGGCGCTCGAGCAGCATGTCCCAGTGGCTCCGGGGGATCTTCGCCTCGACCTCGTCGTGGGCGACGGGTGCGCCCTCGGCGTCGAGCAGGCGACCCTCCTGTCCGCTCTTCGGGGACTCCCACACCTCGGGGACCTCGGCGTCCGCCGAGAACACGACCTCGAACGTGGTGCCGTCGGTCGTGCGGTACGTCTTCCTCTGCCGGGGGGAGAAGCTCACGCCCTCCTCGCTCTGCAGGCTCGTGGAACCGAGCCGCATCCCGCGCAAGCTGCGATCTGCCATGGTGGTCTCCTCTCGCGATGCACTCCCCGTTGTAAACCGCGCGGCTGGGAGGATCCTTTCTCAGGACACCCGGTTCCCAGGCGAATCCCAGTCCCTGCGTCGGAGTTCGGCGAGGGCGCGCTCGGGCCGGTCCGTGACGATCCCGTGGACTCCCGCGCTGACCAGGAGGATCATCTCCGTGGCGTCGTCGACCGTCCACACGTGGACCTCGCGCACCCCCGCGGCCAGGCGCCGGACCATCGTGGAGGACGTGGTGCGGATCCCCAGGACCCGGCGCGGCATCTGCACGGCGTCGATCCCGTGGAGGGCCGCACGGACGACGGGGGAGAGGCCGAGCCGCGCGCCGAGCACCGCGACGACGAGGCGACCGGCGTCGGCCGACGTGGCGACCCCCGGGAGGAGCGCCACCGTGCGTCGGCGCCTCGACCCGGAGAAGGAGGTGACGAGTACGCGCCCCACGGCGCCGGCCGCGAGGACGTCCCGGGCCACCGCCGACGGCGCCGACCTCCCCTTCACGTCGACGTTGACGCGGGCCGACGGCAGCTCGCGCAGGAGCTCGGCCAGCGTCGCGACGCGGGCGCCGGACCCGAGGTCGATCGCGCGCAGGTCCGCAAGGGTCACGTCCGCGACGCGGCGCCGGTCGCCCGCGAGACGTCGGAGGTCGGGATCGTGCCAGAGGACGCAGGCGCCGTCGGCGGTGACGTGCGCGTCGGTCTCGAGGTGCGTGACCCCGGCGTCCCACGCGGCGCGGAAGGCGCCCAGGGTGTTCTCGACGGTCCCCGGACGGATCCCGCCGCGGTGGGCGAGCACGCGGGGGAGCGCCCCGTCGAGGTAGCGGACGCGAGGTCCGCCGCCGGGTGCGTCGTCGGCGAGGCGCGTCATGGTGCCTCCCCTCGCCGCCTACGCCGAACCTAGACCTGCGTCGACGAGGGCGTTGGTAGGCTCTCAGGCGCCGTCGGCGTGGTGCCCAGCCCGTCCGTCGGAGTCCCGGCAGCAGCCGGATGACCCGTCGCGCGCCCGTGGGTGCGCACCTTCGAGGAGGAGACCCCCGTGAGCACCGTCGACGAGATCCGCCCGTTCGCCCCCGACGAGCTGCGCGGACGCCGCGCCCTCGTGACGGGCTCGTCCCGCGGCATCGGCGCCGACACGGTCGCCTACCTCGCGGGCGCCGGCGCGGACGTCGTGGTCAACTACCGCAACAAGGCCGCGCGCGCCGAGAAGCTGGTCGCGAAGCTCATGGAGGGCGGCACGAAGGCCGTCGCGGTCGGGGCCGACCTGACGGATCCGGCGTCGGTCGACGCGCTCATGGAGACGATCCGCGCCGAGCTCGGCGGGCTCGACGTGCTCGTGCTCAACGCCTCCGGCGGCATGGAGAGCGGCATGGCCGAGGACTACGCCATGACCCTCAACCGCGACGCGCAGCTGAACGTGCTGCGGAGCGCGCTGCCCCTGATCTCCGACGGCGGACGCGTCGTGTTCGTCACGAGCCACCAGGCCCACTTCATCCGCACGACCGAGACCATGCCCGAGTACGAGGCCGTCGCCCGGAGCAAGCGCGCGGGGGAGGACGCCCTCCGCGAGCTCATCCCGGAGCTCGACGCCCGCGGCATCGGGTTCGTGGTGGTCTCCGGCGACATGATCGAGGGCACCATCACCGCGACGCTCCTCGGCCGCATGAACCCCGAGGCGATCCAGGAGCGCAAGGAGGCGTCCGGCGGCCTCTACAACGTGTCGCAGTTCGCGGCCGAGGTCGCGCGCGCGGTGGTCGACCCGATCCCCGCGGACCACCTCCGCCTCGTGGGCGACACGAGCAGCTTCCGTCCCGAGTGACCCGGCCGGGCGGCCCGCTCCCGTCGCGGGGCGCGGGCTAGGCTCGGACCGATGAAGACCACGGATCTCGACCTCCTCACCTCCGTCTCCCGTCCCGTCGTCTCGCCCGACGGCCGCCTGGCCATCGCGTCCGTGACGCGGCCGCGGGTGCATGCCGACGCCTACACCGGGCAGCTGTGGGAGGTGGCGATCGACGGATCCGCCCCGCCCCGTCGCCTCACGCGCGGGTTCCGCGACACGGCGCCGCGCCTGTCGCCGGACGGCGACGTGCTCGCGTTCCTGCGCGCGGAGCCGAAGGGGCCGCCGCAGCTGCACGTGGTGCGCGCCGCGGGCGGCGAGCCCGTGGCCGTCACCGACGAGCTGCTCGGCGTCGGCGCGTACGACTGGTCGCCGGACGGCACCCGCATCGTCTACGCCGCGCGCGTCGCGGAGCCCGGCCGGTACGGCAGCGTCGAGGGCGTCTCCTCCGCGGCCGAGCCGGCACGGCGGATCACGACAACGAAGTACCTCGCCAACGGGCTCGGCTGGTCGACCGACCGGCACGTGCAGCTCCACCTCGTGGAGGTCCCGGACCTCGCGGCCGAGCCGTTCGCGGCGGCCGTCCCCTCCGGCTACCCGGACGCGGCCGACGCCGCGATGCGCGGTGCGGACGCCGGCGCCTCGCCGTCGGCCGCCGAGCGCGCCGGCGTCGGGCCCGTGATCCGCCTCACCGACGAGCCGGTCGACCACGGCTCCCCGCGCTTCTCCGCCGACGGGTCGGAGGTGCTCTTCGTCGCCTCGCGGCACGCGGGCCGCGACGACGACCTCCTCGCCGGCGCCTACGCCGTGGCGGTCCCCGCCCCGGGCACCGCGTCCGCGGACGTGCCCGAGGTGCGCACGATCGTCTCGCACGAGGCCGGGCTCGGCGTCGGCGAGGCGGTCGCCGTCGACGGCGGACGCGTCTTCCTCCTGGCGCAGGACCTGGGGGAGAGCGGAGTCGACTTCGTCGCCCGCAACACCTCCCTCTACGTGCTCGACCCGTCCGACGCGGTCCCGCGCGTGCTCACGGACGCGGAGACCGTCGACCTCGGCGGAAGCGACATCACCGTCCTCGACCGCGACGCCGTGCTCGTCCTCAACGCCTCGCGGGGGACCGTGCAGCTGCTGCGCGTGAGCGCCGACGGCGTCGTCGAGGCGCTCGTCGACGACCAGGTCGAGGTGACGGGCGTCGGCGTCGGGGGAGGGCGGATCGTGGTCTCGCTCACCGACCCGCGCACCCACGGCGACCTCGCCCTCGTGCGCGACGACCGCGCGCCCGACGCCGGATCGGCGCTCGTCCCGCTCACCGACCTCTCCGCCGCCCTGCGCGACCGCGGCATCCGCCCGCTGCACGAGCTCGTCGTCGAGGGTCGCGACGGCTACCCCGTTCACGGCTGGGTCATCCTGCCCGAGGGGGAGGGGCCGCACCCGGTGCTCCTCGTGATCCACGGCGGGCCCTACGCGGCCTACGGCGTGCACCTCTTCGACGAGGCGCAGGTGTACGCCGACGCCGGGTACGCGGTGCTGCTCTGCAACCCGCGCGGCGCGGCCGGCTACGGCCAGGCGCACGGCCGTGTCATCAAGGAGCGGATGGGCACGGTCGACATGCAGGACGTGCTCGACTTCCTCGACGGCGCGATCGCGGTCCACGACTCCATCGACGGCTCCCGCGCCGGCATCATGGGCGGCTCCTACGGCGGCTACCTCACGGCGTGGACCATCGCGCACGAGCACCGCTTCGAGGGCGCGATCGTCGAGCGGGGCTTCCTCGACCCGGAGCTGTTCACGGGCACGTCCGACATCGGGACGTTCTTCGGCGAGGAGTACACCGGCCACGACGAGGCCACGCGCCGGACGCAGAGCCCGCAGGCGGTCGCGCACCAGGTGACGACGCCCACCTTCGTCGTGCACTCCGAGGACGACCTGCGCTGCCCGCTGTCGCAGGCCGAGCGGTACCACCTCGCGCTCGTGCGCGCCGGCGTCGAGACCGAGATGCTCGTCTTCCCGGGCGAGGACCACGAGCTGAGCCGCTCGGGTCGCCCGCGGCACCGCGTGCAGCGGTTCGAGGCGATCCTCGACTGGTGGGCGCGGCACCTGCCCGTCGGCGGCGGCGCCCGATGACCGACGGCGAGGTGGTGCGGCACGTCCGCGACACCGCGCGGATCCTGCTGGTCGACGAGCGCGACCGGCTGCTGCTGTTCCTCACGAACTACTCGGCGAACGTGGACCTTCCGCCGCGCTGGCTGACGCCGGGCGGGGGCATCGACCCGGGCGAGACGCCCGCCGAGGCCGCGCTCCGCGAGCTGTTCGAGGAGACGGGGCTGCGCGTCGAGTCCGTGGGCGAGCCCGTCTGGGAGCACGACTACGCGCGCCGCCGCATCGACGGCGACCTCGACGTCGGGCACTCGACCTTCTACCTGGTGCGGGTCGACGCGTTCGCGCCCGTGTCGGACAACTGGATGCCCGACGAGTTCGACGACATCCACGCGCACCGCTGGTTCGGGCTCGACGAGCTCGCGGCCTCGGCGGATCCGGTCGAGCCGGCGGAGCTGGTCGAGGTCGCGCGGGAGGTGCTGTCGACGCGGTCGTGACGCACCCTCTCAGGAGGAGTGCGCAGCGGGCGCCATCGCGTTCCTCCGTCGCCGCGTCGTGATTCCTGCGTTGCGCGAAGTGGATGAGCATCACCTGTGCCGTGCGACGTCTGCAATGGTGTGCCGATGAACACAGACATCCGGACGTTCACCTTCGAGCGCGTCGCGCGCAGAGACTTTCACCCGCTCTCGGTCACTCCGCTCGGTCAACTGACTGGTTCATTCCGGGTGCTGACTGTCTGCCTCCTACTCTCCGTCTGCGTCTTCGCGGTCATCGTCTTCGTTGTCCCACCGGCGCTCCGCAGACACGTGCGTCGAAAGGGGGCGATGCCAACTGAAGAGCTAGTTCTGTACAGGACGCGGATCGTCGAGGCGGTGGGGCGGGACTCGCAGATGAAACACTCAGTCGTCCTGCTGTCCGGAGCTTGGCGTGAATTCGGCCAGGCAAGGGGAGCGAGGTTCACGGCGTCTGAGCGGTACGTGATCCTCGAGGACCTTCTCGTCAGACGTGTGCTGGTACCGATGTACTCGGGTGACAGCCTCGAAGCATCGATACAGAGAATCGCCTGGAACATCTTCCAAAGGCCTGTGTCGCGCGTGATGCTGAGCGACCTGAGCTGGCAACGCCTGGTGACGGATGGACAGGCATCGATGGTGGCCAACGGCGGCGACATCATCTTCATCAACGGATCTCCTGGAGCGGGCGTCGTCTCCAGGAGCGATCGAGTCACGATGTCGACGGAGTCCGGGGTGGACATGGACTACGTCGACCGGGTCCTGCAGGCCATCAGCGTCGACGCGGCGTCGCTGCAGCCGACCAGCGAACTGCGGATCCGAGCTGAGCAGCTGGCGGACGACTTGAAGAGACATGCCGCAGAGGACGATGAGCGTCAGGTTCGTACAGTCCTATCGGAGCTCCTTGCCTTTGCGGCGAACAGTGCGGGCCTCTGGGTCGCAACTCTGACACTGCTGCAATCGACATAGCGTCGTGCACAGGCGAGATTCCCGGGAGTGGCATCCGATGTCGTGCGTGAAGTGCGACTCCGGCGCGTGACCACAAACGGGGTCAAGGCTCCTGACCAGACCGCTGATAATGCACATTATGTCATGTAAAGACTTTGCGGCAGCGCGTGTAGGCAGTCGATGCGGCTCGCCGTACCTCCCCCCTTCGTGTTGGAGCAGCCCATTGAGGCCCACAGGGCGGGCGGTAATCCATCAAGCGACGTCGGGTCGGGGCGTATTGGCTAAGCGAGGGCAGTCGAGCGGTGCGTGCTGCTGTCCGCATCACCCTTGACCCACGCGACCCCTTGCCCGTCTTCTCGCTAAAGAGGATGCGCGGCCGCTGTTCCTCTGCACGGGGTGGAGAGGCGCGGACGGCGCTCCACGTTCTCGCCACCAGACGACGGTGCCGTCGGCCGCGGCGAGGATCAAGCGGCCGTGCGTCCTCCTCCCAGTTCCATCACTGTGTGACGACCTCGAACGGGTTACGCGACCGTCGTGCTGTTCGCGGCCTGGCCGACCGGATCGACGGGGGCGGACTCGGGCACTACGAGTTGCGCCAAGAAGCGGTCTCGCTCTGCCTGGACGGGATAGGAAGCCACGTCGCGGACGCATTCGGGACACCAGTGCCCGGCGGTGAGGATGAGGCGGGCGCTGCCGGAGAAGTGGTGCCCAGATGCGCAGCGCCAGTCCAGCGGCGTGGCAATGCCTCCCGGCTCCGCAGTCTTCGACAGGAGCGCGCCGCCGCGGAAGTCGGCCACGCCTGCGAGCACGCCTTGGTCCCATCCGCTCACGGGCAGGCTCTCGTCGTATCCGTGGTCGAGCTGCACTGGTTCACGGTTGGGGCGGGGCGGCCAGAAGGTGCTCCAGTCGCCGATAGCCTCATGCTCCGCGCGGGATCCGAAGTAGGCGCTGACCGCGTCCTCGTCGCGGTCGCGGAGGTAAGCCATGGTGCCGCGGTGCTTGAGGGTGAGCGGCTTCATCAGCAGGTTCTTGACGATCCATGCCGGGACGCGTCCGGCGACTGTGAGATGAGGGTTGGCGGCGACGGCGCGCGCAAGCGCGGCGTCGAGGGTGTCCTCGCGGAACGGGACCAGCTCATGGAGACGGTCGGAGTCCGTGTACCACTGGCCGTGGAAGTTGCGGGTCGCGAACCAGGAGCGGTCGTACCACGCCCGGGGGTCGTCGACCCCGAGGGCGTGCGAAATCCGGGTCTGCAGCTGCCAGTTGGTCAGGCGCCAGGACTCGCCGCCGCCGATGTTGAAGATCCCACCCCAGAGCTCATCCGGCACCTCTGCCTCGGAGACGCCTACCATCAGGCGCGCGGCGTCCTCGGCCGTCACCCACTCCATCACTCCCCCGAGGGTGGAGTGGGTCATGATCGGGTCGCGGATTCCGAGCATGCCGGGATGGAGGATGCCGGTCTGCCGGAGCCACGTCCAGCGCGGGAGCCCGGATTCGATGAGCTCCTTCTCGGCGATGACCTTGCTCTGCCCGTACTCGTCGAACCGTGAGACGCGCAGCGGATCACCGACGCGGCCCCAGTGGTGCGGAGGGGTGCGGTCGCCCGTCTCGGCGACGGTGCCGATCCCGACCACGGCGATGGCGGAGGGGTCCGGCTGCGCTTTCACGGCGCGGATGATGTTGCGGATGCTCCCCACGTTCACGCGGTGGGCCAGCTCGGGGTGGTCATCGGCGAAGGGTGAGACGACGGCGCCGATGTGGAGCACGACGTCGGACCCGCGGACGCAGCGCTCGACGGCCGAGAAGTCGGTGAGGTCGCCGAAAACGACCTCCAGGTTCTCCATGTCCTCGAAGCGGCGGATGGCCGCGGTGTCCTTCGGTGACGGCAGGACCAGGGCGACGACCTCGAAGTCGGGCTCCCGCTCGCGGAAAGCCTCCAATACGGCCCGCCCCCAGTTGCCGGCCGCCCCGGTCAGGAAGACGCGGCGACGCGCGGTCACGCGGCCGGCTCGGCGGCACTCATCGCCATGAGCTGCTCGAGGGTGTCCATCGGGATGGCGCCGCCAACGAAGGCGAGGAACTGCTTCATCGGCATCGACTCCACCATGCGGAGCGCGTCGGCGTTGTCGTCGGCCTGCGCGGCCTGCTCCGGGCTCATGCCAGACGCGAGGCCCTGCTGGATCGCGGGCCCGACGGTCGGGTGGGCGAACCAGTCGCCGACGGTGGAGTCGAGCGTGAGCACGCGCACGATGACGTCGCCTGTGAGGGTGATCGACTCTTCCGCGACGATGTGGGACACGTTCTCCCCGATCTGGATCGAGTGCTCACCTGCGGGGACGACCCACTGCGAGAGCTCAACGTCCCAGTAGGCGAAGGCGCGGCGGTCGAGGTCGAGCTCGATGGTGCGGGACTCTTCGGGCTCGAGCGCGACCTTCGCGAAGGCGCGTAGCTCGCGGGCGGGTCGACGGACGGGCCCAGCCTGCGTGGCGACATACACCTGCACGACGTGCTTGCCCGCGACCTGCCCCGTGTTCTCCACCGTGACCGCCACGTGGACGGAGTCGTCACCCGTGGAGATCACGCGCAGCTGCGACGTGCGGAAGGTCGTGTAGCTCAAGCCGTGGCCGAACGGGTAGCGCACGGCAAGCTCGGCGGTCTCATAGTGGCGGTAGCCGACCATGACGCCCTCGCCGTAGCGCACGTGGCCTTGCTCGCCGGGGAAGTTGTGCCAGCTGGGGTTGTCCTGCAGCCGCAGTGGGATCGTCTCGGCGAGGTGGCCCGACGGGTTCACGACGCCGAAGAGCACGTCGGCGATCGCCGACCCGCCGGCCTGGCCGAGCAGCCAGCCCTCGAGGATCGCGTCGACGCCGTCGTGCCAGCCCTCGAGCGACACGACGCCGCCGTTGGAGAGCACCACGATCGTGCGGGCGGCGGTCGCGGCGACCGCTCGGATGAGGTCGATCTGCGACTGAGGCAGGTCGAGGTGCCCGCGGTCGAAGCCCTCCGACTCCTCGCTGTCGCCGAGCCCCGCGAAGACGATCGCGACATCGGCGCGCGACGCGGCCTCGACCGCCTGATCGCGACGCGCCTCGGCGTCCGCGTCGTCTCCGAGCACGAAACCGATGGCGTGCTCGACGTCAATGCCGCGCTCTGCCGCGAGCTTCCGCAGGGCGTCCAGCGGCACGTCGACCCGGGTCGGGTTGAGGTGCGAGCTGCCGCCGCCCTGGAAGCGCGGCTCCATGGCGAAAGCGCCGATGACCGCGAGTCGGCGCGGCGAGGCCATTGGCAGGACGTCGTCGTCGTTCTTGAGCAGGACGATCGAGTCGGCCGCGAGGCTCCGCGCGACGGCGTGGTGGGCGTCGATGTCGAACTCCCCCGTCGCCTCATGGGGCAGGTGGGTCAGCGCGAGGACGCGGCGGACCGCCGCGTCCACGGCCTCCTCGGGGAGGCGACCGGAGCGCACCGCGTCCACGATCTCCTGGTCGGTGACGCCTCCGCTCCCCGGCATCTCGAGGTCCATTCCCGCGGCGACTCCGGCAACGCGGTCGCTGACGGCTCCCCAGTCGGACACCACGGCGCCCTCATAGCCCCAGTCGTCGCGCAGGACCTCGGTGAGGAGCCACCGATTGTGGGACGCATAGACGCCGTTGATCTTGTTGTAGGACACCATGACCGTGGCCGGCGCCGCCTCCTTCACGACCCGTTCGAAGGCGGGGAGGTAGATCTCGCGCAGGGTCCGCTCGTCGACGTCGGCGCTGATGCGCATCCGCTCGTGCTCCTGGTTGTTCGCCGCGAAGTGCTTCACCGAGGCGCCGGGGCCGACCGCCTGCATGGCGGTGACATGGGCGGCGCCCAGGACCCCGGAGAGGAGAGGGTCCTCGGAGTAGTACTCGAAGTTGCGGCCGCACAGCGGCGAACGCTTGATGTTCACGCCCGGGCCGAGGATGACCGACACGCCGAGGGCGAGACCCTCGCGGCCGACCGCGGCGCCGAGCTGCGCGGCGACTTCCGGGTCCCAGCTCGACCCGACGGCGACCGCCGGCGGGAAGCAGGTCGAGGGAAGCGCGCCGTTGATGCCGAGGTGATCGGCGGCACCGTCCTGCCTGCGGACGCCGTGAGGTCCGTCGGTGAGCACGATCGCGGGGATGCCGGCCTCATCGATTGCTTTCGTCGTCCAGAAGTCGTGGCCGGAGAGGAGGGAGGCCTTCTGCTCCAGGGTGAGGGTGCTGATGTCGTGTGTCATGCGGGCACTCCGTTCGGGGTGAGGATCGAGGAAAGTTCAGCGCGGAACTCGTCTGAGGCGCCGGGGAGGTAGTCGAGGAGGGTGCGGATGGGCATGCCCGCCGCTTCGGGGGCGCGACCGTCGAGCGGGATGCCCGGGTAATGGCGCGTGAAGATGTCGGTGAACCTCCGCCACGCGGCGGGGTCGCCGGCGACTTCGCCGAGGGTGGAGTCGAGGTCGTACGAGGCGGGACCCGCTGCCGCGTCGACCTCGTAGGTCCAGCTATGGTCTCCCGCCTCTACTGTGATGCTCGCGCGGTCGGCGCTGGCCGGGAGCGCGACCTCGGCGGTGGTGCCCTCGGGGATGCTCAGGTTGAGGGTCGCGGTGGCGCCCTCCAGTCGCCAGGCGACGCGGACCTCGCCGTGGACGGTCATGTGCCGGAGGCTCGCCGAGGTGAGCCCCCCGCCGGGCTGGGGCGCGATGCGCATCCGCCGGTACCCGGGCTCGATGGCAGTGAGGCCGCCGATGGTGCGGTGCATCCAGTCGACGACGGCGCCGAGCGCGTAGTGGTTGAGCGAGGTCATGCCGGACGGGTTGATGGTGCCGTCGGGGCGGATTGAGTCCCAGCGCTCCCAGATCGTGGTCGCTCCCATCGTCACGGGGTACAGGAAGGAGGGGCAGCCGGTCTCGAGCAGCAGGAGGTAAGCCTCGTCGAGGTGGCCGGTGGCCGACAGGGCGTCGGTGACCAGCGGCGTGCCCGCGAATCCGGTCGAGATCCGGTATCCGGCGCGGGCGACGATGTCGGCAAGCCGGTCGCCGGCGTGCGCCTTCTGGGCGTCGTCGAGGAGGTCGAAGGTGATCGCCAGCGCATACGCGGTCGCGGTCTCGTCCACGACGCGGCCTGCCTTCGTCACGAACTCGTCGAGGAAGGCCCCGTGCACGCGCGCGGCGAGGGCGCGGAACTCCTCGGCATCGGCGTCGCGGCCCAGGACGACTGCGGTGTCCGCGATCTCGCGCGTCGTACGGCACAGGAAGGCCGCCGCGACGAGGTGGCGGTCGGTCTTGCCGCCGGCCGGGTTGTCGATGGGGGCGTCCGGATCCAGCCAGTCGCCGTATTGGAAGCCCGAGCTCCAGAGCCCGTCAGCGTCGAGGAGCCCTGCGACCTGTCGGATGAAGGCGGTCATCGATTCGTACGCGTCGGCGAGGATGCCCTCGTCGCCGTACTCGCGGTAGAGCGCCCAGGGCAGGCTCACCGCGACGTCGCTCCACAGGGCGGTCGGGGACGACGGGGTGGAGAGCACGTCGGGCACGACCCACGGGACGTAGCCCTTCTCCTGCTGCTCGACGGCGAGGTCGCGAAGCCAGGAGCCGAGCACCCCGCGCACGTCGTAGAGGAAGGCCGCGGTCGGGGCGAAGGCGTTGATGTCCCCCGTCCAGCCGAGACGCTCATCGCGCTGCGGGCAGTCCGTGGGGACGCCGACGAAGTTGTCGCGCATCGACCACACGGCATTGGAGTGCAGCTGATCAAGCAGTGGCTCCGAGGTTTCGAACCAGCCGATGCGCGTCATGTCGGAGTGCACCACAATGGCGCGCACGGCAGAGGGCTTTAGCTCTCCCGGCCAACCGTCGACCTCGACATAGCGAAACCCGTGGAACGTGAACCGGGGTTCCCACGTCTCGGTGCCGTCGCCGCGCAGCGTGCACCGGTCGGTCGCGGCGGCGGTGCGGATGGTCTCGAAATCGGCCTCGCCCGCGATCATGACTTCCGAGTGGCGGAGGGAGATCGTCGTGCCGGCGGGCCCGGCGACCGTGAGGCGCACCCAGCCTGAGATGTTCTGACCGAAGTCGACGACGGTGCGGCCGGCCGGGGTGGTCAGGACCTCGACGGGCGCGAGCTCCTCAATGCGTCGGATCGGAGGCGCCATCGGGTCGATGAGTGCGTCGAGCGGACACTCGACCTGCTCGACCGCTCCCCAAGCGGAGTCGTCGAAGCCGGGGCTGTCCCAGCCGGCCGGCTCGAGGCGGGCGTCGAAGTCCTCGCCGTCGTAGATGCTGTTCGCGCGCACGCCGCCGGTCCCCGCCCGGAAGGCCGTGCCGCTGCCGACGACCTCGGTGCGCCCGTCCGCGTACTCCAGCTCCAGCTGCAGCCAGGCGGCCGGGCGGTCAGCGTAGTGGTGACGCTTCTCTTCCCACCCCAGGCGGCCGAGCGCCCAACCCTCGCCGAGTACGGCGCCCAGGGCATTGAGGCCGACCACGACGAACTCGGTGACGTCGTGGCTGCTCACCACGAGACGGTGCTTGTAGGACGTCCACCCGGGAGCGAGGACTTCGTCGCCAACGACACCTCCGTTGAGGTGAGGCTCGATCAGTCCGATGGCGGTGCTGCGGAGCACCGCTCGCAACGGCTGCTCGGCCACCTCGAACTCATGCCGCAGGTACGCGGCGGGTTCACCGGCGCTACCGGTGGACGTGATCGGGGTGATGAACGCGGCGGACCGGGGTGCGGGCATAGGGGGTGACTCCATCGTCGAGAAGGGGAACGCACTAGCGCGAGCTATCCAACGAACGGTACAGCCGTGGACTAGCGCGCGCAAGCTCGCTCGGCGGTGCAGGGGAAGAGTCACGGCTCCCCGCATGAGCACGCTCTAAGCTCGACGAGGAGCAGGGGACGGGACGGCATGGCGATCACGACGACGGAGAAGCGGGTGACCGCCGCCGACATCGCTCGCGACGTCGGCGTCTCCCGCGCCACCGTCGGCTTCGTCCTCAACGACACCCCCGGCCAGACCATCTCCGAGGCGACCCGGACGCGGGTGCTCGAGGCTGCCCGGCGCCTGGGCTACCGCCCCCACCTCGCTGCGCAGGCGCTGGCGAGCGGCCGGAGCCGCGTCATCCTCCTCGTGCTGCCCGACTGGCCCATGGAGTACAGCATGCGGCGCCATGTCGACGAGGCGTCGATCGCTCTCGATGAGGCCGGCTACTCCCTCGTGACGACGACCCCCCATGCCGGCGGTCGGGCGCGCCCGCTATGGGAGACGCTGCAGCCCGACGTCGTCATGGGGATGGTGCCGTTCACGCGCGAGCGATTCGATGAGATTCGCGCAGCCGGGGTGCCCGTAGTCATCCCCGAACCGGAGGGCGAGGCCGCAAGCGACGAGCACACCTTCACTGAGGGCCCCCGCCTCCAGGTCGAGCACCTGCTCGCGAAAGGACGACGACGCCTCGCGTTCGCCGGCTCCCCCGATCCCCGCTTGACCGGCCTTGTCGCGTCGCGTTTCGCCACCGCGGCGGCGTCCGCGCGGAGCGCTGGCATCGACGAGCTCGAGCGCGTCGACATCGGTGCCGAGGACGCCGCCGTGCAGGTGCGCCTGTGGCACGACGCCGGCATCACCGGCATCGTGGCGTACAACGACGACATCGCCGCGCTGGTAGTGGGGTCAGCCGTGCGGTCGGGGTTGACGGTCCCGGAGGAGCTGTCGGTCGTCGGACACGACGACTCCCCGCTCGCGCGCATGTTCCTGCCCGCGCTGACCTCCGTCCATGTCGACGACGCCGGGCTCGGGCGCTACTTCGCACGGCTCGCCCTGGCGGCGGCTAAGGGTGAGCCCGCTATCGGCGATGCTCCTGCCCAGCAGATCTCGCTGGTCGAGCGCGAGTCCTCCTGAGCTAGCGGCACGGCGCAGACCGCGCACCGCCTCGGGCGCCGTCGCGTCCATGCGCGCCCGGAGCTGCGACATGCCGTCGATGACGCGCTATCCGCAAACCCGACCAACTAGTTGCGCGCGCTAGTCCTCAGATGTACTGTCCCGGGTAGCGCGCGCTAGCGTGGCCCGATCGACAATGGAGTCTCATGACCAACAGCATTCCGGGACCCGAGTCCCCGACGCCTCCCGCCCCGTACCCGATCCCCCAGGCGACCGTCCCGGACGACTTCTCGTTGAAGACAGCGCCGGTCTTCACCCAGGAGCCGGTAGGCAGCAAGTACATCTGGCTCGTCGTGCTGGCGCAGTTCGGCATCTTCGTCGCCTTCATCACCCCGATCGCCATCTCCCTCGCGATCAAGGTCTCCCAGATCGCCCCCGGGCAAGAGGAGGTGCTCGGTTACATCACCGGCGCAGGAGCGTTCGCCGCGGTGATCGCGACGCCGCTTGCGGGGATGTTCAGCGACCGGACGCGATCCCGATTCGGCCGTCGGCGCCCCTTCATCTTCGCCGGGGTCGTCGTGGGGACCATCGCCCTGTTCATCATGGCTACCGCGACCACCATCCCCGTCTTGGCGCTGGGGTGGATCCTGTCCCAGATCGGCTGGGGCGCTGGAGCGCTATCGGGGGTCACGACGAGCACTGCCGACCGGCTGTCCCCGTCGCAACGGGGCAAGGTCGCCGGCCTGGGCGGCTTCGCGACGCAGATCGCACCCGCACTGGGAGTGGGCCTGGCCGGCGTCCTCGCGGCGGACAACCTCCTGCTCTTCCTGGTTCCCGGTCTCGTTGGAATCGTGCTGTCCCTGGCGTTCGTGTTCTTCGCCGGCGAGGCCGACAGCCGGGACATGATCCTGAACGGGCGCCTCAACCTCCCGACGATCCTCTCGAAATTCGTCTTCAACCCGCGCAAGCACAAGGACTACGCGTGGAACTGGCTCGGCCGCTTCCTCTTCTACTTCGGCCTCGCGCTGAGCACCACCTACACGGCGTACTTCTTCGCGCAGCGCCTGGGCGTCACTCTGCAGGAGGTTGCTGGCGTGCTCGTGCCCCTGTCCCTCATCGGTCTCGTCGCGACGACTCTCGGCGCGATCGGCGGAGGATTCCTCTCCGACAAGTTCCGCCGCAGGCGCATCTTCGTCCTCATCTCCGCCGTGATCTACGCGGCAGGCGCACTCGTGACCGGCCTCGCCCCCGGCATCGAGTTGCTCTACGTCGGCGGCGCCCTCACCGCGCTGGGAATCGGCACCTTCTCGGCCGTCGACCAGGCACTCCTGCTGGATGTGCTTCCCGAGCGCGAGACCGACGCTGGCCGCTACATGGGAATCATCGGATTCGCGGCGACCATCCCGCAGTCGATTGCGCCTCTGATCGCCCCGATCCTCGTGGGCATAGGCGTCGGCGCGGGTGGAGAGAAGAACTACTCGCTCCCGTTCTTCCTCGCCGCCGCGGTGGTCATCGCGGGCGGGCTCGTCGTCCTCCGCATCAAGGCGGTTCGCTGAAGCGGGGGTCTCCTCTCCGTACACGCGTGGCAGGGGGCGCCGCCGGGCGCGACTGCTCGAGCGCGAAGAGACGACACGAGCGGCCCTGACCTCAGCGGCGGAGCGCGGTGCACCAGGCCCAGAACCGGCCCTGCCACCTTTGAGACAGGGCCGGTCCGTCGAAGTCCCCATCCTGGACGGCGGCCCAGCCCCTCGTTCAGGAACGGTGACGAGTTCCTGCTGGAAGATCACCCTGTTCGGCTCGGACCCGAGCAGGAGCTCGATCGCCGCCGCCCCGATGGTCGCGCTGGGCTACTGCCGGACACTTGAGCGCGGGAGGACGGTGGCGATGGTGCCGTAGCCGACGAGCGCAACGTCGTCGGCCACGCGGGTATCGCCCAGAAGCACGCGCGTCTGCAGCCCGCCGCCGGCGAGCAAGTCGGTCGCGCAATGAGGGCATCGGGGCGCTCGCGGGTGTCCAGCTCCTCAAGGCGCGGTCGCCTCACGACCGGCGAGCACGGACAGGTTCTCGGTCGGGATCTCGACGAGCACGGGTCCGGCCGGCGGCGACTGCGGCGCGGGCCCCCACGGGCCGATCGGACACCGGGCGGATCGACGCCGGCCCTCAAACGACCGTGATAGGCCGACGATCGATGGACATGAGTGGCTCTACGGACAAGTACCCGTGACATCGGCGACGGGGATGGCAACGGCAACGGAGAGGTGCGGCAGGTCGCGGGCCCCTAGTCGACGAGGACGCTGGAGATGCGCGGTAACTGGGCCTGCCGCCCGAATCCCCTCCCCCGTGCGGCAACATGAACAGGCCAGGCACTGCTTCTCCAACAGATCTCGCAACGCGCCCTCGCGCCTCGGGTCGGATCCGATGCTCGCGAGGATGACGCCGGGCCGGCCTCCGCCCCACCCCTCTACGCCGCGCTCGACTCCGAATGCAAAACTTGTCTTGCAACATGTTCTTTGCAACTGTACGTTGGGGCTATGACCGAGGACATCGAGGAGATCAGGGCCGGGGCCAGAGTGCTCGACAGGGCGAGCTTGAAGGCGTTAGCCCATCCGCTACGGATCAAGCTGTTCGATCTGCTCTCGGCTTATGGACCGGCTACGGCGAGTGGTCTTGCCGCGCGGGTGGGTGAGTCGAGCGGAGCGACCAGCTACCACCTCCGTCAGCTGGAGCGGCACGACTTCATCCGGGAAGTCCCGGGCATGGGAACCGACCGGGAGCGATGGTGGGAACGCATCCCCGGCGGCATGACCGTTGGTAGTCGGCCATCCGAGAAATCTCCCGCGGAGCGACTCGCATCGCACCTCCTTCTCCAGGAGCTCACGAGTGGGCGTGGCCAGCGGTTGCAGGACTTCGTCGATCGGGGGGACGACGAGCTGACCGACGAATGGCTTGCCGCATCGACCCTGAGCGACGCTCGCCTCGAGCTCACGAGCGGCCAGGCGACGGAGCTCGCGCGGCGCCTTCAAGCGACTCTCGAGGCCTTCACGGCTGAACACCGCGAGTCACCTTCTGTCAGAAGTCGCGCGGTCGCAGTCCAACTGAACCTGTTCCCCATCCTCGACGCCACTCCCGCAGCGACAGAAAGCACACCATGACCACGATCAACATCCAGTTCTCAGCCTCGCGGAGCAACCACATCGAAAGGCTTGCCTCAAGCATCGGAATTGGACTGCTGGTCTGGGCGAACAGCCGCGCGGGCCAGGTCGGTTTTCGCGATGAGCACGAGCGACAGATGCAACGTGTGCAGGTGGCTGCCGGCATCCGCGAGCGAGAGCACGCGGCGCTCCTGGGGATGCGCCGTCCACTCTGACTCGGGCAGAACGCTGTCGCGCTCGTAGGAAAGAAGAGTGGCTACTCGCCGCACGTCAGGACGATGCGGCGAACCACTCCCTTGCGAGCATCGACATGACGACCTCGTCGTGGAATGCCCCGTCATGGAACGCCGTCTCACGTAGCACCCCCTCGTCCTTGAAGCCGACCTTCCGATACGTTGCCCGCGCCCGCGCGTTGAATGCGAAGACGTGCAGCTGGATCCGGTTGAGCCCCATCTCGCGAAAGCCATAGTCGACGAGTGTGCGCACTGCGTCCGTACCGTAGCCAGAGCCGACGTACTCGGATCCGATCATCACTGTGAGGGTCGCCGCCCGAGTCAGTAGCTGTGCGCCGGAGAGGGTTGCGTGCCCGACGAGTCGGCCCGATTCCCGATCGGTGACGCAGAAACCGACGTCACCCGCGTCACCCTTGTTCGCGCTCCATCTCCGGAATTGCTCGGCTACGTCACCCACGGTACGGGGTCGCACCGTCAGCTGCTGGAAGATCGCCCATTCAGGCTCGCGCCACCACCGGACGAGGTCGGGAAGATCGGCGTCCTCGAGTGCACGGAGCTGAATCTGCTCGCCTGCGAGAATGCCCGCTCCGTACTGACGCGCGTCATCCGCGCCCACCCATGCCATGTGGTCATCATGACATCACCCGAATGAAGCTGGCGCGGCTGCAACTATGGACTCGCGCCCTACGCCTAAACCGCTCATGGGGTCCGAAGCGCGGCGCAGCGGCCGTTGTGCTCTAGCGCTCAGACTCGAGGGCAATGTCATTCGGGTGGGACCCATCACCTGACCACCTACTCGCCCGGATGCAGGCTCCCGTCCGCCGGCCCGGTCCGCCACGCGGTGAAGTGGACGGTGAGGCCCGCGCGCGTCGGCGCGCAGCACATGGGACCCGCGGTCACGGCGGCGTCGGCGTCCAGGGGCGCGACGCGCACCAGCTGCCACGGCTCGTCGTCCACCCGCGCGCGGACGGTCAGCGCGTCGCCGGAGCGGCTGGCGCGGATCGTGACGAGGCGGCCGTGCCAGCCGGGGACGGGGGCGAGCGACCAGTCGGACATGCCGCGGGTGACGACGGCGCCGAGGCCGTCCTCGCCGTCGCTGCGCTCGACGCCGGCCTTGGTCCACGTGCGGTCGTCGACCTTGACGAAGATCCCGGCCTGGTCGAACTGGGCCGAGAGGTCGAGGCGGAAGGACACCTCCATCGCCGCGCCCTGGTCGAGCGGCGCGAGGAGGGCGTGCTCCGTGTCGTGCACGAAGCCGTAGGAGGTGGTGCGCCAGGCGTCGCTCCCCTCGACGGCCGTGACGCGGAGCCCGTCGTCGGCGACCTCCGCGTGCGCGGGCGCGGTGGTCCAGGTGCCGGAGGTCCAGTCGATGTCGGTCATGGGGCCGAGTGTACGCTTGTACACATGACTGTCGACCACTTCGCCGGAGACGACCGCAGCAACCGCGAGCGGATGCTCGCCGGCGACCCGTACATCGCCGACGACCCCGAGAGCGTCCGCATCGCCCAGCGCGCCGTGCGGCTCGCCGACGCCTACCACCGGGCCGCCGTCGAGGACGAGGCCGCCGCGCGCCCGCTGCTGCAGGAGCTGCTCGGCTCGCTCGGCGAGGATGCGTCCGTCAAGCCGCCGCTGTTCGTCGACTACGGCGAGAACATCCGCATCGGCGCCCGGACCTTCGTCAACTACAACCTGACGGCTCTCGACGTCGCCGCGATCACGATCGGCGACGACTGCCAGATCGGCCCGAACGTCCAGCTCCTCACGCCCACCCACCCGATCGACCCCGGCCCCCGACGCGACAAGCTCGAAGCGGCCCGCCCGATCACCATCGGCGACAACGTGTGGCTCGGCGGCGGCGTGATCGTCTGCCCCGGCGTGAGTATCGGCGACGACAGCGTCATCGGCGCCGGCTCGGTCGTGACCCGCGACGTCCCCGCCGGGGTGGTCGCCGTCGGGAACCCCGCGCGGGTGATCCGCGAGATCGCGCCCCGGGCATGACGGGACCGGTTCCCGCCCGAGCACCCCGGCGATCGGATCCCGGCCGTCGGGACCGGATCGTCGAGGCCTGCCTCGACGTGATCGCCGACGTCGGGGTCGACGGCACCACGCACCGCCGGGTCGCGGCCGCGGCCGACGTCCCGCTCGGCTCGATGACGTACCACTTCGACGGCATGGACGACCTGCTCCGCGATGCCTTCGCGCTGTTCGCCGACCGCGCGGCCGACCGGATGCGCCGCCGCCTCGGCGACGCCCGCGGCGACGCGGCGTTCCCGGCGGCGGTGGTCGACGTGATCCTCCACGCCGCGCTCGGCACGCCGCGCGACCTCGTCCTCACGCACGAGCTCTACACGCTCGCCGCCCGCCGCCCCGAGTACCGCACCATCACGCAGACGTGGATGGCGCGCAGCCGCGCCGCCCTCGAGGAGCACGTCGACCCGACCACCGCGCGCATGCTCGACGCGCTCGTCGAGGGCCTCAGCATCCACCGCGCCCTCGACCCCGACCCGCCGGATGCGGCCTTCGTGCACGACGCCGTCCAGCGCATTGTGCGTTCCTCACCAGTGCCAACGGCACAGGATGTGCCGTCTGGCTAGGCGATCCCCAGCCGGACACCGCAGAAGTACCGGAAGATCGGTGCCTCACTCACAGTCGGCAAGCGATCGTCTCGAGGAGGTCGCCGGTTTGCCCGATCGCCACACGGAGGGCGAGCTTGACTACGCAGCGCAGCTGAGCCTCGTCGGCGCCGTCGCGTGCGCGGGATGACAACCCTACGAGCAGGGTATCCGTGAAGGCGGCGCAGCCGCCCGAGTGCCACGGCGCTATGTAGGGCCGCCGTCGCCTGCGACACTGATGAGCCCGGTGATGTCTTGGCCGTGATCCCTGATCCCTGAGCCCTCGCCTGACGGTGACGATGACGAGAGGCGCCCTACGCGGCCCGCCCTGCCAGGGACCGCCTTCCCGTGCTCGGCATTGGGACCACCGCCGCCACGCCCCCTCCCCGCCACCGCCCGCGTGGCCCCTCTCCTCCCTTGCCATCACCTCCGCCCATGACCGACGTGGTCGTGACGAAGGGGGTTCGGCGACGTGTAGCCCATGCTCGCGCACGGGATCCCGTTCGTGGTCGCGAGGTCCACCGAGGGCCCTGGCTCTCCGCCCGCATCCCCGGCAGGCTGCGGCGCGACGGACGTGGTGAGCCCCAGTTCATACAAGGCGCGGCATGTGTGAACTGAGCCGTAAGGCTCCCCAGATCCTTCATCCCCGAGCCCTAGAGGGGTTGCAGATGTCGTAGCCAGCAGCCTGGGTGGCCCGCTCTCCTTGCAGCATCGCATCGGCCAAGGGGGGACGCGGCTGCCCTTCCTCGGCGGCCCCTTCAGCCACACGGCAGTCGTGGAACTGATGAGTGGTCCACGTTGCCGTGCGCGCAGCCGCCGGTGCGACTCTTGAGGTCATCACCACGAGCAAGCGCACCGTCACGTCGGGTATCACGATCTGCGGCGAGCTCGCGCGGATCGTTGTTTGCACCAGCAGCGCCCCTGGCTGACGCCTACGGGGCGGCCTTGAGCGTACGCCGTCCCGGTGGCGCCCTATCCCCCGGTCGACGTCCGGACAATGAGCTCAGGCTGGAAGAGCACCTGCCGCGGCACGTCGCCGAGCAGCAGGTCGACCGCGGTTGCGCCGATCAGGGCGCTCGGCTGGCGGATGCTCGACAAGGGCACGACCGTCGCGCTCGCGAAGGCGATGTCGTCATAGCCGATGAGGGCGACGTCCTCGGGCACGCGGATGTCGCCCAGGAGCACCAGCGCCTGGAGGACGCCGACGGCGACGAGGTCGTTGGCGGCGAAGATCGCATCAGGGCGCGCGCTCGGGGCGCGGTCGGCGATCGCGCGACCCGCCTCTCGTCCGGCGAGGACCGAGAGAGCAGCGGTGGAGATCTCCTCGAGGGTCGCCCCGGGTACGGCGGCGACTGCAGCCCGTGCACCGGACACGCGGTCGGAGACCTGGCGGATGGACGCCGGCCCCCCGATCACGGCGATGCGACGGCGGCCGAGCTGCAGGAGGTGCTCCACGGCCAGCCGGCCACCGGACGCGTCGTCGACGGCGACCGACGAATGCTCCGGGTCGTCGGACTCGCGGTCGACGAGCACGCAGGGGATCCCGTGCGCGCGCAGGCGGGCGATGCGCTCCCCGTCGTCACCCTGCGGGGAGATCAACACGCCCGTGACGCGCTGCTCCTCGAAGAGGTCGAGGTACGCGTCCTCCCGACCGGCGTCGCCGTCGGTGCTGCCGAGGAGGACCGCGAGGCCCGCCTCGGCAGCACGTGCCTGTGCGCCGCGGGCGAGCTCGGCGAAGAACGGGTTGCCCGCGTCGAGCACCACGAGGCCGAGGCTGCGGCTGCGCCCAGCTCGGAGCTGGCGGGCGGCGTCGTTGCGGACGAACCCGAGCTCGGCGACTGCGTCTCGGACCTTCCGCACCGCGTCGGCGTTGACCCGATCCGGGCGGTTGAGGACGTTCGAGACGGTGCCCACGGAGACGCCGGCGCGGGCTGCGACATCGCGAATGCTCACAGCCACGTCGGCTCCTTCCCCGTCGGACTCGGGATGACGGGCGGCGGATGCGGCTCCCTCGGCTTCCGAGGCTAGGCCATGGGCGAGCCGGCTCCGGCAGCCGGACGACTGACTCGTTGACATCCCGTCGCGGCGCGCACTACTGTCGGCTCGTCGCCGTGAAACGATTCACCGCCTTCATGCCTCCACCGTCGCAGACAAGGACCTCCCCGTGACCGACCTCGGCCCCGACCTCCTCCGCCAGCTCGAGCAGCAAGCCATCGAGCTGCCCTCCTGGGCGTTCGGCAACGCCGGCACCCGCTTCAAGGTCTTCGCGACGCCCGGGACGCCGCGCACCATCGAGGAGAAGATCTCCGATGCCGCGACGGTGCACGAGCTGACGGGCCTCGCCCCGACAGTCGCGCTCCACATCCCGTGGGACCGCATCGACGACTACTCCGCGCTGGAGGACTTCGCCGCATCGAAGGGGGTGTCCCTCGGCACGATCAACTCGAACACGTTCCAGGACGACGACTACAAGTACGGGTCCCTCACGCACTCCGACCCCGTCATCCGGCGGAAGGCGATCCACCACCACCTCGCCTGCATCGACATCATGGACGCGACCGGCTCCCGCGACCTGAAGATCTGGCTCGCCGACGGATCCAACTACCCCGGCCAGCAGGACATCCGCGGCCGCCAGGACAGGCTCGCCGACTCCCTCGCGGAGATCTACGCGCGCCTCGGGGCCGACCAGCGGATGGTGCTGGAGTACAAGTTCTTCGAGCCGGCGTTCTACCACATGGACGTCCCGGACTGGGGCACGAGCTACGCGCACGTGGCGGCCCTCGGCGACCGGGCGATGGTCTGCCTCGACACCGGCCACCACGCGCCGGGCACCAACATCGAGTTCATCGTCGCCCAGCTGCTGCGTCTCGGGAAGCTCGGCTCGTTCGACTTCAACTCCCGCTTCTACGCCGACGACGACCTCATCGTGGGCGCGGCCGACCCGTTCCAGCTGTTCCGGATCCTCCACGAGGTCGTCCGCGGCGGCGGCTACGGACCCGACTCCCCGGTCGCGTTCATGCTCGACCAGTGCCACAACGTCGAGGACAAGATCCCCGGCCAGATCCGCTCCGTGCTCAACGTGCAGGAGATGACGGCGCGTGCGCTGCTCGTCGACCGCGCGGCGCTCGAGCAGGCGCAGCTCGCCGGCGACGTGCTCGGTGCCAACGGGATCCTCATGGACGCGTTCTACTCCGACGTGCGCCCCGCCTTGGCCGCATGGCGGGAGAGCCGGGGCCTGCCCGCCGACCCGATGCAGGCCTACGCCGTCTCAGGTCGCGCGGAGCAGCTCGCCGAGGAACGCGTCGGCGGCACGCAGGCAGGCTGGGGCGCCTGACGCACCGACGTCGCTCGACCTCCGACCCCTCGACCCCCTCTGGACAGGAACCTCCGAACCCCATGACGAACGACACCGCCGCTGAGCTCATCGCCCGCTCGAACCGCCTGGGCGCCGACCCAGCGAACACGAACTACGCGGGGGGCAACACCTCGGCGAAGGGGACCGCCACGGATCCCGTCACCGGCGAGCCCGTCGAGCTGCTCTGGGTGAAGGGGTCGGGTGGAGATCTCGGCACGCTGACCGAGTCGGGACTCGCGGTCCTGCGGCTCGACCGGATGCGCGCGTTGGCGCGCGTCTACCCGGGCGTCGAGCGGGAGGACGAGATGGTGGCGGCGTTCGACTACGCGCTGCACGGCAAGGGCGGCGCCGCGCCGTCGATCGACACGGCCATGCACGGCCTGGTCGACGCCGCCCACGTCGACCACCTCCACCCCGACTCGGGCATCGCCTTCGCGACGGCCGCCGACGGCGAGCGGTTGACGGCCGAGGCGTTCGGCGGGACCGTCGCCTGGGTGCCGTGGCGTCGTCCCGGCTTCCAGCTCGGGCTCGATATCGCCGCCCTCAAGGAGGCCGACCCGACGCTGATCGGGGCGATCCTCGGCGGACACGGGATCACCGCGTGGGGCGACACGAGCGCGGAGGTGGAGGCGAACTCGCTGCGGATCATCGCGACCGCGACCGCCTACATCGCCGAGCACGGCCTGCCGGAGCCCTTCGGTCCCGCACTCGACGGCTTCGCGGCGCTCCCCGAGGGCGAGCGCCGCGCGAAGGCCGCCGCTCTGGCGCCGCACCTGCGCGCGATCGCGTCGCACGACCGCCCGCAGGTCGGCCACTTCACCGACTCGACCGAGGTCCTCGACTTCCTCGCGCGGGCGGAGCACCCGCGCCTCGCCGCCCTCGGCACCTCGTGCCCCGATCACTTCCTCCGGACCAAGGTGAAGCCGCTGCTCGTCGACCTGCCGGCGACGGCGAGCGTCGAGGAGATCCTCGAGCGGCTCCCCGCGCTGCACGAGGCGTACCGGGCCGACTACCAGGCCTACTACGACGCGCACAGGACGGCCGAGAGCCCCGCGATCCGGGGCGCTGACCCGCTCATCATCCTGATCCCGGGCGTCGGCATGTTCTCCTACGGCGCGAACAAGCAGACCGCGCGGGTCGCGGGCGAGTTCTACGTCAACGCGATCAACGTCATGCGCGGCGCCGAGGCCATCTCGACCTACGCACCCATTGACGAGGCGGAGAAGTTCCGGATCGAGTACTGGGCGCTCGAGGAGGCCAAGCTCCAGCGGATGCCGAAGCCCAAGCCTCTCGCGTCCCGCATCGCCCTCGTCACGGGCGCGGCATCAGGGATCGGCAAGGCCATCGCGACCCGGCTCGCCGCCGAGGGCGCCTGCGTCGTGGTCGCCGACCTCGATCTCGCGAAGGCGCAGGCCGCGGCCGCGGAGCTCGGCTCGACCGACGTCGCCCTCGGCGTCGCCGCGAACGTCGCGGGCGCCGACGCCGTGAAGGCCGCCATCGACGCCACCGTGCTCGCCTTCGGCGGGCTCGACCTCGTCGTCAACAACGCCGGCCTCTCGCTCTCCAAATCGTTGTTCGACACGACCGAGGCCGACTGGGACCTGCAGCACGACGTGATGGCCAAGGGCTCCTTCCTCGTCTCGCAAGCCGCGGCGCGCGTGCTCGTCGACCAGCGGCTCGGGGGCGACATCGTCTACATCTCCTCGAAGAACTCGGTCTTCGCGGGCCCCAACAACATCGCCTACTCCGCCACCAAGGCCGATCAGGCCCATCAGGTCCGGCTGCTGGCCGCGGAGCTCGGCGAGCACGGCATCAAGGTGAACGGCATCAACCCCGATGGCGTCGTCCGCGGTTCCGGCATCTTCGCCTCCGGGTGGGGCGCCAACCGCGCGAAGACTTACGGCATCGAGGAGGAGGACCTGGGCGCGTTCTACGCGAAGCGCACGATCCTCAAGCGCGAGGTCGTCCCCGAGAACGTGGCGAACGCCGTGTTCGCGCTCTGCACCTCCGACTTCTCCCACACGACCGGCCTCCACGTTCCCGTCGACGCGGGCGTCGCGGCTGCGTTCCTCCGATGACGCCCTATTGCGCCGCAGAGGCGCGGGCGTGGTGAAGCAGGTCGCGGCCGTCGACCTCGGCGCCAGCAGCGGACGCGTGATCCTCGGCGGCGTCGACGCCGACGGAATCCGCCTCCGCCACGTCGCGCGCTTCCCCAACCGCCCCGTCTCCCTGCACGAGGGCGCGCCCGACTCGGCGGGTCTGCACTGGGACACGACCGGGCTCTGGCGGTCCGTCGTCGACGGCCTCGGCGCCGCCGTCCGCGACGCCGACGACCTGGTCTCCATCGGTGTGGACTCCTGGGCGGTCGACTACGGGCTCCTGCGCGCCGGCCGCCTGATCGGGGCGCCCTACCACTACCGAGACAAGCGCACGGCCGCGGCCGTGGCGGCGGTGCACAAGCGGATCCCGACGGAGGCCCTCTTCGCCCGCACCGGCCTGCAGCACCTGCCCTTCAACACGGTCTTCCAGCTCACCTCCGATCGCCTCGCGGGTACCCTGCCGCTGGCCGACCGGGCGTTGCTGATGCCGGATCTGCTCACCTGGTGGCTCACGGGCGTCGAGGCGACGGAGGCCACCAACGCGTCCACCACCGGCCTCGTCTCGCCGATCACGGGCGACCTTGACCTCGGCCTCCTCGACCTCCTCGACATCCCACGGGACCTCCTGGCTCCCCTGATCGCGCCCGGCACGACGACGGGCTCCCTGCTCCCCTCTGTCGACAACGCGATCGGAGCCGGTGGCGGTGTGCGCGTCACCGCGGTCGGGTCGCACGACACCGCGTCCGCAGTGGTCGCGGCGCCCATGACCGGCGATGCCGCGGCATACATCTCCAGCGGAACGTGGTCTCTCGTCGGGCTCGAGCTCGACCGCCCCCTCCTCACCGAGGACGCACGCTTGGCCGGGTTCACCAATGAAGGCGGCGTCGACGGCACGACACGCCTGCTCCGCAACGTCTCCGGGCTATGGCTGCTCAGCGAGTCGATGCGCGCGTGGGACGGCGCAGGATCCACCGAGTTCGAACGCAGCAGCGACCTCGCCACTCTCCTCGATGAAGCCGCGGGCGTCGCGGAAGCCGTCCCGACATTCGACATCCAGGACCCGCGCTTCACGCCGCCCGGCGACATGCCGGAGCGCATCGCCGGCTGGTTCCGCGATAATGACCGGCCAGCGCCCATCACCCGCGCGGCCCTCGTCCGCAGCATCCTCGAATCGCTCGCCGAGACGTACGCGGCGACGCTCCGGGATGCGGAGCTCATCTCCGGACGCAGCATCCGGGAGGTCCACGTCGTCGGCGGCGGATCCCAGAACGCGCTCCTCTGCCAGCTCACCGCCGACCGCACAGGCCTCCCCGTGCTCGCCGGACCCGTCGAGGCGACAGCGATCGGCAACATCCTCGTGCAAGCTCGAGCCCAGGGGCTCACGAGCGGCTCCCTCGAGTCCCTCCGGTCCCTCGTCCTGCAGTCGTACCCGCCCGTCCGGTACCTGCCGAGGCCCCACGCTCGCTGAGTAGGCCGGCCACTCCCCCGCATCCGATCCCACAGAAAGGGCGACGAGCACATGGTGCAACGTCAGTTCCCCAAGCCCGTCGAGCTCCTCGAGTACCTCAGCTTCAAGAGGCCCGAGCTCGACGGCCGCAAGCGCCGCCTGGACGCCGCCCTCACGATCGAGGACCTGCGCGCCATCGCGAAGCGGCGGACGCCGAAGGCCGCGTTCGACTACACCGACGGCTCGGCGGAGGGCGAGATCTCGATCGCGCGCGCCCGCCAGGCGTTCGAGGACGTCGAGTTCCACCCGCAGGTCCTCCGCGACGTCGCCGCGGTCGACACGACCGCGACCGTGCTCGGCGCCCCGTCCGCGCTGCCGTTCGGCATAGCGCCGACCGGCTTCACCCGGCTGATGCAGACCGAGGGCGAGACCGCGGGCGCGAGCGCAGCGGCCGCTGCCGGCATCCCCTTCACATTGTCGACCCTCGGGACCACGTCCATCGAGGACGTCACGAAGGTGAACCCAGACGGCCGAAACTGGTTCCAGCTGTACGTCATGCGCGATCGCGACATCTCCTACGGGCTCGTCGAGCGTGCTGCCGCCGCCGGCTTCGAGACCCTCTTCTTCACGGTGGACACCCCTGTCGCCGGCGCCCGGCTCCGCGACAAGCGCAACGGGTTCTCGATCCCGCCGCAACTCACGCTCGGGACCGTCCTCGACGCGCTCCCCCGCCCCTGGTGGTGGTACGACTTCCTGACCACCAAGAAGCTCGAGTTCGCGTCCCTCAGCTCGACGGGAGGCACGGTGGGCGACCTCCTCGACCTCGCCATGGATCCCACGATCAGCTTCGACGACCTGCGGATTATCCGCGGGATGTGGCCCGGAAAGCTCGTCATCAAGGGCGTGCAGAGCCTCGAGGACGCGAGGAGATTCGTCGAGGCGGGCGTCGACGGCATCGTCCTCTCCAACCACGGCGGCCGCCAGTTGGACCGGGCGCCGATCCCGTTTCACCTGCTGCCCGAGGTGGTCCGCGAGGTGGGCTCCGATACGGAGGTGATGGTCGACACCGGCATCATGAACGGCGCCGACATCGTCTCCTCCATCGCCCTCGGGGCGAAGTTCACCCTCATCGGCCGCGCGTACCTGTACGGCCTGATGGCCGGCGGGCGCCAGGGCGTCGACCGCACCATCGCGATCCTCTCAGAGCAAATCGTCCGCACGATGAAGCTCCTCGGTGCGCACTCTCTCGAGGAGTTGACCCCGCAGCACGTCACCCAGCTTGAGAGGCTGCAGCCGCGACCGCCCGCGTGATCAGGTCATGCGCACCCGCTGCCGTTCGTGAATCAGCAAGTCACCCTCCGATCGGTTTCGCCTTTCGCCTGAGTTCCTCCGAGGTCGCGTCGAGCAACGCCAGAGCGATCTAGAGCAACTGATCGAGCAGCGCCGCCGAGCGCCGAGACGTCCCAGAGCGCGACGCCATTTCCTACGTGCTCGATCTGACGATCTATGCCGCGAACTCGGGAGTCGAGACGTTCGCACTCCTGCTCGCACGACTCGAAGTGCCACGTGCTCAGCACGTGTGGGACAGGTACCTAACCGTCTACCTCCACGCTGCGTTAGAGGCGTTCCCCAAGCTCGCAGGGAAGGTTGTGCGGGAGCTCCAACAGCTACACGCGTCGGGACACAGCCACGTCGACGCTGACGCCGTCACAGCGTCCTACAAGAAGGCGATGCGCGAGGTCACCGACGACGCGGTCTTCATGAATGAGCTCGCCCGTGTGCGGAACACCGTTGCCGCTCACCACCTGACGTCACAGCCTGGTTGGTACCAGTATTTTTTTGTCCTCACCCTGAGTATCGGGATGCTTCTCAATATCACAGCCGTTTTTGAAGCTCTCGACTGGTCGCTGGGTGTGGCTATCCTGGTGACTACAGCTGTCACAATGCTTATGGCCTGGCTGGCCATGGTTATCGCTGCCCGTGAGAACTTTTCGGAGCATGCTGGATTTCACACAGATCCGATGCATATGGGCTCTGGCGTTCCTCGCCTTCGCCCTCTGGACCTCGGTCAGACAGAGGAGCACCGAGTGCATCACAAAGAGGCGACTGCGCGTCGTCTTCCAGAACGGCGCCGCAAGCGCGACAAGTGACGAAGCGCCATGGACGTCCAGGCGGGCCGCAGCCGGAGCAGCCCAAGGCAAAGTGACCGAATGCGTCATGGCTCCACGCGGTGCCAGAACACTGAGGCCGCGGCGGCCTACAGCGATGCCTAGGCGGCTCGGCCTTGTACTCCTGTCCGACGCTGATAATCATGATGATGTCTTGTCGACCGCGGCGGGACGGTGTTGGTGCTCGTGCTCTGCTCCCCGTCCACCGCCCGGCCCGGCAGCTGGGCGCATGTCGCCGTGGAGATCCGAGCGGACTGCGCCCGCCGTCGGAGGCGCGCCTCCCGGTCGGCGTCAGACCGGGCAGTGCACCTGCGTCCGAGCACCCGAGCGGTCGATGTCGTGGTCCGGCATCGGCTTCCCGCACATCGGGCAGAGCCGCGACTGCGGCGCCGGCACCGGGTCGTCCGTGTACGGGCCCAGCGGCGGTGCCCCCAGGTACGGGCGCAGCCGCTCGTTGAACCTCTCGACGGCCGCTCCGAATCCCCTGGTGCGTGGCTTCCCGTCCTCGTCCCTGCTACCGCGCGTCATAGTATTTAGTGTACGCGGTAAATAGACCCGGGTCCACGGACCAGCGGGCGCGCAGCAGGGAGGGCACGACATGAGCACGGATCCGCTGACGCTCGACAACCAGGTGTGCTTCGCCGCCGTCCTGGCGGCTCGGACCGTCGTGTCGCTGTACCGGCCGATCCTCGAGCCGCTGGGGCTCACGCATCCTCAGTACCTCGTGATGCTCGCGCTCTGGGAGCGGGACGGCAGGTCGATCTCCGACCTCGGCGGCGCCCTCCAGCTCGAGCCGGCGACGCTGACGCCCCTCCTCAAGCGCCTCGAGGCGGCCGGGCTGGTGCGACGGTCGCGCAGCGCGGAGGACGAGCGGGTCGTGCGGGTGACCCTCACTGATGCCGGGCGGAGGCTGCGCGAGCAGGCCGAGCTGGTACCCGGACGCATCGCCGCCCGGACCGGGATGTCGATCGCCGAGCTCACCGAGCTCAGGGACACCCTGCACGTCTTCGTCGACCGCCTCGGAGCCGCTCCCGGAGCCAGCGGCTAGTCGCCGCCATCCCCGGCCCGGCCGCGGTCACGCGTGCCGGGCCGTCAGGGAGTACCCGGCTAGGCCGAAGAGGACCGTCCCGGAGATCCGCTCCGTCGTGCGCACGCGGGTGCGCGGGAACAGCCGTGCGACCGCTCCCCCGGCTACTGCCCACAGCGTGTCCGGCACAGCGGCCAGGACGATGAACAGCAGCCCCAGCGCCGTCATCTGCGACCACGCCGGGCCCGCATCCGGCCGGACGAACTGCGGCAGGAAGGACAGGAAGAACACCGCCGTCTTCGGGTTGAGGATCCCGATCACGAGACCGCGCCGGAAGGCCGCCCCGGGACGCGCGGCGCCACCCGCGGATCCGAGCTCGCCGAGCAGCCGAAGGTCCCGGGATCGCCACGCCCGGATGCCGAGCCACACGAGGTAGCACGCGCCCGCGACCTTCACCGCGGTGAAGGCGGCGGCGCTCGCGGCGAGGATCGCCGAGATGCCGGCGGCCGCGGCGACGACGTGCGCGACGTAGCCGAGCTCGACGCCTCCGATGGCGCTCAGCGCGACCCGCCGCCCGCTGGTGAGCGTGGTGGCGAGCACGAACGCCACGGACGGACCGGGCGCCAGCACGAGCGGGATGCACGTGAGGACGAACAGGAGCACCACGCTGGACTGCATCAGGACTCCTGCCGGTCGGTGGGCCCAACCTACCCGCGGGTCGACCGTGATGGAGGCATGCCGAGACGCTGCGATCGCTCCCGCGCCGTCGGGTGAGGGCTCCCTGCCCTTCCGACGCCGTCAACGCCGCCTGGGCGTCCCCCGCCGGCGCATCGCGAGGTCCGCCGCGTCGACGAGTGGGCGGACACGATCGCGGATCCGCCGATCCTCCCCATCCCGCCTGCTGGATCGCCGGGTCCCCGCTCCTCGTGGTCCTCAGCCCGCGCCTGCATCGCCGGTACCCGCTCTCCCGCGATCGCCCGGAGCCGCCGCCCGAAGTCCGGAGCCGAACCGGCACGCTCTCCGGGCGCCGGCCGTCCGAGCGCCGAGCCGAGCCCGGCGTGGCCGTCCACCACCACGTCGGTGACCAGGCGCGCGTGCCGGCCGTCGGGGTCGAGGTCCTCCGCCGCGACGCTCGCGCAGCGGTCGCTGTCGCCGGGATGGCGGAAGTCGGTGTGCCCGTCGACGTGCACCAGTCCCGCTACCCCGCGGTGGGCCATCGCGACGCCGGCGCCGAGGAAGACGCTGCAGTCGCCGCCCACCACGAGCGGAGCGTGGCCGTCGCGCAGCACGCCCGTGACGCGGTCGGCGAGACGCCGGGCGTGCTCGACCAAGGCCGCCTCGTCGCGGACCCGGCCGGCAGGCCGGTCCGCGTCGTCGTCGACGGACCGGCCGGGCAGGACGACTCCCCCGTCGCGCGCGCCGAGCTCGGCGAGGCGTCGGAGGAGGCCCGCCTCGCGCAGGGCCTCGGGTCCCTGGGCGGCGCCGGGCACGGATCCCGGGCCCGGCGGCTGCAGGCCGAGGTTCGTGGGGACGGACAGCAGGACGATCACGTGGGCGAGTCTGCAAGGAGCCGGAGCGGGCACCGGCCGCGCCCTGGCCGGCAGCCCGTGCCCGGCCGTCGCGGGCCGCGACCTGCATCCCGGGAGCCGTCCGCCGCAAGGCCGCCCCGAGAGCGCCGTGCGACCCGTAGCGTGGGGAGCCCGAAGCCCACCGCGAAGGAGCAGGACGATGGAGCACACCCGACTCGGCAGCACCGGCCTCCGCGTGAGCCGCCTCGCGCTCGGCTGCATGACCTACGGCGACCCCGCCCGGGGCATGCACTCCTGGACCATGGACGAGGAGGCGTCGGCGCCCTTCTTCCGCCAGGCGGTGGAGCTCGGCATCACGTTCTGGGACACCGCCAACGTCTACCAGCAGGGCACGAGCGAGGAGTACGTCGGCCGGGCGATCCGCCGCTTCTCGCGCCGCGAGGACATCGTGCTCGCGACCAAGGTCTCCGGCAGGATGCACGACGGACCCGGCGGATCCGGACTGTCCCGCGCCGCGATCCTCGAGCAGGTCGACGCCTCCCTCCGCCGTCTCGGGACGGACCGCATCGACGTCCTCTACCTGCACCGCTTCGACCCGGAGACCCCGGTGGAGGAGACGATGCAGGCGCTCGACGACGTCGTGCGCGCGGGCAAGGTCCGCTACCTCGGCGCCTCGTCCATGCACGCGTGGCAGTTCGCGAAGCTCCAGCGCGCCGCGGCGGTCGACGGGTGGACGGGCTTCGCCGCCATGCAGGACCAGTACAACCTCCTCAAGCGCGAGGAGGAGCGCGAGATGATCCCGCTCTGCGCCGACACCGGCGTGGGCCTCACGCCCTACTCCCCCAACGGGAAGGGCCGACTGACCCGGCCCCGCGGCGCCACGACCGCCCGATCGGCGACCGACAGGGTCGCCGAGGCCTTCGACACCGCGGCCGACGGGCCCGTCATCGACGCCGTCGAGCAGGTCGCCGCCGAGCGCGGGGTGCCGATGGCCCGGATCGCGCTCGCGTGGGTGCTGCGCAACCGGACGGTCTCCGCGCCCGTCATCGGGGCCACCAAGCCCCACCACCTCGACGACGCCGTCGCCGCGCTCGACGTGCACCTCACGGACGACGAGGTCGCGCGGCTCGAGGCGCCCTACGTCACCCAGCCGCCGTTCTGGTGGTGAGCGCGGGACGACGCGGAGCCGGCTACCCGTAGCCGGTCCCACCCGCTTCGAGGAGCGGCACGCGCGAGGCGGCGCGGCTCCGCGTCCGTCTCCTCACGCGGAGCGCGCGAGGGCCGCGCCGATCCGCCGGACGAACACCGACCGCGCGTCCGCCGAGGCGAACCCCGCATCCGGCGCCGACGCGTACAGGCGGTCGTCGGGGTACCGCGGGAAGACGTGCACGTGGAGGTGCCACACGTCCTGGCCGCCGTCGGGCTCGTTGTGCTGCCGCGTCGAGATGCCCGAGCAGCCGTAGGTCGCGCGCATCGCGCGCGCCACCTCCTGCACCAGGTCCGTCACCGCGTGGAGGTCCTCCGTCGGCGCGGAGTAGAGGTTCTCGACGTGGGCGCGCGGCACGACCAGGGCGTGCCCGTGGTTCCGCGGCCACCAGCGCGGGGCGATGACGGCGATCGCGCGGTCCCGTTCCGCGATCACGTCCCCCGGCTGCGGCGCGAGCATCGGCTGGCCGCGCAGCAGCGTGCAGAACGGGCACCGGTAGCCCGCCGGCTCGTGATCGGGAGCCGGCGACGGGAGCATGCCCCGACCGTAGGGCACCCGCCGACGATGGATCGCATGCGCCCCCAGGCGGCGGCGGGACCGCTGCCGGCCTAGCCCTCCGCCGCCAGGAACGCCGCGAGGCTCGTGGCCGGGCGGCCGAGGACGCGCTCGACGTCGCCGCTCACGTGCGCCATCTCGCCGGCGGCCATGGCCGTGTACGTGCTGATCCACGCATCCACCTGCCACTCGGGCGCCTGCCACACGGCACGCGAGGCGCGCGCCTCGTCGAGCGTCTCGTCCCGGTACGTCACCACCCGGCCCTGCGCGTCGGCGACGGTCGCCGCGATCTCCGCCATGGTCAGGGCCTCCGGGCCGGTCAGCTCGTAGGCGGCGCCGGCGTGGGCAGCGGGATCCCGGAGGATCGTCGCCGCCACCTCGGCCACGTCGGCGCGCGTGACCGCGGCCACCCGGCCCTCGCCCGCGGGTCCGCGGATCACGCCGTCCTCGCCGACGAGCTGGCTCACGAAGTCGATGTAGAACGCGTCCCGCAGGAAGGTCCACGCCATGCCGGACGCGCGGATCCGCTCCTCGGTCGCGTGGTGGTCGCGCGCGAGGGTGAAGGTCGCGTCGGGGGCCGCGCCCTGGAACGACGTGTAGACGATGTGGCGGACGCCCGCCTCTGCTGCGGCGTCCACGAAGGCGACGTGCTGCGCGAGCCGGTGCTCGTCCTCGGCGGCCGACACCATGAGCAGCGTCGACACGCCGGTGAGGGCCGCGAGGGAGGCCGCGTGATCCCCGTAGGCGACCTCGTGCACGGAGGCGCCGGGCAGCTCGGGGGCTCGGGCGGGCGTCCGGGCGAGCAGGCGCTGCGGGAGGCCGGCATCGGCCAGGTGACGGGCGACCGCCCCTCCGATGGCGCCCGTGACGCCCGTGACGGCGACGGGTGGGACGGGCGTGCTCATGGTGTCTCCTCTCGGCGCGGCGGCGGCATCGGCATCCGGAGGTGATCCGGCGCGTCGCGCGATCGTCCGACACTATCCGGCGCAGGACGCGGCCCCCGTCCCGGGAGGGGCGGGGGCCGCGTCGGGCGGTGCGTCAGCGCGTCACGCGCCGGCGCGCGTCACGATCACGTCGAAGGTGGTCGTCCGGACGTTGCCGGCGCGGTCCTTCGCGGTGCAGCTGACGGTGGTGGTGCCGACCGGGAAGATCCCGCTGCGGGGCGGCGTGCACACCACGCGCACGTTCCCGTCGCGCGTGTCGATGGCCGACGGCAGCGCGTACGGCACGCGCACGCCCGTCGCCTTCGTCGCCACGGCCGTGATGTCCTCCACGTCCTCGATGCGCGGCGCCGACAGGTCGGCCGGACGCGCGGGCAGCTGCTTCGGATCCACGATGCCCCAGTACGCGGGCGCGGCCTGCAGGTCGTCGTCGAACGGCAGCGGCTGCTCCCACGGGCGCGCGATGGGCCACGTGCGCAGCCAGCTGCGCGCGTTGCCCACGCCCCAGAAGGTGACCGAGTCGATCGACGCGGCCTGCTGGCGGATCATCTGGAAGAGGTCGCGGTAGTAGTAGCCGACCTCCGCTCCCGCCTGGGCGTCGTCCGCGTAGACCGGGGTGTACGGGTCCTGCGGCGCACCGCTCACGTCGGCGCCCTCGTTCTGGTTCGACGCGTTGACGTCGAGCTCCGTGATGGCCTGCAGAAGGCGCGTGTCGATGCGCTCCACCGCGCGGATCGAGTCGCGCAGCCACGAGACGGGCCGGGCGAAGTCGACGTGCGCCTGGTGGCCCACCCCGTCGATCGGCACGCCGCGGGCCACGAGCGCCGAGATCAGCTCGAGGTAGTCGGCGCGCTTGGTCGGCACCTCGGTGTTGTAGTCGTTGATGAACAGCTTCACGCCCGGGAAGTAGGCGCGCGCCAGGCGGAAGCCCTCGTCGACGAAGCCCTCCCCCAGCACCTGGTACCAGCGGCTGTCGCGCATGTCGTGCGCGTTGTCGTTCGGGCCGTCGTCGATGACCTCGTTGACGACGTCCATCGCCCAGATCGGGCTGCCGCCGTCCGGGTAGCGGGCGGCGACGTGGTCCGCGATGCCCTTGACGTGCGCCTCCATGCGCGCCTTCAGGATCGCCTGGTCGGCGGGGCTGTCGGTGAGCGGGCGGTCGCCGTCGAGGAAGAACCACGCGGGCGTCTGCGAGTGCCAGAACAGCACGTGGTAGTAGACCTTGGTGCCGGTGCGGTCGGCGTAGTCGAGCAGCTGGTCGATCTGCGCGAACGTGAAGCGGCCCTCCTCCGGCTGGACGCTCTCGGGCTTCCCGGCGTTCTCCGGCGTGAGCGCGTTGAACTGCCGGCTCACGAGGTCGGCTCCGGCGCCGACGGTCTCGCGCCCGTCGACGGCGACGCCCACGTGCTCGATGCCGCGGGAGCCGAGGACGTCCTTCAGCGCCGGGATGTCGGTCTGGACGGGGGTGCCCACGGCGTCGCCGAGCTGGAAGTCGTCGAGGAGGAAGTCGGCGCCGACCGTCCCCTCCACGTAGACCTGCGCCTTGTCGACGGGTCCGCCGAGCGTGTACGTGCCGGTGAGCTCCGTCCAGGCGTCGGCGGTGACGCGGGCGGCCGCGCCGGCGACCCCGTCGTACCCGCTGCCGCCGCCGACGTCGCGCTGCACGGACACCTTGAGCGACGCGGGGGCCTCCCCCGCCGCCAGGCGCGCCCAGACGGTCACCTCGACCTCCTGGCCGACGGCGAGCGACGACGTGACGTCGAGGGCGGCACCGTGCCACTCCTGCGTGCGGTCGGTGACGAGGAGGCTGCCGGATCCGGTGCGCGCCTCGGCGCTCGGGGCGATGCGCACGCCGTCGCCCCGCGGGGCCCAGGCGCCCGTGCCGGACTCGAAGTCGGATCCGACCCCGGCGGGGACCGCGTCGGCGGCCTGCGCGGCGGGGGTGGTGAGGGCCCCTGCCGCGGCGATGAGGCCGAGGGCGGTGAGGGCGGCGAGGCCGCGTCGGCGGTCGCGTCGCGGGCGGGCTGCGCGCCCGCTGCGGCTCGGAGGGCTGACGTCCGCGAGCGCGGACGTGGTGGTGCGGGGAATGCTCATCGTCGAACACCTTCCATGTGTTCCGACTTCGGTGTCGGATGCTCGCACCGTAGGCACCCTCCCCTACGGGGGGCAAGGTATTCGAAAACCTTTGTTGTGTGTGGCAACGAACGCGGAGCAGCCCCCGTCCTCGACGAGGACGGGGGCCGCGGTGGTCGCGCAGGCGGTGATCAGCCCTTCGGCAGCGCTGGACGCGGCGGGAGCTTCGACGGGTCCACGATGCCCCAGTACGCGGGCATGGCCTCCTGATGGGTCCCGAACGGGAGCGGCTGGTCCCACGGCTGGTCGATCGACGGGCTGTGCAGCCAGGTCCGCGAGTTGTCGGAGCCCCAGAAGGTGACCGACTCGAGGTTCGCGGCCTCCTGCCGGATCATCGTGAACAGGTCCTTGTAGACCCAGCCCACGGCCGCGGCGGTGTCATCCGGGTTCGAGTAGATCGGCGCGGTGTGGGCCCGGTTCTGGCTGTCGCCGGTCGCCGCCCCCTTGGAGGCGCCGACGTCCAGCTCCGAGATGGCCTGGAGGAGGTTCGGGTCGAGGGCCTTCACCGCGTGGATCGTGTTCCTCAGCTCCTCGATGTCGCTGTAGAGGCCGATGTGGCTCTGCTGCGACACGCCCATGACCGGGATGTGCCGCTTCAGGAGGTCGGAGACGAGCCCGAGGTAGTCGGTGCGCTTGCTCGGCGAGTCGGTGTTGTACTCGTTGATGAAGAGCTTGACGCCCGGGAAGTACTTCGCCGCGAGCTGGAAGCCCTCGTCGACGAAGCCCTCGCCCAGCACCTGGAACCAGCGGGTGTCCTTCATGTGGTGCGGGTTGGCGTTGGGGCCGTCGTCGATGACCTCGTTGACGACGTCCATGGCCCAGATGGGGCTGTTCCCCTTCGGGTACTTCGCCGCGATGTGGTCGGAGATCGCCTTGACGTGGGCTTCCATGCGCGCCTTCAGCAGCGCCTGGTCGGCGGGGCTGTTCGTGAGCGGACGGCCGTGGTCGAGGAAGAACCACGCGGGCGTCTGCGGCATCCAGAAGTCGACGTGGAAGTACATCTTCATGCCGTGGGCGTCGGCGAAGTCGAGCAGCTTGTCGATCCCGGTGAAGTCGAATCGACCCTCGACGGGCTGGATGGCGTCGGCCTTGCCCTCGTTCTCGGGGGTCATGGCGTTGAAGTGGCGGGCGATGAGGTCGGCGGAGGTGCCCTGCACCTCGCCGCTGCCCATCGCCACGCCGACGTGCTCGATGCCGGCGGCACCGAGGACGTCCTTGAGCGCGGGGACCTCCATGCCGGAGACGGGGGTGCTCGGGGCGGCGGCGGACGCGGCTCCGGCCGGGACGCCGATGGCGACCGCGGTGAGGACGGCCGCGGCCGACGCGAGGGCGGCGAAGCCGCGGCGGGGGCGACGGCGTGCGTCGCGGTTCGGGAGGGACGGCGTCGTGCGGACGGACGCCTCGGGACGGGATGGGGTGAAGGTCACTGGTGCCTCTCGTGGGTCGGATGGGACACCTGGACCCTAGGGAGGACCGTCCGGACCCCGAGCGGGTTGTGGACAGGAGGCAACGAGATCGCCGTCATGACGCGGATCGCCCGCGCTCGCCGCGGCAGGCGGCGGCCGCTCAGCGCGGGCGTCGGCCCGTGACGACCCGCGTGCCATCGGAGGCGTCCCCCGCCTCCCCCTCCGCGATCGCTTCGGCCCGCGCCTCCAGGCCGGCGTCCGCGATCGCGCTGAGCGCCCCGCGGAGCTGCGCGTCCGCGACCTCGAGGAGGAGCAGCCCGTCGGGCGCGAGCCACGCGGGGCTCCCCTGCGCCACGCGTCGCAGCACGTCCAGCCCGTCGGCCCCGCCGTCCCGTGTCGCCTCCGGTTCGTGCAGGCGCGCCTCGGGCGGCATGAGGTCGAGCCCGGCCGTCGGCACGTAGGGCACGTTCGCGACGAGGACGTCGATCCGGCCGCGCAGGTCGTCCGGCAGGGCCTCGAGCAGGTCGCCGCGGTGCACGGCGACGCCGCGCGGGGCGAGGTTGCGCCGCGCGCACGCGACGGCCAGCGGATCCACGTCCGCCGCGTGCACGGCCGCGCGCGGGACGTCGTCCGCGACCACGGCGGCGATCGCCCCGGAGCCGCAGCAGAGGTCGACCACGACGGGCTGCTCCGTCCGCCGCGCGGCGTGCGTCGCCGCCTCCGCGAGCCCCTCCGTGCGGCGGCGCGGGACGAAGACGCCGCGGTCGACCAGGATCCGGCGCCCGGCGAACGCGGCCCAGCCCACGATCGTCTCGAGCGGCTCGCCGGCGACGCGCGCGGACGTCATCCCCTCGAGCGCGGCGGCGCGGACCGTCCGGAGCCGGTCGGATCGGGACGGCGGCACCGGATCCGGGTGGCGCTCGACGACGGCGGCGACCAGGAGGTCCGCCTCCTCCTCGGCGAACACGCACCCCGCGGTGCGCAGGCGGTGCACGAGCCGTTCGAGGTCGCCGGCATCGCCCGCGCCATCCGGGGTCGGCACGGTCGCCGCCCGCTCAGCCATCGGAGCCGAGGCGCTCCAGGAGCGCGGCGACGCGGAGGAGGTCCTCCGCGCGCACCGGGGGATGCGCCTGCTGCGCGGCCTGGACGAGCCACTCGGCGCGCGCGACGTGCACCTCGGCGAGGAGCTCCCGTCCGCCGTCCGTGAGCCGGAGGAAGGACCCGGCGGCGTCCTGCGACTCGACGACGAAGCCCTTCTGCATGAGGCTCGCGAGGCTGGGGACGGTGGCGGCCCGTGCCGTGCGGGTATCCAGGGCGAGCGACGCGCGGTCCATGCGCTCCGCGGCCTCGAGGCGTCGCAGGATCAGGATCTGGACCCCGGTGAGGCCGTCCCAGCTGGCGTCCACGGAGGTGTCGATGCGCTCGGTGACGGCGCTCAGGGCATGCGCGAGCCGCGTGTGCGGCTCCGTCGGATCGGTCACGGGTGCTCCTCGGGTGCGTGACCGCTCGCGCGTCGACCCCGCGGGCGCGGGTGGGCGGCGGGTGTCATCTCCCGGTGCTCACGGTAGCGCCGACGGGCGCCCCGCACGAGGGCGGATCGGGGTCGCGAGGAGGGACGACGACGCCCGCCCGGCGGAGGCCGGACGGGCGTCGTCGTGCGATGCGGTCGCCGGTGTCCGGCGGGCCGATCAGGACGGGAACTGCGTGAAGTCCGCCGTCGCCGGGTCCGCGCCGAGGCGCGTCCCGGTCTCGAGGGTGTCGATCTCGGCGAGCTCCTCGACGGAGAGCTCGACCTCGATGCTCTGGAAGTTGGCCACGATGCGCTCGGGTGTCACCGACTTGGGGATCACGATGCGGCCCTGCGCGAGGTGCCAGGCCAGCACGATCTGCGCGGGGGTCGCGTCATGCTCCTTCGCGAGGCGCGTGACGATCTCGGACTCGAGGTCGGCGCCCTGGCCGAGCGGGCTGTACGCCTCGACCTCGATGCCGCGCTCGACCGAGAAGGTCGAGAGGTCGTGCTGCTGGAACGTCGGGTGCACCTCGATCTGGTTCACCGCGGGCACGACGTCCGACTCGGCGGCCAGCTTCTCCAGGTGCTCCGGGAGGAAGTTGGAGACGCCGATCGCGCGGATGAGGCCCTCGGCGTGCAGCGCCTCGAACGTCTTCCAGGTCTCCACGTACAGGCCGTGCTTGGGGTAGGGCCAGTGGATGAGGTACAGGTCGACCGCGTCGACGCCGAGCTTGCGGCGGCTGTCCTCGAAGGCGCTGCGCGCGCTGTCGGCGCCCTGGTCGCCGTTGCGGAGCTTCGTGGTGATGAAGAGCTCCTCGCGCGGGATGCCCGTCGCCGTGATGGCGGCGCCCACGCCCTCCTCGTTGTAGTAGCCGGCGGCGGTGTCGATGTGGCGGTAGCCGGCCTCGAAGGCGCGCTCGACGGCCTGCTGGGTCTCGGCGGGCGGGGTCTGGAAGACGCCGAATCCCAGCTGCGGGATGGTGACGCCGTTGTTCAGGGTGATGAGGGGGGATGCCATGGGATCTCGTCTTCTTCGTCTCGATGGTCACGTCGGATGCGGGAGGCGCCGTCGTGCGCACCTCACCGCGCGCCTCCACCGTACGCCCGGCCCGCATCCCGACGGGCGGCCGCGGCGCCCGCTCCGCGCAGGGCGAACAGGCGCGTCCGGGGACCCGGAGAACCCGCCCGGACATGACGACGGGCGCCGCCCTCTCGCGAGGTGCGGCGCCCGTCGTGGTCGGTCGGCGGAGCGGGTCAGCGGCCGGAGGTCTCCAGCACGTAGCCCTCCTCGCCGTGGACGATCGTGTCGATGCCCGCGATCTCGTCCTCGTTCTTCACCCGGAAGCCCATGGTCTTCTGGATGATCGTGCCGATG
>Ga0265798_10001028_pt1 | contig 44407 bp, 39 predicted proteins | sample P3T30metagenome_FD_192430 | JGI IMG/M metagenome (GOLD analysis project Ga0265798, IMG submission 192430) | Plant litter microbial communities from East Loma Ridge, Irvine, California - P3 T30 | ecosystem: Environmental > Terrestrial > Plant litter > Unclassified | place: USA: California... | reverse complement strand
GAGCGCCTGGACGTGAACCTGCAGCGCCTGCGGGGCGAGGTGCGCCCGGACGAGGTGCGCCGCCTGGTGCACCCTGACCGCCGCGGGGACGGGGACCGCCACCGCGTTCGGTGCGCATGCCCTGCTGAGGCGCGAACGGGTTGTTGCCCGGACGCGGACCAGCTGGCTTCGGACCGGGGCGGGGACCGCCTGATCCGCCGGGACGGGGTGCTGGACGCTCGGCGCCCATGCCCTGGCTCGGTGCATAGGGGTTATTGCCTGGACGGGGACCGCCGGGCTTGGAGCCTGTCGCCGGCTTGGCGGCTGGCTTGGATGTCGGGGCCTCGGGAGCTTCCGATTCCGGCTGCTTCTCGGCAGGCTTCTGCGCTGGCTTCTCTTCGGCCTTGGGAGCTTCGGGTTCGTCCTTGGCAGCTGGCTTCGGGGCCGGCTTGGGTCCCGGCTTGAATCCGCCGGGACGGGGTGCTGAAGAACCTGCAGCGGGAGCTGCCGGGGAGGTGGGCTGTGCGGGGGCCGAGGTGTCGGCGGCGGGCGCGGAGGCGCCGTCGTCGGACTTCTTCGGACCTGGCCGGGCAGCCGGGGTGGAGCTTGAAGCGGGCGCTTCGGCTGGCTTGGCGTCAGGGAATGCCTGGCGTAGCTTTTTTGCCACCGGGGGCTCCACGGTGGAGGAGGGCGATTTTACGAACTCGCCCATACCCTGCAGTTTTGCGAGGGCTTCTTTCGAGGTGATGCCGAGCTCTTTGGCGAGCTCGTGTACGCGGGCCTTGGCCACATTTCTCCTTGTCTGGCCCACGCTTCCCCGCTGGCACCAGCGGGGCTGATGTCAGCGGTTCATCGGCGAAGGCCGTTTGAACTTCTCTGAAACCTTGACGGAGTCGCGGAGATTACTCATCGCTGCGAACTCATGCGTCGGTCTTCATCGGGTATCCATCTCTCTGAACCCGCTTTCTGGCGTCAGCTGCTGCTCGCTGCACTTGCGTGCGGCGGGCGGTCTGGCGCCGTTGGTGCCAACATTGTCTGCAGATCAAGCGATGTCGCGTCCACACTCTGTCGAAAGGCCCGGTGAAAGGCTTTTCTCTTGACTGCGGTCTCGAAGCACTCGGGCTGCGGGTGCAACCAGGCGCCGCGTCCGGGAAGAACCCGTCCGATGTCCCACACCACCGTGGGCGATGTGGATCCGGCGTCGTCGGAAGCGGTGAGGGCAAGCCTCACAACGTCATCCTGAGCGACCTGACGGCGGCAACCGATACAGGTACGCACTGGAACCATGACAGTCTACCCCTTCTGACTGATTCGGACAGAACCCCGTGCGCTGCTCAGGGCGCGAGCAGGGTGGCGTCGGAAACGATGTCGATGCGCCAGCCGGTGAGCTTCGCAGCCAGCCGTGCATTCTGGCCTTCTTTTCCGATGGCCAGTGAGAGCTGGTAGTCAGGGACCACTACCCGCGCGCTGCGGGTGGCCTCATCGAGGATGGTGACTGATTTCACCTTCGACGGAGACAGCGAGTGGGCAATGAACTCGGCTGGGTCATCGGAGTGATCGATGATGTCGATCTTCTCGTCGTTGAGTTCACTCATCACCGCGCGGACGCGTGATCCCATGGACCCGATGCAGGCGCCCTTGGCATTGATCCCGGACTGGTGAGCGCGGACGGCGATCTTGGTCCGGTGGCCGGCCTCGCGGGCCAGCGCGGTGATCTCCACGCTGCCGTCGGCGATCTCGGGGACCTCATGTTCGAAGAGCTTCTTCACCAGGCCCGGGTGTGAGCGGGAAAGCGTGATGGAGGGTCCGCGCATACCGCGGTGGACATCGACGACGAAGGCGCGGATTCGCTGCCCGTGGATGTATTCCTCACCCGGGACGTGCTCCTGCGGGGGAAGCAGAGCTTCGACGCTGCCCAGGTCCACCTGGACCATATTGGGATTGCGGCCCTGCTGGATGGTGCCGGAGATGAGTTCGCCCTCACGGCCCTTGAACTGGCCGAGCACCTGATCGTCCTCAGCATCACGGATGCGCTGCATGATGACCTGGCGCGCTGTGGAGGCTGCGACGCGGCCGAAGTCACGAGGGGTGTCATCGAATTCGCCGATGAAGGTGCCGTCCTCGTCCTGCTCCTTGGCCCAGACGGTGACGTGGCCCGTGGACTGATCGATCTCAGCCCGTGCGTGCTGCAGTGCGCCGGGTGATTTGTGATAAGCCAGCACCAGTGCCTGCTCAATCGCGGGGATCAGCCGCTGCAGCGGGATCTCTCGCTCTTTGACGAGCATGCGCAGTGCGCTCATATCGATATCCACTTGTGCCTCCGGTTAAGCCAGTATCTACTCCGTGTGGGAAAACTCTACCTGCACTCGTGCCTGGGTGATCGACGCGAAACTGATCTCGGCAGGATCCGCGTACTTCACCGGCATCCCCTTCTTGGGTGCAGGCTTCTGCTCGGAGACCGTGATGGCGGAGTCGCTCACCGCTTGCAGCCTGGCGAGAATCGGGCTCTGGCCGGTGACGGTGAGCTCCAGCAGGCGGCCGATATTGCGCTCGAAATGGCGCGGCTCGGTCAGCGGCCGGGTGGCTCCGGGGGTGGAGACCTCCAGGTCATAGCTGGGCAGCTCCGGCAGCACATCTGCCTCATCGAGGCGGTCCGAGATCGCGCGGGAGAGCTCGGAGACGGTGTCCAGGTCCACCTGCTCGGTGCCGGTGAGCAGATCCACGGCGATCTTCAACGTGGTGCTGGGACCATTTGCCGCGAGCTCCACCTCTTCGAGGTAGAGCCCCTGTTCAGTGACGGTGGGCTCGATGATCGCGGCGATCTTCGCAGCGCGAGCATCTTTGAAGCGCTGATCTCCGGTGGGACGTGGGGCGACAGCCATGACGTCTCCTGTCTGTTGTGCGGCAAGGGCGGTCTGCTTCCATTGTGCCTGCTGTGGTCTCTGGGGCAGTAACTGCGTTCCCACTCGCGTTCTACCTGCTCTTGGGTGGAATCACGGCCGATCCGTCGGCCCGGTAAACCACGCAAGGCCCGGTAAAACGCCCGGGAGGCGCGCGCCCCTTAGACTTGGGCCGGTAGAAGATCCCTCACCGGAAACGAGTTCACCTGTGCCGCTCCGCCTGTCCCACCTGTTCCTCCGCACCTTGCGCGACAACCCGTCCGACGCCGAGGTCGCCAGCCACCAGCTGTTGGTCCGCGCCGGATACATCCGCCGCGCCGCACCGGGTGTCTACACCTGGCTGCCGCTGGGGCTGACCGTGCTGCGGAAGATCGAAGGGATCGTCCGCGAGGAGATGAACCGGATCGGCGCGCAGGAAGTCCACTTCCCCGCACTGCTGCCCAAGGAGCCCTATGAGGCCACCGGCCGCTGGGATGACTATGGAGACGGCATCTTCCGACTCAAGGACCGCAAGGACGCCGACTACCTGCTGGCACCCACGCATGAGGAAGTCTTCACCCTCCTCGTGAAGGACCTCTACAGCTCATATAAGGACCTGCCGCTCTCGATCTATCAGATCCAGACCAAGTACCGTGATGAAGCACGCCCGCGGGCGGGACTGCTTCGCGGGCGCGAGTTCATCATGAAGGACTCCTACTCCTTCGCGCTGACCGAAGAGGATCAGAGCGCCGCCTACGCCGCACACCGCGAGGCCTACCTGCGCATCTTCGACCGCCTCGGGCTGCCGGTGGTCCCGGTCAACGCCGTGTCCGGCGCCATGGGCGGGTCTGCCTCCGAGGAGTTCCTCTTCCCCTGCGATATCGGCGAGGACACCTTCGTGGAGTCCGACGGCGGTTTCCGCGCCAATGTCGAGGCAGTCACCACGCCCACGCCGGAGGCCATCGACTACACCGATCTGCCCGCAGCGCAGGTCCAGCACACACCGGGCACCGACACCATCGCGACCCTGGTCGAGGCCGCAAATACCCATCAGCCACGCGCAGACCGGGCATGGACCGCTGCGGACACGCTGAAGAACGTCGTCGTCGCGGCCGTCCTGCCCGACGGCTCCCGCCGGATCGTGGTTCTGGGCGTGCCCGGTGACCGCAATGTGGACCTCAAGCGCGCCGAAGCCACCATCGGCGGACTCATCGGAGTAGGCGGAGAAGTCGCTCTTGAGGCCGCCAACGAGGCCGACCTGAAGAAGAACCCCGGCCTGGTCCGCGGGTACATCGGTCCGGGCCTGACCCTTGATTCACCCGTGCTTGGCGAGCAGGGCAGCACCGGACTCACCTACCTGGTAGACCCCCGCGTGGTCTCCGGCAGCAGCTGGATCACCGGCGCCAATGAGGCCGACCAGCACGTCTTCGGCCTGGTTGCCGGACGCGACTTCGGCTGGGACGGCATCATCGAGGCTGTGGTCGTCCAGGAGGGCGACCCCGCACCCGATGGCTCGGGCCCGCTGCGGACCCGCCGCGGCATCGAGATGGGACACATCTTCCATCTCGGCACCCGCTACGCCGAGGCGCTGGGCCTGCAGGTTCTCGACGTCAACGGCAAGCTCGCCACCGTCACCATGGGCTCCTACGGCTTCGGTGTCACCCGCGCGCTGGCCGCCATCGCCGAGGCCACTCACGACGAGAAGGGCCTCATCTGGCCCGCCGCGATCGCACCGGCCGATGTCCACGTGGTGGCCACCGGCAAGGGTGAAGAGGTCTACGCCGCAGCGGAATCGCTGATCAGCGAACTCGAAGCCGCTGGCCTGACCGCGATCTTCGATGATCGCCCCAAGGTCTCCCCCGGCGTGAAGTTCGGCGACGCCGAGCTGCTCGGTGTCCCGATGCTGGTCACCGTGGGCCGCGGCCTCAAAGACGGCACTATCGAGCTCAAGGATCGCCGCTCCGGTGAATCCCGCGAGGTCCCCGTGGACTCAGCCGCAGCGGCGGTGCTCGCACACGTCAGGAGCCTCCGCTGAACGAGGCCCTCGAAGCTGCCACCGATCTGCTGATCGGCGGCGGCCTCGAGATGACCTGGGTGACACTGCTGCTGCTCATAGCCGCCGGCTTCGCAGCAGGGTGGGTGGACGCCGTCGTCGGTGGCGGAGGTCTGCTGCAACTCCCGGCGCTGCTCATGGTCCCCGGCATCACTCCGGTCCAGGCGCTGGCCACCAATAAGCTGGGCTCGATCTTTGGAACGACGACGTCGGCGATCACCTACGCGCGACGGGTCCATCCCGCCATGGGCACGGCATTGCCGATGGCAGCCGCCGCGCTGCTGGCGAGTTACGGCGGCGCCGTGGTGGCGGCCTCACTGCCCGAGCGGATCATCCTGCCACTGATCCTGCTGGCACTGATCGGTGTAGGCGTCTTCACCGCGGTGAAACCTCAGGTGGGTCAGCTGGAGAAGCTGCGCTATGTGGGAATGGGGCACCTTTCCCGCGCAGTGGCCATCGGGCTGATCATCGGGTTCTACGACGGTGTGCTGGGTCCGGGCACCGGAACTTTCCTGGTCATCGCACTGGTCACGATCCTGGGGTACAACTTCCTGAACTCCTCGGCCCAGGCGAAGGTCGTCAACGTGGCCACGAACCTCGGAGCGCTGCTCTACTTCGCCCCCGCCGGGCACGTGCTGCTCGGCCTGGGACTGTTGTTGGGTGCTGCGAATATGGCAGGCGGCTACCTCGGTGCGCGGATGGCGATCGCCAAGGGCTCGAAGTTCATCCGGGTGGTGTTCCTCTTGGTGGTCTTCAGCCTCGTGCTAAAGCTGGGCTACGACGTGGCCAACGACTTCTTCGGCTGAGCCCAAGCCCACCCGCCTTTCCCCGGGGTTAGTCCAGGGACGCGAGCAGGTCGGCGGCTTCGACCTCTAGCTCGTCCACCGCGACTTCTGCTTCTTCTTCGGAGAGCGAATCTGCCAGCGGGACCGTCACGGTCACGATATGCGATCCCGTGCGCAGAATGACCGCGGCGCTGTGCTCGGTGGTGCCCTCGGAGCTGATACGGCGAGTGATGCCCAGCGCGGCGTCGGCCTCGGTGGAGACGTCCACGGAGTCCACGGAAGTAGAAGTTTCTGCGGCTTCGTCGCCGGCGCGGCTGGCGGTATAGGCATCGCAGGTCTCGAGTCCCTCTTCTTCCGAGCTGAAGTGCGCATCGGCTGCACGCCAGTCCCGGAAGGTGTAGACCACGGCCTGGCGCTCCGCAGGCAGATCCACGGTCACCGGTTCGGACTCCTCCTCAGAATCGCTTTCAGAGTCACCTTCAGAGTCACGGTTGGATTCGGTCTCAGATTCAGCGTCAGATTCAGAGTCAGTGTCAGAGTCGTTGCTAGAGCCCTCCTCTGAGTTCTCCCCAGAGCCCTCCCCCGAACCACCCTCACCCTCGGAGGCCTCATCCTCGGTGCTCGCGAGGCGGATCATGGAAAGAGACGGAACATCACCAGAACTGGCCTCGGGGTCCGCATCAGGATCCGTCCCCGCGGAGTCCCCTGAGCTTTCCGGGTCACCAGCCTCATCCGCAGAACCGGTGTCAGCGAATGCCACGAGCGAACCTGCGGGAACCGGAGTCGCCGAGCGGACGACGAACTGCTTGCATTCCGGAGGGTCAACGACCAGCCGCTGCAGCTCGGTCTCGATGTCCTGCAGACCGGCCCAGTAGTCGCTGGTGTCGCTCAGCGTGGCCTCTGGGTATCGGGCTTGGAGCTGTTCGCGCATCTCCTCGTGAGAGAGCTGATTCCCCGATGGCTCGGGCACCTGTGCGGCGGCGTCGCCTGGACTGACCCCGGTCTCACCCAGGGGGTCGCTGGAGTCCTCCACTGTGGTGGTCTCACAGCCGCTGAGCAGCAGCATCGCAACCAGTCCGAGCGCGGCCCCGGCAACGCCGCGGCGCCCAGACCCAGCAGCTTTGGACGCAGGAGGCTTCGACACCGCACGCTTCAGCGCAACAGGGGTCGGTTCAGCCGAAGTTCCAGGGAAAAAAGTCATCTAGAACAGTATGGTCGCGAAGGTCCCCACCTGGGTGAATCCGACGCGCTCATAGGTCCGAATCGCAGCCGTGTTGTAGTCGTTGACGTACAGGCTCACCGTCGGCGCCAGCCGCAATCCATGTTCCACCACTGCAGCCATCCCGGGGGCCGCCAGACCACGGCCGCGGTGGCTTGGACGCACCCAGACACCCTGGATCTGCACGACTTGCTCGCTGACCGCACCGAACTCGGCCTTGAAAACGATCTCCCCGGTCACAGGGTCATCGGTGATGATCGAATATCCCGAGTCGATGAGTCCACGCACCCTCTCGCGGTACTGACTCGCTCCCTGGGCATAGGGAGAGAAACCCAGCTCCTCGGTGAACATCGCCGCACTTGCCTTCTCCACTCGGGAGAAATCACCCGGCTCGGAGAGTCTGGTCCCGGCAAGCGGCCTGACAGCAGAGGGTTCTGTGATCGACATCAGCGGCTGATCTGGGCGGATATCCCGCGCGCCGGTCCAACCCGTCGCGTCATAGAGCTCGACGGCGGCGTCGGCGTCACCGTAGATCGACGCCACGCGCCGCTTCATCGCTCCCACGGCCACACCGAAACGCGCAGCCTGATCGGCAGAGGCCGCCACCGGGATGATGTTGCTCCCGGTCCAGCAGGCCGCTTCCAGCCCGTTCTCACCGTCGATGCCCAGCACCACGGCACCATTGCGTCCCTTGCCGGGTCCTGCGGTCTGGCGGGCTTTCAGCGTGGCGGTCACCGAGACGTGGGCCACCGGGTCGGTGGCGAGCAGTCGCTGCAAAGCAGGCGTGTCCCCATGTCCGAGGACTCGGACTTCTCCGCCGGTGGCGCGGTGCACGCGAGCTGCCGCCGCGTCAGCTGACGGAGACCACAGGGGCACTCGCTGCCTGAGCATCTCCATCGGATTCGCGTTCCATTTCCTCGGCCAGTCGGTTGGCTTCTTCGATCAGCGTTTCAACGATCTGGTCCTCGGGCACGGTCTTGATGACCTCACCCTTGACGAAGATCTGTCCCTTGCCGTTGCCCGAGGCGACGCCGAGGTCCGCGTCGCGGGCCTCGCCGGGCCCGTTGACGACGCACCCCATGACGGCCACGCGCAGTGGAACTGTCATGCCTTCGAGTCCGGCCGTCACGTCATCGGCCAGCGTGTAGACATCCACCTGGGCGCGGCCGCAGGAGGGGCAGGAGACGATCTCAAGCTTGCGTGGGCGCAGGTTCAGCGATTCCAGCAGCTGATTGCCCACTTTGACCTCTTCGGCCGGTGGCGCCGAGAGCGAGACCCGAATCGTGTCCCCGATGCCCTGCGCGAGCAAGGTGCCGAAGGCCACTGAAGACTTGATCGTGCCCTGGAATGCGGGACCGGCCTCGGTGACACCGAGGTGCAGGGGCCAGTCGCCGCGCTCAGCGAGCATCTGGTAAGCCTGAACCATGATCACGGGGTCATTGTGCTTGACCGAGATCTTGAAGTCATGGAAACCGTGCTCTTCGAACAGGGATGCTTCCCAGACCGCGGACTCAACCAGCGCCTCGGGAGTGGCCTTGCCGTATTTGTCCATGATCCGCTTATCCAGCGAACCGGCGTTGACACCGATGCGGATCGAGACCCCGGCGTCGCTGGCGGCCTTGGCGATCTCGCCGACTTTGTCGTCGAACTGACGGATATTGCCCGGGTTCACGCGCACGGCGCCGCAACCGGCGTCGATGGCAGCGAAGACGTACTTGGGCTGGAAATGGATATCGGCGATGACCGGGATCTGCGATTTCATCGCGATGATCTTCAGCGCCTCGGCATCTTTATCCGTGGGGCAGGCCACACGGACGATGTCGCAGCCGGAGGCGGTGAGCTCGGCGATCTGCTGCAGGGTGCCGTTGATGTCGTGAGTCTTGGTGGTGGTCATCGACTGCACCGAGACGCGGTGGTCGCTGCCAACACCTACTGACCCAACATGGAAGTTGCGCGTCTTCCGTCGCGGCGCCAGTACTGGCGGCGGGGCGGAGGGCATTCCGAGATTGATGGCGGGCACAGACTCTCCTGATGGATCTATTTCTCGCGGATAGCGCCGAGGGTCACCCGACCCCTCCATGGTACCGCCCGGCAGGGACGCGGCTAATCGAAGAGTCGGATTGGGTTAACGATGTCCGCGTAGATCAGCAAGACGCCCATGACCAGCATCATCGAGGCCACCACATAGGTCAGCGGCAGCAGCTTGGAGATATCGAACGGCCCCGGGTCCGGGCGGCCAAACAGCTTGGCTAGCCGGCGGCGGAGACCTTCGTAGAGAGCACCGGCCACGTGGCCGCCGTCGAGCGGCAGCAGCGGGATCAGGTTGAAGACCATCAGCGCCACGTTCACCCCGGCCACCAGAGACAGCAGTGAGGCGAAGCGGGATTCCAGCGGGATCTCCTCCTGTGCGGAGAGCTCCCCGGCGATCCTGCCCACACCGACCACCGAGAGCGGTCCATCGGGATCACGCTCGGCGGAGGTGAAGGTGGAGACAGCCACGTCGTAGAGGCGCACCGGCAGATTGGCGACGACGCCGGCCACCGCCTTGGACTGTTCCCATACCACCGGGCCAGCTTCCCAGAACGGCTGCTGGACCAATTCCTGATCAGCACCCATTCCGATGAAACCCACAGGTTCGGTAATGAGTGCGCCGTCGCCGTCACGCTGAGCTCGTCCCAAACCGTCAGAGATCGGGCGCTCGGTGAGGATCGGAGTCAGCGTTGTGCTGCGTTCTTCACCATCGCGGAGGTAGGTGACGTCACTGGACCGATCAGCGGACTCGCGGATCAGCGCGGTGAGCTCATCCCACTGCTGCACCGGCTGACCGGCGAAGGCCGTGATCTCATCGCCGGGACGCAGACCGGCCTCATAGGCAGGTCCGGCGGGGTCATCGGCTCCGCATTCGCTCTGTCCAGCGTCGGCGGCGTCGGCGGAGACCACGCATTCGAAGACCTCGTTGACGGTGGTGTTCGGTTCCGAAGTCCCGTGGAAGGAGATGATTCCAGCGGTCAGTGCCAGCGCGATGAGACCGTTCATGGCAGGACCGCCGAGCATCACGATGATGCGTTTCCAGATGGGCAGCCGGTAGAACATGCGCTGCTCGTCCCCGGGCTGCAGATCCTCGGCAGCGACCTCGCGAGCCTCGGCCGACATCTGCGAAAAGATGCCGGTGGACTGCGAGCGCACTAGTCTTCTCGGCTCAGACCCGGGGGAAGAATCGGCAGTCGGTGGGGTGCCATACTGCGCGCCGACTTCGCTGAGATAGGGGTCCCGCGGCGCGGACTCGACACTCTCGTGTGAAAGGTCGTCGCCGTTCTCTTCACCAGCAGCCTCTTCAGCACCGGCCGGGTGGTTCAGCGTCCCGGTCTCATCCGGCGGCGGGTACATGCCGATCATCGCGACATAGCCACCCAGCGGAATGGCCTTGACCCCGTATTCGGTCTCGCCACGGCGTCGTGACCACAGGGTGGGACCGAAACCGATCATGTACTGGGTGACCCGGACCTTGAAGAGCTTGGCCGGGAGCAGGTGGCCGATCTCATGGAGCGCGATGGACAACGCGATGCCGACCGCGACGATCAAGACCCCCGCGATCATCAGCACCGCGATCATGCGCGCACCTGGACCTTGGCCGCAGCGATGAGACCATCAGCGGTGTTCCGCGCCCAGTCCTCGGCGCCAAGGACCTCGTCCAGGGAGATCGATCCAGCGGCGTGGCCTGGGTCGTAGCGCTCCAACACATCCGAGATGGTGGAAACGATCCCAGGGAAACTGAGGCGTCCCTCGTGGAAGGCCCCCACGGCTTGTTCATTGGCGGCGTTGTACACCGCCATATGCGTGGGCGAGGCGGCACTGGCCTGCTTCGCCAGGGCGACGGCGGGGAACGCCTGCTCATCGAGTGGTTCAAAGTCCCACTGCATGGCTTGGGTCCAATCAATAGGAACATCAACCGCGCTGAGCCGCTCCGGCCAGGAGAGCCCCAGTGCGATCGGGATCAGCATCCGGGGGTGGCCGGCTTGGGCGATGGTGGACCCGTCACGGAACTGCACCATGGAATGGATCCACTGCTGCGGATGCACCACGGTCTCTATGCTCTCCAGGCCGATGTCGAAGAGCAGATGCGCCTCGATCACCTCCAGAGCCTTGTTGACCATTGTGGCTGAGTTCGTGGTGACCACTCGGCCCATGGCGTAGTTCGGGTGCTTCAGCGCCTGGGCAGGAGTGACCTCGGCGAGCGCCGCGGCATGCCATCCCCGGAACGGGCCACCGGATGCGGTCACGATCAGCTTCGAGACCTCAGAAGCACCGCTGAGCTCCGATGCCCCAGGAGCAGGAAGCGAGCACAGACCCCGTTCGTGCCGTCCTGCGCTGAGCGCCTGGGCAAGGGCCGAATGCTCCGAGTCCACCGGCACCAGCTGACCTGGACGTTGCAGCTCCTGCGCCACCAGCGCACCTCCGACGACGAGGGATTCCTTATTCGCCAGTGCCAGCGTGGCCCCGGAACGCAGCGCCGCGAGAGTCGGCCGCAGCCCGATCGATCCGGTCATGCCGTTGAGCACGACGTCGGCGCCAGACTCCGCAGCGATGTGCACCGCGGCCTCATCTCCCGTGAGGACCTCGGCGCGCTGTGCAGCTTCCTCGGGTGGGGCAGCTCCGGCGGATAGTGCAGTTCCGGCGGATAGCGCAGCGTGAAGCTCACCGGCGGCTGCGGCGTCGGCGATTCCGACCATCCGGGCACCGGTAGCCGCCACCTGTTCTGCCAGCAGGGCCGCATTGGAGCCGGCCGCGAGCGCCACCACCTCGAAGCGGTCGGGATTCGCCGCGATGACCTCTAAGGCCTGGGTTCCGATAGAACCAGTGGAACCGAGAATCGCGACGCGGCGCTTAGGGGAAGCCATTCCACCATTATGGCGCACCGGATCGACCCTGCTGGGAGCGCACAGTAGTCTGGTGGCACAGCAGATGCAGACCCACGCGGCCACAAGCCGATGAAGGAGCCTCACCGATGATCACCCTGCGCAAAGTGGAGACGGAGGATCTGGAACAGTTCTTCGTGTTCCAGCAGGACGCTGACGCCGCCCATATGGCAGCGTTCGCCTCCACCAATCCCAAGGACCGCAGCGTCTTCGACCATCATTGGGGCGAGCTGCTGAACTCCGATGACATCATCGTCCGCACGATTGAGAGCGACGGGCAGCCCGTGGGCTCCATCGCAGCCTTCGAGGATGAGTCCAGCCGAGAGATCACCTTCTGGATCGAGAAGCGCTTCTGGGGTCAGGGCATCACCACCGAGGCAGTGCAGAAGTTCCTCACCGAATTCCCCGAGCGTCCGGTGACCGCCCGCGTGGTGGTGGATAACCTTGGGACGCTGAAGATCCTTGAATCGCTCGGATTCACCGAGACCGGCGAGGAATCCAACTTCTCCAATGTGCGCGCGAAGGTGGTGCAGGAGAAGATCCTGCAGCTGGACTGACCTCCACTGATCTGGACTGATCCACAGCACCCCAGCAGCGCAGACTTCTCGCCACTGATGACTGGAGCCCCCGGTTACTACAGCTCCGAAGAGGGCCACCGCATCGCGCTGAGCGGTGATTCGGTGAGCACCATCAGTCGGCCCGAACGCGCTGCGTACGCGCTGGGCCTCGGGATCGCCGGGTTCATCCTCGCCCTCCTGCTGGGCGTCCAAATGGTGACCCGCGAGTCACCCGAGGACACCGCCGGGGCCTGGGTGGTCTTCGTCGTCGCGGCGCCCTTCCTGCTTGGGCTGCTCTGGGTGATCCATCACTGTGTGATTCGCCTGCGCGCCACTCTCGTGGACGGTATCAGCGTCTCCAGCATGCACCGCTGGCGTGCGCAGATCCCCTGGGCTGCTATCGAGTCCATCCGGCCTGGACCCCGTGGCGGAACTATGGAGATCGGTTATAAACGCTGGGGCGGCGGCAGGGTCGGCTACCTCGCCGGGGCCGACTGCATCATCCTGAGCATCACGCCGGGGCATGAGGAACTGGCCCGGGAGTACTTCATCTCGGTGCCGGAACCGGAGGCTGTCGCAGCAAAGCTGCGGCAGCTCCAAGTGGGCGCAACAGCTCAGCGGAAGATCTGAGCAGCGCACCCCTCCCCACACCCCTCCCCCGCGTCTCACGCTATGGACGACGCCCTTGACGGGACTGACCTGGGGTCTAGGATATGTTCATCGCCCCGACATGGTGGCGCCCTAGGACCATAGGGGGTCGCGAAATGTCCTTGGAGAGTGCCAACATGCTCATCGGTCGCGATCCGCAGCGAGCGAAACTGCTCAGCGCCATCTACAGCACCGTCGCCGGGCGGAGCGCCGTGTGCTTCCTCGAAGGAACGATCGGCTCAGGTAAATCAACACTTGCCCTTGAGGCACGGCGGCGCGCGTCAGCTGCCGGGCTCACCGTCATTTCTGTGTCCGACCTCTTGCTGGATGACGGCATCTGTGGTGCCCTCATGAGTCACGGCCCCGGCCCGTACTGTCTGGTGGTCGATGATTTCCATCGCGCTGAATCTGCGACGCATGACGCCTTGGACCAACTGATTGAGACGGGGACTTTGAGCCTGAACTCCGGGCCTCCGGTTCTCCTGCTCGTCACCACGTGCCCCATCGCTGACAGGCTTGGACGGCAGCTCGCCCGCATGGCGGACCAGACAGGAACCCGCATCACGCTCGACGGCATCAGCCGGCACGAAATGCGCCAGGTTCTTCGCCAGCACAGTTACGAGCCTGCCTTCGAGCTGCTCAACATCATCCATACTCGCTCTGCGGGAAATCCCGGCATCGCGTTGCGGCTCGCTGAGGCAGATCTGGGCACAGAGGCGGTCGCCGTATCTACTATTCCCCAGGACTATCTTCGGCCCGAGGTGGAGCAGTTAGCTCCCTGTCTGCGCACCTTCCTGGAAGTCCTCGCCCTCGACGGAGGAGATGCGCGCGCTGACCAGACGGCGGAGGTTTCCGTGGAGGCGCTGGCAGATGAGGACGAGTTCCTCGTTCCTCTCCCCACCGATGAGTTAGTGGACGCGCTGCGCCCTGTGCTCACCGGCAATGGGCACGAGGTGAAACTGGCTGATCAAGCCTGGCGGGACGCCGCGGTGGCGCTCATGACGCCTTCACGGCGCCAGCTGCTCCACGAGCTGCTGGCACAACGCACCTCCGGTCTTGCGCGGGCGAGACACCTCAGCGGAGCGTCGCCACACGGAAATTCGGAACTCGCCATAGAACTCGAGGCCAAAGGCGCGGAGGCGCTGGCAGAAGGCGACTACTCGGCCAGCGCCGAGTACCTGGGGCTGGCCATGAGGGTCAGCACCGGTGATGAACGTCGCCGGTTGCTCATCTCCGCCGCGTTGACCATGGGTGTCGCCGAGAGCCCCCCTGGAGTGCAAGAGCTCTATGAAGAGATCGGGTTGCTTGACGACCCCACACTAGTTGGATTCTTCCAGGCTGGCCTGGCATTTTTCACCGGAGACCTCCCCCGCGCCCGGAGCCTGTTGCACACTCAACTGCGCACCGTGAGGACTCAGGGACCAGACACCGATGTGCACCGCTGGAGAATGCTCATCCTGCTGTGCAGCGTGGAAATCGCGGCAGCTGATGAAAAGGCAGCACAGGCGGCGGCGGATGAGGCGCGGAGCCTCAACTTCGTCCCCAGCACACCGGTGGACATCGTGATGTCCCGGTTGCTCGTGATGCATGAGGTCTACTCGCTATGGAACACCGGCAGGGTGGCTGAAACTATCGACCGGCTCGATGTCTTTCTCATTGAAGCCGAGCACACACCAGAACACACAGACGCCCTGTACTTTCGTGGCCGCGTGCACTTCTACGCCGGCCACGTTGCCGCCGCGCTGGCAGATCTGGAACGGGCTGAGGAGAGCCGACATCAGAAGGTGGTGCCCGCAGCAGCCCAGCGTGGGATGGCTGAACAGGCTTTTGTGGAATGGCAGCTGGGGCGCTGGACCGATGCCATCCTGCGCGCGGAGCGAGTCATCGTGATGGCGCGCAAGACCCAAGACTGGCGGGGGCTCGCAAGCTCTCATGCAGTGCTGGCCATGGCTGGGGTGGCTCACGCCGATGAGACAGCCGCAGCGAAGCACGTCGACTGGCTCACCCATCACGTGACGACATCGAGCGCTCTCCCGCTGTACAACGTGACCATTGCTCTGGCCTGGACCGCTCGCATGTCCGGTGACCACGAGCGTGTGCTCGAGGTGATTGCGAAGTTTCGTCGGTCTCGGCTCTACAGCTGGAGCGATTCGGTGGGACTTATCAGCTGGCGCGCCTTCGAGATTGCCGCTCTGCTGGACTCTAATGGGCCTAAGAATGACAGACTGCGGGAGGCAGAGCGGCTCCTGGACGTGTTTACCCAGAAGGTCGCGCAACGCCCGGGACTCCCGCTGCCGTTCGGACATCCGCTGGCCCTGAGGGCGAGGTTGGCAGCCAAGCGTGGCGATTTCGACTCCGCCCTCGAGGGTTACCGCGCAAGCATCTGGCTCGCCGCCGAGTTTCCACATACCCGTGCGCGCCTGCACCATGCCCTCGGCGAGGTGCACCGGGAACTAGGCGAGCATATGGAAGCTGACAGTCAGCTTGAAGCGGCACGAAACATCTTCGCCCAACTTGGCGCCGCTCCTGAGCTCAGTGACGTCAAGAGCAGGTTGCTCTCAGTAGCTGGCCGCTATGCCACACTGACTCCCCGCGAGCGCGATATCGCCTACCTCATCTCTCAAGGTAGAACGAATCGCGAAATCGCGGAGAGTCAGTTCGTTTCGGTCAAGACCGTGGAGTATCACGTCTCAAACCTGCTGCCGAAGCTTGGCATGTCCTCCCGGCGAGAACTCTGGACAGCTGCGGCGGTCGCGTCCACACGGACCCACCCTCCGGACCAGGTCCCGGGCTACTCCCCGGGCATGCGCATGTAGCGGTCGGGGTGAAGAGGATACTCAGCGAGTGTCTTCCTCGACGTCCTCGGCGCTCAGTGGAACCCAGGGAGAGTTATCCGGATCGGCGATCGCCGCGTCAGGACTATCCCCTTCGGTCCACCACTTGGCCTCATAGGGTGTTCCATCTGAGACCACACGATCGCCCTTGTCATAGGACGCAGAGCCCTTCCATTCCGGGTAGGTTCCCTTCGCCACCGTGAATTCCGGCGCGGGAGTCTCGCCCGGAAGAACCGGGCCGATGAGCTCCCAGGGGGTGTCCCACGCTTCGAGGACTGGATTGTCAGGGAGCTCTCCGCGAGTCCACCATTTCGCCTCGTAGACGTTGCGGTGCCAGACAATCTTTGTGCCCTCCAGATACGCGGACTCCTCATTCCAGATCGGGTAGGGACTGGTCTCAGGGTCATCTTCCTTCGGTGCTGCCGCCGCCGGATCAGGTTCGGTGGAAGCATCAGCTGCCTCCGCAGCATGCCCGTCATATCCTTCGCTCAACACTTCCGCGAAGTTCTGATCACCCTGATCGATGCCGCTGCAGGCATCAGATACCCGGGTGACATCTGGATAGTTGGAGCCACAGGTAGCGTCTCGGTTCAGGGACCACATGGACATCCTCCCGATGCCGTTCTCCTCGGCGAACTCGTTGAACCGAGCAGCATCCTTGAGATCAAAGATCTCACCTGGCACGTCATTCTGTCCGACCATCGGAGTCGCTCCGAGTTTGCCCCAGAGAGCGGTGTCACTGAGTGAAATGCCGGCCTGTTCGTACATGATCCCCAACTGCCGGTGGGTCGAGCGCATGGCAGCCGCAGAAGCATCGAACATGGATCTCGACTCGCGTGCCTCTCCGTAGTTCATGGTCATCAGGTTGACTCCGGCAAGGTCTGTTCCGGACTCCAACATGCCGCTCACCACCTCCCGGCCATCTGCGGTGAGCCCAGTGGGGATCACGGGCAGGGTGAGCCAGACGGCGAGTGGCTTTCCGGCCGCGCGGCGATCCGCCTGCAGCTTCGCCACAGCTTCCGCCCGGAGCGCATTACTCGTGGCGTCTTCGAGTGCGGGCCCCTCGATATCGAGGTCGATGGTGTCCAGGTCGTAGCGCTCGATGACCTGAAGGTAAGCATCGGCGAGCTCCTCGGGAGACTCACAGACCGTGGCAAGTTCCTGGTTCATCGCACCACCGAAGGAGACGACGACCCCGGCGCCCTGTTCACGCAGGCGTTCAATCCGTCGGTCCAGATCCAACTCTTGGCCAGCTTCGTCGAGACCGTAATAGGTGCCCCAGGTCGGGGTGCAGGTACCGTCCTCATCGGCCACGATGAACGAGAGCACGACGTCGGAGACATGTCCCTCCGCGTCCGCGGAGCCCTCCTCGAAGGCGTAGCTCGGCGTGGCAGTGACATCTACGTATCCGGCGAACCACTGAGACGTCGGCTCTTCTGAAGCTCGCGCCTCATACATTCGAACTCCTATGACTCCGGCAACAGCGGTAGCCAGAAGAATGACAATGGCGATGGACACTCGCCAGGGTGAAAGACGTGCTGATGTGCTCATACTGTGGCCTCCGTTGCGACGTCTTGCGGTGCCGCATTCGTGTGAACGTTCTTGGCTGGACCCGCTGCGATGAGCTCAAGCCGGTTGAGATCCGGCTGCTGCCGCAGGGGGGCCATCGGAATGGTGAGGGCGTGGACCGAGACTGATTGCGCCATGACTGGGTTCAGCACTGCTGCTGAAGCTGACGGGAATGAGCTGCGGGAACGTGTTCGTTCTGCGGCTTCCTGTCGGGCCTCGCGATCCGAGAGCCGCGTGTTCAGCGCACCTTCGTCCAAGACGACGCGCCAATCGAGCTGCCCGGCGGATAGCTCCTTGGATTCCGAGGCTGAGCGCTTCTTGGTCCGACGCTTCGAGGGGTCCTTCTTCTCGACGTAGAACCAGCCACGCACTGCCAGGGCAACATCCACCACGGCGTTCCATGGACCGATATAGGCGATGAATGCCCAGGCGCCCCAAAACGCGTTGAAAGCGGCGAAGGCAGCATTGCCCCAGTTCTGCTGACCAATGTCTCGCCAGAGGGTCAGCAGCGAGAACCCGACGATGAGCACCGGAGCGACCGCGTAGATCCAGGGAGCCGCCGTGCGGTTCTTGACCTTGGGAGTGCGCGCGAAGGGGATCTTCTCCCCCGTCAGGGCTTGCTGCAGTGACTTCACGACACCGGCGAGGTTGACCGGGAGCAGAATGAGGTTGAACCCGTAAATCTTGAAGATGTCTGAGAACTTATAGCCACACTCCCGCAGATCCGCGCCCATCGTCACGAAGTACGGCAGGGCCGCGAGAAGGATCAGGGGACTCAGCAGGCGAGAGTCATAGGGGTAGGCCAGGAGGAAGATCAGACCCATCGAGGCCCAGGCAATCGAGGCCATGTAATTGAGTCGCAGGAACACCTCGGTCAAGCGGACCTGTTCGCCACGCCGACGGCGAGCGTGAACCTCACGGATGAGCTTCGGCAGGATCAGAAGTCCACCATTTGCCCAGCGCCGTCGTTGCACCACGAGCGAGCCGAAGTCCGGGGGCGTGGCGCTGTAGGAGAGTCGTTCGGGATAGTTCGTCAGGGTCCAACCGTGTGAACCGAGGTCCACACTGGATTCGGTGTCTTCGATGACTGTGCGGTCCTGGACGAAGCGCTTGACCAGAACACCTTTCTCCCAGCTGACCTCGGCGATGTCCTGGAGGGCGGCAGTGCGAATGACCGCGTTGGCTCCGACCCAGAATGTGGCCCCGGCGTGGCTCATGCCCTGATGAAGCAGGTGCTGGATATCGGTGGTCGCGCCGGCGAGGCGTTCGATGCGGGTTCTGGCTCCGCGGAAGGAGGAATATGGAGTCTGGGTCACCGCTACACGCTCATTGCCGGGCTGTTCAAGCAGGTGGACCAGGCGCAGGCAGTATTCGGGCAGCAGCAGCGAATCAGCATCGAGCGTGAGCACGAACTCTGCGTCTGGCACCGTGAGATCGGGAGTTTCTCCAGGATGGATGGCGCGCAAAGTGCTTCCCGAGAAGTTTGTCTCTGCCTTGTACTCCCCTCCCAGCAGACCCAAGTAGGCGTTGAGGTTCATCGCTTTATTGGCTTCATGCGAGAGGTTTGTATAGGACTTGCGTTCAAAGCTGCTGAGCTTGGCGCTGAAGATCCACGTCAGCCGACGGTGCATCTGGAGCATCCGATCAGCGCTGGGCAGCTCTTGTGACTTCGTCGCCATGATGAGCGCGTCTGAGGTGAGCTCGAGTTCCGTTGCCAGGCTCCCCAACACCTGGGTGCAGAAGAAGTCGTCAACGTGGTCGGTGCGATTCTCCTGCTCCGCCATGGTTCGCAGCCAACGGCCGGCCCAGGCGTAGTGTCCGGCCAGTGTCATGACCTGAAGCGAATTGACTCGACCATCCTGAGCGCGCCCCATCTCATAGATGACTTGAGCGTCACTCATGCGCGTAGCCGGGTGCTCGAGCGCCGCTTCGATCTCCGCACTCAGCGCTCGCGTCTGTTCTAGTGCAGGGCTGAGTGAATCAGGGGCATCGTCTATGAGGAGCACTACGTGGATTTCGGGGTACTCCTGCAGCGCCGCCGACCACAGGGTCTGCCGAACCACACCGGGCTCTTCGGCATAGGAGGGAACCAGCACCACCATGGGAGAATCCGCCCCCGAGCGCTGAGACACTGCACTCTGATCACTGAAGTGTGCGTCGAGCTCGAGCCGGGATGCACGCCGGTGCTCGCGGAACCTCAGCAGTGCACCGTGCCTCGCCACCAGATACATCAACGCGGAGAACGTCAGCATAGAGACCACGAACAGGTAGCCCACCGTCTCCATGGTGAAGCGGAAATTCTGCGAGCCGTACTCCAGGAACTGCCAGAGCACGGTGCTGACGATGTAGCCAAGCCAGGCAAGGACTGTGGCGAGGATCGCTACTCGGCTCAGCACGATTCGCCGCAGGGTTGGTCGCGGGTGCACAACGGGCAGCGGGTCCGTCCGACGTTCGGCGCCAAGCTGACGGCGACGACGCGGGGCTGGCTTAGGGGTGGATGACGCGGTTGGTGGGGGCATGGGTGCATCAGGGTAAAACGGCATAAAACAACATCCCGGGAGTCAGGCAGGGGGACCTGCAAAGGGTAGGTCCGCCGGGGAACGGGCCGGCGGACCTGCGGTGCAACATAGAGACTATTGTCGATATTCCTAGGGCACCCTGGGGTGCCACCCTAGGATTTCTTCGGGGGCCGGACCGACGTCCGTTTGGATCCGTGCGGGTAAGCCACAGCTGCGTGTATTCTCAGGCCCATGACTGTGAGCCAGACAACACCCGCCTCCCCTGCCGCCTCTGCCTCGGCTTCCACCCCCGCCCATGGGCGCACAGCCGGTCTGCGCTGGGGCATCCTTGCCACCGGCCATATCGCCGCACAGTTCACCGGCGATGCCCTGCTCGCCGGACTCGATGTGCGCGCCGTGGGTTCACGCTCCGTGGAATCTGCCCAGCGTTTCGCCGCCACCTATGGCATTCCGAACGCCCACGGCTCCTACGCCGAACTGGTGGCGGACCCCGAGGTAGACATCATCTATGTGGCCACGCCACACCCGATGCACCGCGAGACCGCAGGGATGGCGCTCGAAGCTGGTAAGCACGTGCTGGTGGAGAAGCCTTTCACGCTGAACCGCGCGGAAGCTGTGGCGCTGCGCAACCTGGCCCGGGCCAAGGGACTGCTGGTGATGGAGGCCATGTGGACGCGCTATCTGCCACATATGCGCCGCATCCACGAGATCATCGCCGCAGGTGGCATCGGCGAGGTGCGCACGGTCTTCGCCGATCACACCCAGTCGCTGCCCACCGACCCCGATCACCGGATCAACTCCTTGGAACTCGGCGGTGGAGCCCTGCTTGACCTGGGGATCTACCCGATCTCCTTCGCCTGGGACATCCTCGGTGAACCGATCAGCGTCCAGTCGGCTGCGCATTTCGGCGCCACCGGAGCCGATACCGAGGTCGCCACGATCATGACTCACCTCTCCGGCGCCCTCTCGACGACGACAACCTCATCGCGCGCGAAGGGTCCCAATACGGCCCATATCGTAGGCACCGAAGGTCGGATCGACGTCGATGGAGTCTGGTACACCTCCACCGACTTCACCCACACGGCGGCCGACGGCACCGTGCTTGAGCGTTTTGAGACCCCTCGCCAGGGGGTCGGCATGCAGCATCAGGCGATCGCGGCGGAAGAGTACGTCGCTCGCGGCGCGCTCGAAGGCGCGCTGCTCACCCTGGATGATTCGGTGAAGATCATGGGAACCCTGGATGAGATCCGCGCACAGATCGGACTTCGCTACCCCGGCGAACCCCGGCTCAACTGAGGTACCGCGCTGAACTCAGGTACGCCGCCGCAGCGAAGCCAGTTCCGGGGTATGCAGCCGTTCCATCACGGCGTCCGTATGGGCAGGCGGATCCTGCGCGCCGAACTTGCTCACCAGCACAGTGACGGCAAAAGCCAGCGGGACGCACCACAATGCTGGGGAGACCAACAGCTGCAAGGCCCCCTCCTGCACGGGACCATCACCGAGTGCCAATCCCAGGAGCTGGGCCGAAAGCGAGCTGAGGGCACCCACGGTCATACCGGCAATGGCCCCCTGAGCGGTCAGTCCGCGCCACCACACCCCGAGCAGCATGACCGGCGCTAGGGCTGATGCGGTGAAGGTGAACACCATCGCCACGGACCCGGCGAGCGCCAGCTCCGAGGTGACGGTCCCTACCGCCAGCGGGACGAGGATCGCCAGAAGCGCCCCGAACCTGAACCCGCGGACGGTGCCGGAGAAGAACTCCTGGGACAGCACGCCCGAGACCGAGACGACGAGCCCCGAGGTGGTGGAGAGGAACGCGGCGAAGGCACCCCCCGCGATCAGTGCGGTGAGTACATCACTGGCGAGACCGTCGAAGACCGCCGCCGGGAGCCTCAGGATCGCGGTGTCATGGCTGAGCCCACCGCTGCGCGCGAGCTCGCCGGCCGCCGTCGCTGTCCCCCAGAGCATCCGGGCCACAACTCCAAGCAGCACTGGCAGCAGGTAGAAGAGCACCAGGAGTCCCAGCAGGAAGGTGGTGGTGCGTCGCGCCGCGCCGCCGTCGGGATTGGTATAGAAGCGCACCAGCACATGCGGCAGGCCCAGGGTGCCCATCATCAGGGCCAGCAGGATGGACATGCTGCGGGAGAACTCCGTCCAGGGATCCGCTCCCGTCCCCCAGGTCCCCAGTGAAGCCGACCAGGCGCCGTCGAAGGCGGGAAGCTCAAGCCGATCCCAGAGGCCCACCTGCAGCAGGATGAAGACCGTGGGGACCAATAATGCGGTGAGCTTCACCCAGTACTGGACCGCCTGGGCAAGGGTCACCGAACGCATCCCGCCCGTGAGCACCACGAAGAGCACGACGAGGACGACCAACAGCGGGCCCACCCAGCCGGGCGCTCCCCCCGTCGCCGAGAGCGCGATCGAGGCACCGTGGAGCTGCGGAACGATATAGAGCCAGCCCGCAGCGACGACGACGATCACCGTCATCCGGCGCATCATGGCCGAGCGGAAACGCAGCACGACGAAGTCCGGGATCGTGTAGGCCCCGGAGCGCCGGAGGGGTGCGGCCATGAAGAGCAGCACCACCAGGAAACCTGCCGTGTAGCCCACCGGGAACCAGAGGCCGTAAGTCCCGTAGGCGAGTATCAGTCCGGCCACCCCCAGGAAGCTGGCGGCTGAGAGGAACTCCCCTGCGATGGCGGAGGCGTTCATCCACGGCGGCACGCGGCGGGAGGCGACGAAGAAGTCCCCGGTGCTGCGTGAGAGTCCCGGGCTGCCCAGCAGCAGCGTCAGCGCGCAGATGGCGCCGACTGCGCAGAGCACAGCGATCTGCTCGCCGGTCATGCGCGGTCACCGCGTGTCTGGTCGTCTGCCTGCGGCCGGAGGGTTTGCGGGGACCGCGGTCTCTGCTGTCGCCGGAATTCTTGCGGCGCTGCGTCTTCGATCAGTCCCACTTCTGCAGCCCAGCGCAGCTCATTGGCTTCCGCACGGCGCCGGAAATACCAGGCGCTTCCGAGCAGCAGCGGGAAGAACCCCACGCCGGGCACCACCCAGGACAGCGGGATCCTCCAGAGCGGCAAGGACCCCAGCGGCGTGGCTGAGAGCAGCAGGCTGGTGGTCACCAGGATCACGAAGAAGCCCACGCCGAGGATGAGTCCAAGCCGCAGCTGCGCACGCATCAGTCGTCGGATGGAATGCCTGGCGTGGGCACGCGCGGCCGCGCGCGCCTCCTCGCTGAGCGCATGGTCCGCGGCTTGGTCGCGCGTCAGCAGGGCCTCACGCACCGTGGGGACCGCCTGCGGCCCGCGGACCGTTGCGCGCTCGGCGGGTTCGGAGTGGTTGGCCAGGTCAGGCTGGTTCAGGAGCTCGGAGCGCTCGACCGGGTCGGATTGGGCGGCAGGGTCGGATGCGTTCATCCGCGATGGTCCTCGAGACGTTCGCGCACCGCAGGCGTGAGCCGTCGGCTGACTTCGAGTTCGGCCCCGGGCACCTCGATGAGCATGTGTCCCTGCCTGCGGGTGACCCGCTGAACATGGGACAGGTTGACCAGCGATGACCGGTGCGTGCGGATGAATCCGTGTGCTTGCCACTGCTCTTCCAACTCAGCCAGCGGGGCGCGCAGCAGGTAAGTACCCGCCTGGGTATGGAGACGGGCGTAGTCGCCATGCGCCTGGACCCAGCGAATGTCCTGCAGGTTCACAAGCACCGTGGAATCACCTTGGAGCACGGAGACCCGTACCGGCTCGGGGCGCTCTTGCCTGGCAATCTCAACTGCTGTCCCGGCGCGTCGCAGCGCTTCCGCGAGCCGTTCGGCGCGCACCGGCTTCAACAGGTAATCCCGGGCCTCCAGCTCAAAGGCCTCCACGGCGGGGTGGGCATCTGCGGTGACGAACACGATCTGCGGGCCTGTTGCCGCGGGCTGCAGCGCTGACCTGGATTCCCGCATGCGCTTCGCCAGGGCCAGACCGCTCATTCCTGGCATGTGAATGTCCAGCAGCATCACATCCACGGGACGGGTCTGCAGAATCTGTTCCGCGGTCCGCGCGTCGACGGCGGTCAGGACCTCACCTGCCATGGGTTCTGAGGCCAGCAACCACTGCATCTGGGTCAGCGCCAGCGGCTCGTCGTCGACCACCAGCACTGTCAGCGCCGGATGCTCGGCTGAGCGGTAATTCTCCATCAAGATCCTCCCGAGGTGGGTGCCGATGGGACGTCTGAAGCTGGTCCCGATGGAAACTGACCCGGCTGAAACTTTGGGACGCGCATCGAAACCTTCATCCCCGCACCGGGAGCCGTCTGAACCACGAGCCCGGCATCCGCACCGTAGGCCTGACGCAGCCGCAGATCCACATTTCGCACCCCGATATGCGCATTGCCGGCCCTGCCGTGAAGCACCTGTTCCATGGCGGCCGGCTCTGCTCCAGGCCCGTCATCCTCCACGCTGATCTCCGCATGGGTGGCGGTATCCACTGCACGCAGCCAGACGGTTCCCGTTCCGATCTCCGAGTCGACGCCGTGGCGGACAGCGTTCTCCACCAGCGGCTGCACGGCCAGAAAGGGGATCTGCACTCCGAGCACCTCGGGCGCAATGCGAAGCTTCACCTGGATCCGGTCCCCGAAGCGGGCCTTCTCCAAGAGGACATAGCGTTCGACGGCGGCCAGCTCCTCCTCCAGCGTGCTGAAGTCACCTTCGGCGCGCAGGCTGTATCGAGTGAAATCCGCGAAGTCCAGGACAAGTTCGCGGGCCCGCATCGGATCGGAGGGAATGGTCGCCGCGATGGCGTTGAGGCTGTTGTAGATGAAATGCGGTGAGATCTGCGCCCGCAGCGAGCGCAGCTCCGCCTCCACCAGCTGTCGCCGCATGGCCTCCTCCACCGGTTCCTGGCTCAACTCGGCGCGAATCTCCGGGCTGATCACGGTCGCTTGCGCGGAGGCGAGCTCGGCGTCGTCACGGTGTGTCTTGTAGAGCAGCACGGCAGCCAGAACCACCCCGGCCACGAGGGCCAGAGCAAGTACGAGGGCGCCAAGCGCTGCCACTGAGTTCATCGTGTTCATCCTATGAGTGAGAAGGCGCTGATGTTGCACAGCTCACGCTGTGACCACTCATCGCTAATTTGGCACCGCTTATCGCACGAAACTCAGAAATGGCGGATCGTGACCCGGATCACACTGCACTCTTGAGTGACACATAGAACTCACAGGTTCGCTTTCGCGAGCCGAGGCGACTTAGAAGGAGCAGCAATGACTCAAGTCAATGCCCCCAATGCGGGGCCCGTTGACTACCGGGAGGTGCAGGCGCGCGAGGACTTCAAGGACCTCCGCAAGACACACCGGAGCTTCGTCTTCCCGATGACAGCGTTCTTCCTGATCTGGTACATCGCCTTCGTGGTGGTTGCCGCCTTCTTCCCCGACGTGATGGCGATTCCGGTATTGGGCAATATCAACCTCGGACTCGTCCTGGGGCTGGCTCAGTTCCTCACCACGTTCCTGATCACCGGTCTCTACGTCTGGTTCAGCAACTCCAAGCTGGATCCGAAGTCCACTGCCATCCGCCTGGAGCTCGAAGCCCGTGGCGCAGGCCTGCCTGAGGAGGACAAGCACTGATGAACTCCCTGACCACCTCAGTCAGCGCTGATATCAGCGCGACCCCACTGGCCACGGCAGCTGCCGAGGCAGGCTCCGACGTCGGAAGCCCGCTGGCCAATATCGCCATCTTCTTGGTCTTCGTGGGCGTCACGCTCTTCTTCGTGATTCGCGCATCGAAGAACACCAGCACCGCTGCTGATTACTACGCAGGCGGGCGCTCGTTCTCCGGCACGCAGAACGGCACCGCCATCGCCGGCGACTACCTCTCGGCAGCATCCTTCCTCGGCATTGTCGGCGCCATCGCGGTCTACGGCTACGACGGTTTCCTCTACTCCATCGGCTTCCTCGTGGCGTGGCTCATCGCCCTGCTGCTGGTAGCTGAGCTGATGCGCAATACCGGCAAGTTCACCATGGCCGATGTCCTGAGCTTCCGGCTCCGGCAACAGCCCGTGCGCATCGCCGCAGCGATCTCCACGCTCGCGGTCTGCCTGTTCTACCTGCTGGCTCAGATGGCAGGCGCTGGTGCGCTGGTCTCGCTGCTGCTGGGCATCGACGGCGGCCTGGGTCAGTCCCTGATCATCGCCGTGGTCGGGGCACTGATGATCTTCTACGTGTTCATCGGCGGCATGAAGGGCACCACCTGGGTGCAGATCATCAAGGCAACCCTGCTGATCGCGGGTTCTGCCGTGATGACCGTCTGGGTGCTGGCACTCTACGGCTTCAACTTCTCCGAGCTGCTTGGTTCAGCCGTGGAGAACACGGGCGAAGAAGGCCTGCTGGAGCCCGGCCTGCAGTACGGCGCGGATCTCTTCACGAAGCTGGACTTCATGTCCCTGGGCATCGCCCTGGTGCTGGGCACCGCGGCACTGCCGCACGTGCTGATCCGCTTCTACACGGTTCCCACCGCCAAGGACGCCCGTAAGTCTGTGGTGGTCGCCATCGCACTGATCGGTGCTTTCTACCTCTTCACCCTGGTGCTGGGCTACGGCGCAGCAGCGCTGCTGGACACCGAGACGATCCTGGCAGCACCAGGTGGGCAGAACTCAGCCGCACCGCTGCTGGCCTATGAGCTCGGCGGCACATTCCTGCTGGGCTTCATCGCCGCCGTCGCCTTCGCCACCATCCTGGCGGTCGTCGCCGGACTGACCATCACGGCTTCGGCCTCCTTCGCTCACGATGTCTACGCCCAGGTGATCAAGAAGGGCAAGATCGACTCAGCGGGTGAGGTCAAGGCAGCCAAGATGACCGTTGTGGTGGTCGGCATCCTCGCCATCCTCGGTGGCATCGGCGCTCAGGGGCAGAACGTGGCGTTCCTGGTCGCGCTGGCCTTCGCCGTCGCAGCCTCGGCCAACCTGCCCACGATCCTGTTCTCGCTGTTCTGGAAGCGCTTCACCACCCGTGGCGCACTGTGGTCCATGTACGGCGGACTGGGATCAGCGCTGCTGCTGATCGCGTTCTCGCCTGTGGTCTGGGGTCGGGATACCTCCTTCTTCCCGGATGTGGATCTCGCGATCTACCCACTGACCAACCCCGGTCTGGTCTCGATCCCACTGGCATTCCTGCTGGGCTGGATCGGTTCGATGACCTCAAAGGTGGCGGAGGATCCGGCCAAGCAGGCCGAGATGGAGATCCGCTCGCTGACCGGCGTAGGAGCAGAGAAGGCAGCCGAGCACTAAGCTGCCGACTCTCTCCTGAGGCACCTCCCCCACTTCACGTTGAGGGGCGGATTCTACGAGTACTTGAGGCCTAGATCGGCTTGAGATACCCGGAGAATCCGCCCCTCAACTCTGTGGTCGGTAGTTTCGAGGACGCCAGCCGCGCTGGGCCAAGGCCCGCTGAATCCGCGCGACCGCGCGGCGCCCCTGGTCCTCCATATGGTCCCGCGTGATCCTGACTTCGAGCCAGCCCAGCTCCTCCGTGATCTCACTGCGACGAACGTCCTTCCGGACGCTGGCAGGAGCGGAATGAAACTCTTCGCCCTCATATTGGATCGAGACTTGGAACTCCTCGACTGCAAGGTCTGGCTGGAACCACGGGTAGCCGCTCGCGTGATGGATCACCGGGTTGACCCGTGGTTCGGGGAGACCGGCAAGGTGCATGTAATAGCGCAGTCGCGTCTCCTGCGGAGAATCCACGCCCTCCCGGATGAGCTCCAGGGCCTCTCTGACGTGACAGATTCCCCTCGTGCGACCACGCACCCGTACCGCGGCTCGCAAGTCCTCGATGGCTGCCAGCCGGTGCCCGGCCTCCCCATACTCCCGGCGTGGATGGCGGATCACTTGATCGCCCAGGACCACGGCCCGCTCTTTTGAACCCCGCAGTGAGAGGTCCAGCCAGGTCCAGGCCGGATCGGTAACGCGGACGCCGTGCAGTTCGGTGACGAACTGCTCGGGAATCTTGATTCGGTGCCCGATGACCAGTTGCGGCCGCTCCGTCCGGCACCCCTTCGCGGGACTGCTGAGGTGAAATGGCGGATGTAGCTCCCCGTGGAGCAACCCCCAAAGTGTCGCCGCTGTATCGAAGCTGGCCACACGTGGCGTACCAATGGTCAACCCCTGGAGCAGCGCAAGAGCCTCAGGGAGCCCCTCTTCATCAGGCAGGCCTGTGCCGGCATAGATGCCGTGCGCGTGGCGGCGCAGAAGATCATTGGCTGTGGAGTGCTCGAGATCCCGGCGGGTCATGCCGCCCTCGAGCAGGCTGGTTCGCCGCGCGCCTGCCACTGGAACGAACAGGGCGGGCCGTCGTCGTCGGTCTGGAGGGTGGTTGAGGAGTTCCACGCGGCCCAGTGAACCTGATGCAGGTACTGCGCGGCCGCAGAGTGCTGCCTCTGTGGAGGAAGATGCTCCCGCGCATGATGATCACGCGCTGGGGAAACTCGCCGGTCCCACCTGTTGAGTGGCGGATTCTACGACCATATGGGCCTTAGTTCCGCACGAGATACCCGTAAATTCCGCCTCTCAGCGAAGAGGCGAAGGAGGACGGGGCAGATCAGCCTACGCTCGCCATGATTTCAGTCATCTTGTCCAGGAATGCATCCACCTGGGCTTCGTCGTAGCCGGAGTGACCGTGCGCACCGGAGAAGGTGATGGTGCGGACCTCGTCCACGCTCATCGGGTTCTCCCCGTCGAGGTACTGCTCCAGCTGGCGGCAGAGCTCGTCCACCTGCTCCTTGCGGTATCCATTGGAGGATGAGTGCGCGGGTTCACGAAATCGCTTGCCGTCGGGACGACTCAGCCGTCCACGCAGCGGTTCGGCGCGCTCGGCGAGCAGCTCGTACCAGGCATCTTCGCCGTGCGCGTCAATGTACTTATCCCGCTCGGAGCCTGCGAAGGCGTCCTCCAACCGGTCCAACGCGCCGTCGACCTCGGCAGGGTCGTATCCCCCACCGGTCATCGAGAAGCTGACGTCACGGATCTCGGAGAGGGCCATGCCCTCACCGGAGTCATAGGCCACCCGGGCCCGTCCCATGAATTCGTCAACTTCTTTGCGGTTGTATCCCTGCTCCCCGTCTTCGAGGAGCGTAAACAGTGCCGTCTCGTTCTGCGCCATAGTCATAAGCCTAGTGGAACACCGCCCGCATCACCGCTAAGCGCCACGACAACAAAGAATGCGGTGGGCATCGCGAACACCAGCGAGTCCAGCCGATCCATCACTCCGCCGTGCCCCGGGAGCAGCCGTGACATGTCTTTGATCCCGAGTTCACGCTTGATCATCGACTCGGAGAAGTCCCCGGCGGTAGAAGCGATCACCACTGCTATCGCCAGCAGGACACCGACGTAGAGCGGCTCATCGAAGATCAGCCAGGAGGCGAGAACGCCGACACCGCTGGCACCCAGCAGCGATCCGCCGAATCCTTCCCAGGACTTCTTGGGGCTGACCTTCGGTGCCATGGGATGCCGCCCGAAGAACACGCCGAAGATGTAGCCGAAGGTGTCATTGGAGACCACCAGCAGCACCACGACGACGAGGCGCCAGTCCCCCTGGTCCAGGTTCAGCAGCAGCACAGCAAAGGACATCATGAACGGCACCCAGCAGGCCACGAACACCGAAGCCGGGATGGAACGACCCGGATCGGGGACCTTCCAGAGCGCCGCTGCGACCAGAATCGCCAGCGCCGTAGCCATCAGCGCCAGCGTCAACGCCTCCACGCCGCCGAAGTAGGCGGCCGTGGGCATGGTGATGGCACCGAGGAAGAGTGGGATCTTGGGAAGCCGCAAGCGGTGGCCCGCGGGAGTCACACGCTGCTCGAGGGCGCGCGCAACTTCCCAGACGCCCATGCACAGCAGCACCGTCCAGACCAGGATCAGCAGCAGCTCGAAGAAGAAGATCCCCAAGACCGCCGGAACCAGGAGGACGGCACCGGTGATGATGGCCGCGGGCAGATTCCTCCCTGCTTTGGTCGACATCAGACCTCGAGCAGCTCCGCTTCCTTGCGCTTGCTCATCTCGTCGATCTTCTCGACGTAGGACTTGGTGAGGCTCTCGAGCTCCTTGGTGCCACGCTCGCCGTCGTCCTTGCCGACCTCGCCATCCTTGATGGCCTTCTCCAGCATGTCCTTGGACTTGCGGCGGGTGTTGCGGACCGAGACCTTGTGGTCCTCGGCCTTGTTCTTGATCAGCTTCACGTACTCCTTGCGGCGTTCCTCGGTGAGGTCCGGCACGGTGATACGAATCTGCTTGCCGTCATTGGACGGGTTCGCGCCGATCTCTGAATCTGAGAGCGCCCGCTCGATGTCTCGCATGGCGGAGATGTCATAGGGGGTGATCAGGATGGTCTTGGCGTCGGGCGTGGAAAACGCGGCGAGCTGCTGCAGCGGTGTGGCGGAACCGTAGTAGTCCACCAGCACGCGGGAGTAGAGCGCCGGATTTGCCCGGCCGGTGCGCACGGTGCTGAAGTCGACAGAAGTGGCCTCAATGGCGCGTTCAAACTGTTCCTTGGCATCTGCCAGAGTCTCATCAATCACGGGGTTCTCCTTATGGATCGGCTTGGGGTTCAGTCTAGTGGCGCTGGGTCGTGTAGTCGGTCACACCTGATCAGGGCGTGATCAGCGTGCCGATCTCTTCGCCCAGCAGAGCGCGGGTCACATTACCCTCACCCTCCATGCCGAAGACCCGCATATCAAGATCATTGTCATTGCACATGGTCATGGCGGTCTGGTCCATGACTCGGATGTTCTTGCGCAGGGCATCGGTGTAGGTCAGACGGTCAAGCTTCTGCGCATCCGGTGTGGTCTTGGGATCGGCGGTGTAGACCCCGTCCACACCTGACTTCGCCATCAAGACCATATCCGAGCGAGTCTCCAGGGCGCGCTGGGCACAGACGGTGTCAGTGGAGAAGTAGGGCATACCGGCGCCGGCACCGAAGACGACGACGCGGTCCTTCTCCATATGCCGGACTGCGCGCAACGGGATGTAGGACTCGGCGACCTGGCCCATGGTGATGGCGGTCTGCACTCGCGTGGGCTGCCCGGCCTGCTCCAGGAAGTCCTGGAGGGCCAGGGCATTCATCACGGTGCCCAGCATGCCGATGTAGTCGGCGCGAGCGCGGTCCATTCCCGCCTTGGAGAGCTCGGCGCCGCGGAAGAAATTACCACCGCCGACGACGACGGACACCTCCACCTGGCCCTTCACCGCCGCGATCTGCTCAGCTATCCCGCGGACGGTGGCCGGATCGACTCCTACCGCGCCCCCGCCGAAGACCTCTCCGGAGAGTTTCAGAAGCACGCGTCGGCGGTGGGTCGGTGTCTCTGCGGTCATGAGTATCCTCCAGGAAGGTTAGAGCCGGTGTAGCTGGTGCGGGCATGTGCTGGGGTGGTGCGGGCACAGAAAAGGGGGTGACCACCTCGTGTGAAGTGGTCACCCCCTTGACGTCTGGACTGTTGCTTGTCGACCAGTCTAATGGTCAGCGGCACTCAGTTCAGGAGTATCGAGTTTCAGGCTCCTACGCGGAAGCGAGCCAGGCTCTTGGCGGACGTGCCGGCGGACTCGAGGACCTGGGTGACGGTCTTCTTGGGGTCCTTAGCGAACGGCTGGTCAACCAGCACGTTGTCCTTGAAGTACGCGTTGGTGCGGCCTTCGATGATCTTGGACATGGCCTGCTCGGGCTTGTTCTCAGCGCGTGCAGTCTCCTCGGCGATGCGGCGCTCATCGGCAACCGTCTCGGCGGGGACCTCGTCGCGGGTCAGGAACTGCGGTGACAGTGCTGCGGCGTGAACCGCGACATCGTGTGCAGCTTCCTTGGCCTGGTCCGAGTCATCGTTGACGGCGAAGAGCACGCCAACCTGTGCCGGAAGATCCTTGGACGTCTTGTGCAGGTAGGCGTCCACGAAGGCACCCTCTACCTTGGCAAGGCGACGCACGACGATCTTCTCACCGAGAATCGCACCTTCTTCGGTGACGACATCGACAAGCTTCTTGCCATCGACGTCGGCCTCGAGGAGAGCCTCGACGGAGTCGACCTCGTGGGCGACAGCGGTCTCGAGGACCTTGTCGGCCAGTGCGACGAACTTCGGGGACTTGGCGACGAAGTCGGTCTCAGCGTTGACCTCGACCAGGTAGCCCGTGGTGCCGTTGACGACCTTGGCGGTGACCAGGCCCTCTGCGGCGGAGCGACCCTCGCGCTTGGCGGCACCCTTGAGACCCTTGATCCGGATGGCCTCGAGGGCCTTTTCCTGATCACCATCGGTCTCGTCGAGAGCCTTCTTGACGTCCATCATGCCGGCGCCTGTGCGCTCGCGCAGGGCCTTGATATCTGCAGCGGTGTAGTTCGCCATAGAAAAGCAGTTCCTCTCTTACTTAGCGTCTTCAGCCGAGGCTTCGGTGGACTCAGTGGCTTCGGCAGCGGGTGCCTCAGCGGCCTGCTCGGACTCTTCAGCCTTGGCAGGCTCTTCAGTCTTTGCGGGCTCTTCAGTCTTGGCTGACTGCTCGGTGGCGTGCTTCTCGAGCAGCTCGCGCTCCCACTCGGCCATCGGCTCTTCAGCTGAGCTGGAGTTTCCGCCGCCGCGCTTGTTCTCGCGGGCCATGAGGCCATCGGCCACGGCGTCGGCGATCACACGGGTGAGCAGATCCACGGAGCGGATGGCGTCGTCGTTGCCCGGGATCGGGTAGTTGACGTCATCGGGATCGCAGTTGGTGTCGAGGATGGCGATCACGGGGATGCCCAGCTTCTTGGCCTCATCGACTGCCAGGTGCTCTTTATTGGTATCGACGATCCAGACTGCGGAAGGAGTCTTGGTGAGGTTACGGATACCACCGAGGTTCGACTGCAGCTTGGTGAGCTCGCGGCGCATCAGCAGCAGTTCCTTCTTGGTGTGACCGGAGCCTGCGACGTCGTCGAAGTCGATCTCTTCGAGCTCCTTCATGCGCTGGACGCGCTTGGAGACCGTCTGGAAGTTGGTCAGCATGCCGCCGAGCCAGCGGTGGTTGACGTAGGGCTGGCCGACGCGGGTGGCCTGCTCGGCAATCGCTTCCTGGCCCTGCTTCTTGGTACCGACGAAGAGGACGGAGCCGCCGTGGGCGACAGTCTGCTTCACGAATTCGTAGGCGTTGTCGATGTAGGACAGCGACTGCTGGAGGTCAACGATGTAGATACCGTTGCGCTCGGTGAAGATGAAACGCTTCATCTTCGGGTTCCAGCGGCGAGTCTGGTGTCCGAAGTGGACGCCGGAGTCGAGCAGCTGGCGCATGGTGACGACAGGCATGGTATTTCCTTTCAATGCCGGGCTTGGAACATGGAGGACGTGCCTCATGCAGCTCCGGCTGGGGTTCTCGGTTGGACAGTGACCCGGATTTCTCGGGCTCCTGGCAGAGTAGGGAGGGTTCTCGCGTTCTCGCCGCACGGCTGTTCCAGAAGAACAGATGAGATGCAGACCGATGAGAAGCGCCCCGATTTCTCGGGCAGACTCTGCGCGTAGTCAGTCAATCCAGGCACGCATAGGCATGCCAGTGTCAACTGCTGAAGTTCAGCTTAGCCGCTCGACGGCGTTTTCCCCAACCGTCGCGGGGGTTCGGGGCACACCATGGATCCTCCACACATGGCCTTGTCCCCGCTGTTCTGGTCCGATCAGACCCAGGCTGTGTATATGGACATGAATCGTCGAAGCATCCACGCTCTAGTCCTGACGCTTTTCGTCGCTGTACTGGCTCCAGCGTCCGCTGCGGAATTGGAAGTGTCGTCAGGGTTCGAATCGGCTGAGCTTTCCTCGGCGGAGCACCCACGCTGGCGAATGCCTGTCGCGGCCGATGAGCTGCGACCCTTCGCGGCACCGCCCACACCCTGGGGTGCAGGTCACCGCGGAGCAGATCTGGGTCCACTGAATGTTGGAGCGACCATCAGAGCCCCAGCCGAGGGTGAGATCAGTTTTGCTGGCGTTGTAGTAGACCGCCCCGTGCTCTCCATCAGACACGCAGATGGATACCTCAGCTCCTTCGAACCTGTAGAAAGCACCCTGGAGGTGGGGGATCGCGTCAGTACCGGGGATTCAGTGGGAACGCTGGCCGTCAGTCCGGGCCATTGCGCCACACCCTGTCTGCACTGGGGTGTGCGTCTGCACGGGGAGTACATCAACCGGCTGCTGTTGACCGGCGACGTCGAACCCTCAGTTCTGCTGCCGTTGGGTAACGCCGCAGGAGCTATTGCTTTGGCGAGGCGTTGCCATGTCCCGCGAGGCGCTCCCCCAGCTCCACCAGGCGCGCAGCGGAGTCTGCCCAGGAGAACTCGAGGCTGCGTCGTCGTGCGGCGGCAGAAGCGTTCGCGAAGGAGTCCGGGTCCTCGAGCCGACGAACCGCCTCGGCGAAGGCTGCGGCGTCCTCACCGGGCACCAACTGCGCGCCTGCGTCTCTCACTGCGGAGCCCGCGATCTCAGCGAAGATCGGCAGGTCCGAGAGGATACAGGGAGTTCCGTGGGCCATGGCCTCGACTACTGGAAGTCCGTACCCCTCCGCCTGAGACAGTGTCACCAGTGCAGTGGCCTGCTGAAGCAGGGCGGCGTAGTCGTCCTCCGAGATTCCGCGGTGGAACATGAGCTGTTCGGGGTCCTCTGCGAGGGCGACAAGCTCGGCGAGACGGGCGTCGTCGATCGGACTGCACAGGTGCAGGGTGTATCCGGGAAGTCGATGGATCCCGGCGATCACTGCCTCCACGTTCTTATATCCCATGAAAGAACCCATATATACGAGGTCCTTGGTCGGAGGGACTCGTGGATCGCGTGGCTGCGCCACCGGTGTCGGGGCGTTTGAGATCAGCTCCACAGGCCTGCGCGTCAGACTGTGCTGGCGTATCAATCCGCGCGTGGTCTCAGAGACCGTCGCGACCGCGTCAGCCTGGTTGAGCACCAGTCGTTGCGGCAGGTAACTCAGGTGGTACGCCCGCCAGCCGAGTCGGACCAGTGCTGGCAGGTTCCGCGGTGGGGTGCGATGTTCGTAGTAGATGAGGTCATGGAGGGTCAGAATCAACGGGTAATTCCGCCCCCGCCCGCCCATGGTCTGCATGGGAGAGAACACCACATCCGGGCGGTGTGGGTTCAGCTGCCGAGCCACCCATGGTTCCCGCACCGAAGTAGGCGAAGAGATCCGCAGATGCGGCAGATCCGGCAGCAGGTTGAGCTGGTCGGGGTCACTGATGAGCATGGTGACATCTGAAGATTCCGCCGCGGCCTCGACCAGGGAGGCTGTGAATCGGGAGATGCCGTCATGGACCCGCGTGCGGGTGTACCGGCAATCGAAGAAGAGCTTCAGCACATCCCGATTCTGGCACAGGCAGCCCGCGGCTCAGTCGATGGACACCTCTGGCATGATGAAACTCATGAGTCAGTTCCCTGTTGCCGGTGTCCGTGCAGATCGTCCCGGCGAACCAGGGCTGCCTGCCGGCTCTCTCCAGTACTGGACCGAGGCGGCGAATTCCGGGGCACTGCGCCGAGTCAGGCTTCCACAGCCGGGGCCCGGGGAAGTACTCATCGAGACCCTGCACAGCGGTATCTCCCGAGGCACCGAGTCGGTGGTCCACCGCGGGGAGGTCCCAGCGGGCATCACTGAGATCATGCAGGCACCCTTCCAGCTCGGAGAACTCCCCTTTCCTGTGTCCCATGGATATCTCAATGTCGGCGTGGTGCGGCAGGGAAGCGAAGAGCTGCTGGGCCAGACGGTCTTTACGCTGGCAGGACACCGCGAGCATGTGGTCGTCCCAGAGGCCGATTGTCATGTGCTCCCAGAAGACTGCCCCCCGGAACGAGCCCTCTTTGCCGGCATCGGCGAAGTCGGACTCAATGCCCTATGGGAAGCTCCAGTGCTGGCAGGCGACCGGGTCGCCGTCGTCGGCGGTGGACTGATCGGACTGACCACTGCTCTTCTCGCCGCGAAGATGCCGCTCCAGCGCTTACAGATCGTGGAGATCGACCCAGAACGCCGTGAGTTCATCGGCTCTCTCGGACTCGACGCTGTCACTCCCGAGGAAGCGGCTGCGGATAATGACGTGGTCCTGCATAGTTCCGCGAGTTCTGCAGGGCTCGCCACCGCACTGCGCCTGGCCGGTGACGACGGCGTGATCGTGGAACAGTCCTGGTACGGGACCGGTGACCAACAGATCCCCCTCGGCGCTGATTTCCACGCACGCCGCCTGCGCATTCTGGCAACCCAGGTAGGCCAAGTCCCTGGACCACGACGGATGCGCCGCACCCGAGGTGAGCGCCTGGCGACGGCACTAGAGATGTTGGACCCACGCTTTGACGCACTGATCAGCGGCCGGTCTCCGCTGGCAGAGCTTCCCTCCGTGATGCGTGACGTGGCAAACGGCGCGCCATGGACCCGGGAGCAGATCCTGCACGTGGTCGATCACCCACTGACCGAGCATTACGCCTTCGGGTAAGCCTTCGATCCCACTTCCGCACATCAGCGGAGAACCACCCCACAATCCCCCGCACGTCACCTGAGGAGAATAATGAGCCGTTTCCGTCTCACCGTCGATGACCACATCATGATCGCCCACAGCCTGAGTGACCCGTTCTTCGGGCCCGCGCAGAATCTCCATGGGGCCACGCTGAGCATCCAGGCGAGCTTCTTCCGCGAGACCCTCAATGAATACGGGGTAGTGCTGGACATCGGCGCAGCCTCTGAGCTGGTGGCGGCCACCCTGGAGCCGCTGCGGTATAAGAACCTCGACGAGATCGCCGACTTCGACGGCAAGTTCACCACCACAGAGGTCATCATTGAACACATCGCGCATAAGCTCGCGGCCGGGCTGCCGGCAGGCCACGGTCTCAGCGCGATCGAGGTGGAAGCTGAGGAGCATCCCCGCGCTCGGGCCAGCGTCCGCCTGCAGCTGGAAGGCGACCAGGCTCGGTAGTATGTCTGGGTGTCCTCACACAGTTGCTTTTCACAGCGCTGAATGAGGACCCAAGGGGCGTTAGCTCAGTTGGTTAGAGCAGAGGACTCATAATCCTTTTGTCCTGGGTTCAAGTCCCAGACGCCCTACCGATCAATATCCAGCGCGGTGAACTAGCCTGGAGTGATGCGACGTCTCTCCGCCTCGACCGCAGCACTCACCGCTACTTTCCTGCTGCTTGGCTGCGCCGGTGGTGATGCGGGAGCCGAGCAGACCGAGGATGGACCGCCATCCGCTGCACCGGAGTCCAGTGACTCAGCCTCCACTGGATCAGCCTCCGATGCCCCCGGGTCCGGCGCAGAAGGCCCCGGTGAGGAAAGCTCCACAGACCAGGCCAATGCTGAGCCCTTCAGCATCGAAGAGCAGGGCAGCTACGACTCTCCCTGGGCACTGGAATTTCTGCCCGGCACCGAGCAGCTCCTGATCACCACCCGCACCGGGGAGCTCCTGCTGCGCAGCACGGAGGACCCCAGCAACCCGGACGAGGCAGCAGAGGTCAGCGTTGCGGGAGTACCTGAGGACATCGTCGTCGACGGTCAGGGCGGCCTCGGTGACGTGGTCGCGGCCCCGGACTTCGAGGAGAGCCAGCGGGTGTACTTGAGCTGGGTCACCGCCGGTGAGTCAGGCACCGGCGCCGTGGTCGGACACGCACGCTTGGTGGACTCCAGTGATTCTGCCGAACTCGAAGACCTCACCGTCATCTGGGAACAAGACCCGAAGACCTCTGGCTCCGGGCACTTCTCCCACCGTCTGGCCTTCAGCCCCGATGGTGAGTACCTCTTCGTCACCTCCGGGGACCGGCAGGCCATGGATCCCGCGCAGGATCTGGCCAGCGGCCTGGGCAAAGTCATGCGCCTGAACCCCGAAGGAGAACCCGCACCCGGAAATCCCTTCGCCGAGCAGGGCGGGGTGAGCGAAGAGATCTGGACCTACGGTCACCGGAACCCGCTGGGCATCGATTTCACCGAGGACGGTCAGCTCTGGGTCTCTGAGATGGGGCCCGAAGGCGGAGACGAGTTGAATCTGCTCGAGGAGGGCGAGAACTACGGCTGGCCGGAAGCCTCAAACGGCTCCCAGTACGGTGGTGGTGAGATTCCGGACCACACTGAGAGTGATGACTTTGCTGCACCCTACGCCTGGTGGACCCCGTCGATCTCCCCAGGCAGCCTGTTGATCTATCAGGGCGAGATGTTTGAGGAATGGACTGGTGACGCCTTCCTCGGCGCACTCTCCGGGGAGGCCCTTGTGCGCGTCCCGCTGGAGGGTGAGGCAGCCGGAGAGGAAGAGATCTGGGACATGGGAGCGCGCATCCGCGACGTGGAAGAAGCCCCCGATGGCAGCATCTGGGTGATCGAGGACGGCGACGGCGCGAACCTGATCCGGCTCACGCCTCCACAGTGACTCAGCCAGCCACAGTGTCAGCTGCCGTGCCAACTCCCGGTGCCAGCCACAACGTCAGTGGACGTGTCAGCCGCTGATGGCGCGAACCAGTATGCCTAAGCTCGGTTTCCCTCGTATTGATTCTCTACCCAGTCGGCGCCGCGGTAGAGCGCCTCGAAGGCGTTCATCGTGGTCTGGATGCTGTGCTTGCTCGCTTCAGCGCGGCTGCGCTCCCCCATCGCGTGGCGCTCGGCATCGTCCATGCTGAAGATGCGGTCCAGGTGGGCTGCCAGTTCGGTCGAGTTTCCCGGTTCGAAAAGGTAGCCGTTCGCACCCTCCTTGACCAGATGCGGCAGCGCAAGCGCGTTGGCGAGCACCACTGGCAGGCCTGCGGACATCGCCTCCAGCGAGACCAACGACTGCAGCTCCGCGGTGCCGGGCTGAGCGAACACATCCGCTTCCAGATAGGCCCTGCGCAGGTCGGCCTCACTCACATGGCCGCGCATCCGCACTCGATCTCCGAGGTCGAGCTCCTCGATCTGCGCGGCAAGCAGGTCACGCTGTTCGCCGTCGCCCACGATGTCGAGCCCTATATTCAGCGCAGGGTTGGTCTTGCTGATCGCCTCGATGAGGACATCGACGTGTTTCTCCACCGCCAGGCGACCCACGAAAAGCACTGTGGGCCTGATGGGGCGGTCAAGCTGCTCGCCGGGCTTGCGCTCGTAGTACGCGGAATCGATCCCGTTGGAGAGTGGAAGCACCTTCTCGAACCCCGCCCGTTCCATCATGGTCCGGGCGGCCAAGGGGGTCGGCGTCGTCACGACGGCGGCCTTTCCCATGAGTCGTCCCATATCGCGCCAGGAGTTCTTGGCGACGATCCGCCGGAACCATGCCGGGAAGGGCAGGAAGGGGTCCAGGTTCTCCGGCATGAAGTGGTTCGTCGCGATTGTGCGCAAGCCGCGCTCAGCCGCGGCGTCGATGGCGGCTTTACCGATCATGTAGTGACACTGCACGTGCACGACGTCAGGCTTGATCTCATCTATGAGTCGGCCCATCGCGGGCTCCACCAAGAATGGAAGGCACAGCCGAATGTACTCATGAGTTGGGGCTTTGAAGGATCGGAAGCGATGCACCACCGCTTCTTCGGTGTGCTCGGTCATATCCGGGCCTCGCGAGGTACGGGCTGCCGCGATGTGCACTTCGTGACCGCGTGCCGCCATACTCTTTGCCAGACGGTGGCTGAAGACCGCGGCCCCGTTCACATCGGGCGGGTAGGTGTCGGCGGCAATCAGGATTCGGAGCTTCTTCTCGGGCTCACCACTGTGAGCCTCGGGGGGCACTGCGTTCACCATCAGGTGGTTGAATCCTCCTCGTTGCCCAGGCGAGCCGTCACACGACGCTGAGTTCTCGCCTTGAGCTGGGCCTTTATGAAGTAATCAGCTGAAGCAATAATATGCATTCCCGCCCCGAGCGCCAGCAGCACCTCGGAAACCGAGGGCAGGGCGGACTGGTTCATGGAAGGCGTGGTGCCGAGCAGTGCCAACGGGAGCCCCGTCAGTAGGCAAGCCGTCCGGATCTTCCCGAGCAGCGTGACCTTCAGATCCGGCGGCCCCTTGAAGAGCACATAGGTGTTGATGGAGAGCAGCACATCAGGGATGACGATGGCCAAGACCACCCAGGGCGGCACGACGTCGAAGATCGCCAGCGTGGATGTGGCAATGATCAGCGACAACCGATCCGCGAGGGGATCGAGCCACTGCCCCACCCTGCTCATCTGATCGAATCGACGGGCTATGTAGCCATCGATCCAATCGGTGCCCGAGAGCACCACCAAGACCCAGAAAGCGGCCATGTACTGGCCCTGCGCCACAAGCCAGACGAATACGGGTATGAGCAGGAACCGCACCACGGTGATGGCATTGGGCACAGTCCAGAACACCTCGTGCATGGTGTACTCGAAACCCTCTCGGGTTCCGGCACCGATCAACCGCACCTGTGCGGGTTATTTCTTCATAAGCTCGCGCAGGAATACCGCACCTGCCGCAGCGGAACCCGCGGCGACAGAGAGTGGCTTCCACCGCGCAGCGACGAACTCGCCTGCGGCATGCGCACTCGAGTCCTCGCTGGATGACCCCGCCGAGGCCGGCTTGGCAGTGTTCTCAGAAACTCCTGGCTCAGCGGGAGTGGTCCGAACCGGCCTGACCCGACGTGGCTTCTTCCGGGTCGTCTTCTCCTGCACAGTCTCAGCGATCTGCCGGGAGCCAGAGGTGATCTGGTCCTGCAGCGAGGCGAGGTGCTCGCGACGGATCGCGGTGCGGCGCAGGCGTTCGCTGTAGGTCGGCGGTGTGGGTGAGCCAGCACCGGCGACCTTGGAGTCCTTCTTCGCCTGCTCGGCGGCTTCGCGCTTGGACTCTTCCTTCTCGCGGCGACGCTCGGCGTCCTCACGGTCCAGGGTCTTGGGATCGAAGCGCGTGCCTTCCTTTGCGACACCGAGGTCAAGTCGGAACCCTCGGATGGCATCTTCAGGCAGCAGCGGCATCGTCTTCTTGAGCTTGAACAAACCGATCAGCGCGAAGATCAGGGCGATGATCAGGAAGACACCTGCCACGATCAGTGCCGCGGCCCATGCCTCGAAGACCAAAGAGAGACCGGCAACGGCGGCGATGATGAGCGCCACGGCGAGGAACGCGAGGAATACGACGCCGACCACCATGAGAGCAACGGCGATGCCTGCGGCAACACCCTTGGTCTTCATCTGGCTGATCGCCAGCTGGATCTCGTCGTTGATCTGCTTAGGACCGAGTCGAATGACGACCTTGATCACATCGAGCAACGACGTACGCGGTGCCGTGCCCTCTGTGCGGCCATTTTCTGGCTGAGACAAGACAACGCCTCCATGTAAGTGTGCGGGTGATGAGTTAGCTCCAAACTACCACCTATACGATGAGGAACATGGCTGACCAGTACGATTTCGAAGAGCTCTACGCCAACACCTACACCGCGGAAGACCAGCTGGCGTACGAGACCCAGCCGACCTCGGAGAAACGTTTCGTCCTCGCTTGGGTCCTGACACTTCTATTTGGCCCCACGGGCGCCCATCGGTGGTATCTCAACCGACCCGTCTCGGCCGGGCTCATGCTGCTCGCGAGCCTTGCCGCCGTCGTCCTGATGGCCCTGGACCAGCTCAATGTGGGTCTTTTGATCATTACCGTCGTGTTCACATGGACCCTGATCGACATGATCATGCTGCTCACCGGCTCCATGCGCGATCGCGCGGATCATCGGCTGGCAGGACATCAGGAGCGTGCGGGGCTCTGTTCGGCCATCACCATCGTGGTGCTGGCGCTTGCGCTGATGGTCGCACTGGTGCTGGGCACCAGCGCGGGAGTCGCCGGGTAGTTAGCGTAGGCAGCTCACGCCGAGGCCACTGGTCTGGCGGGAGATTTAGTCTGGATCAATCTGGCCGAGCGGGGTCTTCTTCTCCGCCTGGAACTGATCTTCGATCCGACCGTGGGCCCAATAGGCCGAGAGTGACATCCCTTTGCGTGGCAGCCCCTTGTCTTCCACGAGCACCCGACGAATCTTCTTCATCTGCGCGCGTTCTCCATGAACAAAGACCTGGACCTCCGCATCGGGGATCTCAAGCTCGGCGAGGTAGTCAGCCAGCAGAGTGGTCTCTGGGCTGAATTCAGCCTCTCGGTGCAACCACACCAGGTCCATTCCCGCGGGTAGGTTCAGCGGCTGACGTTCCGAGGCATCCTGGATCTCGACGACGGCGATCCCCCGAGCCTCCTCGACCATCGACTCAAGCGCTGACGCAATAGCTGGGAGTGCGGCCTCGTCTCCCGCCAAGAGGTGCCATCCAGTGTCTCCACGTGGCGCGTACCCGCTGCCGGGACCGAAGAAGCTGATGGCGTCACCGATCTGTGCGTTCTTCGCCCAGACTCCGGCGCGGCCTTCATCACCGTGGATGACGAAGTCCACCCAGATCTGCGCGTTCTCGTGATCCACATGGCGGATCGTGTAGGTGCGGGTGACCGGCATCTGCTCGGTGGGCAGCTGCTCACGCAGCGCCTCCATGTCATAGGGGCGGCTCAGATCGAGCAAGGAGTGTGCCTGCGGATCTCGTTCAAGCGCCTCAGGCAGGAACAGCAGTTTGATGTACTGATCGGTGGCAGGGTCCTCCCCCACGGACTTGAACTCCATGTCGTGGAAGCCTGGGCCTCCGAGGATCAGCCGCAGCATATGAGGGCTCAGCTGTTTCTTCGCCTCGACGTGAAGGACGTGCTGGACGCGCGCTTTCTTTGACTTGGACACCCCGGCACTCTATGCCAATTCAGTGTCCGGGGTAGGTCGACCTACGTTGCTGCGTCATCTATTGCACAAGGCAGGCGTGTCGAAATCGCTGCGGATCTCAGATCAAAAAGTTGAGTGCATGATGCTCAACTTTGGAATATACTGTTGGCAGGTTCCGTTGGAACTTACGCCGCAAGGCACTACACCGTCCCAAACAGCAATGAGTTGAAGGAGCTGATTGCCATGATGAACACCTCACTGACCCGCCTCGATCCATTCACGCTGATCGACGATGTCTTCCGCACCATGCGGACTCCTGCCCTTGATTCCACCCAGCGCCAGTCAGGGTTCGTACCCGCCGTGGACGCCCACCGGGAGGGCGAAGATCTGGTGCTCAGTGCCGATCTTCCAGGTATCGACCCGGACAAGGATGTCTCGGTAGAGCTGACGGGGCGCACACTGACAGTCTCGGGCGAGCGTCACAGCAAGACCGAGGCCGATGGTCTCCGCGAAGTCCGCTACGGATCCTTCTCCCGCACCATCACCTTGCCCGGAGAGGTCTCCGGTGATGCGATCACTGCGAGCTACGAATCCGGGGTGCTGAGCGTCCGGGTGGCCGGGGTCTACGCGGCGGAACAGCCCCGCAAGATCCAGGTCACATCCAACGAGCGCCAGCAGACGCTGGAGACCTAGTCACCCCCGTCGTTGAGGGGCGGAATATACGGCTAGTTGGCGCCTACTTCGCACTCAACTACTCGTAAAAACCGCCCCTCAACGTGTGGGTGGCAGGGTCAGAAGACGATCGTGGTGCTCCCGTTGCGGATCACGCGGTCTTCGCAGTGCCACTTCACGGCACGGGAGAGCACGGCGCGTTCGACGTCGGCACCGAAGCGGGTGAGCTGCGCGACGTCGTCGCTGTGTGAGACCCGGATGACGTCCTGCTCGATGATCGGGCCCTCGTCGAGATCCCGCGTCACATAGTGCGCGGTGGCGCCGATGAGCTTCACGCCCCGCTCGGCGGCTTTCTGATACGGGCCCGCACCGATGAACGCGGGGAGGAAGCTGTGGTGGATGTTGATCACCGGTGCACCCACCTGATCCAGGAAGTCCTCGGAGATGATCTGCATGTACCGCGCCAGCACGATCATGTCCACGTTTCCCTGCAGCAGCTCCAAGTGCCGGGTCTCGGCCGCGGCCTTATCCCCATTGACGATGGGCACATGGAAATACGGGATGCCGAAGGGACGAACATCCTCGGCGAGGTCTGCGTGGTTGGAGATGACCATCACGATGTCCATCGGGATCTCCCCGCGGCGGTGGCGCCACAGCAGATCCAGCAGGCAGTGATCGGTCTTGGAGGCGAAGATCGCCACCCGCTTGGGCTGATCGGCCGCGGTGAGTGAGAAGTCCATGGAGAACCGGTCAGCAAGCTTCGTCTGGATCGCCTGCTCCACGGCGGGCTTCGCGGCGGCCAGGCCCGGGAGGTGGAACACCGTGCGCTGGAAGAATCGGCCGGCTTCGACTCCGGTGGAGTACTGATCCAGGCTGATGATGTTTCCGCCGACCTCGGCGATGAGCTCTGAAACTGCAGCCACGATTCCTGGCTGGTCCGGGCAGGAGATGACCAGGCGGGCGATGTCGTGGGGCTGGGTCTCAGGGGTGCTCATCAGATCTCCGAATCAGGTTCAGCAGGTCAATGCGGCAGCTCGTCGCCACGCCATGGACACTATGACATGAAAAACGCCCCCGCCCGTGAGGGCGAGGGCGAAAGTGGCTCCCCCAGTTGGATTCGAACCAACAACCGCTCGATT
>Ga0265798_10001027_pt1 | contig 44426 bp, 40 predicted proteins | sample P3T30metagenome_FD_192430 | JGI IMG/M metagenome (GOLD analysis project Ga0265798, IMG submission 192430) | Plant litter microbial communities from East Loma Ridge, Irvine, California - P3 T30 | ecosystem: Environmental > Terrestrial > Plant litter > Unclassified | place: USA: California... | reverse complement strand
ACTACATATCCATATCACATGGAAAATAATTACGAAAGTATTGCCCTTATAGGCGGAGGTCCCGCTGCGCTTTTTGCTTTTAAGCATATGGTAACGCAGGACATTAAGCCGGAAACCATCCATATATTTGAAAAAAGCGACCGGCTCGGTGCCGGAATGCCGTACAGCAGATCCGGTGCAGGCCATGAACATGTGGCGAATGTTTCTGCAAATGAACTGCCTGAACTTTATGAAGACTTTGTCACCTACATCAGCAGGCACAACAGCGGCGATTTCCCGGAATTTGTAAAAAACGGGACGGTAAATGAATATGAAGTAATCCCAAGGCTGCTGTTGGGAAATTATATGGAAGCCCAGTTTAAAAATTATATTCATGCTGCCCGTAAATCTGGTATTGATGTAAAGATCCATACGGAAACCCCTGTACTTGATATTGTTAAGAAAGACAATGAAGAATCTTTTACGGTGGTTACGGAACAGCAGTCTTATACAGTTTCTGTTACTGTCATCTGCACAGGACACATCTGGCCGGTGACGCATGAACAGAAACAGCCCGGATGGTATGATTCCCCCTACCCGCCTTCTAAATTCAGCGGAATCACCAATTATCCGGTGGCAATACGGGGAACTTCGCTGACGGCTATTGATGCCGTAAAAACACTGGCCCGCAGGAACGGGAGTTTTATCCCGGAAGGCAAAGGCCTGAAATACATTCTTAATGATGACAGTCCGGAATTTTCCATCAGTCTGTTTTCATTGCGGGGCTTTCTGCCGGCACTCAGGTTTCATTCTGAGGATGATGCGTATTCGGAAGACTGGATCATGTCCCTGGAGGATATTTACGAATATAAAAAGTCCCACGACGGTTTTGTAGATTTGAATTACGTGTACGACCTGCATTTCAAGCAGCCGTTAAAAAATAAAAACCCGGGATTTTATGAGGAAATCAAGGATTTGAGCATTGAGGATTTTGTGGATAAGATGCTGAAGATCCGGGATGAACTGGATAGCTTTGAGCTTTTCAGGGCAGAATATGCGGAAGCTGAAAAATCAATCCGCAGGCATCAGTCGGTGACATGGAAAGAAACATTATCGGCATTCAGTTATGCGGTAAATTATCCGGCCAAGCATTTTTCTGCAGAAGATATGCTGAGGTTACGCAAGAGCCTTCTTCCATTGATTTCTGTGATCATCGCCTCGCTGCCGCAGTCCTCTTACCGGGAAGTGATTGCGCTGTATGAGGCAGGACTTATCCGTCTGGTAAGTGTTGGCGAAGACAGCCAGATCGAGGTCCATCAGGAGCTGGGTGCCGTTTACCATTATGCGGACAGCAAAGGGCAGCAGCAATCTGAACACTACCAAATGTACATCGATGCCATCGGCCAGCAGCCGGTTCAGTTTAACGATGTCCCTTTTGAAGGGCTTAAGCAGAACGGCCAGATCAGTTCGGGATACCTGAAATTCAAAGACCTCGGCAGTGCGGAAGCAGCCTATGAAGAGGACCGGAAAAACATTCTGAAGACGGATACAGACCAGTATTACCTGAGGGTGAAAGGGCTGAATATCAATGACCATTTCCAGGCGCTTGACATGTATGGGAAAACCATTCCGGACCTGTTTATTATGGCCGTGCCGTATATTGCAGGCCTCAACCCGGATTATTCAGGACTTGATTTCTGCGACACGGCAGCAAAACGGATCGCCGAAACTTTAACTGATCTCAGACAGGTAAAAGATGCAGGATAAGCTCAAAAATGGATGATCGTAATTAAAGAAGATGCATCAGATTAACGGTCGCTTATTTAAACCTAAAAAGTGTACCCTGGATTTTCAGGGTACACTTTTTTAATGATAACCGCCGTCCGGTGCACCTTCTTCATCCTGTCTCAGATCAAAGCTGCAGCCATCGGTATAAAGATGGACAACCAGATTTTCTGCAAATACAGGATCGCCTTTTTCCACCCTGTCAATGTTTGTCCGGCTGATGTTTTTCGGGTCTATAACAACCGTCATCCCGGAACCTTTGCAGGTTGCCCGGTATCCGTCTTCGATAAGGAGAGCCGTATCTTCCCCAAGTCCGATTCCCAGGCAGTCCTGACGGATGATTACCGCATGGGACAGTCTTCCGAACCTTCCGCGGTGTATGAAATGGGTATCTACAATACAGCCGGGCAGCAGGTTCAGTCCGGATCCTAGCTTAATATCGCCTTTCAGCATCGCTTCGCCATCTTCTGCTTCATCAATAATAATTTCAGGCATGCACATGGCTCCCGCACTGGTCCCGGCAATAAGAAAATCCTCTTCATCCTGATACTTTTCGATCAGCAACTTATTGGCCGGTGTATCCTTCAGCTCTTTGCAGATCCTGCTCTGATCGCCGCCGGTAAAGAATATCACACCGGCTTTTTTCAGCCTGTCGAGATCTTCATCAGACTGCTCCCGTGAAATATGCATAAAACCAAAATCGGTATACCCGATCTCATCAAATGTTTTCCGGTAGGTATCGCGCATGCCTTCAGGTTCAGAGCTTGCTGTTGTAATCACTTCAATACGCCTGTTTTTATCAGAAGTCAGGAGCTTAAGAATTTCAAGGGACGCAAATTCCCTGTTCTTGTCCTTCATTTCTACATCGGTATCATCCCGGTCTTCCTTACCTCCAATGATTAATAATTTACCTTTCGGATTCATATACTATTTTATTTAGTGATGTTAATACTGGTGTTAATGGGCTATTATCCCCTTCTCTCACTCAAAAATAATAAAGAAAATCAACAATAAAGTTGAGGCAAATCAATCACAATCAAAAAAAGAAATATAATTCCTGCCATAAATATTACTTTACCGGAGTCTTCATTAATCATTATATTCTACAAAAGGGACAGCAGATTATGATACGGATCATAAGAGCCTGCTTTTAATATCGATAATTTTAAGTGTGGTTATACTAATCATCCTTTAAATATTTAAATTATTATCTATGCTGATTTCAGAAGAACTTTTACAGTCATACGGTTCAGAAACCGAGACTTTACATCCAGGAGATGTCATTTTTAATGAAGGAGATACCCCCAGACAGTACTATCAGATTAAAGATGGCAGGATAAAACTGAATCATTTTGATGATGACGGCAGAGAACTGATCCTGGCTGTACTCCATGCCGGGCTGAGTGTATGCGAATTGATGCTGTTCATTGATAAAACCTACCCGGTGAACGCCGTAGCCATGAAACCCACCGAAATCATAAAGCTTCCTACCGGTAATTTTAACAGGCTGCTGGACGAAAATCCGGATATTTCCAGGGATATCAACCGGTTTTTATCAGAAAGGCTGTACTTTAAATTCATTATGCTGCAGAACAATACCTCGTTGCGCCCGGAAGTGAGGATCAAAGGTGCACTGGATTACCATAAGAGCTTCAGCCATAATCCGGACCCGTTTTCTTTTGAAGTCCCTTTTACCCGGCAGCAGCTGGCTGCCATCACAGGCCTCAGGGTGGAAACCGTTGTCAGGACCGTAAAAAAACTGGAACAGGAAAATTACCTTAAGATTATCGACCGGAAAATATACGTCTGATAAAGATTGCTGTTAACCTACTAAACAGATTTATATCTGATCATACTTTTTCACTTTAAGAAATCGAAGCGGTTCTTTATTATATCAAAACAATGAAAAAACTGGAAGCTTCCTATTATCAGAATCCGGATGTGGAATTCCTCGCCCGGGATCTTCTGGGGAAAATACTTTTCACGCAAAAAGACGGTGAGGTGACGGCAGGTGTCATTGTGGAAACCGAAGCCTATTTCGGAATTTCAGACCAGGCTTCCCATGCTTTCGGGGGCCGGCGTACGCCACGTACGGAACCTATGTACCGGCAGGGCGGAATTGCTTATGTTTATCTCTGTTACGGAATCCACTGTCTTTTTAATATCGTTGCTTCCGGTGAAGATGAGCCTTCCTGTGTGCTGATCAGGGCAGTTGAGCCATTTGCCGGACAGGAAATTATTGAATCCAGAAGGCACATGCCCATCAGTAAAATTACCATAACTTCAGGCCCTGCTTCTGTGGCGAAAGCATTGGGAATTGACCTCTCATTCAACCGGAAAGACCTGACAGAAGATGAAATCTGGATAGAAGATGCGGGAATAAGCTACAGGCCGGATGAAATAGCTGCCGTTCCGCGCGTTGGGGTTGCGTATGCCCGGGAACATGCACTTCTGCCATTGCGGTTTTATCTTAAAAACAGCAGGTACGTGAGTAAGCCTCAACGGAACTGACGGTACCTGCCGTAACAATATAATATGGCATAGTTTAACCGTTAACCGCTGACAATCAGGCCTCCGTTAGGATGCAGGACCTGCCCCGTCATCTGTGCAGAGGCATCCGTGGCCAGGAACAGGAAACTTGTCGCGACTTCCTCAGTACAGGCATTTCTTTCAAAAGGCGGCTTGTTCCGGTCATCTTCTTCATCCCCGAACGTTTTTTCGGTAAGCGGCGTGGCTACCGGGCCCGGCGCAACGGCATTTACCCGGATACCTTTCGGTTTTGCCTGGAGGGATAATGACCGGGTGAAAGAAACAATGGCTCCTTTGGTGGCAGAATAATCAATCAGTTCCTCATGCCCGAGATAAGCCGTAGCGGATGTGGTGTTGATAATGCTGCTTCCCTGCTTGAGATAAGGGAAAACGATCTTCGTCAGTAAGATCATCCCGATGATATTGGAATCAAATGTTTTTCTGACATCTTCTTCTTTCAGGTTTTCTATGCTGCCGCACGGAACCTGGGTCCCGGCATTGTTGATCAGGATATCAATCCCGCCGAATTCGGAAACGGTTTTTTTTACGCATTCCTCACAAAAACTGCTGTCAGCAACATCCCCACTGAAGGCGAGTGATTTTCTCCCCAGCGCGCTGATTTCATTCCGGGTCTGCGCGGCCTCTTCGTCATCATGGTAATGGATGAAAGCGATATCCGCTCCCTCCCCGGCAAAAAGAAGGGCTACCGCTTTGCCAATACCGGTAGCCGCGCCCGTTATCAGCACGGACTTGTTTTCTAACTGTAAATTTTCCATATTTATTTTTGAATAGTGTGTGTTTGCTTATCTGAACAACATATTATTCCTTAGAAATCTCTTTATGCTGCTTATCCAGTTCCAATTTCAGGCATCCCAGGATAAATTCGCTGTAATAAAGCTGGGCATTGGGCGATTTGGTTCCTGTATGCAGGTCCAGCCTTTCAGAGACAATGACTGTTCCTTTACGGGAGATGGCAAAGTAAGCATAGAGCTTCCCGTCTGACTCATCTACCGGTGTGGCATATCCCGTTACGCCTATGGACCAGTCTGATTTAAACAGTCTGGCAACATTTAAAGCCATGGTTTCTGCAATATTTGCGGATACGCAGTTGCAGGCCGAGGCTTCCTCATCATCCACCTGCAGCAGGTCTACTTTCCCTTCCTGGGTATAGGCTGTCATGCCGCCTTTATAAAACTGAGAAGCATCTTTCATCTGCGAAAAGGAAAACTGCAGGAACCCGGAGGTTACACTTTCAGCTACCGAAACTGTTTCGCCGGAAGACTGCAGGCGGCTGCCGATATATTCGAACAGGTTTTCCAGTTCCAGTATAAAATTAATGAGGGATCTGACGGAAGTAGGATCAGTACTCATGCTGATCCCTGAATGTTTTAAAATCATTGATTTGCTTTTATTTTTTATACGCTGAAGTAAATGAAGCGGAATAAAATGTACCTGTTCAGAAATACCTGCCGGCTTTTCATTTCCCTGTAATGGCCCGGATGATGCGGGTATCCTGAATTTTGCAGGCCATCCATCCTGTTATTCAGCATTACCGAATTTAATAAATATAAAAGCTGATTTTTATGATTTCAGTCAACGGGCCGGGTAGAAATTCAGACAGGCTTACCCCCTTCATACAAAAAGCATCAGGCCTTTGGGTCTGATGCTTTTTATTTTATTTTAAACGTAATAATTAAGGCAGAACGGGTACCGGTGCAGATCCTGTACCTGAAGTATTGCCGTTCATGTTATAGGTGATCGGTGTATTTACCGTGGTAAGCATATCTCTTCTGTAGGCACTGATGCTCAGCCGTATTTCGGCAGTACGGTCAAATACACGCCCGTTGTTGGGTGTAAATTTAATTCTCCAGGTTCCGTTTTCCACGAAAGACCTTGCGGAATACTGCGGAATATAATTACCGGTGGCATCAGGACGGGTAATGTTGATATTGGAGTCATTATTGATTCCCCGGATAATAAATCCTCCGATGACCAGATAGTATTTATCAGCGGGAATCCCGGTATCGAAATTGGTAACACCGGCTGTACTGATGTCATTTATAAAGTATACGGTACTGTTGATGGCACTGTAAAAAGCCGTAGCAGGAACGTATCGTTTGATGGTACTGTCACTGTTGTCCCTTACCAGGAAATAAGAGTCTGAAGCATTGCCTGTATAATTGCCCGGATTTTCAAAATAAAGATCTCCGTCCAGTTTCATATTACCATTGACTTCCAGGGTGTGGGTCGGGGTATTGGTGCCGATACCTACCCCGTTAATCTGTGCGTTTAAAAGAGCAGAACCGAAAATAACGGCTGCGGTTAAAATATTTTTCATAGGTAATAAATTTTTAAATTCCATTCGGTGCCGCTGCAGCGCTTCCTGCATTTGATCCTCCAAAATCTACACTGATGGTACCGAGGTCTTTATAAAATCTTTTGGAATAAATAATGATATCAAAATTATAGGTATACCGGTCTGTGGTGTTTTGTGTATTTAGTGTAGGATATGCAATATTGACATGCCAGTTCGGTCCGGATTCAAAAACCCTCAATGTAAAATGCCCCCTGTTTGTATAGAATTCAGGATCAGCAAGCGGGGAATAGATCCCGTTGTTCCCTGAACTTGGGATGGCCTCAAAATTGGCAATCGTTATAAAATATTTGTCTGTAGGGATATTCAGATTAAGATCCGTAAGGTCATCGCTGTAAATACCGGTAATGGAATACGGCTGAACCGTAAGCGGAGTGAAGAGGTTTTCTACGGCTAAGACTTTACCGTTTACCACTGCAGACTGGGGATCTGTTCCCAGAATGGTAAAACCGGCGGCATTGTTTACGTAATCTACCGGATCAATGGTTACAGACTGTCCTACGGCCGTGCTTCCTGAAACCTCCAGTTTTTCAACAGGTGTAGTTACGCCGATACCGATCTGAGCACTGACTGGCAGTGAAAAAGATAAAGCAAGAAATAAAATATTTTTTTTCATGGTATTTTTATTGAAGAATTGGAGAAGCATCAGACCCCGTTGAAGTGGTATTCAGGTTAAAAGGCCCGCGTTCAGGAAATATTTTCACATATGTTTTAGGATAAACGGCACATACAATTGTCCATACCCCGTCTGTATCTGAGGAAAGCTGCGAGTAGTCTGCATAGATTGTCCATTCATTATTGACTGCTTTAACCCCGTAGGAAGGAATTGCGATATTGGCTCCTACGACATCACGGTCAAAATAGGCAGACAGCACCATTAAAGAATAATTTTCTGAATTTATTTTGGTATTGAAACTTTCTACCCAGTCGCCGTTGACGTTGGTTAATGAATAGGTTACAATACTTGCAATCCCCGGCGAATTGGCCTGTCCCGGTGCTATTCTTTTTACCGTATTATCAGAAGCACTGTGGCTGAGCAGCATATAACGGTTTTTTTCAGTTGTCGTAAGTCCCGGTAAGGCTTCTGTAATAATCCTGTCTGATTTGTAAGTTCCATTAACATCAAGCTTAACACGGGGTGTTACGGTATTAATACCTACATTCCCTATTTGAGCAGATGAAAATGCAAAAAAGAAGGAAGCTGCAAGTACGGATAATCTTTTTTTCATGATAAAGTTTTCTTAACTTGTATTTTTTCTGACCGCAAATATATACCTTTTTCCAAAACATCCAAACAGCTAGCTTTTAACGCTTTACCATAATTTATTTCACTGTTATTTGATATTAACTCCATTTCCAATTGCCGTTTTTCTTCGTAATGTGCTTTCAGTTGGGCAGTTCCTGCAATCCGGCAAAGTGTGGTATTTTATTTTCAGCTTTAAAATGATATTTCCCCTGATTAAAAACCGTAGAATTAATTCTACAGTTTTTTTCTGAAAACATGATTTTTGACATGTAAAAAAGATCCTTGCAGTGGATGAAATGATAAGAAAACCAGATCATCAGCATACTTAAAACGGCGCCATGATGATCATAGCGCCGTTGAGTTCTTTAGCTTTTATAGCTTTTTACTGTGAGTATTTACTATTTATTCCGGATTTTTATCTGCGGGCAGTTCCTGTTTAATTTTCAAAAATGGCCCGTCCTGAACTATACTTCCGTTTTCTTTAGTATATTCCATTGTTTCAAGGATATATTTCTTAATATCTTCCGTTACCCTTGAAAAGCCCAGAAGCCGGGCTGTAAGCGGAACAGCATGGTCCGGCTGTATAGCCACTGAATCTGCCACCACTTTTGTAATGGCAAGACTGATCTCTTCCGGTGCAATCAGTGCTATTTTCTTTGAATTGGAAGGAAGCATACTCCTGTCCCGGATGGTCAGCAGTTCTTTTTGCGGATGCCATAAAAAGTCGCCTTTTCTGGTGATAAGGCCATTGGTAACGGCATAGTCCGCCGCATTGGCAACCGCTGCACGGATCCTGCTGCCTATTTTAGAAATTCCGTTGGCATCAACGATCCTTCTGGTCATTTCATCAAAATGGACAGGGCTTTCCGTCATGACCACCTGATGAATCCAGGCACCCAGCCTTCCCACAGGATACAGGTGCAGCTCCTGCGCGGCAACTTCCGGAAGCAGCACCGCTATTTCATATAAAGGGTACACCGCTGACAATTCTTCTATAGGTGCTTCACGGATGATGTTCTTAAGTTCTTCCATAGCCTCTTCTTCAACAGTATCATTATGTGCTGCCTGCGCTTTCGCTTTTTCTACAGCCTCCATGATAAGTCTTAGCTCTCCTGCAGGATCCCGGAACCAGTCCAGGCTCCAGACATGCATCAGGTTCCACCCCATTCCTTCCAGTACCGTATTTCGCAGCCTGTCCCTGTCGCGGGCCGACTGGGCAGCCTGGTAAGATGTGCCGTCACAGCTGATTCCCAACAGGTATCTTCCCGGATGGTCCGGGTCTGCAATGGCCAGATCAATATAAAAACCGGCAGACCCAACTTTTTCGCGCACAATATACCCGGCATTGCTGAGGGTATCTGCAATAATGCTTTCAAACGGTTTCGGCTGGTACGGCATTTCGTCCCTGTCGCTTTCAAATTTCCCGTGCTGGGCAAAATACAGGAAGCTTTTCAGTGCCCTGATCCCGAATTTCGCATTAGGCCCGATTGACATATCGGCTGCCGTAATGTTGGTAAATACTTCACAGCGGCTTTTAGCCCTGGTGATCAGTACATTCAGCCTCCGTTCTCCTCCTTCATTGTTAAGCGGCCCGAAGCTCATCGGTACTTTTCCATCTTCAGTGCGGCCGTAACCTATGCTGATAAATATGACATCTCTTTCATCTCCCTGTACATTTTCAAGGTTTTTGACAAAAAACGGTTCATCAGCGTGTGCCCTGAAATAATTTTCAACCTCCGGGTTTTTCCTCCTTCTTAGTTCGATGGCATTCTGTATCGCCTGCATCTGCGCCGTACTGAAAGCTACGACACCCAAGCTCAGCTTCGGGTTTTTAAGGGCATGTGCTATAACGGCATCCGCCACTTTTTCGGCCTCTCCGGGGTTGGTCCTTGTTTTTCCTTTATCATAAAAGGTATCCGGCAGGTGGTTAAAAGCCAGTCCCATCCGGTGTCTGGATCCAGGACTCGGAAATATAACCAGCCTGTTTTCATAAAATTCCTGGTTGGAAAGGCTGATCAGGGATTCATGCCTGCTCCGGTAATGCCAGCGCAGCATCCGTTGCGGAGCTCCCTGCGCATCACACATTCCCAGGATGCTCTGCATATCGGCAGTTACGTTTTCCTCATCTTCGGTATCGGTATTCAGCTTATCGAAAAAACTGGTCGGAGGCATCTGCTTGGTATCGCCTACCACAACGATCTGCTTTCCTCTTAATATGGCACCCAGCGCATCAACCGGTCTTACCTGGCTCGCCTCATCAAAAATCACGAGATCAAAATCAATACTTTCCGGCGGCAAAAACCCGGCAATAGACATCGGGCTCATCATAATCACCGGCTTTATGGCCTGAATCGCCATCCCGGCTTCCTGGATAAGCTTACGGATCGGCATATGCCTGGCTTTCCTGTTGAACTCACTTTTCAGGATATTGATCTGGCCTCCGCCGTCCTGCTTCGGAACGCCTTCCCAGTGTTTCAATGCTACTTTCGCCCTGTTATAATACTGTTTCAAGACATCAATCTTCCTGAATCGGGCTATGGTTTCTTCATGGGTAGAACGTTCAAATTTCCTCAGTTCAGGACTGTTCAGCATGGCCTGCTCAAGGAGAAAGTCGTACCAGGTTTTCTGAAGTGCTGTTTTTAAGTGTATAGCGGCATCCGGCCAGTTCTCAACAGCTTTTATAAGAAATCCTGCTCCCTGTTTTATTACGTCTTCTTTTAAAACATTCCATAACACAGTTTTATGGATTTCCGGCAGCATCTGTATCCATTGGTTCAGTACCGAAACCTGTGCAGACAGCTTAAAGTTTTCAATACCGTTTCCACTGAAATCCAGGTGTTTAAATAAGGCATCAAAGGCTTTTTCCTGTTCATCAATCAAATTTCCTAACCGGCCTGTATAAGAAGTGACCGCATTTGTATCGCTGTTCTTTTCAATAAACTGCAGGACCTCCGGCCGCACCTGTGCCTGCTGAATCAGGGTATGCAGGCTGTTTAAATAATCCGTTGCTTTCTGCAGGGCTCCCCAGTCGGATTTCTGTTTCTGCCACCGTGCTCCGAACAGCCTGCCTGCCAGTACATCACCGGAATCCAGTGCGGAATCCAGCCTTTTTCCTTCCATCAAAGCATTTACCAGCTCCAGTTTCTTGTCCGCATCATCAGGCACCGCGGTATTGAGCAGTGCTGCCAGCTTTTTAACACTTCGCTTATAATCCCCGATGATGAATTTATACCATTTGTTACCGTGGGCCATGATATGCTGCCTGATTTCCAGTACGTCCTGGTCCCAGGCTTCGGGAATAAAGACCGCATCATATTTACGGTGAAGCTCATTCAGCCTGATGCCGGTTTCCAGGATATCGGTGATGTCTTTCTGATGGTTCAGCCATGCAGCATCCGTAACGGCCATTGAAGCTGTACCGGGATTTTTTGTCGCCCATTCTGCAGTGGCCAGCAGCTTTTTAGTTTCCGCAAGATCTGCTGGTGTCTGGAATCCCATCAGTTCAGCGAGGGCTTTCGATGTATCAGCCAGACTTTCGGTCAGACTGATAGAGTTCACGAGAAGTTCTTTAGCCAGTTCTTCATCCTTAGGCAGGAAAACGTTTAAATTACTTCCGTAAAAAACCAGTTTTTCGGGCTGCCCGATTTTGTTGAGTCTTGCCTCGATCTGCCCGGCCATCAATTCAAGATCCTGAACCTGCCTTGAATCCAGGGAAGTCAGATCATCAATATGGATTTTGGGGAATTTATACCCTTCATTTCCGGCGCTGATCTTTAACAGGCTGCCCATTACTTCATGAGCCGAAATTCCGCTTTTCCCGACAGGGCGGTTGACTTCATTAACGTAGGCATTGAGTTCCTGAATCAGCGGATCCAACAGGCGCACTTCTTCCTCAAGATGGGCTACCGTAGGTTTACCGAGCTCCAGAATGCGTTTAAGCTCCGAATGCAGTTCGCGTTTATTGGCTTTATGGCTGTGGAGTTCGAGGCAGGCTTCCCCTAAATTAATACTGTCGAGCCTCCTTTTTACCACTTCAAGTGCCGCCATTTTTTCTGCAACAAACAGCACTTTTTTGCCGTTGCCTACGGCATTGGCGATCAGATTGGTAATGGTTTGGGATTTTCCGGTTCCCGGCGGTCCCTGGATTACCATATTCCGGCCTTCATGAACGGCCAGCATGGCAATCACCTGTGAGCTGTCGGCATCCACAACCTGTAAAAGCTGGTCTGCACCGGTTTCTTCATCCAGTTTATGCTCTTCTCCGAAAGTAGGCTGCGGCTCATTGAAACCGCTGCCGAATAAAGACTGGAGGACCGGATGATCGAAAGGCTTTTTGCTTTCCGGCCATCCGGTACTGTCAAGGTCATGGTAGATCATAAATTTACCGAAAGAAAAGAATCCCAGCTCAATGGCGTCATGGTCTACCTTCCAGTTTTCAAGATGGCTGACATGCTGCTGGATTTCATTGAAATATGCTGTCAGATCCAGATCTTCTTCTTCCGGAAGGTTGGGAACGGTAAGATTGAAATCTGCCATCATCTTGGCCTGGAGCGATAAATTTGCGCCTATTTCACCGCCGGTGTAGCGCAGCCTGAACCTTTCGCTGGCACTGGAACGCTCCAAAGAAACAGGAACCAGCACCAAAGGAGCCATTCTTACTTCTTCGGTATTGCCTTTTTCAAACCAGTTAAGCATGCCCAGCGACAGGAACAGTGTATTTACACCCTGTTCTTCAATGCTTGTCCTTGCGGCATAATAGGTGTTGAGGATTTTGGTCTGCAGCTTCTGTTCAGATTCATTGGTCTGCAAACGGGTATCATTATAGGCATCCTGCAGTTCGGCATCTGAAAGCGGCGGTAGCTCAAAAAGTTCTTCATTGTCTTCTTTCCCGGCCCGGCCCAGAAAAGTCATGGCTTTATTCTGTTTTACCAGGATCTGATATACGGAACGTGACTGTTCCTGTACCATATGCAGCCCGCGGGCTTTCGGAATTTTGTAATTTAATAAGGTATTGCGCATCCCAAGATCCAACAGCTCTTTTCTTGCAGCTTCCAGCTTGGGAAGTATAAGGTCTTTCATAGTTTGTGATTATCCGGGTCCTAATGTAGAAAAAAAATGGTAAACACTGAAACGGGATGGTATAAGAAAGTATAAATGAAGCTCCGGAAGAAGATTCTATAGCCAGATATAAAATTTAAGCTTCGGAAAAATGATTAATATGACTTGTTAAATCTTTTATGAATTGGCAACAAGTGCATTCATTATCTTAATTTCCTGTGTATTTAATGTTCCAAAAATTAAAATTAATAAAAAAAGCAATATTAACCTTCTCATAACGTTTGTAATGTTTATTTTACAAAAGTAATTATTCGTATTAAAAGTCTCTAAACTATATTAACCGGTTTATACCATTAGAATAGGATTTTCAGAAATCTTTTTCGTATTTTTAAATATATGTTTACTCTACAATTCTCCATCACCAAATGAATTCCGCTGAAAAAATCTACCTTGACAATAATGCCACAACCCGTCTGGATGACCGTGTTCTTCAAGCTATGCTTCCTTTTTTTACGGAATATTATGAAAATGCCGGAAGCAGCCACCTAGCCGGACTTACTGTTAATGAACATGTGGACAATGCAGCCTGGCAGGTCTCAGATCTGATCGGGTGCAGGCCTGAAGAACTGATCTTTACTTCGGGAGCTACTGAAGCCATCAACCTGGCGGTCCGCGGTATCTCAAACGGGACAAGGAATCATTTTGTAACGGTAAGTACGGAGCACAAAGCCGTACTGGATACGGTAGAACATTATACAGAAAACGGAAATTATAATAATACGTTTCTTCAGGTCGGAAAAGACGGACGGGTCGATCTGGATACCCTGGATGCTGCCCTGTCTGAAAATACCCTGATGGTAAATGTAATGCTGGTTAACAACGAGACCGGCACAATTCAGGACATAAAAAAAATCAGTGAAATAGTTCATGCGAAAGGAGCCTTCCTTCTCTGTGATGCTACGCAGGCCATAGGAAAAATACCGGTTGACGTCCATAATCTGGGCATTGACCTGATGCCTTTTTCTGCCCATAAATTCTACGGTCCTAAAGGAACAGGTGCACTTTATGTTTCCAAAAAATTAAAATCCTGCCTTCAGCCGCAGATTACAGGCGGTGGACAACAGAATAACCGCAGAAGCGGTACCCTGAATGTTCCGGGTATCATCGGATTCGGAAAAGCATGCGAGATTGCCGCACGTGATATGCAGCAGGATTACCTTCAGATAAAAAGCCTCCGCGATCATCTGGAACATGAATTGTTAAAAATCGAAGGAACTTTTGTTAACGGTTCATCAGAGTACAGAATCCATACCACTGCCAACCTCTGTTTTCCGGGTGTGCTTTCAGAACAGCTGATTGTTTCCCTGCAGAATATTTCGGTTTCCAGCGGATCTGCCTGTTCTTCGGTTACTGCAAAACCATCTCATGTATTAAAAGCCATGGGATTATCTGACGAAGAAGCCTTAAGCTCCATCCGGTTCAGCCTGGGTAGGTTCAACACCATGGAACAGATTGATTACACGGTAAGCAGGATGCATACATTAATACAGCAGCTCCGGTAAATCCCGAAACTGCTGTATGTGTTATTGTTATGTAAAACTTTCTGATGCCGGCTTAAAGAAGCTTATCAAAATGTATGGGAAGATCATAAATCCTTTTTCCCGTGGCATGGTAAACGGCATTGGTAATGGCCGGCGGCATCCCTACTCCACCGATTTCCCCTACGCCTTTTACACCTAAATCATTCACAAATTGGTCATTTTCCTCTATAAAAAGTACCTGCAGGTCATGGATGTCGGCATGTACCGGAATATGGTATTCTGCCAGGTCATCATTCATGTATTTTCCAAGACGGTGATCCAGGATGGTTTCTTCATGAAGTGCCTTGCTGATTCCCCAGATCATCCCGCCCAGCAGTTGGCTTTCAGCGGTCTTGGGATTGATTATTTTTCCGGCAGCTACTGCAGTCAGTGCTCTTGTAACTTCAATTACGCCCAGCTGCTCATCTACTTCAACTTCCACAAATACCGCACTGTGAACGGCACGGGCTTTTTTACCGTAGGTCAGCGGATTGGGCATCGCCGAGTTGGTCGTCCTGATGTCCTTTCCGTCATTGGCTTCCATGATTTCTTTATAGCTGATCCTGATTTCCGGATTATCTTTATGGATGATGTATCCTCCTTGGAAGATCACCTCTTTCAGTTTGGTGTCGCCCAATACAGAGTCTTTCAGTAATTTTGCTTTTTTGTACAGCTTTTTATTTAGGGCCTGACATGCTGCCTGAACTGCAGGGCCTACGGTTGCTGTTGTAAAAGAACCTCCCTGAATCGGGGCGAAAGGCATGGCACTGTCGGCATAGGAAAACGTAACATCCTCCAGTGGCAGTCCGAGTTCATCAGCGGCAATCTGGGTCATGACCGTGAAAGTTCCGGTTCCAATATCCGTCACTGCACTTTTAACTTCTACTTTGCCGTCTGTATTCATAATCGCTTCGGCACGGCCTAAAAGCCTGTTGGCATCCCACATGCCGGTAGCCATTCCGTATCCGACCAGTTTATTTCCGCGCTTCATACTCCGGGGAACAGGATTTCTTTCATCCCAGCCGAACTGACTGGCTCCACGCAGATAGCATTCCCTGAGTTCTTTGCTGGAATATTCTTTTTCGCTGGTATGGTCTATTTCCGAATAATTAATCAGCCTGAGTTCGACGGGATCGATATTAAGCTGATAGGCAATCTCATCCATCGTCACTTCAATCGCGTGCATTCCGGTACTTCCTCCCGGTGCTCTCATATCGAGCGGACTGTAGACATCCAATGGTACAATCTTATGCTCCAGTAAGGTATGTTCTGCCGGATACAGCATATTGGCCCAGTTGACAACGATTTCCACGTAATCTTCAAAACGGGATGTTTCTCCTGTAGCTTCATGGAAGATGGCATTCACTTTTCCGTTTTCATCAGCCCCGAATTTCGTATGCTGCAAAGTAGGCGGACGGTGCCCGATCATATACATCTGAGCCCTGTCCAACGTTACCCTTACATTTCTTTTAAGCTGCAGGGAAGCCATCACTGCCATAAAAAGCTGATGCTGAGGCCGCAGTCCGGATCCGAATCCTCCGCCCACGAACGGGGAAATGATCTGTACGTTTTTCATTTTCAGGCCGAACACATTGGCTACATACATCTGGGAATTGATGGTCCCCTGTGTTTTGTCATAGATCTTTAATTTCCCTTTTCCTTCGTAAATAACCGTGGAAGCAAACAGTTCCATCGGGTTATGATGTTCGGTACCGTGGCTGAAGGTACTGTCTGTTTTGATGAATGAATTTTTATAGGCTTTTTCAAAGTCGCCTTTTGGCGGCGGCGGCGGTGGTTTCAGCAACGAAGCCAGTCCTTTTTTAGGATCACGGGATTTTTTAAGGTTGGCTGTAAGATCGGTCTCAAACGTTTCTTCCTCATATTCAATATGAAGTTTCTTTGCTGCCAGGCGTGCCATTTCAAAAGTATCGGCTACCACCAGGGCAATCGGCTGACCGTTGTACCGGATCTCATTATCTTTCAACGGTTTAAAAACCAGTCCCGGCGGCGCATCCATATCGGCATATTGAAGGTCAAACCAGGCTGTTGAAGGCCGGTTATCATGGGTGAAAACCTCAACTACGCCTTTGAGTTTTTTGGCTTCTTCGGTATTGATCGATTTAATTTTGCCTTTGGTTACGGTACTGTTGACCACATAGCCGTATAAAAGATCATCTGCATGATAATCCCCGGCATACTTAGCGCTTCCGGTTACTTTCAGATGGCCTTCAAGGCGGTTTTGCGGAGTTCCTATAGAGGGTATATTGTTCATAATTTCTGTGTTGGTTGGTGTTGCTTCGGATTATAAAGACGGTTTTGCACCCGGTCTCTGGGATCCGGGATTCATGGCCATGATGCTGTTGCGTACAATGGCTCTTTTTGCCAGAGCAATTTTAAAATGGTTATGTTCAAAGCCCTGCGCCCCGTCCAGCATGATCTCTGCTGCTTCAGCGAAGTGTTCTTCTGATGGTGTTTTGCCTTTAAGGTAATCTTCTGCTTCGGCACTGCGCCATGGTTTATGGGCAACGCCGCCCAAAGCGATCCTTGCTTCTTTGATCAGTCCGTTTTCAATATCAAATCCGGCAGCTACGGAAACCAGTGCAAAGGCATAGGAATTCCGGTCCCTGAGTTTCAGATATGAATAATATTCAGAAAAGCCTTCTTCGGGAAGTTCAAGCCCTGTAATGAGTTCGCCGGCCTGCAGGTTATTATCCAGATGCGGAGTGTCACCGGGCAGCCTGTGAAAATCAGCAAACGGCAGTACACGGTTTCCCTGTGGCCCCGAAATATGCACTTTTGCGTCCAGTGCGGCTAAGCCTACACACATATCCGAAGGAAAAACGGCAATACAATTGTCGTTATGACCCAAAATTGCGTGAATACGGTTGTATCCTTTGGTTGCTGAACATCCGCTTCCCGGTTCCCTTTTGTTGCAGGGAACGGCAGGATCATAAAAATAATAGCAACGGGTACGCTGCATCAGGTTTCCGCCGTTGGTAGCCATATTCCGGATCTGTGCCGAAGCACCTGCCAGAATTGCTTTTGAAAGCAGCGGATACCTATTTTCTATTACAGGATGATAGGCTGTATCTGCATTGGTCATCAGGGCGCCGAGCATGATTCCACCATTTTCAGTATCATTAATATCACTGAGGCCGGAGATGCGGTTGATGTCTACAAGGGTATCGGCTTCGGTAACAAAATATTTCATCAGGTCGATGATATTGGTACCGCCTGCCACAGCTTTATGGTCATTATTTTCGCTCAGCAGTGAAACGGCGTGCTGAAGGTCCGTTGCTTTTGTATAGGAAAAATTATTCATCGCATATCCTGTTTTACCGCCATGATGGCATTAATAATTCCTCTGTTGGCACCGCAGCGGCAAAGGTTTCCGCTCATCAGGTCCTGCACTTCCTCACGGCTGTCTGCTTTTCCTTCGCTGAGAAGGCCAACGGCACTGCAGATCTGGCCCGGCGTACAGTAGCCGCACTGGAAAGCATCGTGCTCAATAAAAGCCTTTTGAACGGGATGAAGGTTTTCTTCGGTTCCGATCCCTTCTATGGTCGTAATTTCTGCTCCGTCTTTCATAACGGCAAGCGTAAGGCAGCTTAAAACCCTTTTTCCGTCTACCAGAACGGTACAAGCCCCACACTGTCCGTGGTCACAGCCTTTTTTGGTTCCGGTAAGATGCATAGTGTGCCGAAGCGCGTCCAGTAGAGATACCCAGGGTCTGAGCTCAAGCTCATGGTCTTGTCCATTCACCGTGAGCTTAATGGATTGGTTGTTCTGATCAGGCATATTTTATTTAATTTGGTGTTCGGGGAATCTATGCAAAAAAAGAACCGCAATCCGGTGATGCAGAAAACTGTGGTACATTAATAAATATGAATCCTTATGGTTAACAAGAAAGATTTAGCATTTAACACCTGTTTAAATGAGCTTTGAAGTGAGTGTAATTAAATATAATCTTAAGTAATTTAAGTGTTTTTTTCAATACTTGTAAATAGGATTCTTCAACAATTAAGATTCAACAACAGATCAAATATTTAGAAGGAAAGAAAGGTAAAAGTCGTCTAAATTCCATTCCCGCATATGATGATGATTACGCAGATTTTTTATTGGAAGACTTAACAGACAAACCCTGTCAGATTTTAAAACTCTGACAGGGTTCGCCGAATAGAAATTTATCTTTTAGGAAGATTTAAAATTAATGCCTGTATTTGTCTTTAAGCTCAAATACATGAAGCACCTGTGGAAAAAGGGCCTGCATGTATTCTTCTGCCCCTTTTACCGAACCGGGGAAAGTGAGGACCAGGGTCTGTCCGCTGAAACCCGCCACACTTCTGGACAGCATGGAGGTTTTAATTCTTTCCTGTCCGTAGTTTCTGGCGGTCTCCATAATTCCGGGCATGGGGCGTTCGATCATCGGTGATACGGCATCCGGGGTAACATCTCTTGCTGAGGCTCCGGTTCCGCCGGTAAAAATAACCAGGTCTAGGTTTTTGTTTTTATATTCCACAAGTGTATTCTGAATGATGTCAAATTCATCAGGAATTACTGTATATTCAATATCTCTGCATCCAGATTCCTCTAATTTTGTAAGGATAACCTTTCCTGAACGGTCTTCATTTTTTCCCTGATGAATGCTGTCTGAACAGACCACAACGGCAGCTTTGATGCCTTCCGCAGCATATTTACGGTCTGATTTCCCTCCTGTTTTTTCCAGAAGCTTTATGTTGTGTATTTCCACCTGTTTGTCAATCGGTTTCAGCATATCATATATCACCAGAGCTGCTACGGAAGCACCGTGCATGGCTTCCACCTCTACGCCGGTCTTATAAACGGTATGCACCTCCACTGAAATCACCACAGACAAGTCTTCAATTGCATAGGTAACGGAAGTATATTCAACGGGCAGTGGATGGCAGTCCGGGATTACATCGCTTGTTTTTTTTACGGCAAATAATGCAGCGGCCCTTGAAAACTCAAAAATATCCCCTTTCGGGACTTTCCGCTGCTGTATGGCTTCAATGGTGGCTATGGATGAAGTTTTTACCGTAGCTGTGGCCACCGCCTTGCGTAAGGTGGATGATTTGTGTGTAATATCTACCATGTTAATTATTGATTTTCCATTGATGTGAATCGTCCTCAAATACTTCTTTCCCCCAAACGGGAAGGTCTTTTTTTATTCTCTCCACTACTTCATCACAGCTTTCCATGGCTGCTTTCCTGTGTTTTGATGAGGTAAAGACAAACAGGCAGATCTCCCCTGTTTTTATGGTACCCAGGCTGTGGTGGATGTGCATGCAGGTGAGATCGTATTTCGCAAAAATTTCTTCTCTTATTTCATGCATCTTTTCAAGGGCCATTTCTTCATAGGCTGTGTATTCAATGGCCTGTACTGTTTTGCCCCCCACCATATCTTCCCGGATCTGGCCCAGGAAAATACTGTGTGCCCCGATGTTTTTCTTTGTAGAATGCTTAGCAATGCTGTCTGAGATAAATGCAGGATCTATTGCCCCTTGAACAAATATATTTTTAAACTCTTTTTTCATGTTCTTTGTTTTGTAATGCTGTAATTCCGCCTTTCAGATGACTGATTTTTATTGCGTTTCCATAGGCTGCAGTTAATAACTCCGCGGCGTTCAGGCTCCGTTTTCCGCTTTGGCAGAACAAGATAATCTTCCGTCCTTTAAGATGATCAATACCTGATGTTTCAGTTTTTAATTGAGATAAAGGAATCCGGATGTGGGGGAAACCGGCTTCAGGAAGTTCGTCTCTTTCGCGGACATCAACGGCAAGGATATCCGGCTGTGTTATGGCTTCCAGAAAATCATCAGTCCCAATTTCTTCAATATCAGAAGAAGGCAATCCGCAAAGCCACCGGTAATCGGTTTTTTCAAAATGGTCCCTGTTTTCAGGAATAAGATTTAACATATCGCTTCTCATGGTCAGATCCATCACCATATTCTCATACGTCAGCATATTAAACGTGAAAAGTCGGCCCCTGAGCACTTCGCCGATGCCTGTAATCAGCTTGATGACTTCATTCGCCTGCATTGTTCCGATCATTCCGGGCAGTACGCCCAGCACACCGGCCTCATTGCAATCCATCACTTCGTCAGGAGCCGGCGGTTCCGGAAAGAGATCCCGGTAACTGATTCTGTCTTCTTCCTTGTTTCCGCTGTCAAATACCACTACCTGGCCTTCATACTGAAATACCGCTCCGAAAACCAAAGGCTTCCGTAGGAGGAAACAGGCATCACTGATCAGGTATCTTGAGACAAAATTATCCGTACAGTCGGCTACAATGTCGTATCCTTCTATTAATTCCCAGGCATTTTTTGCAGTAACCTCATCGGTATGTGTTTCAATACTGATCTCCGGATTCAGTTTTCTGAGACTTTCTGCTGCCTTTACTGCTTTTAAACTGCCCACATCTCCGGTGGTGAACAAAATCTGCCGCTGGAGGTTGCTTAAGGCAACGCGGTCATGGTCTGCAATGCCAATGGTTCCTACACCAGCTGCGGCAAGATACTGCAGAACCGGACCTCCCAATCCGCCGGCACCGATGACCAGCACTCTGGCGTTCAGGAGTTTTTCCTGTCCGGCTTGCCCGAAACCAGCCAGGGTATAATGCCGGGCATATCTTTCATTGCTTTGTTCCATATTATCCGCCGGAATAAGGAGGCATGAGGGCCACCGTGTCATTAGTATTCAGTTCCGTATTTCCTTCCGTCATCTTTTTGTTGACGGCTACGGCATAATTCATACCGGAAAGCTGCGGAAACTTCCCGGCCAGCTGTTGTTTTAAAGTATCGGTATCAGATGCGGTAAGCATTAATTCCTTACCGGTAATTTCAGCGATCCTCCCGAATGCAATAATTTTTATTTCCATATTAATCTGCCTTATGAATGATGATCTGAGAAATATTTTTAACATATCTCCGTCCTGTTGCCTGATCTCCGGGAGTCACCAGACTGATCCCGTCTTCTTTTTTCAAAGCGGAAACGCCGTCAGATTCCGTTATGATCATTGGATTTTTCTCTGTGGTGGAATTAAACAGTTCATTCCAGGAATACACCACTTTATAGCCGTCATCCGCTATACAGACCAGATAAAACGTGCTGAGCTCTTTCGGAGATGAAACATTGAACTTTACCTGATTTAAAAGATCTTTAAGCCATACGCCTTTCAGGTTTTTCAGCGTCTTTTTAAATTCCATTTTATGATTCAGGATATCCAGGCTTTTGATTTCATGGACGGTATAGGTATTTAAATCTGTAAAAGAAATGGTAACAGGCTGCGCGATGTCCCCTTTGATCTGAAGGGATGACGCATGCTGTGCTTTTAGGGTTGCCGTCAGGAACAGCAGAATTGTTACAATATATTTCATCTATTATGCTTTTGTGAATAAGAGTTTGTAGGAAGCCATGAGCAAAACTGTTGCCAGCACGTATTTTAAAACATTCTGATTGAATTTTTTCGATCCGAAATAAGCACCTAACAATCCGCCGCTAAACGCTACTATTACATACATCATCATATCATCGGTAAAATGAATCCCCTGCGTAAGCATCCCTCCCAGCCCGGAAAGAGAATTCACGAATATGAATGCCGCACTGATGGCCGCAGTCTGTTTCTGGTTGGTCCATTTAAGCAGAAGCAGAATGGGAGAAAGGATGATTCCGCCTCCGATCCCGATCATTCCGGAGAGCAACCCGACGATTCCGCCGGTGATTACGGCCACCGCAATATTCTGTTCTTTAAGTTCATGGTCCTCCGCATTCCTGAAAAAGAAAAACCGGATAATCGGGAACAGCAGAAGGATGCCCAGAATTCTTTTATAAATATTTTCTTCCACCGTAATCATGCCGCCTATGAATGCCAGCGGAACGGATGCCGCGGCAATGGGAATAAACAGTTTCCGGATGAAATATCTGCCGCGGTAGTATTGGATGAAGGAAGTGAGCGACACAAAAAGGTTCAGTACCAAAGCAGTCGGCTTCATTTCCTCAGGGGCCACTCCGTAAAGGGCCATTAGCGCAAGATATCCGCTGGCCCCGCCATGCCCTACAGCAGCATAAAAAAATGCAACGGCGAACAGGACACCATAAAATAATTCTATACTCATTAATTTTTTACTTCTTTAATACGATCAAAAACAATACATTATATCGGTAACAAATGGACTTCTACCCGGTCTCCCTTCAGGCATCCTGTAGAGTCTTCCGTAAGCACGATGAAACAGTTGGCCTGGGCAAATGAATGGAGCCGGTATGATTCCTGTGCGTGCAGCGGACTGACCTCTCCCTGCTCTTCGTCGTAATACGCTTTCAGGAAATGTGTAAGCCCGGCAGGTTTTTTATAATCGTAAGCAGCCACCGCTTCTTTTTTCTTTAATGAATTTTTCAGACCCGTTAACTGTTCAAGGGCCGGTAAAACATATTCGTAGAAACAGGTCAATGATGAGGACGGATTCCCCGGAAGCCCGAATATCAGTTTCTCAACTTTTGTCCCGAAAAACAGGGGTTTGCCGGGCTTCTGTTTTATTTTATGAAACTGCTGAACGACCCCGCACTGTGCTGCAGCGGCCGTCACAAAATCATAGTCGCCAACACTCACCCCGCCGTTTAACAGGACCACATCACTCACAGTTAATGCCTGTTGCAGGACATTCATCAGTTCTTCAGGATGGTCCCCGGCCGTAAAAACCTGGATATCCGTAATCCCGGTTTTCCGCAATGCGGCTTTGAGCTGAAATGAATTGGCTTCATACACCTGCCCGAATGCCAGGTCCTGGCCCGGGTTCTGCAATTCGTTTCCTGTGATAATGATGGCTACAGCAGGCGGTATATAAACCTCAACATGATCATGCCCGATCCCTGCCAGAAAACCAACCGCTGCGGGTGAGAGGTAAGTACCTGAAGCCATAGCTATTTCCCCTTTTCTTACCTCTGAACCTTTCGGACGAACATTCAGGCCTAAGCTCAGGGCATCATCCAAAATCATCAGCTGCCCGTTTTCAGTTTTTATTTTTTCCTGCATCACAACGGTATCGGCCCCTTCCGGTAAGGGTGCGCCGGTGAAAATCCTTGTGGCTTCGCCGGTTTCAATAGTCAGTGGCTGTGAAGTTCCGGCTGCCATTTCACCTTTGATCATAAGGGGATTGTTCCGGTTCTGAAATTTCAGGGCATAGCCATCCATTGATGATTGCGGAAACGCAGGAATATCGGTGCGTGCACTAATATCTGAAGAAACAACCAGGCCTGCAGCTTCCGAAAGCGGGATTAAAGCCGTTTTTTTCGCCGGTATATTCTGTAAAATAATCTGTTGTGCTTCGTGTACTGAAATCATTGATTGTTAATAAGTTTTTGATAATCTTCCGGAGTGTCGATATCCACGGATCCTTTTTCAAAAATCACCTGACCGACATCATCCCTATATTTTACAAGCAGTTTCTTGGCACCTTCCTGACCGCTCAGCTGAAGCAAATCATTGAAATAAGAACGGCTGAACAATACGGGAGTTCCCAATGTGCCGGAATAGTGCGAAGCCATGATCCCTTTTCCTGATGAATAACTTTTTTTGATCAGCTCTGAAAGAACCGAGGCATCAATATGAGGCTGGTCGCAGACGGTGATCAAAATATTTTCTGTTTCAGGATATGTTACCATCATTTCATTCAGCCCTTTATGAATGGATGAGGCCATGCCTTCCTGCCAGTTTTCATTCTGTACCGTTAGGGCAGATCCGGTTTCTTTCTCAATTCCTGAATTTTCACTGCCTGTGATCACGATAACTCTGGAACTTACAGCCAAGGCCTGTTCCACGGTATGGCGCAGCAGTGTTTTACCCTGATAATCCAGGAGCTGTTTCGGCTGGCCTAATCTTGATGAATTTCCTGCTGCCAGGATAATGATTCCGGTGTTCTCTTTTGTCATCCTCCGATGGTTATCATGCTGCGGTTGTCCAGTGTACTGGTATCGATATCCTGAAAAACACCTGAAAACTGTCCGCCCAGTGCCTTGTGTTTTGCTTTGATGGTGCCCTCTATCAACGGCATTATTTCTTCCCCTCTCCGTAAAGCACTTAAAAGATCTGTTTCGCCTTTGGAAAACAGGCAGTTTTTAAGCTTGCCGTCTGCCGTAAGCCGGATCCTGTTGCAGGAAGAGCAGAAAGGAGCGGTCATGGTGCTGATCACAGCAAAATTTCCGGCAAAACCAGGTATCTTAAATTTCTTTGCTGTATCATGGGCTTCTGGTTCAATAGCCAGAATATCATACCGGCTCTGGACTTCGGTTACTATTTCTTCGAGTGTAAATACCTGATTGCTGGTCCAGCGGTTGCCGCTGAACGGCATAAATTCAATGAAGCGGACTTCTATCTGAGAATCCCGGGTCATTTCTATAAAATCCAGAATTTCGTCATCATTTAAGCCTTTCATCAGCACAACATTAATCTTAACACGGAAGTTATTCTGAATCAGGAGATTGATATTGTCCCTGACTTTCTGAAAAAGGTCTCTTCTGGTGATTTTTTTAAATTTTTCGGCATCGAGGGTATCCAGGCTTATATTAATGGTTTTCACCTGAGCGGACATAAGGTTGTCCATCATTTCATTAATCCGTACGCCATTGGTTGTGATGGCCAGCTCAATGCCCAGTTTCCCTAATTTATCAATGATTGCGGGGGCGTCTTTTCTTACCAGAGGCTCACCGCCTGTCAGTCTTATTTTCTTTACGCCGTGCGCTACAAAAAGCTTTGCAATGGTTTCTATTTCATCCGGCTGCATCAGTTTCGCGGCGGGCGCAAAAGCATATTTCTCATCCGGCATACAGTAGAAGCACCGTAGGTTGCAGTTGTCGGTCAGTGAGATCCGAAGGTAGTTGTGTACGCGTCCGAAAGTATCCGTTATCATTCTATTTTATTTGTCACCATCACCATGAACGGCATTATGAATTTTATCTGTTTTATATCTCAGTGAGCTTCCTTTTCTACCCTCAATCACGGCTTTTATTTCAGAAACTATGGAAAGGGCAATTTCTTCTGAGGTTTCCGCTCCTATATCAAGCCCTACCGGGCCGTGGATTCTTTCCAGGTGCTGAGGTGTTACGTCAAAACCTTCAGCTGCAAGATCACCGATCATTCGGTTCAGCTTTGTTTTCGGCCCCAGGATCCCGATGTAACGGCTGTTGCTGTGTATAAGTAAATCTTTCAGCACCGTCAGGTCATAGCGGTAATTGTGGGTCATCAGTACGAAAAAAGTATGTTCATCTATAACCGTGTCATTGAGGAATTCTTCTGCTGCGGAGACCTTTACCGTCTTTGCCAACGGAAACCTTTTTGCTGTCGCGTGTGCAGGCCTTCCTTCTCCCACTGTTACTTCCCAGCCCAGTACCGATGCTATTTCCGTTAACGGCTTTACATCATTTCCGGCACCGGCAATGATTAGTGACACCGCCGGAACTATGTATTCAAGCAATGCCTCACAATTTTCTCCTTCATAGATTATATTTTTAATATATGTTGCCTTATTTTCAAGCGTTTTATAAAGATCATCTGATAAAAAATCAAGCCCAGCCCGTAATGCATTCTGCCCGTCTTTTCTGTACAGCAGTACCGTTCCCGGCTGTGCACTTCCTCTGGTCAGCGAAAAAAGGCAGACCAATACGGCATCTTCCCTTCTGTCCACAACCTTTTCCAGTATTTTAACCGGGTTATGTTCATCGGCTGAGTTTATCGGTTCAAAAAGGATATGGACAATTCCGTTGCATCCTAACTGTACTCCGAAATCTGCATCTTCATCATTACTGGTATCATAGGTAACAAGCTTATTCTGCTGCTGCTGAATAGCAAGCAATGCCTTTTTCAGGGCATCACCTTCCAGGCATCCTCCGCTTATGGCTCCGGTCAACTGTCCGTCTTCCGTAACCAGCATGCGGGCTCCGGGCTGTCTGTAGGAAGATCCCGTAACTTTTACCACAGTAGCGAGGGCCGTTTTTATGCCTTCTGCTTCTGCCCTGCGGTAAGCCCTGATGATGTCATTAATCTCTTTCATAAAACCTTTTGGGATACCGGCCTGATCATTTGTCTGAAGTGTAACTGATCAGTTACCGGTATTGATTGTCTCCTATACTTATCAAAAATTAAGCAAATGTTCAGCCCGCCCTTATAAAAAACTTTAATTATCTAAAGTCCATCAATAAATTCTGCCTGTTTCAGCTTATAAACATTGGTATTTATCTGCTGACACTTGCATTATACCTTTAAAAGATCAAATGGCAGGGTTCGTATCCTTTTTCCGGTCAGGTCAAAAACTGCATTCGCCAGTGCGGGTGCAAACGGTGGCAATCCCGGTTCTCCAACGCCTCCGGCATCTTCTTTATTTTCCATGATATGTACTTCAAGAGGCGGAATATCATAAATCCGCGGAAGCTTATAGGAATGGAAATTGGCTTTATCTGCCATACCGTCTGTAAAAGTCTGTGCATCCATGGTTGCTGCGCCCAGTGCCATTACAATAGAACCTTCTACCTGTGCTTCGATGATATCCGGGTTGACATACCATCCGCAATCAATCACGGCCCAGACTTTATCAATCTTCGCGCCTCCTTCTTTCCGTTTTGAAACCTTGACCACCTGGCCTACGGTACTGTCAAAACACTCCGTGATGGCAATTCCGTATCCTTTATCCTGAGTGTTATTTTTCCAACCACTGACTTCTTTAAGCCTGTCGATCAGCTTCCGGGTCCTTTCATTATCCATATGTATTCTTCTGAATTCCAACGGATCCATATTCATCTGATGGGCAATTTCATCCATAAAACTTTCATAGGCAAAACCGTTGGTGGATGCATATACAGATCTCCACCACAATACCGGCACCGGCGTTTCAAAAGGGATATCAGAGAATTTAATATTTTTTATCGATTTAAAATAAGGCTCCATGAAACCTTCCGTGGTATTTTCATTAGCGATTCCGCGCTTCTTGTCTGACCAGTGCTTGATGTTCTGCCCCACCATACGGAATTTCAGGTCTGTAAGTTTCCCGTTTTCAATAATGCTTTCCCCTCTGTAGGAAACACCCGGTCTGAACGGCCCCTGGACTGCATCATCTTCTCTTGACCAGATAACCTGCACCGGTGCATTGATCTTTTTGGAAATGGCTACGGCTTCATTGGGATAATCGGTAAAAGCTTTACGCCCGAATCCGCCGCCTAAAAATGTCATGTTAACAATGACGTTCTTGGGGTCCATGCCGAATTCCTTTGCGATATCTTTCTGGATCCAGTCCGGTGCCTGAATCGGTCCCCAGATTTCAATTTTGTCTTTCTTATAATGGGCAATACAATTTATGGGTTCCATTGCCAGGTGTGACTGATACGGGGTATGGTATACGGAATCTATTTTTTTCCTGTTGGCTCCGGCCTCTACATTCACGGCTCCCTGTTCTTTGGCAGGCAGTCCTTCTTCACTCATTAAAAGCTCATGGTGTTTTTCGTATACTTTTTTTGTACTGATATGCTCGAACCCGGAATCGTCCCACACTACCTTCAGGGCTTTACGGCCCTGCAGTGCCGCCCAGCTGTTGTCTGCAATGACAGCGACTCCTTCGCGCTGGGTATCATAGACTTTCATACTGATTTTGATAACGTCCCTGACCCCTTTTATTTTTCTGGCAGCCGTATCATCAAAACTCGTAACTTTCCCTCTCAGCCTCGGGTTTCTTTCCACAGATGCGAACATCATGCCCGGAAGTCTTTTGTCCAGACCGAATACGGCGGCTCCGTTGGTTTTTAAAGGGGTGTCGATTCTCTTCAGCGGCTTGCCGATAATTTTATATTCCGAACGCTGTTTTAAGGTTACTTTTTCCGGTGCAGGAAGCTGTGAGGCGGCAAGTACCAGTTCTCCGTAATGCATTTTACGCCCGGATTTTTCATGAACGATATTTCCGCTTCTGGCCACACATTCATTTACCGGGACTTTCCAGCTATTGGCTGCTGCCTGCCGGAGCATTTCCCTTGCCGTGGCACTTAATTTCAACAGGTTTTTATAGGAAGCCCTTATCGTGGAACTTCCGCCGGTAATCTGGCTTCCGTATTTGGTGCTTCCCTGTGCGAATATCACTTCGATCTGGCTGAGGTCTACCTCAAGCTCTTCTGCAATAATCTGGGGAACGGAATGGAAAGACCCCTGCCCCATTTCTGCACGGTGATCTACCAGAGTAATCTTACCGGAGGTGTTAATGATGATCCATGAATTCATTTCTACACTTCCTGCAAATGCCGTTTCCGGCAGGATGACCTTTGCTGCCGAAAGGGAAGGAAATATTCCGAGGCACAGTGCAGCGCCTCCCAGGCCGGCCAACTGCAAAAATTTTCTTCTTGAAAGTTCTGATTCTTTAGACATAATTTTTCAGCATTATTTTGCCGGGGCGTATGCGCCGGTGGTTAACCAGGTAATCCAGGCTTTTTTAAATTCTTTATGGGTCAGAGGCGGTTTTTTAAGGCCGTCTGCAGGATTAAATCCGGCAAGTACGAGTTCGTCATCAGCATGTTTGATGAGATCTTCCACCGTTTTATTCCCGTTTTCCTTTTTGTTCATGAGCTGCTTAGCCAGCTGATACGGGCTTTTCCCTTCAAAAACCATTTTCATATCGGCAGGCGGCAGGTGCCATTTGGGGTTGCCCGGCGGCATGTGAAGCCCGGGCGTATTTTCATCCTGATGGCAGTTGGAGCACTTCATGGCATACAGCCCTTTACCGTCCGGGCCGCGTTTCGGGAACATCTGATGAACGTGGCTGTCATCGCCCTGCAAAGGAATATCCCCTGCGGGGTGACAGTTGAGGCACCGCGGACTCATCAATACTTTATATACGTCTCCGAAAGCTTTCACGGAAGCTATGCTGTCTTTTTTAACAACGGGGACGGTAGAATACATTCCTTTATTATTTTGCGCAACCATTCCGAATGCGCTCACCGATGCCAGGATAACGAGCGTACCTTCAAAAAAGGTCCTCAGCTTTATATTTTTTTTACTGAAAAATGTTTTCATATCCATTTTCTTTATCTTTTCCTGTTTACCGGGTTAAGCATTTCCTTTTTTCTGAATATCCGCAGCAATTTTAATCGCTTTCCTGATCCTTGGATAGGTTCCGCACCGGCAAAGGTTTCCTGCCATGGCGAGATCAATATCCTCATCAGTCGGGGAAGGGTTTTCCTTTAATAGAACCACCGCTGCCATGATCTGCCCGGAATGGCAGTAGCCGCACTGCGGGACATCAATATCCTGCCATGCCTTCTGTACGGGATGGTTATTATTCTGTGACAGCCCTTCAATGGTAACAATCTTTTTGCCTACCGCTCTTTTTGCTTTGGTAATACAGGACCTTACCGCATCGCCATCCAGGTGAACCATGCATGCGCCGCACTGGGCAACACCGCATCCGAACTTAGTTCCCGTAAGGCCGAGAATATCCCTGACCACCCATAAGATGGGCATATCTTCACTGATATCAAGCTCGTGATTTTTTCCGTTAATATTTAATGAGACCATATCCAATTGTTTAACGTTTAAATTTTTGTTATTAAGCAAATATATTGTTCCTGCCGGTTATTTTGTTATTCTTTTCAAACCGGTTATTAAGAATTTCAAACTTTTTTCCTGATGTGTAGGAAACCAGCCTATGAAAAACACATTTACGATTTATAAATAACCGGCGTTATTTTTTTATTTAAATATAGTAATTTGTGATCAATATTCCGTTTTATTTCAATAATTAATAAAAATTTAAAGATGATCTATCAAAGATATTTTGCCCTGTGCCTTGTATATTGGCTAAGGTTTTGTATAGCATAACCTTCTTTTAAAATTACTGTTATGAATCTGAATCTTGAAGAAATATTTATCGGTGACCTTGATTTTACCTTTGCTTTTGAAATTATCATCAGAACACTGATTATGTTCAGCATGGTGCTGTTTATTTTACGGATGGCAGGAAAAAAGGGAGTCCGCCAGCTGTCTCTGTTTGAGGTAGCCATCATCATTGCGCTGGGCTCGGCGGCCGGAGATCCGATGTTTAACAAAGATGCTTCTATTTTAACCTCTGTGGTTGTGTTTGCTGCCATTATCGCCCTTTACCGGCTGATTACCCTGCTGGCAAGCAAAAGTGAAAAGTTTGAAAGAATTATTGAAGGCGATCCCCTGTATGTCATTGAAGACGGAGAATTTGTACTGTTGGACGACCTCAGCCATACTTTTGCGAAAGATGAATTTTTTGCCGAAATGAGACAGGTGAGCATCGAACATTTGGGACAGATCAAAACCGCTATTTTAGAAACCAACGGAAACATCAGTTTTTATTATTTCCAGAATAATGAAGTGAAATACGGGCTTCCCATCCAGCCTAAGGTGTATGAAAAAAAATCTGAAGAGATAAAAGAGAAAGGGATCTATGCCTGCACCTACTGCGGAAAGACCGAAGAACTGAAACCCGGAACAACAGAATGCCCTCAATGCAAAAAGAAAGAATGGGTAAAAGCATTGAAGACGACCCGTCTGACCTAAAATACATTCGTTAAAATTTCTTTCTTGCAGGTTATAAAACTTAAATAAACCATTATAATATACTGAATATCATAGGTTCTTTCCGGATGAACTCTGTTTGCCGAAACAATTTACCAATACAGTATAATTAAATAAAATCAGATTATAATGCGATTTATAAATGACAAAAAGTTATTCCGAAACACTGAACTTTTAAGGGGACAGCTTTTCAGAATAACTTTTTATGTCTTACAGCTAATGGATATTAACTGCAGTTCGTTTAAGTTTTTTATTTTACTTAATTATTTTACGGAAGCTTTTGCTTTTTCAGACTCCATTAAATGGTGCTCCAATGTAGGAAGCGTAGTGCTTGCAAAAGATTTCAATGAGGCTTCAGAACCTCCTGAGGCTTCTTTTTTAAATTCTGCGATGTCTTTCTGATGGTCAGTTACCATAAGGTCAGTATACATACGGTCAAATTCCGCTCCTTTTTTCGCTTTCAGATCATCATACTGTTTCTGTTGGTCTGCATCTAAAGAAGTCGGTAAAGTATACCCTGTTGCTGTTGCCCATTTTTTAAGCTCGTCATTGGCTTTGCCATGGTCTTTTACCATCATCTGTCCCAGTGATTTTACTGTTGCGCTGTTAGCATTGGTCGCTGCCAGCTGGCCCATCATCACTTCCATCATTCCTCCTTTTGCTGCTGCATCTGCAAATTTTTTGTCCTGATCGCTTAAATTAGCTTTTGTATCGGTAGTCCCGGTTACCGCAGTAGAATCGGTATTATTCATCATACCTGAATCAGCGGCAGGTGCAGTCATTGCTGTACTGTCTCCGGCCTGGTCAGTTGATGTTGTTTCGTTTTTTTTACATGCTACCATAGAAGCAACAGCTAAAATGGCTAAAATTGAATTTTTCATAATATAATTTAAAGTGGTTAAAAAATAACGGCAATACATTTTGTTGCTCACCGTACCTGTAACAATTTATTTGCCAAAATGTTAATAAATCGGTTTAAGCCTGTATATTATGATAAAAAAAATGCAATTATGCGTATATTATACAATATCCTTTAAACGAAAGTACTGCACTACAATGCTCTTTATGGTTTCAGGAAATGAATCAGCTATAATAATTATATATTCTAAAATTTACCGGATGAAGAATTTATCAGTATTTGTTTAATCTTATTTAATACAACTAAGTTAAATAAGATCATTTTAAATAAATATGATTTAAGTTCATTTCAGAATAAATCAAAGATCTTTAAAACTTAAGTGAGGTGTAATGTTTAATAACCTTAAAGAAAATTATAGTGCCTGTATTTTTGATCAGCCTGAACCTCTGATTGCATCTGAATGAAAAGTTTAAAAAGGATTCGTCTGCGGGATCAAATCATCTTTATTTTAGCATTTAATGAAGTTGATTTTTCAAAATCTATACAATCTTCTGATCGGCCCGGACTTTATCGAGTTCCAGCTTAAAGCATCCGAGTATGAATTCGCTGTAATAAAGCTGTGCTTTAACAGGTATGGTCCGGGAATGAAGATCGAGCTTTTCCGAGAGAATGATCTTGCCGTGATACGAAATGGAAAAGAATGCATACAATTTATGACGGGATTCTTCTACGGGGCAGGCATACCCGGTAACTGCTATGGACCAGTCGCTTTTAAATTTTTTCCCGACGGACAGTGCCATTTCTTCAGCCACTTCAGGCGACACGGAATTGCAGAAAAGCACTTTCTCCGGATCTACCCCGAAAAGGCTTACATCATCTCCAGGCGTATAAACGGTTACGCCGCCTTTAAAAAATTTAGAGGCATCCTTGATCTGAGAAAATGAAAACTGTAAAAATCCGGCAGTTACGTTTTCAGCGATGGAAACCGTTTCATTAATTTCTACCAGCTGCTCCCCTATATATTCCAGCAGATTCTGAAGCTCAGCCAGGAAATATATGAATGATTTTACATTCAGCTGTTCAATGGTCAGATCAATTTTTGAAGATTTTAGAATCATAAAGCGGGGTTTTGCTTGTCATTTCAAATTTTTACACGGCAGGTAATTTATACTTCCCCGGGCAGGCTGTTATTGCTAAACTGCCTGCTAAGAACAAGTGCTTCATTCCTGCTGTACGCATCATCTAAAATCACGCCAATGCATTCCAATCCGCTATATTCCAGTTTTATGCATGTGTGTCAATTGCTGAATCCCTGGATAACAAAGCTTTTTTCCACTGTAAAAAACATCCACAATCCGTGAAAAGAAATGAAAAACAAATCATCAAAAAGCTGAGCAGTGAATCTTATCCAAAAACAGACTCCACCTGGGTATGAAAAATTAAAATCCGGTGAATTCCTAAGAATACACCGGATGAAATAATCTATATTGTGTAAGAACAGTTTTAAGAAAACCGGTTATTTCCAGTAGCTCCAATTCGCTCCGTCATAAACGGCTACCGAATTGCTCACCGTATCATAACACATCATTCCCGGATAAGGGCTTTTGACTGTACTCTGCGGATTTTTAACATGCGGCAGAACCAGACCTTTATCTGCAGATTCCAACACCAGAACCCCTTTTGCGCTGCTGGCGGCAGAACCGATGATTACCCCGTTACCCGTTTCAGTTCCGGAAGAAGGAATAACGGCGGCAGCATTCCCTTCATCCGTCATATTGATCCAGCGCCCGTTTTCAAACATCATTACGGTACGGCTTTGCTTACTGTAAAGAAAAGTACCGTTCTGCGGATGGTTGGTGGATGGACTCACGGCAGAAAACACCGGAGAAGATGTTACTGCAGGAAGAATGATGCCGCGGAAATTTCCGGTATCGGTATCTGTAGGAAGGCCGGTTGAAGTCATCCCGCCGAATTCCAGAAGCGAACTGTTTCCTGAAACCGTTGTTTTACCTATCGCAACCTGTGCGCTTACTATATGAATGGCAGCCAGTATTAAAAACAAACTGTATATTTTTATCTTTTTCATTTTATCTTAATCTTCTATTTTAATTAATCGTTACAGCTACGTTTAATGCAATGCCAGGTGCTTCCGTTATACAGTTTGATACACTGCGCTTCACGGTCGTAAATCAACATTCCTTTCACCGGACTGGTAACTGCCGCTGAGCTGGCAACCCTTGTAATTACCATTCCGTTAGTTGGAGAATCCAAAGCCAGAAAACCGTTCGGAACGCCGCCATCCGTAATACCCGGACCTTTCGGCCAGCTTTTGTACCGTCCGGACCATGTAGAAATCCCTACGTTTGCGTAGCCATCCGGCACACCACCTATTCCCGGTTTAGTACAGTAATCAACCGCTATATTAACAGTAGCTACATTACTGGTTAGTCCTGCCTGGTCATGGATCGTGTAATTTACTGCAGACGCAGTATTGAAAAAATTCATGACCGGAGAGAAGGTCAAAACACCCAGGTTATCCACATTCCATGTTCCCTGGCCTGCCATACTAAACCCTTTTACCAATCCGTTTGCAACAGTAATGGCGGAAGCACCTGCCGGAGGGATCAGATTAATGGAAGATAAGACTAAAGAACCTGAATTGGGATCCGAGTCATTGGCTGTAATATTAATGCTCTTAACCGTATTCTTTGCTACAGAAAGATTATCACTGACGGCCACCGGAGGCTGGTTGATCCCGAAATTATTGCCTGTCGAGGTACTGTTGCTAAGGGATACATTAAGGCTGTTAACCGCTGAGCCGATGCTGTTGCCCACCATGGTAAATCCTGCCGGCACGGTAATATCTACCCGGTAAGGCCCCTGATGGGTGTTTGTATTGATGTTGTCAAAGAAATAGAAGCCTGCTGCATTGGTAACTGCAGTGCGGATCTCCGTGTTATTGCTGAACAGTTTTACGGTTACCCCGCTCATCCCGTTTCCGTCCGGCACCCCTGCGTTGTTATCGTTAAAAACGCTTCCGGTAATGCTCGCTGCAAATGTGATCGACTCCTTATTATAAGCCCCGATAAACGCAAGATCAGAGGTTCCGGAAAATGCCTGGATCAGCTTAACAGCCTGACCGTAATTGGCACTGGTAATGCCGAATTCTGACCAGTCGGCCGCCAGAACCCTGACATCCCTTTCGCAACCGCTGGAAACACCCGCGTTATAGGATGGCGGATTGGTATTGGCATTATAAAATTTCCAGCAGGCCTTCCCGATGCTCGGTACACTGTTGAATGCCACGGAATATACTGTTCCCACCATATTGCCGTTAATACCTTCAAAGTGATATGTATCATTAACTCCGGAAGGCGAACCCATCTGGGTGAATATCAGATCCGGTACACCGTCTCCGATGGACGCCGGCACGATACCCATGGTATTCAGGCTTATACTGGAACCCTGGGGAATGTTAAAAATAGCAGAGCCTAGGCCCAGGCCGTTTACTCCATCGGACAGGTATTCCGTCAGATTATTGGTTACCGGTACCGGGGCTACATTACCGTTTCCCCCGAAAAGCTGCCCTACACCGATAAAAGTGCTGGTTCCCGGAGTGGGAATGTTATAAATGGGTAAAGAAATGAACGTTCCGGGCTGGAAAGTCACCCCCGCCGTATTCAGGGCACCGTCATTCACTCCGGTACTGTAGGTAACAGCAGGAAATGCCGTTCCTGCCCCATCCGGATCCCACCTGAAAGCCAGTAGATTATGGCTGTTGTTAGGCTGAACGGTACTTGAGCTATCCCAGAAACCTCCAAAGTCAGAATAGATTTTAGAAACTGCGTGCTGGGCATGAAAATTAAGGGATATAGAGAAAATCCCCAATGCAATTAACTTTTTAATGGTCATTTAATCAGTTTTTTATAAGAGGCTGCAAAATTAAAAAATTATACGACTTAAATTGACGAACTGCTATGAATACTGCACTTTTGTGGTATGTTAAAATTTTGAAAAGTAGAGTTATTATTAATAACTCGCCTAAAGAGAAGAAGTTATTTGCATAAATTCAAACGTGATTTATCAGATTTACCGGTAATTTTCCGCCAGAGTGAAGGCAGAATCAGACACACTTATGATAGGATTAAAAAAGGTCCGGCTTAATGGTTATTTTCAACATCCACTGATTAGTCCAACGCCACAATTTAAATGAATGAATCTGTAAACATCAATCCTAAGGAAAATGAATATTCCGGACATTAAATATTTAGTGAAAAGATTCAGTACAGAATAACATCCGAACATCCAATATTATCGTATATATCCTTTAAGCAACTGAAAAATTCCCTGAATAAAGACCATGACCTTCCCCAAAGACGACCTCACCCCTCTCATTTCTGCCGAAATAAAAGAATTTTATGGGATCACCGTTCCTGAAAATACTGAAGAAGAGGAAATTGTTTATCCTTTATCCACATTTTTATGGGGTATGTTCCAGACAAAACTTCATGTACATTTTTTGTATGGCAAGGCGGTAAACTACCGCACCTTTATGTATTGTTTTAAATTCCGTTTCAGACAGATCTTTTAAGGTATTGTAATTAATTAAAGATCATTTTACGTCAGTCTTTTACTTGTAAGCTTAATTCCGGGTCAGATCATATATCTGCATAATTCTATTTAGATTTATGATTATTTATCGTACAGTTTGACTTGATGAAACCTTTGTGCTATTCTACTTTAAAATACTTGCAGTTCCAGTATATAATTCAGAACTATTTGTAGCTGATGCACATATCAGCATATGGCCAGTTATTGCCGGTCTGTACTGCAATGGTCTCAAATCAATTAAAGAATAAAGAATCATTATAAAAAACAGCGTATTTAAAATAAAAAAATACCATATTTTAATAAAAAAAATACCTCAGTATTATTGCCTATATTTTTAAACTTCACTCTCATAATGTGCACGTTACCTAAGGAAAATCTATCTTTTGTGAAAGGTGATTTAAGTACCAATTATTTTAATAGATAAAGTATATCAAAAAAGTGGAGTTATTTGTGTATATTTGCAACTGATTCTCATGTTTAATTTGAGTTTTCATGGTTATTAGTTTTTATCCTCGGGACATCCCGGGGATTTTTTGTTTCTGATATATAACCTACACTGTCATTATAAAGAATGACTTTTTTTATCTTTCACTTAGACTTCTACAGCTAACGAGCAGTAAAAATATTGATATAAATTTTATATTAATTATTCTTATTGTTGTAATTTATCTGATGAAAATATTTTTAAGAATTATAAGTCCTTAATTCTACAACAAAAATATCATCGTATAACGACAGAACTTGTCGCATTTAAAATCAATATTAAAAATTCTGATTATCTGAATATCCAAGATTCTCACACAACAATAATTTTAATCCCTTAAAACCCAAAAATCAATTTATTTCTACGTCATTATAAAGATTGGTTCTGTTTTTGTAAAGCAAGGGTATGAAAACTATTTTTATCCTTGAAGATGAGACAGGCATCAGAGATGCATTACAGTTGCTCCTGTCATTTGAAGATTATGATGTAAGGTCCTTTTCTACGGTTGAGGCATTCAGTAAAAGAGACTTATCTGCCGTGCCGGATATATTTATACTGGATGTTATGCTTCCTGACGGATCGGGTACAGACGTATGCAACCAGCTTAAAGAAGAACCTGCAACTTCCGGTATTCCTGTAATTATTATCAGTGCGCATGCAAAGGCAGAACATGTTATTAATTTCTGCAAAGCCGATGAATTTATCAGTAAACCTTTTGATATTGACGATGTTCTTGTCAAAATTGAAAATCTGATCATGTAATTCTCAGCATTCATATACATTTGCTCACTTCATTAAGGATGAAGTGCAAACCTGTTATTAATAATCAGTCTATGGATTAATGCTCATACATCTGACATCATGAATTCAGATAATGATCCGTATAATTAAATTGATTGTTATCAATATAGATCAAACAAAAACTCCGGAGCTTAAAAAGACTCCGGAGTTTTTATTCCTGGCATTCTGTAACATTTTAATTCTGTTATTCTGTAGCATTATCAGATACGGTCTCTTCCAGATATTTCCTGATGCTCTCTTTCGGAAACAGATCAAGAACCTTATTTACATCGATGATCTTATGTTTGTTTATAATACTGTCGATTGATTTTGCGGCTCCCCGTGCATTAACAAGGCGCTCCAGAAGACCATAGGTATTAACCATCTTCTTGTGTGTATTTTCTTCATCTCCGCCGAACCATGAACCGTTAAAATGGTGGCTTACATAATTCTTCGGCAGATCCTGGGAAAAATATACCGAAGGGTAAAGCGTTACATCATGCTTAAGCTTCTGAATCGTATCACTGTAACGGTCTGCACCGTATTCTTTTTCCAGCATCTCAGAAAAGATATCCGTATTGATGCGTTCTATAAATCCTTCCTGTTCATTATAATAGGCTACAAAATCCTTTGATAGCTGATGCTCCGGTTCGGCCATCCAGAATGCAGAATAAGGCACCCCCTTCACTTCAAAACCGCATACTGCTTTTTCATTGAGGAACTCGTCAAGAGGCATTTTCAGTTCCATATCAGTATCCATATAGATGCCGCCATGCTCATACATAACTTTAGAACGTACATAATCAGAAACGAAGGCCCATTTTTTCTGGGCAAATGCTTCTTTTACATAATTGTTGTCCTCAAGAGGGGCATTGCTTTCATTCCATTCCACGAGTTCATAATCAGGATGGATCTTTTTCCAGGAAGCGACGCAGTGTTCTGCAAGTTCATGCTTCGCGTGTCCGCCAAACCAACAGTAGTGTATTTTTTTAGGAATCATATATTTATTTTTTAATATTTGGTGTCATGTTAAAGGCATCCGGCGATGCTTTTTACTTCCTGCAAAAATTAAACCTTATCAGGACTTCTGAAAAATATTTTACTTTTATATATTCATTATGAATTATTTACAATCTAAAATTATTTGCCGCTGCACATCATGTAACAGCAAAAATATAATCAGGAAAGATGAATATTTTTAATAAGCACAGCAGTTTACCAATTAAATGGTATATTTATTTCTTATATCGTTTCAGTGATTGATTTTACGTGCAAATAACTTATGGAAAAAAAGACTGACAGCCGGTACCATCCGGAAAAATATGTGAAAATCACCAGTCCGGACTGGGTAAAAAATGCAACACTTTACGAACTTAATATCCGGCAGTTTTCAGATGAAGGCTCTTTCAAAGCCATTGAACAGCAGCTTCCGCGGCTTAAAAAGATGGGGATCGATATTATCTGGCTGATGCCTGTTCACCCTATCGGGGAAACTCACCGTAAAGGAAGCCTGGGCAGTTATTATTCTGTGAAAGATTATTATGGGGTCAGTCCGGAGTTCGGTACCGAACAGGATTTCCGGAACCTTGTCAATGCGATTCATCAACAGGGCATGTATGTTATTGTAGACTGGGTTGCCAACCATACCAGCTGGGATAATGAGATCGTAGCACAGCATCCTGAATGGTATAGAAAATCAAGGAAAGACACCTTCCAGTCTACCCGTTGGAGGGATTACGATGACATCATCGAACTGGATTACAGCCACCAGGAACTGCGGGAATATATGACCGAGGCACTGAAATTCTGGGTACGTGAATATGATATTGACGGCTACCGGTGTGACATTGCGAGCTTTGTCCCGATTGACTTCTGGGAAAATGTAAGAAACGAGCTTGATGCTATTAAGCCCGTTTTTATGCTGGCCGAAGCCGAAGACCGCGAGCTTCACCGCAAAGCCTTTGACGCCACCTATAACTGGACGCTCTGGAATATCCTGCACCAGATTGCCCTGAATGAAAGAAGCGTAAAAACCCTTACGGAAGCTTATATTGCAGAACACGTTTCTATTTTTCCGAAAGAAGGCATCCGGCTGAACTTCATCGATAACCATGACAAAAATTCCTGGGAAGGAAACCCGTACAGCAATTTCGGCGATGCGCTTAATGCGGCCACTGTATTTACGGTGATGATGGACGGAATGCCGCTTGTTTATAACGGACAGGAAGCGGGACAGAATCGTTCTCTGGAGTTTTTTGAAAAAGACCCGGTACAGTGGAAGCCTCACGAAAATGAAGCACTCTACACTACCCTTTTCATGTTGAAACATAAAAACCAGGCACTATGGAACGGCGGCCACGGCGGGGAAATGGTAAGGATTATGAATGACCGGATGGAGCAGGTAATTTCATTCGTACGGGAGAAAAACGGCGATAAGGTAATGACCTTCATTAATTTCAGCAAAGAGCCTCTGATTGTTCAGTTTGATACTTCTTTTGATATGGGCAGGTATACTAACCTTTTTACGGGAGAATATCAGGGCGTTTCGGATACTTTGATCCTGACGATGGACCCGTGGGAATATGTCGTGCTTTACCATCCGGAACAAGAAGAATTGTAGAATCCAACAGAATTTCAGGAAAACAGAAATCGTTATGATTTACTGAAATAAGTCTTTAGGTATTTAAAATAAGAGATTAATAAATTCAGGCTGATATACATGTATGTCAGCCTGAAATATGATGTATTTTAAAGTGATGTCTGCTTTTCAGATTCAATTTCTTCAGAAAGGTACTTAATAAATTCTGAGGGTGATATGCCGTTGATTTTTTTAAATACCGTGGTAAACTTATTGGGTGATGAAAAACCGGCCTCTTCCGCTATGGTTGATATTTTGTATTTCCTGAAGGTAGAATCGGTTTTGAGCCGGCTGATCACATATTTAATCCTTAGACTGTTAATGTAATTATTAAAGTCCATTCCTTTGTGCTTGTTAATAACGGAAGATACATATCTTGTATTAATACCAAGTTGTGCAGCCAGCACGGTAAGAGAAATATTTTTATCGGTAAATAAGGCTGAACGCTCAAATTCCTCAAGTTTACGGAGCAGGAGGTTTTCTGTGGCATCCGTCATCACCATCGTTCTGTCAGCCGTATTTTTATCTGCTGTTACCGGAATTTCAGTTTCAGAGCTTTCTGCAATTTTTCTCGCCTGTTCTGCGGCGGCAATATCATAATTTTTAATAATATTCTTATACTGTTCTATATTCTTTTTCTGCCTGGTCCTGTACCACTGAAAATAAGCAGCGAATGCCAAAAGAACAATGATGGTCAACACGATAATGATTCCTTTCTTGTGGTCACTTTCTTTTGTTTCTGACATTTCAACATCGATCTTTGCATAGGACCTGTCGACAGACTGCGAGGATAATTCATCTAATGCCGTATCGACGGAATCTTTCTTTCCGGATACTTCAGTCAGTTTTTTTAAATCGTTTACCGCAGAGTAATAGCGTTTGGAAGTGGCATATACTTCTGTTTTCAGCTGAAGATAACCGGATTGTTCCGCTATTTTTTCAGAAAGGTCAAGATACTTTTTTGCGTTTTTTAAATCATTCTTTTTTAAATAAACATTACTTAAACCACTGTATATAAGACCGGTAAGGAAATTTTCAGGTAGTTTTTTATTCAATGCAAGGGCATTTTGGTAATGCTTCATCGCCAGCGCCGAATTATTGAGAGCCAGGTAATTAAGTCCCAGCAGCTGTTCATTATTCGATGCAAAAAAATCACTGTCGCTTTTTGCTGACCGGAAATAAGCCTGGGCCCTGGTGATGTCCTGAACAGACTTTCTGTAGTTCCCTTTTTCATGTTCATAATGGGCCATCTCCTGATACATCATTCCTTTTACAGTAGCTGCTGCTTCAGGGTTTTCAATAAGGCTGCTTTCTTTAAGGGCTTTGTCAATATATTTTTTAGATAACGAATAGATTTTTAAAATCCTGTACTGGCTGGCTAAAAAGCCATATACCCTTGCTTTCCAGGCTACATTATCTGTCTCTGAAATAATACCCGCCGACTGCTCTGCATAATATATTGATTTTTTGAGGTCGCCGGACTGCTGGTATAAAGAGGCAGACAACATGAGGCTTTTGGTCTTGAAATAAGGGCTTTTGGAAATAACAAACAGGGAATCTGCCGTCTGCAGTGCCGCCTTGAAATTTTTCTGCGAAGTTTCAAGATACGTTTTGGTATACACAGAATTATAAGCCACCGTATCCTGGGCCTTATCATAAGTAAGCAATAAGAAAAAGAAGATACAGCAGATTTTTTTATACATCATTTCAAATACATCATGCGAAAATAGTAACACGCATCTGATTCATACTTTAGAAAGCCCAAAATTAATTATATTTTTAAAAAACAGGGTTATTTTAACTTATAAATAAATGCCAATTATTCCGAAGTAAGGGAATAAAAGTAAATTTATAAGTTTCTGCTTTAAAGAGGTTTTCAATATCCGGAATCTGTAAAATATCATCAGCTCCGTTTAAAAACGGCCCGCCCGCTGAAATATTTCAACTATTCTTAAAGAAAAAGCAACATGTGCTTTGGCTCTTTTTATTAAATTCCTGCCTGAACCTGAAATAAAAATTAATCATTCCCGACTTTCAGGTGCAAATATCAATGTTATACCTTTATTTTACTCAAAAATAAAATAACTGATTATAAACACTTTAACTCATAAAAATGTTTCAAATTACTGAAAATGATACATCAAATGTTTGTTTAACGGTACCGTATATCATAGTTTCGCGTTGCTTTAAAACGGGTAAAAAAATTAAAGGTCGGATTACATAATGATAAGAATTCAGATTCCTGATTGAAGGTTTAAAATCAGATACCGGATAAATCTGCTTGCAGTTATATGTAATCTGACCGATCTATACAACATCTTATGAAAATATTAATTCGGCTTCCAATGCCTTCATTAAGTACAGGACATGTATTTTTCGCAGCTTTTTTGCTGTTTCTGTTATCTTCACAAAACAGCTTTGCCCAGACCAGGGTAATTGCAAATCCCGGACTTGAGTTTGGGGTAGCAGCAATCACTTACGGCCAGTACGATGCCAACTTTGGCTTTAGCCCTAATGTAGATGCCGGTTCAGCGGTTACTTCACCGTGGTATACTTCTCACCCTACCCAGGCAGGCGCCTGTGAACCGGGAGGTTCCGGAAACTGCCATCCTATTGAAGTATGGGGTACAGGTTTTAACACTGTACCGGCCGCCCAGGGAACTAACTTTGTAGAGCTTAATGCCTTTGTGAGTTCTATGATCTACCAGAATATGTACCTTGTCAATGGCGATATTATCACCTATTACTTTAGGCACCGGGCAAGGCTGGACACATCTGAACAGGCAGCCATGGTAATTGAAAACCAAAATGAAGTAAATATAGCTACGGTTCATACCACAACTTCACCTTCAAGTACTACAGCATGGTCTGTAAACCAGGGAACCTATACCTTTACAGGAACTTCAGGAGTGTACCGGGTAGGCTTCAGGGCTGAGAATACAACAAGTCCGGGAGCAGGTAATTTTCTTGATGACATCAGGATTACGCTAAACCCGCTTATTGATTTAAAATTCTCCAATGCCCTGTCCTCATGTGAAGGATCAGGCAGCGGCAACCTGTTCTTAAGAATCAGCGGCGCGGTAACCAGTACGACTACCGTGGCGGTAGAACTGATAAACCCTGCCAACGGAAACCCAGTGGCTACCGATGCCGATATCACCCTGACCCCGGCAACCAATTCCACCGGTACACCAACTGTTTCCCATACGCCGGGAAGCAGCATCTACCTCATTACCATACCGGCAGGAAACTATGACGGCGGTGTTACACCGGGATATTCAAGCCCCAATAATGATGAAGACGGGATCGCCATCAATATCGCTTCTGTAAATGAAGGGGTGGACGAGCCTACAGAAACTTTTGCTTTCGAAATCAAGCAGCAGGGAACCAGCGGTTCCACCAATAATTTCGTTTCCACTTCATCTCCTGTACCGGGCGATACCTATTTTCCGAGAACAAACAGTTATTTTATCCAGAGATGTATCTGTTATGATGACGCCAATACTTCTACTCCGGGAATCGACAGTAAAGTTGGGGTTACCCTTTTGGGAAGAGCTGGCGCGGACAGCGGCAACTGGCCTATGAACAGAAAGTCGGCCCACGCTGTTCTGGAATCCAACTCAAAAGGATTTGTCGTAACAAGATTAACCACAACACAGGTAAGCGCCCTGGTATCTCCGCAGGAAGGAATGATGGTGTATGACACCACGGCCAAGTGCCTGAAAGTTTACACCGGTACAATATGGAGCTGTTTCAGCATACCGAGCTGCCCATAATTACAGGACAGATTTCTGAACATTTTAACTGATCCGTTTACTCTTTATTTAAAATAAAATACAATGAAAAACATAATCACAATTACTACCCTTCTTTTTACAGGATTAACAGGCGTGTTAAATGCACAGGTTGCCATAG
>Ga0265798_10001026_pt1 | contig 44434 bp, 40 predicted proteins | sample P3T30metagenome_FD_192430 | JGI IMG/M metagenome (GOLD analysis project Ga0265798, IMG submission 192430) | Plant litter microbial communities from East Loma Ridge, Irvine, California - P3 T30 | ecosystem: Environmental > Terrestrial > Plant litter > Unclassified | place: USA: California... | reverse complement strand
TGGCGTCCAGGCTGTCGGCGCGGGCGGCGTCCAGCAGCTGGGCGCGTGAGAACACCTGGCCGGGACGGCGCGCGAGGGCGGCCAGGATCGCGAATTCGCTCGGCGTCAGGTCGAGTACCTTGCCGTGTAGCTGGATGCGGCGTGCCGCTTCGTCGATTGTCAGAACACGCGCCGGCGTCGCGTGCCCGACGCGGCGCAGGATCGCCTTGATGCGCGCCATCAGCTCGCGCGGGCTGAACGGCTTGCACAGGTAGTCGTCGGCGCCGGCCTCCAATCCCAGCAGGCGGTCGATCTCTTCGACCCGCGCGGTCACCATCACGATCGGCACCTCGCTGAATGCGCGCACGGCGCGGCACACCGACAGGCCGTCCAGGCCGGGCAGCATCAGGTCGAGCACCACCAGCGCCGGGGCGTTGTCGCGGATCGCCGCCAGGGCCTCGGCGCCATCGCCGAACACCTGCGGATCGTAGCCGGCGGCGCATGCGTAGTCGGCCACCAGGCTGGCCAGTTCCGGCTCGTCCTCGACGATCAGGATGCGCGGGTTCATGCGGCCTCCTGCGCCAGCGGCAGCGACACGATCACGCGCAGGCCGCCCAGCGGCGAGTGGGCAAAGGCCAGCGTGCCGCCCTGCGCCTCGAGGATGCGGCCGCACAGCGCCAGGCCGAGACCCGCGCCGCCTTGGGCGCGGCTGCGCGAGGCGTCGACGCGGTAGAAGCGTTCGCCCAACCGGGCCAGCGCTTCGCCCGGCACACCGGGGGCGCTGTCATCAAACGTCAAACGCATGCGGCCCGCGTCGAGCTGTGCGTGCAACGCGATGCGGCCACCGGCGGCGGTGTAGCGCAGGCTGTTCTCGAACAGGTTATCCAGCACCTGGCGCAGGCGGTCCGGATCGCACAGCACTGGTGTCGATGGCGGGGGCATACCGAATTCCAGCGCGAGGCCGGCAGCGCGCAGGCGCTCGTCGAAGCGGCGCGCCGCGTCAACGGCCAGCTGCCACAGATCGTGCGGCGCCGGCTTGCAGTCGAGCGCCCCGACGTCGGCGCGCGCCAGCGCATACAGCTCGTCGATCAGCTTGGTCAATGCCAGTACCTGGCGCAGCATGGCGTCGAGCGTCTCCGGCGTCGCGCTGCGCACGCCATCCTGCAGCGCTTCCAATTGCGCGCGCAGCACCGCCAGCGGGGTGCGCAGCTCGTGCGAGGTGTCGGCCACCCACTGGCGGCGCGCGGCTTCCATGCTGTCCAGCTGCGCGGCGAGAATATTGAAGTGGCGCGCCAGGCTCCCCAGTTCGTCGCTGCGCGACTCCGGCAGGCGCACGTCGTAGCGCCCGCCCGCAAGCGCTTCCGCGCCATCGGCCAGCTGTCCGATCGGCCGGCGGAAGTGGCGCGCCAGCAGCACGCTGGCGACGGCGCTGAGCAGCACGGCCGCCGCCACGATCTGCCACAGGCTGCCGCGCAGCTGTTCCAGGAAGGCCAGCGCCATGGCGTCGCTCGGCTGGTGGCTGCGCGCCACGCCGAGGTAGCCGACGATGCGGCCATTCACCTCGATCGGGCGCTCGACCAGCGGCAGGGAGCCAGGCGGCCGGCCAGCCAGGTAGCGGTGTTCGGCGTCGAGCAGGGTAATGCGCTCGTGCAGGTCGTAGGTGACGTCGTCCAGCGTCGGCGCGGACAGCGGCATGACGGGAGGCGCCGGCGGGGCAGGGGGCGCGGGTGGCGCCGGCGGGACGGGGAGGGGAGCGCCCAGTTCGGCGGCGGGCGCTGCTTCAGCAGCTTCCGCTGCGGGCGCGGCCGGGGCCACCGGCGGCACCAGGGCGCGGCGTTCGCGTTCTTCCTGCAGGCGCAGCAGCTCCTTCGCGATCCAGTTCCGTTTCGCGTCGCCGGTAGGGAGGAAGCGCCAGTCGCCGCTGGCGCGGTAGCGCGATGCCAGCGTGGTCGAGAGTTCATCGAGGCGATCCAGTTCGATGCCGACGGCATAGTCGCCGAAACCGGCCAGCACGTTCTGACGCAGCAGGTAGACCGCGCTTGCGGCCACGGTCAGGATGGCGAGCAGAACCGAAAGGAACAGGCGGTGGCCGATTGAAAATTTCACGATGTCGACGGGAATGAACAGGCGGCAACTATGGCACCGAATAGCCGAAGCGGCAACCGCAGGACCATATGGCGGCAAGGCCGGGGTCAGACCTGACCCCCGAAGTGCGTGACCCCCGAAGTGCGTTCGCAGCCCGGTAGCGGGCCGCCAGGCTGCCCGAGAGTTCGTCGAGTCGGTCCAGTTCGATGCCGACCGCGTAGTCGCCGAAACCGGCCAGCACGTTCTGGCGCAGCAAAAAGACGGCGCCGGCCGCGACGGTCAGGATCGCCTGCAGGACTGACAGGAAGAGGCGATGTCCAATAGAGAATTTCACATTGTTGAGTAAGGGTGGGACTACAAGTTGAAAGTCGAATTATTCTGTATCGGATGGGTCGGCAGGTATTATCTTCCATTGGGCTCTACAATGAAGAAATATTTTCATCTAGTTGCTTTCTGTCTGACAGCGAAGACACCCTCCTGCACTAGGCATAGTCCTACAGAATTGTTGCCGGAATGAGGTGGCGTTCCCGCTTCGCCATGGTTAGCATGAACTTGTCTCAGCCACTTCCGGCTGGTCGTTGATAAATTCACAGGAGGCAACTATGGCATCGAATAACCAAGGCGGCAATCAGGGCGGTAACAAGCAGAGCGATTCCAGCAACCGCGGTTTCGCATCGATGGATCCAGAGAAGCAGCGTGAAATCGCATCCGAAGGCGGCCGTGCCGCACATGCTTCGGGCAATGCGCACGAGTTCACCTCGGAAGAAGCGCGCCGCGCCGGCTCGATGAGCCACGGCGGTGGTAACAGCGGTGGCGGCGGCAGCCAGCAGAGCGGCGGTCAGGGCGGCAACCAGGCCAGCAGTGGCGGCGGCACCCGCGGCGGCACGCCCGAGCAGCACGCCAAGGCAGGCTCGCAGAGCCACAAGAACCAGAAGTAAGCGCTGCGCATCCGGGACGGCCGGCGTGGCCGTCCCGCGCATCAGTACACGTCGCGGCGGTAGCGGCCGTCGAGCGTGAGCGTTTCGACGACGCCCTGGCCGAGCACCTCGAGCAGGGCGTCGTGCACGCCGCCCGCCATCCCCTGCAGGCTCCCGCACACATAGATCGCGGCGCCACGCGCGACCCAAGCCTGCAGCTCGTCCGCATGCTCGCGCACCAGGTGCTGCACGTAGCGAGCCGTCGCCTGGTCGCGCGAGAAGGCGAGGTCGAGCCGCGCCAGGCTGCCGGCGGCCATCCACCCCTGCAGCTCCTCGCGGCACAGGTAGTCGTGGGCGGCATTGCGTTCGCCGAACAGCAGCCAGTTGTCACCCTTTCCCGCGTCGATGCGCGACTTGATCAGCGCGCGCAGGCCGGCCAGGCCGCTGCCGTTGCCGATCGCGATCAGCGGACGGGCGGCGTTGCCGTTCAGGCGGAAGCGCTGGTGGGGGCGCAGGCGCAGCTGGATCACATCCGTTTCGGACGCCGTTTCGCACAGCCAGCCGGAGGCCGCGCCGAGGCTGCCGTCTTCTCGCCGCTGCAGGCGCACCAGCAACGCCAGGTGGCCTTCACTTGTCACCGAGGCGATCGAGTACTCGCGCGGGTGCTCCGGATCGCGCGGCGCGCTGACCTGGGCCAGGTCGCCCGCTTCCCAGTCCGGCAAGGCGCCGCCGACCGGCGCCAGCACCAGGCGATACAAGGGCGCGCCGGCGCTGCCCGGGTTCAGCAGCACGCGTTCCAGGATGCGCCAGTCGCCGTAGCCCGGCGCTTCCCAGTCCGGCGCGTCGCTGGTGCCGGCCAGGCGGCCGACGTGGTGCTGCCATTCGGCCAGCGCCTCGGCGTTGCCGCGGTCGACGTCGATGCGCGCGAACAGCGGCGTGGCGCCGTGCGCGGCGAGCCAGCCGTCCAACGCGATGCCGAAGCCGCAGTAGTTGGTATAGGTGCTGTCGCCGAGCGCCAGCACCGCGTAGTGCAGGTGGCGCAAATCCGGCGTGCCGCCCATGACCTGGCCGGCGAAGCGCGCGGCCGTATCCGGCGCGTCGCCTTCGCCGTAGGTGCTGGCGATGAACAGCACGCGCGGGGCGGTGGCAAGTGCACCGGCGTCGAGATCCGAGATGCAGACCGCGCGCGCCGACAGGCCGCCGGTGGACAGCAGTTCGGCGCTGCGTTCGGCCAGGTATTCGGCGCTGCCGGTCTGGCTGGCGTAGACCACCAGCCAGTCGGCGGCCACGGTGGAGACGGTGCGGCGGGCTGAAACACGGGCGCGCCAGATGGCGGCGCACATGGCGAGGTAGCCGCCGGACAGGGCGAGCGCGCCACCCAGGCGCACGGAATCGATGGTGAGCGTCATTGCAGCAGGTCGCGCCAGGCGCTGGAGGTATGTTCGGTCAGTCCGCCGTCAAGGCGGACCAGATAGCGGGCGGCGATGCCGCGCGCGTCGGCAAAGGCCAGGCCGTCGTCCACGCCCATCACGGTGAGCGCGGTGGACAGGGCGTCGGCCGCCATGCAGGTGGAGGCCAGCACAGTGGTGGAGGCCACGTCGTTGGCGATCGGGTGGCCGCTACGCGGGTCGAGCGTGTGCGACACGCGCCGCGGGCCATGGTGGAAATAACTGCGGTAGTCGCCCGAGGTGGCGACCGCCAGCCCGTGCAGGGCGACCATGGCCTGGGTCGGGTTGTAGCCCGCATCCGGCACCCCTTCGATCTCGACCCACCACGGCTCGCCGCCCGGCTTCACGCCAGACCCGCGCAGTTCGCCGCCGACTTCGACCAGGTAGTGGCGCACGCCGACGCGTTCCAGGCACAGTCCCAGACGATCGACGCCGTAACCCTTGGCGATGGAGGAAAAATCGAGCACGGCGCCACCCGGCTGCAGCAGGCGCCGGCCTGCGCGGTCGAGTTGCGGAGCGCAGCGCGCCGCGAGCACGGCGGCGATCGAATTGTCGGAAGGTGTCGCGAATCCGGGCTGGTTGTAGCGCCCGGTGGGCCCGAAGCCCCACAGGTTGACGAGCGCGCCAGCGGCCGGATCGTAGGCCCCGGCGCTGTCATCAAAGACGCGCAGCGCGAAGTCGATCACCTCGAAGAATTCCGGCGGCAACGCAAGCCAGCTGCCGGCTGGGGCGCGGTTGAAGCGGGACAGCAGGGACTCCTCGTCCCAGTGGCTCATCTGGGCCACGACCCCGTCCAGCTCGCGCTGGAGCAGGGCGTTCACGTCGACGTCCAGGCCGGGCGGCGCCAGCAGCTGCGCCGACCAGCGGGTGCCCATGCTGTGGCCTTCCGCCTTGTGCAGGCGGCTGCCGAGGGGCGGCAGCGCGAGGTCGATCGCGTGGGGTACCAGGACGTCGCGCATGCCGCTTGACTGCCTTATTGCGGCAGGACTTCGAAGGTCGCCGCGTAGGTGTAGCGCTTGGCCGGCGCCGGCTGCTGGGCCTGGCCTGGAGCGCCGCGCTCGCCGCCCGGGAAGGACGTGTTCAGCCAGTACATGTTCGCTGCCGGCACGGTGAACGTCACTTCGCCCTTGGCGTCGGTGGTCAGGCGCTGCTCGCCCGAGGAGCCGCGGTACTTGGCGGTGCCCGGGGTCACGCTGAAGGCCAGGTTGGCGGCCGGCTTGCCGTCGATCTGGAAGCGGAACTTGATCGGCTCGCCGACGCGCAGGTCGGTCGGGTGGGTGACCGGCACCAGTTCCAGGCCGCTGCCCGTTGGCTTCAGGGCGGTTTCGTTCATCTTGTTGGCCGAGACGAAGGTCTCGAGGCGGGTCTGCACCTGCGTGGTCTGCACGTCGGTGGCGCCGGCCGGGATTTCCGCGCCCGGCGTGCCCTGGGCGCCGCGGAAGCGCTTGGTTTCGCCGTTCAGCTTGTAGCTGCCCATGACGTTGTTGTTGACGATCGCCAGGCGATAGGTGCCGTCCTTCGGCAGGCGCAGGTCGAGGGTGCTGCGGAATTTACCAAGCACGGCGCCTTCGGCCTTGGTGGTGTTGCCGTCCGGGTCAGTGACCATCAGGTTGTCCAGGCGCAGCGCCGCGTGGTTGAATTCGAACAGCTGGTTCGAGATGCCGGCGTCGAGCGAGACCCAGGCCTCTTTCTTCGAATCGACCATGGTGGCGTTCGGCAGCAGCCAGGCGTTGTGGGCGTGGGCGCTGAAAGACAGGCCGGCGATCAGGCCGAGGGCGATGGTCTTGGTGAGGCGATGCAGTTGCATGGGGTTCTCCGGTTGTTAGTCTGATTGATTACTGGATCTGGAGCGCGATCGCGCCCAGTTCGTCCTTGCCGCTTGCTGTGGCCTCGACCTTGCCCTTGCCGGTCCAGGTAAACGGCACTTTCACTACTTCGCGGCCGCCCGATTCGCGCGAGGCTTCCACCACCAGCGTGTAGTCGCCGGCCGGCAGCTTGTCCAGGCCGGTCTTGGCGCCGTCGAACTTCATGGTGTGCGTGCCCGGAGCGCGGGTGGCGCCGCTGACGCCGTCGATCGGCATGGTGGCGTCGCGCCCGGCCTTGCGCCACCAGCTGCGCAGGTCCTTCAGCCACTTCTCGCCTTCCTTGTTCTTCATCTTGAGGTCGTACAGGACCGCCAGGTTGGCGGCCACGGCCTGGTCGGACTTCTCGACCCACAGCGCGACATACGGCTTGTGGTATTCGGCGACGTTCAGGCGCGGCAGCTCGAACTTCACGGACAGGTCGGCAGCCGCGGCCCAGCTGGAGGCCAGCGGCAGGGTCAGGGCGAGCGAGTGGGACAGTTTCATCGGATTGCCTTATATATAGAAGTGGACTATTTGCTAAGCTAATGAATCAGTGGACGAAAAGCAGGGCGATCACCGCCGGCAGCACGATGCCGAATCCGATCACCGGCCAGGTCGAGGGCCGGTTGGCCGCATGGTATTTCATGATCAGGAAGCCGGTGATACAGAAGATCACGCAGGCGATCGCGAAGATGTCGATGAACCAGCTCCACACCTCGCCGGTGTTGCGGCCTTTGTGCATGTCGTTGAGCCAGGAGATCCAGCCGCGGTCGGTTCGTTCGTATTCAGCGCCGCCATCCACCGCGATGCGCAGCCAGGCATCGCCGCCGGGGCGGGGCAGGGCGACGTAGGCGTCTTCCTCGCTCCACTCGGCGCGCTTTCCGCGCACGTCGACCGGGAAGCTGGCGTTGGCCCAGTCCGCGATCTCGCTCGGCAGCGGCACTTCGGCGTCGACGTGGTCTTGCGCATATTTTTCCAGCTGCGCCTGCAGCGGCGCCGGCAGGGTGGCTTTCAGGCGCGTGACTTCCGGCTTGGCCTCGATCTGGGCGGCGTGGTTGAGGGTGAAGCCAGTGAAGCTGAATAACAACATGGCCATCAGGCAGATCGCGGAACTGATCCAATGCCACTGGTGCAGCTGCTTCAGATACATGGCGCGACGTGCGCCGGGCAAGGCCGGGCCCGCTTTGGCGGGGATAGACGTGGTTGGACCAGATGAGTTCATCCTTAAATGATAACGATTATCATTTACGTGGTCAACACAGGAATGTCGCTTTACAAATAGAAATAATTAATTTATGGGTTCGGGCTCCGCCTTGACTTCTCGCTTGCGTTACAATACCCAGCGCCCATTGTCAGCAATGGGCAGGATGGCGCGCAGCTGTCCCCGGAATTCGTCCTTCCCCACAACTTGAGTAGTAAGTGCAATCCGCAAACCGGTCAGGCCGTGTCGCGGAAGGTTAGACTAACCCGCCCCACACTCGCGAAGCGCGAAGAAAGGTGAGCAAGAATGATGCAGCAACAAACAGCCAACTCCTACCTGTTCGGCGGTAATGCGCCGTACGTGGAAGAGTTGTACGAGGCCTATCTGAACAATCCGGGTTCGGTCCCGGACAACTGGCGCGCCTATTTCGACCAGATGCAGCACGTGCCTGCGGTCGACGGCAGCACCCGTCCGGACGTGGTCCACTCGTCCGTCATCGCCTCGTTCGCGGAACGCGCCAAGCAGGGCCCGATCCGTACCGTGACCGCCAACCCTGATGCAGAACTCGGCCGCAAGCGCGTCGCCGTCACCCAGCTGGTCGCCGCCTACCGCTACCTCGGTTCGCGCTGGGCCAACCTGGATCCGCTGCAGCGCCAGGAACGTCCGCCACTGCCGGAACTCGACCCGGCCTTCTACGGCTTCACCGAGGCGGACCTGGACACCGTCTTCAACATCAGCAATACCTACTTCGGCAAGGAAACCGCGCCCCTGCGCGACATCCTGAACTGGCTGCGTGACACGTACTGCCGTTCGATCGGCGCCGAGTTCATGTACATCAGCGACCCGACCGAAAAGCGCTGGCTGCAGGAACGCCTGGAATCGATCCGCTCGACCCCGACCTTCTCGGGCGAAAAGAAAAAGCACATCCTCGAGCGCCTGACCGCGGCCGAAGGCCTGGAACGCTACCTCCACACCAAGTACGTCGGCGCCAAGCGCTTCTCGCTGGAAGGCGGCGAATCCTTCATCGCCTCGATGGACGAAGTGATCCAGCGCGCCGGTGAATCGGGCGTGCAGGAAATCGTCATCGGCATGGCCCACCGCGGCCGCCTGAACGTGCTGGTCAACACCCTGGGCAAGAGCCCGGCCGACCTGTTCGAAGAATTCGAAGGCAAGCACGCCGACGACCTGCCGGCAGGCGACGTGAAATACCACCAGGGCTTCTCGAGCGACATCTCGACCCCGGGCGGCCCGGTCCACCTGTCGCTGGCCTTCAACCCATCGCACCTGGAAATCGTGAACCCGGTGGTCGAAGGTTCGGTCAAGGCCCGCATGGAACGCCGTGGCGACCGCAAGGGCAAGGAAGTGCTGCCGATCCTGGTGCACGGCGACGCTGCATTCGCCGGCCAGGGCGTGGTCATGGAAACCCTGAACCTGGCGCAAACCCGCGGCTACGGCACCGGCGGCACCGTCCACATCGTCATCAACAACCAGATCGGCTTCACCACCTCGGACCCGCGCGACGCCCGTTCGACCATCTACTGCTCGGACGTCGTCAAGATGATCGAAGCACCGGTGCTGCACGTGAACGCGGATGACCCGGAAGCGGTCGTGCTGGCCTCGCAGATCGCGATGGACTACCGCACCGAGTTCGGCAAGGACGTGGTCGTGGACATCGTCTGCTACCGCAAACTGGGCCACAACGAGCAGGACACCCCGGCGCTGACCCAGCCGCTGATGTACAAGAAGATCGCCAAGCACCCGGGCACCCGCAAGCTGTACGCGGAAAAACTGGCTGCGCAAAACACCATCCCGGCCGACGGCGGCGACACCCTGGTTGCCGAATACCGCAACGCGATGGACGCCGGCAAGCACACCGTGGATCCGGTGCTGACCAACTTCAAGAACAAGTACGCCGTCGACTGGGCGCCGTTCCTGAACAAGAAGTGGACCGACGCGGCCGACACCGCCGTGCCGATCACCGAACTGAAACGCCTGGCCGAACGCATCACCAAGGTGCCGGAAGGCTTCAAGGCCCACTCGCTGGTCGAGAAGGTCCTGAATGACCGCGCCACCATGGGCAAGGGCGAGATGAACCTCGACTGGGGCATGGGCGAGCACCTCGGCTTCGCCTCGCTGCTGTCGTCGGGCTATGCGATCCGCCTGTCGGGACAGGACGCTGGGCGCGGTACGTTTGTCCACCGTCACGCCGTGCTGCACGACCAGAACCGCGAGCGCTGGGACCAGGGCATCTACCTGCCGCTGGCAAATGTCTCGGACAACCAGGCCAACTTCACCGTGATCGACTCGGTGCTGTCGGAAGAAGCGGTGCTCGGCTTCGAGTACGGCTACTCGACCGCCGAACCGAACACGCTGACCATCTGGGAAGCCCAGTTCGGCGACTTCGTCAACGGCGCGCAAGTCGTCATCGACCAGTTCATCGCTTCGGGCGAAGCCAAGTGGGGCCGCGCCTCGGGCCTGGTCATGATGCTGCCGCACGGCTACGAAGGCCAGGGTCCGGAGCACTCGTCGGCCCGTATCGAGCGCTTCCTGCAACTGTGCGCCGACAACAACATGCAAGTCGTGCAGCCGACCACGGCCGCCCAGATCTTCCACCTGCTGCGCCGCCAGATGGTGCGCCAGTTCCGCAAGCCTCTGGTGATCTTCACGCCGAAGTCGCTGCTGCGTAACAAGGACGCCGGCTCGCCGCTGACCGATCTGGCCAAGGGCGGTTTCCAGACCGTCATCGGCGAGTGCGACGACAAGATCGAAGCCTCGAAGGTCAAGCGCGTGCAGGTCTGCTCGGGCAAGGTGTATTACGACCTGGTCAACGCCCGCAAGGCGCGCAACGCCAACGACGTGGCCATCGTGCGTATCGAACAGATGTATCCGTTCCCGCACAAGTCCTTCGTCGCGGAACTGAAGAAGTATCCGAACGCGACCGAAGTGGTGTGGGTGCAGGACGAGCCGCAGAACCAGGGTCCGTGGTTCCAGATCCAGCACAATGTCTTCGAGAGCATGGAAGACGGCCAGCGCCTGGCCTACGCCGGTCGCGCCGCTTCCTCGTCGCCTGCGGTTGGTTATGCCGACAAGCACGCTGCGCAGCAGAAGGAATTGCTGGAGACCGCGTTCTCGAAGCTCAAGGGTTTCATCCTGACCAAGTAATACACGAATGCCCCGGGTTTCGGCTCGGGGCTTTTGCACAGAATACATAAACGGAGTTACATACAAATGGCACAAATCGAAGTCAAGGTCCCCGTCCTGTCGGAATCGGTTGCTGAAGCAACCCTGCTGTCGTGGCACAAGAAAGTCGGCGAGTCCGTCTCGCGCGACGAGAACATGATCGACATCGAGACCGACAAGGTGGTCCTGGAACTGCCGGCCCCGAGCGCCGGCGTGATCGTGCAACTGATCAAGGCCGACGGCGCAACCGTCGTCGCAGGCGAAGTCATCGCGATCATCGATACCGAAGCATCGGCACAGACCAGCCCGCTGGAAATCAAGCCGATCCCGTCGGCCGCACCGAATGCACCGATCGAAGCGCCTGCCGCTGCCGCATCGAGCACCGGCTCGAAAGGCGACGTCGCCATGCCGGCCGCCGCCAAGATCCTGGCCGACAACAATATGAGCGCTTCGGATGCCACCGGCACCGGCCGCGACGGCCGCGTGACCAAGGGCGACGCCCTGGCCGCTGTCGCCAACAAGCCAGCCCAGGCATCGGCACCGGCGCCTGCCGCTGCGAAACCAGCCCTGCAGCAAGTCGCCGCACCGAGCGCCAACCTGGGCGACCGTCCGGAAGAGCGCGTGCCGATGAGCCGCCTGCGCGCCCGTATCGCCGAGCGCCTGCTGCAATCGCAACAGACCAACGCCATCCTGACCACCTTCAACGAAGTGAACATGGCTCCGGTCATGGACCTGCGTAACAAGTACAAGGACAAGTTCGAGAAAGAACACGGCGTCAAGCTGGGCTTCATGTCCTTCTTCGTCAAGGCCGCCGTCGCCGCCCTGAAAAAATACCCGATCCTGAACGCATCGGTCGACGGTAACGACATCGTCTACCACGGCTACTTCGACATCGGTATCGCCGTCGGTTCGCCACGCGGCCTGGTGGTGCCGATCCTGCGCAACGCCGACCAGCTGAGCATCGCCGAGATCGAGAAGAAGATCGGCGAATTCGGCCAGAAAGCCAAGGATGGCAAGCTGACCCTGGAAGACCTGAACGGCGGTACGTTCTCGATCTCGAACGGCGGCGTGTTCGGCTCGATGCTGTCGACCCCGATCATCAACCCGCCGCAGTCGGCGATTCTGGGCGTGCACGCGACCAAGGAACGCGCTGTCGTCGAAAACGGCCAGATCGTGATCCGCCCGATGAACTACCTGGCGATGTCCTACGACCACCGCATCATCGACGGCCGCGAAGCCGTGTTGGGCCTGGTGGCCATGAAGGACGCGCTGGAAGATCCATCGCGCCTGCTGCTCGACCTGTAATTTTTTCGATCCACATCGCCGGCGCGCTGCCTGGCGCGCTGTGCAGTAGTTTGAAGGAGTAAGGCATGAACCTGTCTGACGAAATCAAGCGGCTGCACGAGCTGCACCAGGCCGGCGCGCTGAGCGACGCCGAATTCGAACAGGCCAAGACCCGGGTGCTGAATGCCGCTTCCGCGTCGCCCGGCCTGAATGTCAACCTGAGCAAGGGCGGCGACGGCGTCATCGGCAACAACCTCAACACCCTGCGCCGCTCGCGGCTCGATCGCTGGCTGGGTGGCGTGTGTGGCGGCCTCGCGGTCGCCACTGGCGTGGAAGCGTGGTTGTGGCGGCTGATGTTCGTGCTGTTTACGCTGACGTTCGGGTTTGGCGTGGCGATTTATGTGCTGTTGTGGATTTTTGTTCCCGAAGAATAAAACTGTTCGACCCCGCGGATAGCGCCCGCGGCCCGTCGTTCCGGCGAAGGCCGGAACCCAGGTTTGTTCCGTAGCCACTAGCGTGAAGCGCTAGCTTGGTGCGGCGGAATTGGATCCCGGCCTGCGCCGGGATGACGGATCATCGTGTAGCGGTGCACGCGCACGAATCGGTCGACTCAACTAGGAAAAAACATGAGTGACAAACAATTTGACGTCGTCGTGATCGGCGGCGGTCCTGGCGGTTACATCGCCGCCATCCGTGCAGCGCAGCTGGGTTTCAAGGCCGCCTGCATCGACGAGTGGAGCAACGCCGCAGGTAAACCTGCACCAGGCGGCACCTGCACCAACGTCGGCTGCATCCCGTCGAAAGCGCTGCTGCAGTCGTCGGAGCACTTCGAGCACGCCGGTCACGCCTTTGCCGACCACGGCATCAAGGTCGGCGGCCTGGAACTCGACCTGCCGACCATGCTCAAGCGCAAGGACACCATCGTCAAGCAGAACAACGACGGCATCCTGTTCCTGTTCAAGAAGAACAAGGTCACCTTCTTCCACGGCCGCGGCAGCTTTGCCGGCACCGCTGAAGGCGGCTACACCATCAACGTCAGCGGCCCGACCACCGACACCATTACCGCGAAAAACGTGGTCGTGGCGACCGGTTCGAACGCACGCCAGCTGCCGGGCGCGGAATTCGACGAGAAGATCATCCTGTCGAACGCCGGCGCACTGGCGATCGATGCGGTCCCGGGCAAACTCGGCGTGATCGGCGCCGGCGTGATCGGCCTGGAAATGGGTTCGGTGTGGCGCCGCGTCGGCGCCGACGTCACCGTGCTGGAAGGTCTGCCGACCTTCCTGGGCGCGGTCGACGAGCAGATCGCCAAGGAAGCGCACAAGCTGTTCACCAAGCAGGGCCTGAAGATCAACCTGGGCTGCAAGATCGGTGCGATCACCAAGGGCGCCAACGACGTCACCGTGGAATACGCGGACAGCACCGGCGCCGAGCAGAAGGCTACGTTTGACCGCCTGATCATCTCGATCGGCCGCGTGCCGAACACCATCGGCCTGGGCGGCGAGACCGTCGGCCTGCCGCTGGACGAGCGTGGCTTCGTGGTCGTCGATGACGAGTGCCGCACCAGCCTGCCGGGCGTGTGGGCGATCGGTGACGTCGTGCGCGGCCCGATGCTGGCCCACAAGGCGGAAGAAGAGGGCGTCGCGGTTGCCGAGCGTATCGCCGGCCAGCACGGCCACGTCAACTTCAACACCATCCCTTGGGTCATCTACACCTCGCCGGAAATCGCGTGGGTCGGCAAGACCGAGCAGCAACTCAAGGCCGAAGGCGTGGCGTACAAGGCCGGCACCTTCCCGTTCATGGCCAACGGCCGTGCGCGCGCGCTGGGCGATACCTCGGGCATGGTGAAGTTCCTGGCCGATGCCACGACCGATGAAATCCTGGGCGTGCACATCGTCGGCCCGGTCGCTTCGGAACTGATCTCGGAAGCCGTGGTCGCAATGGAATTCAAGGCCTCGTCGGAAGACATCGCCCGCATCTGCCACGCCCACCCGTCGCTGTCGGAAGCCGTCAAGGAAGCCGCGCTGGCGGTGGACAAGCGTTCGCTGAACTTCTAAGCCTCATCGACATCCGCGCATCGATCGATCGCGGACACGTCCCATGCAACGCGGGCGGCATAGCCGCCCGCGTTGCGTTCAACACCAAGCAACCATGAACGTTCAAGAGTATTACCAGCACGCTCTCACCGAGCGCGGCTTCAAATCCGACCCTGCCCAGCAAGCCGCAGTGGACCGCCTCCAGCAGGCGTACGACGACTGGGTCCATTACAAGGCCCAGCGGTCGTCCGCTTTCAAGCGCCTCATCAACCGCCCGGACGTGCCGAAGGGCGTCTACATGTGGGGCGGCGTCGGGCGCGGCAAGTCCTTCCTGATGGACTCCTTCTATTCGGTGGTGCCGGTGGTGAGGAAGACGCGCCTGCACTTCCACGAGTTCATGCGCGCCGTGCACCACCAGCTGGACGAACTGAAAGGCGTGGCCGATCCGCTCGACGAAGTCGCCAAGCGCATCGCCAAGAAATACCGCCTGATCTGCTTCGACGAATTCCACGTCTCGGACATTGCCGACGCGATGATCCTGTACAACCTGCTCAAGGCCCTGTTCGACAACGGCGTCAGCTTCGTGATGACCTCGAACTACGAGCCATCGACCCTGTACCCGGACGGCCTGCACCGCGACCGCATGCTGCCGACCATCGCGCTGCTCAAGGACAAGCTCGACGTGCTGAACGTCGACGCCGGCAACGACTACCGCAAGCGCGCGCTCGAGCAGGTCGAGGCCTATTACACGCCGCTCAACGCCGCCTCCGACAAGGCGCTGCGCGACGCCTATGCCAAGGTGGCCGACACCGCCGACGAAAGCCCGATCGTGCACATCGAGAACCGCGAGATCCGTGCGCTGCGCAAGGCCGGCGGCGTGATCTGGTTCGACTTCGCCACCCTGTGCGGCGGCCCGCGTTCGCAGAACGACTACCTGGAACTGGCTTCGCGCTTCCACACCGTGGTGCTGTCCGGGATTCCGGCGATGTCGGCCGGCCAGTCGTCGGAAGCGCGCCGCTTCACCTGGCTGATCGACGTGTTCTACGACCACAAGGTCAAGCTGATCATGTCGGCGGCCGTGGAGCCGGAAGAACTCTACACCCAGGGTATGCTGGCGAACGAATTCCACCGCACCGTCTCGCGTATCATTGAAATGCAGTCGCGCGAATACATGCTGGCCGAGCGCCGCGGCGCCGCCGACGCCATCGCCTGAATCGAAAGGAAACCATGAACTCTGTTCCAATGCGTGTCCTGGCCGCACTCGCCATCGCAGCCGGCATGGCCGCCTGCGCGACGCCGGAGGCGGGCCCCTCCGTGGCGGCGGTCGACCCGACCACCTCGATCGCGCAGGCCGATACGCGCTTGGCCGCCGTGGCACAGGAGCGCATCGCGATCGAAGCGCGCTACGCCGAACGCGAGGCGGTCTGCTACGACAAGTTCTTCGTCAACCGCTGCCTGGACGAGGCGAAGGAGCGCCGCCGCGTGGCCCTGGTCGCCCAGCGCAACATCGAAGTCGAAGCCGAACACTTCAAGCGCCGCACCAAGGTCGACGAGCGCGACCGCGAGATGGCCGCCGCTGAAGCCGAGTACAAGGCCCAGGAAGCCGCCCTGGCCGCGCAACCGGCCGCTGCGCCGCGCGAGACCACCGCACTACCGCCACCGAAACCATCCCCGGCCGCGTCGCGCATGGCGCGCCGCAACGCCAAGGCGCAGGAAGAAGCTGCACGGGCACCGGAAGAGGCGGCAAAGGCTGCGGCCAATGCGGCGGCGTTCGAAGAGCGCAAGCGCAAGTCGGAAGAGAGCCAGAAGGAAGTGGCGCGGCGGGTGGCGGAGCGGGAGGCGAAGGCTGCGGCGAAAAAGGCGGAGGAAGCCAAGAAGGCTGCGCAGCAGGCTGCGGCGGCTGGGAAGTAAGCGGGCCGCTATTGCCCGCTTTTAGCCACTGGCCTGTGATTCGTCGCTCCGGCGGAGGCCGGAGCCCAATTTCCTACGCGTCGCCACTAAAAGCGAGCGTGAGTGGGGCGCGGCGAAACTTGGATCCCGGCCTTCGCCGGGAGTCATGGGCGCCAGTGGCGCGCATGACGGTCCTCAGGCTGGTGGGTGGAAGGAGCGATCGCGGCGGCTATACTGAACGCACGACCTTCGCCGTACCATCCTGCGCCCCCTTCACCAGCTTCACAATCGCCATCGTGCAATTCCCACCCTTGCCCTGCGAGCGCTCCTGCGCCTTGTTGATCAGCATCTCCGCCGCCTGACGCGGCGTGGCCTTGCTGGTTGCCGCGCCCAGTTCGGCATCCGTGAAGAAGTGCCACAACCCATCCGAACACAGTAAAAACGCATCCCCCGGCGCCAGCCCCGTGTGGCTACCCACCGTTACATACGGATCCTTGCGGCTATTCCCCAGCACGTTCAGCAGCAGCTTCGATTTGCGGTGGTTCTTCGCCGCATCTTCCGGCAGGCGATCACTCGCCACCAGGTGCTGGACATAGGCCGTGTCATTGGTCCGCGCCATGCACTTGCCTTCCGCAAAACGGTACAGGCGCGATTCGCCCACATGCGCCCAGACCGCCTCCCGGTGCGGCGTCAATACCAGCCCGACGAAGCTCGCGTGCGCCTCCGCCTTGGTGGCGACGGCGTTCATGTTCATGACGAGGTGGGTTTCGCTGACGATTTCGCGCAGCAGGTCGGCGATGCGTTCCAGGCTCGGGTGGTCGCCCGGCTTGAATTCGTCGAAGACCTGGCGCGCGGTGTGCAGCACCTGTTCGGAACCGGCGCTGCCGGCGATGCCGTCCGACAGCAATGCCAATACGTAGCCGGGGGCGCGGGCGCCGGTGAGCAGGGCGACGCGGTCGTTCTGCTGGGGGCGGTTTCCGATGTGTTGCGCGGTTCCCGCTTCGATCTTGTAAGGTGTCATAAATAGCTTGTTTTCCAGGCGCCCGCGCCGATCTTTGTTGGCGGCAACCTCAGCGTAGATTAAACTATGCACTGAGAAGCCCCAGTGTTGCAAGCCGAACACCCGCGCGGCTGCCAGCCCCCGGCGCCAGGCGCCCATTCGATCCCGCAAACGCTTTAGAGCAGAACAGCTATCATGACCGACGTCCAGGACCTCCAGCGCCGTATCATCGAACTCGACGTGGAACACCGCGACCTCGATGCCGTCATCTCGATGCTGACTGCCGATGGCCATGCCGACCAGCTCCAGCTGCGCCGTTTGAAGAAGCGTAAGCTGCAGCTGAAGGATCATATTACGCTGCTGAAGATGCAGCTCGTACCCGATATTCCCGCCTGAAAAGGCCTCTTAAGAAATACGCATTTTGACCGACCATCTCCCTTCCGGCCTCGACGCCGGGCCGGCAGTGGCGCCGGCGCAGCAGGGCGATGTCCTTCCCGCTGCGGCGCGGCCTGCCGGCAAATACGACGAAGAGCTCGACCGCCTGTTCGGGGCGGGAGGCCCGCTCGCGCCCAACGTCGGCACCTACAAACCGCGCCAGGCGCAAACCGAGATGGCCAAGGCCATCGCCCAGTCGATCTCCGAGCAGAAGGTGCTCATGGCCGAGGCCGGCACCGGCACCGGCAAGACCTTCGCCTACCTGGTCCCGGCCCTGCTGTGGGGCGGCAAGACCATCATCTCGACCGGCACCAAGAACCTGCAGGACCAGTTGTTTTTGCGCGACATCCCGACCATCCGCGCCGCCCTGCGCGCGCCGGTCTCGGTCGCCTTGCTGAAGGGCCGCTCGAACTACGTCTGCCACTTCCATTTGGAACGCACGCTGAACAACGGCCGCCTGACCTCGCGCGACGACGTCGGTCACCTGCGCGAAATTTCTCGCTTCATCAAGATGACGCAGTCGGGCGACAAGGCGGAACTGGCCAAGGTGCCGGAAACCGCCACCGTCTGGAACCTGGTGACCTCGACCCGCGACAGCTGCATGGGCGCCGAGTGCCAGTACTACCAGGACTGTTTCGTCATGAAGGCGCGCCGCGAGGCGCAGCAGGCCGACGTGGTGGTGGTCAACCACCACCTGTTCTTCGCCGACGTGGCGCTGAAGGACACCGGCGTGGCTGAGCTGCTGCCTTCGGCCAACACCATCATCTTCGACGAGGCGCACCAGCTGCCCGATACGGCCACGCTGTTCTTCGGCCAGTCGGTGTCCACCTCGCAGGTGCTGGAACTGTGCCGCGACGTGCTGGCCGAAGGCCTGGCGCATGCGCGCGGGCCGGACTGGGGTAAGGTCGTCAGCGTGGTCGAGAAAGCTGCACGCGACCTGCGCCTGAGCTTCCCCGACGGCGGCATCCGCCTGTCGCTGCCGCAGATCCTGCCGACGTCCGCCTTTTTCCCGGCGCTGGATAAGTTGAAGGAAGAGCTGTCCGGCATGATCACCGTGCTGGAAGAGCACGCGGCGCGCGCCGAGACGGTCGAAGCCTGCCGCGTGCGCGCCCAGGAACTGGCCGCATCGTTCGAGGCCTGGAAGCCCGATCCGAAGAAGCCGAAGGTCGGGGGCGAAGATGCCGCCGTGCTGTGGGTCGAGGCGTTCTCGTCCTCGCTGCAGCTGCACAAGACGCCGCTGTCGATCGCGCCGATCTTCACCGGCCAGCGCGAAGGTACGCCGCGCAGCTGGATCTTCACCTCGGCGACCCTGGCGGTGAAGAACGACTTCAAGCACTTCTCCGAGCAGATGGGCCTGACCGGCGAGCCGGCCATGACCTGGCCGAGCCCCTTCAATTATGGCGAGCAGGGCATCCTGTACGTGCCGACCGGCCTGCCGGAACCGAACTCGATGCACTACACCGACGCCTGCGTCGATGCCGCGCTGCCGGTGATCGAGGCGGCGGGCGGCCGCACCTTCTTCCTGTGCACGACGATCCGCGCCGTGAACAAGGTGGCCGAACGCCTGCGCACCGAGTTCGCCGAACGCGGGCTCGATTTCCCGCTGTTCGTGCAGGGCGAGCGCGGGCGTACTGAACTTTTGGACTCCTTCCGCAATGCCGGAAATGCCGTACTGGTCGGCAGCCAGAGCTTCTGGGAAGGCGTCGACGTGCGCGGCGACGCGCTCTCGCTCGTCATCATCGACAAGCTGCCCTTCGCCCCGCCGGACGATCCGGTGCTGGCGGCGCGCATCGAGGTGATGGAAAAGCAGGGCATGAACGGCTTCATGCATCACCAGCTGCCGGAGGCGATCATCACGCTCAAGCAGGGCGCGGGGCGTTTGATTCGGGACGTGGAAGACCGGGGCGTGTTGATGATCTGCGATCCGCGGCTGATTACCAAGCCGTATGGGAAGCGCATCTGGCAAAGCCTGCCGCCGTTCAAGCGTACCCGGGTGCAGGCGGATGTGCTCGAGTTTTTCCAGCCGGGTACCATCGCCGACGCGGCAGACCTGAACGCGTAATTTATTGTTAGCTCCAGCCCGTCATCCCGGCGAAGGCCGGGATCCAATTTCGTCGAGTGTTGCTAGCGCATGAGTAAGTGGCGCTCACGCAAAATTGGGGTGAACAATGCCAGTGGCATTGTTCACGCCTTCGCCGGTACGACGTGCTGAGGTAGCATGTCGGAATTAAGAACGCCAGTGTTCAGGGATTGATCACGACCTTACCGGTGACCTTGCGCGCCGCCATATCGTTCAAAGCCTGCGACGTATCCTCCAGCTTGTACCTGGCCGACACCAGCGGCTTGAGCTTCCCTTCCGCCATCCACCCCAGCATCTGCCGCATCGCGCTCAGGTTGGCCGCCGGTTCGCGCCGCACGAAGTCTCCCCAGAACACACCAACCACCGACGCGCCCTTCAGCAGCATCAAATTCCACGGCAGCATCGGAATCTCGCCTGCCGCGAAGCCGACCACCAGGTGCCGCCCGCGCCAGGCGATCGAACGCAGCGCCGGTTCGCTGTACGGCCCGCCGACCGGATCGTAAATCACGTCCGGCCCGCGCCCACCCGTCGCCGCTTTGAGCGCCTCGCGCAAATCTTCCTTCTCATAATTGATCACGGCATCTGCCCCGTGCGCCGTGCAAATCGCCAGCTTCTCGTCACTCGACGCTGCCGCGATCACGCGCGCGCCCAGTGCCTTGCCGATCTCGATCGCCGCCAGGCCGACGCCGCCGGCCGCGCCCAGCACCAGCATGGTCTCGCCCGGCTGTAACGCCGCGCGGTCAACCACGGCGTGGTGCGAGGTGCCGTAGGTGAGGGTGATGGCAGCGGCGGTATCGAAATCCATCCCCGGCGGCATCGGCATCAGCGCTTCGACCGGCGCCACGGCCTGCTCGGCAAACGCCCCGGTGCGGGTGAAGCCGATCACCCGCTGCCCAGGTGCGAAAGCGGTCACGCCCGCGCCGACCGCGCGGACGATGCCCGCGAATTCATTGCCCGGTGTGAAGGGCAGTTCCGGCCGCACCTGGTACTTGCCCTGCACCGTCAGCACGTCCGGGAAATTTACGCCGGCCGCCCGCACGTCGACCACGACCTCGCCCGCGCCGGGCACGAGGTCCGGCAGGTCTTCGATGACGAGGCTGTCGATCGGGCCCCACTCCTTGCATCGCACGGCTTTCATGTTCTCTCCTTCAGTGTCGGTCATTATTTCCCGCCGGATTATGCCTTAAGACCATTCGTGCCCAGCTCCCGCCGAGCCCGCCAGAGCGCTTGTGCGTCCGCAAAATGGCCCGGATCGGCGGCGCTAGAGTCGGGGAGGTACGCCTCCAACCACCAGAACAGGGACAGGCAATGGCGATCCGTTACGGATGCTTCTTCAGCTATGCGCATGGCAGGCATGAACTCATGCAGCGGTTCAAGAACGCCCTGGCCGATGCGCTGCGCTGCTATCTCGAACCGCACTTCGACAACGAAGACGAACTGTTCATCGACACCGAGCAGCTGGGCGGTGGCGACGACCTCGACCACAAGATTGCACGCGCGATGTGCGAGAGCGTCTGCATGATCCTGATTTATACGCCGAAGTACGAAGCCCACGCCTACACCCGCCGCGAGCACGCCGCCATGCGCCTGCTGGAAGCCGAGCGCGCCGGCTGGTATCCGCTGCCGGGCCACCTGATCATCCCGGTCATCATGACACGCCATCCGGATTCGCTGCCGCCGCAGATCACCGACAGCACCTTCTACGTGGACTTCTCGCATTTCACGATGGCGACCAGCGACCTGAAATCCAATCCGGACTTCCTGCCCGACATCGAGAAGATGGTCAGCCGCATCGCCACGCACTACCACTATCAAAAAAACACACGCCGCCCGGCCACGACTGCAACCAATTCGTGCTCCCCGATGTCCCACCCGAATGGCGCGCGGCGCCGAGCCTCACCTTCCCGAAAAAATGAGGAGCGACATGGACCAGGATAGCTTCATCCCCGCACTGCCGGACGGCCCGGGTGCGGTCACCACCTTCTATGCCTACGAGGGCGGCCCGGCCCGCAACGGCCTGCTGGCCGCGATGGCGCGCCGGCTGGCGGCGGATCCGGCGCAGGCACCGGTGCTGGTGATCGACTGGGACCTCGAATCGCCGGCGCTGCACGGCTACCTGGAAGGGGAAGGGGAGGCGCCGGGACTGGTGGAATACTTCGGCGCGCTGCGCGATGCGTTGCCGCGCCAGCGTGCGACGCACGGTGGCGACCCGGAAGCGCTGGCCGACGCGGTGCTGAATGCTGTCGACTGGCGCGGCTACGTCGAACGCGCCGACGGCCGCCACCCGCTCTGGCTGATGCGCGCCGGCCGCTTCGACGACGATTACGCCGAGCGCGTCGCGCGTCTCGACTGGGTGGCCCTGTTCGATGCCTGTCCGGCGCTGCTGCGCCGCTTCGCCGCGCGCATGGCGCGCCATTTCCGCCACGTGCTGGTGGCCAGCCGCGCCGGCCGCTCGGCGGCGGTCAGCGCCTGCACCACCTTGCTGCCGGACCGGCTGGTCGGCCTGTTCACGCCGGCGCCCTGCAGTCTGGAGGGATTCGAAGGCGTGGTGCGGCGCGCCGTCGACTATCGCTGCACGCACGAGGACGAACAACGGCCGCTGCTGGTGTATCCAGTAGCCTGTCCAGCCTCGAACGCCGGCAGCGACCCCGGCCAGCGCTGGCGCCGTGGCGACCTCGCGCTCGGCATCGTCGGCTATCAGCCGCGCATCGAAACCCTGCTGCGCGACGTCTACCGCAATGCGCGCCTGCGCCTGGGCAGCTGGTTCGACGAAGTGCAGCTGCCGCTGTGCGACGCGGTGGCGCTGCCGCGCATCGGTGCGGGGCAGGGGACGCTGGCGCGTCCGGCCGCCAGCCTGATCGACTGGTTCGCCACGGGCAGGCACCCCTGGCAGTCGCTGCGCGAAGTGCGCCTGCTTGCCGCGATCGCGCGTGCCGAAAGCGAAGGCGCACAGGTGGCGCTGGCGGCCCATCTGGCGCGCCTCGGCGTACTGTGCCGGGACGAGGGCGCGACGCCGAGGCCGAGAGCCTGCTGCGCGAAAGCCTGCTGCTGCGCCGCGCGGCGCTGGGCGAAGACCATCCGGATGCGCGCGCGAGCTTGCGTGCGCTGGCCGCCCTGCACGCCGTGCGCGGCCGCCTGCACGAGGCGCGCCGCGACTACGACCTGCTTGCCCAGCTGTGTGCGCGCGGCAGCGGCGCCGAGCACCCCGAGACCCTGGGCGCACGCTCGCGCCTGGCGCGCGTGCTCGGCCGCCTGGGGGAGGGCGAGCGCGCGCTGGCGCTGCACGAGGGGGTGGTGGCGGCCTGCGAGCGCACGTTCGGCGCCCTGCATCCGGCCACCCTTGGCAGCCTCGAAGACCTGGCTGCGACCCTGCGCGATGGCCAGGAATACGAGCGCGCGCGCCTGCTGCTGGAACGCGTGCTGGACGGCCGCCGGCGCCTGCAGGGCCATGAGCACGAGGACACGCTGCGCAGCGGCCAGCGCCTGGCCTGCCTGCTCGGCGAGATGGGCGACCTCGGCAACGCGCGCCGGCTGCTGGAATCGGTGCTGCGCGCGCGCGAACGCCAGGACGGTCCGGACGCGGCGCCGACCTTGCGCGCGCGCGCCGCGCTGGCCGACGTTTATGCGGCCCAGGGCGACGTCGCGGCGGTGCGCCGCATCCAGGACCAGCAGCCGGTGACTGGCGAACGCGGCCTCGCGTCGGAAGCGCGGGCCGGGGCGGGCCTGCTGCCTCATCCGGCGTCGGATAGCCTGCAGCACCAGCTGGCCCAGCTGCAAACCCTGATCGACAGCGACAGCCCGCGCGAGGCGCGCGCCCTGGCCGACAGTTTGCGGCCGTCGGTGCTCAACCCGGGTGTGGCGCATCCGCTACGCAAGCGCGGGGCCGACATGATCAGGCGCGTCTACCAGCAGGATGGCGACAAGGATGCCTTGCTGTCCTGGGCCGAGGACGTGGTCTCCCTGCTGGAGGGCGCCCTGTTTCAGGCCGAGCGCGGTTGCCTTGCAGAGGGCCCGGCGATGTTGCGATAATTGCATTGTCGGGCTGCCATGGCGGCTGACCGGCGCTGATAAAAAGTCGCCGCTGGGAAACAAAATAGCGCCGGAGACGAACGAAGCTGGCGTTGCTTCAGGTAAAATCGCAGGATGCGAATTCTTATCAGTAACGATGACGGCTACCTGGCGCCTGGTCTCAGTGCGCTGGCGGATGCCTTGTCCGCGATCGCGGACATCGTGGTGGTTGCGCCCGACAGCAACCGCTCGGGCGCGTCGAATTCGCTGACGCTCGACCGGCCGCTGACGGTCCAGAAGGCGGCCAATGGTTTTCACTTTGTTAATGGTACCCCGACCGACTGCGTCCACATCGCCCTGACCGCGATGGGAGAAGCGCCCCCCGACCTGGTCGTCTCCGGCATCAACAATGGCCAGAACATGGGCGACGACACCCTGTATTCCGGCACCGTCGCCGCCGCCACCGAGGCTTACCTGTTCGGCATCCCGGCGATCGCGTTTTCGCAAGTACACTCCGGCTGGGCCCACGTCGACGCCGCAGCGCGCGTGGCGCGCGAGATCGTCGAGCGCCGCTTCGACAAGCTCGAGCTGCCCTTCCTGTTCAATGTGAACATCCCGAACCTGCCGTATGAGGAAATCGGCCCGTTGACGCCGTCGCGCCTGGGCCGCCGTCACCAGGCCGAGCCGGTGGTCCGTGCGCAAGACCCGCGCGGCCGCGAGATCTTCTGGATCGGCGCGCCCGGCGCCTGCCGCGACGCCGGCGAGGGGACCGACTTCCACACGACCGCGCAGGGCAAGGTCTCGATCACGCCGCTACAGATCGACCTGACCCACCGCGCCCAGCTCGACCTGTTGCGGAGCATTGTATGACCGACAAGCGCAGCACCTTCCCGCTGCCCCTGTCCTCGGTGACTGGCGGCGCCCGCAAACCAGGCGCTCCGGCGCCGGTGGCCACGCCCCAGACCGCGACCCGCAACGCCGCCCACACCGCGGTGAACAAGGGCGCCGCGCTGCCGCCGGCTGCGTCCAGCCCGTCACCGCGTCCGCCTGGGTACGCCCAGGCGCACACGCCCGCCGCTCCGGTGGCCCAGCGCTCCGACCTGATGGCCTCGGAAGCGGTGCGGCGCGCCATGGTGGCCCGGGTCGCGCGCCAGGGCGTCAAGGACGGCGTGGTTCTGGCGGCGATGGAAGCGGTGCCGCGCCACTTGTTCATTGAACCGGCGCTGTCGGCGCAAGCCTATGTCGATGCTTCACTGCCGATCGGGCATCAACAGACCATTTCGCAGCCATATATCGTGGCGCGCATGATCGAGGCGATGCGCGCCGGCGGCCAGTTGAACCGCGTGCTTGAGATCGGAACCGGCTGCGGCTACCAGGCCGCCGTGCTGAGTTTCGTGGCGCGCGAAGTGTATTCGATCGAGCGCATCAAGCCCCTGCACGAGCTGGCCAAGACCAATCTGCGGCCGCTGCGGATCTCGAACCTGCGTTTGCAATACGGCGATGGTATGCTAGGCTTGCCGCAGGTCGCACCCTTCGACGGCATCATCCTCGCGGCTGCGGGCCTCGAAGTACCCCGGGCCCTGCTCGAACAACTGGCCATCGGCGCCCACCTGGTTGCGCCGGTTGGCGCCCAGGACCAGCGCCTGGAACGCATCACCCGCATCGGCAAAAGCGAATGGACCAGCGAGACGCTGGAAGCGTGCCATTTCGTGCCGCTGCGCCCCGGGGTCGTCTGAAAAACGATCGGTAAACACAGCCGTGTCATCGCCGCGCCCATCAGCGGCGTTGTAGAGTCTGGCACTCTGTCGCGGTCCCGGCCCTGTGGCCCGGACTCCCTGCCTGGCGCGACCCGCACTGGTCCGCCGGCGCGGCCCTAGCGCGTTGATCCGCGCACGGCCTACGAACATGAAACAGAAAACAGAAAGACAATGAATCAAGCACCCCGTATAGCATTGCTCACCCTTGCCCTCGGCCTGCTGGCCGGCTGTAATTCCATGACGCGCCAGGCGCCGGTCGTCGAGCGCGCAGCGATCCCGAGCTCGCATCCGCGTCCGACCCCGGCGGCCAAGGTCGAGGAACCGAAGGCGGACGATAAAGGCATGTACACCGTGCGCCGCGGCGACACCCTGCTGCGCATCGCCTTCGATTTCGGCCAGAGCTACCGCGACATCGTCGCCTGGAACAACCTGGCCGACCCGGACGACATCAAGGTCGGCCAGACCCTGCGCGTGGAGCCGCCGGAGAAGGGCGAGCGCAGCGCCAACGTCCAGACCGCGCCGGTGCCGATGCCGCCGCCGGCCGCGCCGCCGCGCAAGACCACGCCGCGCGCCGACAAGCAGCCCTACACTGAAGGCGCCGTCGCCAGCGCGCCGCCATCGGGTGCGCGCGCCGATACCGTGGCGCCGACGCCTGCCCCGGCGCCGAGCGCACCGTCGGCCGGCATCGCCACCGGCAGCATCGTCAGCGCCAACGACAACGAGAAGCTGAGCTGGATGTGGCCGGCCGACGGCCGCATCGTCGCCACCTTCGACGAAGGCCGCAACAAGGGCATCGACATCGCCGGCAAGCCCGGCCAGGCGGTGATGGCCGCTGGTTCCGGCAAGGTAATGTACGCGGGCAGCGGAATCCGCGGCTATGGTAACCTTGTCATCGTCAAGCACAGCAACAGCCTGCTGTCGGCATACGCGCACAACCGCAAGATCGTCGTCAAGGAAGGCGACAACGTGTCCAAGGGGCAGATCATCGCGGAGATGGGCGATTCGGACGCCGACTCGGTGAAGTTGCATTTCGAGATCCGCCAACAGGGTAAACCCGTCGATCCGTCGAGGTTCCTGCCCGGTCGATAGGGAGTCATGACGCAGCCGCCGACGCACTCGCTGGATTCGCAGGATACGGACGAGTTTCCGGAGCACCCGGAGAGCGACGGCGCGCTTGCGGCTGCGGACGGGGCCGAGGTCTTGCCCGCCGCCCCCGAACCCGGGACCGTCGACGAGCTGCGCAAGGTCTTGCAGGCCGAGCTCGCGACCGACGCCACCCAGCACTACCTGAACCAGATCGGCGCCCGGCCCCTGCTCACCGCGCAGGAAGAGGTGCGGGTCGCCACCCTGGCCAAGGCCGGCGACTTCGCCGCGCGCCAGAAGATGATCGAGCATAACCTGCGCCTGGTCGTCTCGATCGCCAAGCACTACATCAACCGCGGCGTCGTGCTGCTCGACCTGATCGAGGAGGGCAACATCGGCCTGATGCGCGCGATCGACAAGTTCGAGCCCGAGCGCGGTTTTCGCTTCTCCACCTACGCCACCTGGTGGATCCGCCAGAGCATCGAGCGCGCCATCATGAACCAGGCCCGCACCGTGCGCCTGCCGGTGCACATGGTGCGCGAACTGAACGCCGTCCTGCGCGCCAAGTACCATCTGGAGGCGCAGAAGCACGACGGCAAGGATGCCAGCGCCGAGGACATCGCCAGCCTGGTCGGGCGCCCGGTGGAAGAGGTGCAGGACATCCTGGCCCTGTCCGAACACGCGGCCTCGCTCGACGCCCCGCTCGACAACGACCCCCAATCGAGCCTGATGGACATGCTGCCGGCTGAAGGCGAAGCCATGCCCGACGTGCTGGCCGAGCACCACGAGATGACGGTGCTGGTGCGTGACTGGCTGGCGCGCCTTCCCGACAAGCAGCGCGTGGTGGTCACCCGGCGCTTCGGGCTGGATAACGACGATCCGGCGACGCTCGAGACGCTGGCCGCGGAGATGGGCGTGACGCGCGAGCGGGTGCGGCAGATCCAGCAGGAGGCCTTGGCCAAGCTGAAGCGGGCGATGGCGGCGCGGGGGGTGGTGCGGGATTCGTTGCTGTAGCGGCTTCGGTTGGCTGACTTGGACACCGGCCTGCGCCGGTGCGACGGTCTTACGGTTAGTCGAATAAAGCGATATCGCTGATCGACCTCTCAACCAAACCAACGTCGTTCTGGCGAAGGCCGGAACCCAAGTTCAACCAGCCGACGAGTCGGTAGCGCCCCCTCTATTTCCTTGCTATCATCGCGGGCTTTCCCAGCGCCCACTCCCTTTACCCAAACACCATGCAAGAAATTTTCATCGACATCAAATCCCTCGATGCGGACGCGCGCGGCGTCGGCCATCTCGAGAACGAGGACGGCTCGCCAGGTAAAGTGATCTTCGTCGAAGGCGCGCTGCCGGGCGAGCGTGTCAGCTTCGAGACGCTGCGCAAGAAGAAGAATTGGGAAGCGGGTCGCATGGTGACCCTGCAGCGCGCCTCGTCGATGCGCGTCGAACCGAAGTGCCAGCATTTCGGCACCTGCGGCGGCTGCTCGATGCAGCACCTGGAACCGTCGGCGCAGGTGGCGATGAAGCAGCGCGTGCTGGAGGACAACCTGCGTCACATCGGCAAGGTGAAGTCCGAGATGATCATGCGCCCGCTGTACGGCCCGACCTGGGATTATCGGTTCCGCGCGCGCCTGTCGGTGCGCCACGTGCCGAAGAAGGGCGGGGCGCTGGTCGGCTTCCACGAGCGCGGTTCCGCGCTCGTCGCCGAGATCACCTACTGCGAGATCCTGCCGGACCACGTCGCCCAGCTGATCGTGCCGCTGCGCGAGATCATCAACCAGCTGTCGATCTACAACCAGCTGCCGCAGATCGAAGTCGCCATCGGCGAGGAAGTCACGGTGCTGGTGCTGCGCATCATGGCGCCGCTCACGCCCGCCGACGAGACCCTGGTGAAGGCGTTCGCCGACCGCTGGGATGTCCAGATCTGGCTGCAGCCGAAGGGCCCGGACACGGCGGACCCCTACTACCCGCTGGGCAAGGAGCTGTACTACACGCTGCCCGAATTCGGCATCAAGATGCCGTTCAAGCCGACCGACTTCACCCAGGTGAACCACCAGATCAACCGGGTGCTTGTCGCGAAAGCCCTACGCCTGCTGGAAGTCCAGCCGAACGACCGCGTGGCCGACCTGTTCTGCGGCCTCGGCAACTTCACCCTGCCGCTGGCAACCCAGGCGCGCGAAGTCGTGGGCATCGAAGGCAGCACCGCGCTGACCACTCGCGCGCTGGAAAATGCCCAGGCTAACGGTCTGGCGGCGAAAACGTCGTTCTCCACCCGCAACCTGTTCGAAGTGACCAAGGAAGACCTGATCGCCCTCGGCAAGTTCGATCGCATGCTGGTCGACCCGCCACGCGACGGCGCCATGGCCCTGTCGCAAGCGCTGGCCGACCTGCGCCAGACCCACGAAGAACTCATGCCGCAGCGGATCGTGTACGTCTCCTGCAGCCCGTCGACCCTGGCGCGCGACGCGGCGATCCTGGTGCACGGGGCGGGATATGTCCTGCAGAAGGCCGGGGTATGCAATATGTTCCCGCATACGTCGCACGTGGAGTCGATTGCGGTGTTCGAGCTTGGTGACAAGCCGGTGCCGGCGGAAGTGGTGTAAGACGCGGACTTGGATCCCGGCCTTCGCCGGGATGACGGCATAAGCTTGAGTGGTGCTCTCAGCTCGTCGTTCCGGCGAAGGCCGGAACCCAAGTTCGTCGCACTCTGACGAACGTAAAAAAGCCGACCATCAGGTCGGCTTTCTTGTTGCCGCAGCCAGCGCTTAGTCGCGATCGCCGCCGGCAATCCCCAGCAGATGCAGCAGGCTGGTGAAGATGTTGTACACGTCCAGGTAGATCGCCAGGGTGGCCGAGATGTAGTTGGTCTCGCCGCCGTTGATGATGCGCTGCACGTCATACAGGATGAAGGCCGAGAAGATACCGATGGCCGCCATCGAGATCACGATCGACAGTGCCGACATCTGCAGGAAGATGTTGGCCACGGCTGCCAGCAGGATCACGATCACGCCGGCCATCAGCCAGCTGCCCATGCCCGAGAAGTCGCGCTTGGTAGTGGTGGCGATGCTGGCCATGACGGCGAACACGCAGGCGGTGCCGCCGAAGGCGGTCATGATCAGGGTGCCGCCGTTGCTGTAGCCGAGGGTGTGGCGCAGCAGCGGGGTCAGCATCAGGCCCATGAAGAAGGTGAAGCCCAGCAGCACGGCGACGCCGACGGCGGAGTGCTTGGTCTTTTCGATGGCGAACATGAAGCCGAAGGCGACGACCATGAAGATCAGGAAGCCCCAGCCGCCGCTCAGCATCGGCAACGCGAGCGACACACCGAGATAGGCGCCGAATACCGTCGGGATCATCGACAGCGCCAGCAGCCAGTAGGTGTTGCGCAAGACGTTGTTGCGGGGAGCGACTCGCGACCGTTTATTCAGGTCAATGGTGCTTGGAGATGGATTATTGGGGAACATGGTGCCTCCGGTTAGTGGATGAGCGTCACTGACAAAATAGGACTGCAAACTTAGCGTTCGCTTAAATTTTACCCTAATGAGGACGAATTCTCGCCTCAACTCTAGCACTTTCCTTGCCAGTGCCGCAATATCGGCTATATGAGGGATATATGGTAAAATTAAAGGTTGATTGAGTCCCGAAATTCTTCGCAGTTCTTGATCCAACCCTTTCTTTTTATTGGAGTTTTTACATGGCAATCGAACGCACCCTGTCGATCATCAAACCTGACGCAGTTGCAAAAAACGTGATCGGCCAAATCTACAGCCGCTTCGAAGGCGCTGGCCTGAAGATCGTTGCTGCACGCATGACTCAACTGTCGCGCGAACAGGCTGAAGGCTTCTACGCTGCCCACAAGGAGCGCGGCTTCTTCAACGACCTGGTTTCCTTCATGGTCTCGGGCCCGGTCATGATCCAGGTGCTGGAAGGCGAGAACGCCGTCCTGGCGCACCGCGACCTGATGGGCGCGACCGATCCGAAGAAAGCAGAAAAAGGCACCATCCGCGCCGATTTCGCTGACTCGATCGACGCCAATGCCGTCCACGGTTCGGACGCTGTCGAAGCTGCCCAAGTCGAAATCGCTTACTTCTTCCCAGAACTGAAGTAATCGTTTTTCACGCATCAAGAGCCGCTCGCCCAGGCCCTGGGCCCCGCGAGCGGGTCCGCCCCATTTTTAGAGAACATCATGACGACTCTCACTAACCTGCTGGACTTCGATCCCGCGCAACTCGTCGCTTACTGCGCCGAGCTGGGTGAGAAGCCGTTCCGCGCAAAACAGCTGCAACGCTGGATCCACCAGTTCGGCGCATCGAATTTCGACGACATGACCGACCTGGCCAAGTCGCTGCGCGAAAAACTGAAAACCCGTGCCACCGTCACGGCGCCGGCCATCGTCAGCGACAATACGTCGAGCGACGGCACCCGCAAATGGCTGGTCGACGTCGGCAACGGCAATGCGGTCGAAACCGTGTTCATCCCGGAAGAAAACCGCGGCACCCTGTGCATCTCGACCCAGGCCGGCTGCGCCGTCAACTGCCGCTTCTGCTCGACCGGCAAGCAGGGCTTCAACCGCAACCTCACGGTCGCCGAGATCATCGGCCAGCTGTGGATGGCGGAATTCGAGCTGCGCCGCACCAAGGGCATCGAACCCGGTCCGAAGGGCGAGCGCCAGATCACCAACGTGGTGATGATGGGCATGGGCGAGCCGCTGCTGAACTACGAGCCGACCGTCACCGCCCTCAAGCTGATGCTCGACGATAACGCCTACGGCCTGTCGCGCCGCCGCGTGACCCTGTCGACCTCGGGCGTGGTCCCGAACATCGACAAGCTGGCGCAGGACGTGCCGGTCGCCATGGCGGTGTCGCTGCACGCGTCGAACGACGCCCTGCGCGACATCCTGGTGCCGCTGAACAAGAAATACCCGCTGCGCGAGCTGCTGGCCGCCTGCAAGCGCTACCTCGAATTCGCGCCGCGCGACTTCATCACCTTCGAGTACTGCATGCTCGACGGTTTCAACGATTCCGACGAGCACGCGCGCGAACTGATCGCGCTGGTGAACGACCCGGTGGTCGGCCTGAACTGCAAGTTCAACCTGATCCCGTTCAACCCGTTCCCGGAATCGGGCCTGTTCCGTTCGAAAAATCCGCGCATCAAGGCCTTCGCTGAAGTGCTGATGAACGCCGGCATCGTGACCACCGTGCGCAAGACGCGCGGCGACGACATCGACGCCGCCTGCGGCCAGCTGGCGGGCGAGGTCAAGGACCGCACCCGCGTGGCCGAGCGCATGGGCAAGATGGCGGAATACCAGAAGAAGTTCGGCGCCGATTTCGGGCGCATCGTGGAGATCCCTTCCTGATGATCAACCGCGCCGGCCGTGCTGCAGTCACGCTCCTTGCCCTGGCATTGCTGGGGGGGTGCGCCAGCAATGGCGGAACCGGCGGCGGTGAACTGAAAACCGCGTCCGACCAGACCGCGGTCGAGAAGCGCGCCAACATCCGCCTGCAACTGGCGGTCGGCTACTACCAGAACGCCCAGTACGCGACCGCGCTCGACGAGGTCAAGCAGGCGATCGCGATCGACCCGGACTACGCCGAAGCCTATGGCTTGCGCGCCTTGATCTATACCGCGATGGGCCAGCTGCCGTTGGCCGACGACAATTACCAGCACGCGCTGCGCCTGCAGCCGGGCAACCCGGACCTGGCCAACAACTACGGTTCCTTCCTGTGCCAGTCGCTGAACAAGCCGGCCCAGGCCATGCCGTACTTCGAACGTGCCCTGAACAACCGCAGCTACCAGACGCCGGTGAGCGCGCTGGTGAACGCCGGCGTGTGCCAGCTGCGCAACCGGAATTTCGCGGCCGCCGAGCGCCACCTGCTCGAAGCGCTGCGCTACAACCCCGACCTGCAGCCGGCCAACGCCGGCCTGGCGCGGATCTATTACGAGCGGCGCGAGTATCCGCGCGCCGGTTTTTTCATTAACCGCCTGATCGAGACAGCGAAACTCGACACGCTGCCGGCCGACACGCTGTGGCTGGCGCTGCGGGTCCAGCGCAAGCTGGGCGACCGGACCCATGAAGCGAGCCTGGCTGCCCAGCTGCGGCGCCGTTTCCCGGTGTCGGCCGAGTATGCGGCTTTCGAGCGCGGCGCATTCGATGAGTGAGACGAAGAACATGAACGAGCATGCAGACCAGCCGGCAACCCCGGGCAAGGACGCGGGCATTCCCGGCAAGACCCTGCAATCCCAGCGCGAAGCCATGGGCTGGAGCGTGGAGCAAGTGGCCGACCAGCTGAAGTTGGCCCCGCGCCAGATCCTGGCGCTTGAAGCGGGCAACTACGCCGCGCTGCCGAGCCCGGCCGTGGTCCGCGGCTTCGTGCGCGCCTACGCCAAGCTGCTCAAGATCGACGCCGCGCCGCTGGTGGCCATGATCGAAATGAATATGCCGCCGGAAGCCCAGGCTGGCGCCACCACGGTGCGCCGCGAGCAGCGACCCGCTTCGTTCTCGGAAAAGAGCCGCTTCCCGGTCGGTGGCAAGCGCACCAGGATCCCGGTCGGACTGATCGCCGGCGTGGCGGTGCTGGCTGCCGCCGGCGGCGCGCTGTGGCACTTCGGCCTGCTGCCGGGCAGCAACCAGCCTGCGCCGCACAGCAATCCCGATGGCGCCGTGATCGAGGCGCCGCTGGTGACGCCGAGCAGCCCGACGCCGCAGGACACGCTGCAGAGCCCGTCCGTGCCGCTGATTTCGGTGCCGGCGCCGGCAGTCGAAGGCGCCGCGCCAGCTGCTACCCCGGCCGCGCCGACGACCGCACCGGCCACTGCGCCCGGCGCGACGGCTACCCCGGCCGCGCCTGCCGTGACGCCGCCAACGGCGCCGGCCCCGGTTGCCGCCGCTACGACCACTGCCGCTGGCGGCGCGCTGGTGCTGAGCGTGCGTGAGGATTCCTGGATCGGCGTGCGTCTGGCCGGTGGCGGCAAGCCGCTGCTGTGGCGCGAGGTCAAGGCGGGCTCCACCGAGACCATCGAACTCGCCGGCCCGGCCACCCTGACCGTCGGCAATCCGGGCGGTGTGACGGCGACCCTGCGTGGCGCCGCTGTCGGCCTGGCGGAAACGCCTGGCAAGAAATTCGCGCAAGTCTCCTTGAAGTAAGCAATGGAACAGAACATGAGTGAAGCAATCCCGTCGGGCCCGCTCGCCCGCCGCGCCAGCCGGAAAGTCGCGGTCTCGCACGGCCAGCGCACTGTGTGGGTCGGCGGCGACGCGCCGGTGGTGGTGCAGTCGATGACCAACACGGATACGGCCGACGCGATCGGCACCGCGATCCAGGTCAAGGAACTGGCCCGCGCCGGTTCCGAGATCGTCCGCATCACCGTCGACACGCCGGCCGCAGCCGCGGCCGTGCCGGCGATCCGCGAGCAGCTCGACCGCATGGAAGTCGATGTGCCGCTGGTCGGCGACTTCCACTACAACGGCCACCTGCTGCTGCGCGACTATCCGGAATGCGCGCAGGCGCTGTCGAAGTACCGCATCAATCCGGGCAACGTGGGGCAGGGCGCCAAGCGCGACACCCAGTTCGCCCAGATGATCGAGATCGCGGCCAAGTACGACAAGCCGGTGCGCATCGGCGTCAACTGGGGTTCATTGGACCAGTCGCTGCTGGCGCGCATCATGGACGAGAACGCCGCGCGCGCGAATCCGTGGAGCGCCCAGGCCGTGATGTATGAAGCGCTGATCACCTCGGCGATCGAGAACGCGGTGCGCGCCGAGGAAGTCGGCCTGGCGCGCGACAAGATCATCCTCAGTTGCAAGGTGTCGGGTGTGCAGGACCTGATCGCGGTCTACCGCGAACTGGCGCGCCGCTGCGACTATCCGCTGCATCTGGGCCTGACCGAAGCCGGCATGGGCAGCAAGGGCATCGTGGCCTCGACCGCCGCGCTGTCGGTGCTGCTGCAGGAAGGCATCGGCGACACCATCCGTATCTCACTGACCCCGGAACCGGGCGGCGACCGTACGCGGGAAGTCGTGGTCGGCCAGGAAATCCTGCAGACCATGGGCCTGCGCAAGTTCACCCCGATGGTGATCGCCTGCCCGGGCTGCGGTCGCACGACGTCGACCGTGTTCCAGGAACTGGCGGACAATATCCAGACCTTCCTGCGCGAGCAGATGCCGGAATGGAAGAAGACCTATCCGGGCGTGGAGGCGATGAACGTGGCCGTGATGGGCTGCATCGTCAACGGGCCGGGCGAATCGAAGCACGCGAACATCGGCATCAGCCTGCCGGGCACCGGCGAATCGCCGGCGGCGCCGGTGTTTGTCGATGGGCAGAAATTTGCCACCTTGCGCGGCGAGCGGATCGTGGATGAGTTCAAGACCATCGTGCTGAACTACGTCCAGAAAAATTACAGCCGCGAAGTAGCGGCGCAATAAAATACACCATCACCGTCGTCCCCGGCGCAGGCCGGGACCCAAGTTTGTTTGAGCAGCCGGTCTGCACGCGAACTCAGGCACCGGCCTTCGCCGGTGCGACGGATCTGAGGCTAACACTTATGTCCAAACCAGAAAAAATCGTCGCCGTCAAAGGCATGAACGACATCCTCCCGCAAGACGCACCGATGTGGGAGCTGTTCGAGAACACCGCCGAGACCATCCTCAAAAGCTACGGCTACCAGAAGATCGTCACCCCGATCCTCGAAGACACCAGCCTGTTCAAGCGCGCCATCGGCGCCGTCACCGACATCGTCGAGAAGGAAATGTATTCCTTCGAAGATTCGATGAACGGCGACCAGCTGACTCTGCGCCCCGAAGGCACCGCCGGCGCCGTGCGCGCCGTCATCGAGCACAATCTCGTCTACGAAGGCCCGAAGCGCCTGTGGTACAAGGGCCCGATGTTCCGCCACGAGCGTCCGCAGCGCGGCCGCTATCGCCAGTTCTTCCAGTTCGGCGCCGAAGCCGTGGGCTTCTCGGGCCCGGACATCGATGCGGAATTGATCATGCTGTGCCGCCGCCTGTGGGATGACCTGGGCCTGCAGAACGTGCGCCTGGAACTGAACTCCATCGGCAACGCCGACGAGCGCCTGCGCCACCGCGCCGACCTGATCGCCTATCTCGAGAAGCACGAGGACATCCTCGACGCCGAGGCCAAGCGCCGCCTGCACAGCAACCCGCTGCGCATCCTGGACACCAAGAACCCGGCGATGCAGGACATGGTCAACGCGGCGCCCAAGCTGCTCGACTACCTGGGCGAAGAGTCGCTGGCACACCTGAATAGCCTGAAGAACATCCTCGACCGCAACGCGGTGCAGTACACCGTCAATCCGCGCCTGGTGCGCGGCCTCGATTACTACAACCGCACCGTGTTCGAGTGGGTCACCGACGAGCTGGGCTCGCAGGGCACCATTTGCGCGGGCGGCCGCTACGATCCGCTGATCGAGCAGTTCGGTGGCAAGCCGACCCCGGCGGTCGGTTTCGCGATGGGCATCGAGCGCATCATCGAGCTGATGAAGGGCCTGGGCGAGCAGCAGACCCCGGCGCAATGCGACGTCTACATGGTGCACCAGGGCGAAGCGGCGCAACTGCAAGCCTTCATCATGTCCGAGCGCCTGCGGGATGCCGGCCTGGATGTTGTGTTACATTGCGCAACGCCGGCCGGCGCGGGCAGCTTCAAGAGCCAGATGAAGAAGGCCGACGGCAGCGGCGCCGCCTTCGCCGTCATCATCGGCGAAGACGAAATGGCCAAGGGCCAGGCCGCGGTCAAATCCCTGCGTGGTGAAGCCGGCGAACAGCAGCAGGCCAGCGTCGCCTTCGAGGAACTGGTGGACCACGTGGTCGACCAGATCATCGGCGGCGGCGAGCACGACTGCGACGACGAGAACTGTGCCGAGCACGGCCATCACCACCGTCCGTAAGCACCCAATCCGATCCACCCCACAACCAGAACAACAGAGCAGACCATGGCATACGATCTCGAAGAACAGGAACAGATTGCTTCTTTCAAGGCCTTTTGGGCCCGCTTCGGCAACCTCATCATGTGGGTGCTGATCCTCGCGCTCGGTTCCTACGCCGGCTACAACTACTGGAATTCGCACAAGCGCACCCAGTCGGTTGAAGCCTCGGCGCTGTACGACGAGCTGCAGTCAGCCCTGGCCGCCAACGACAATGCCAAGGTCCAGCGCATCGCCGGCGACATGCAGAAGAAGTATGAAGGCACCGTCTACGCGCCGATGTCCGCCCTGGGCGCCGCCAAGACCGCGTTCGAAGCGAACGACCTGAAGACCGCCAAGGCCCAGCTGCAATGGGCGATCGACCATGGGAGCGACGAATACAAGGCCGTCGCCAAGCTGCGCCTGGCCGGCGTCCTGCTCGACGAGAAATCGTATGACGGCGCGCTGAAGCTGCTGAACGACAGCTTCCCGGCCGGCTTCTCGGCCGAAGTGTCTGACCGCAAGGGCGACGTGCTGGTGGCGCAGAATAAACTGGCCGAAGCACGCCAGGCCTACACCGCAGCCTACGCCGCGATGCCGAAGGAAAATCCGGGCCGCCAGCTGGTACAGGTCAAGCTCGAAGCCATCGGCGGCAGCGTGCCTGCGGACAAAGATGCGAAAGCCGCAGACGAAGCGAAAGCAGCCGCGTAAAACCCAAGAATGATGGCCCGCGCCCGCCGGCCAGGTGGGAGCGGGCTTTGTGTCCTTTAAAAGGTTAGAAGAATATGCGTATTAGCAGCAAACTTGTTGGTGTTGGTGTACTGGCCCTGGTGACGGGTTGCTCGAGCATTCCGCAGCTGTCCTCGCTCAGCAAACTCAATCCCTTCGCGTCCAAGAAGACGACCGACCAGCCGGCCCCGCTGGTCGAGCTGAAAGGCACGATGGCGGTCCGTACCGCGTGGAAGCTGGACATCGGCAAGGCCGGTCCCTTCGCGTTCTCGCCTGTGCTGGTCGGTAACACCGTGATCGTGGCCGGCAACGGCGGCGACATCGCGCGCGTCGAGGCCGCCAGCGGCAAGCTGCTGTGGCGCATCAAGGCCGGCAGCGAGCTGTCGAGCGGCGTCGGCACCGACGGCAACATGATCGTGGTCGGTGGCGACAAGGGCAAGCTGCTCGCCTTCGACATGGATGGCAAGAAACTGTGGGACACCCAGCTGTCGAGCGAACTGCTGTCGGCCCCAGTGGTGGCGCAGGGCATCGTGGTCGCACGCAGCCTGGACAACCGCATCGTCGGCCTGGACGCCAGCAACGGCCAGACCAAGTGGACCACCCAGCGCACCTCGCCGCCGCTGACCCTGCGCACCGCGCCGGGCATGATCGCGAACGGCACCGACGTGCTGGTGGCGCAGCCGGCCGGCAAACTCTCGGCCCTGATCCTAGCTACCGGCGCACCGCGCTGGGACCTGGAAGTGGGGGTCTCGCGCGGCGCCACCGAACTGGAGCGCGTGACCGACATCGGCGGCGCCCCGGTGCTGTTCGAGAAGGACGTCTGCGCCGTGTCGTATCAAGGCCGGGTCGGCTGCTTCGACGCCGCCACCGGCACCCAGCGCTGGACCCGCGACCTGTCGTCGAGCGTCGGCGTGGCCGTGGACCAGCTCTACGTGTTCGCACCGGACGTGAACGGCGCGCTGTTCGCGTATAACCGTGACACCGGCGCCAACGCCTGGAAAAACGACAAGCTGGCCTTCCGCCGCCTGTCGACCCCGGTGTCCTATGGCCGCGCCGTCGCGGTCGGCGACTACGAAGGCTATGTGCACTTCCTGTCGCGTGAAGACGGCTCTTTCCTGGCGCGCGCCGCCACCGACGGCAGCCAGATCATCGGCACTCCCGTGGTGGCAGGCTCGCACCTGATTTTTCAAACACAAAATGGAACTGTGGCCGCCATCGCGGTCGAATAGAATAACTACATGAAGCCGGTAATCGCACTCGTAGGTCGCCCTAACGTCGGGAAATCGACCCTGTTCAATCGCCTGACCCGTTCGCGCGACGCGCTGGTGGCCGACCTCCCTGGTCTCACCCGCGACCGCCACTATGGCGAAGGCCGCATCGGCGAGCGTCCCTTCCTGGTCATCGACACCGGCGGTTTCGAACCGGTGGCGAAGGAAGGGATCATGCACGAAATGGCGCTGCAGACGCGCCAGGCGGTGGCGGAAGCCGACGTCGTCGTGTTCATCGTCGACGGCCGCCAGGGCCTGACCCCGCACGACAAGACCATCACCGATTACCTGCGCAAGCAGAACCGTAAGGTCATGCTCGTGGTTAATAAGTCCGAGGGCATGAAGTACACCTCGGTCACCGCCGACTTCTACGAGCTCGGCCTGGGTGATCCTTACGTCATCTCCGCCGCCCATGGCGACGGCGTGCACGACCTGGTCAACGAGGCGCTCGACTTCGCTTTCGAAAACCGTCCGGACGAGGAAGAAGAAGCGGAACACCCCGACCACGGCATCAAGATCGCCATCGTCGGCCGTCCGAACGTCGGCAAATCGACCCTGATCAACACCCTGGTCGGCGAGCAGCGTGTGATCGCCTTCGACATGCCGGGCACCACCCGCGACTCGATCGAAGTGCCGTTCGAACGCGAAGGCAAGAAGTACACGCTGATCGACACCGCCGGTATCCGCCGCCGCGGCAAGATCTTCGAGGCCATCGAAAAGTTCTCGGTGGTCAAGACCATGCAGTCGATCTCGGACGCCAACGTGATCGTCCTGCTGCTCGATGCGCAGCAGGACATCTCCGAGCAGGATGCCCACATCGCCGGCTTCATCCTGGAGTCGGGCAGGGCGCTGGTCGTGGCCGTGAATAAATGGGACGGACTGCAGTCGGACCAGCGCGACGAAGTCAAGATCGACCTCGACCGCAAACTCGATTTCCTGTCGTTCGCCAAGACCCATTTCGTGTCGGCGCTGAAGGGCACCGGCATCAGCCAGCTGATGAAGTCGGTGGACGCCGCCTACGCCGCCGCCACCGCCAACCTGTCGACCCCGCGCCTGACCCGCGCGCTGCAGGAAGCAATCGAGAAGCAAGAGCCGAAGCGCAAGGGCAGCACCCGTCCGAAGCTGCGCTACGCCCACCAGGGCGGCCAGAATCCGCCGATCATCGTCATCCACGGCAATGCGCTGGAAGCCGTCAGCGACCCATATAAACGCTACCTGGAACGGCACTTCCGCGACACCTTTAATCTCGTCGGCACCCCGGTGCGTATTGAATTGAAGAGTGGCAAGAACCCGTTCGCCAAGGAGCAGAAATAGCCCGGTGCAGTACGACAAAAAGTGGCGAAACAGGTTACAGTAGCTTAGGGCTTTCATTCTCGACAGCAGAATGAGGCTCAGGCACTTGAATTTTGGCAAACCGCCACAAACTCTTTAACTACAACAACATTACGGAGCTGTTATGAGCAACAAAGGGCAACTGTTACAAGACCCATTCCTGAACGCTTTGCGCAAGGAGCACGTCCCCGTCTCCATCTACCTGGTCAACGGCATCAAGCTGCAAGGCCACATCGAGTCTTTCGACCAGTACGTCGTCCTGCTTCGTAATACCGTGACCCAGATGGTCTACAAGCATGCCATTTCCACCGTCGTCCCGGCTCGCGCCGTCAACCTTAACCTCGACTCCGAAGCCGAGTAAGGCCGATGGCTGACGCCCCCGGCAACACCTCCATGCGCGCAGCGCTGGTCGGCATCGATTTTGGAACTGGCGACTTCGGCGCCAGCCTGGAAGAGCTGTCCCTGCTTGCGCGCTCCGCCGGCGCCGAACCGATCACCACGATCACGGCCAAGCGTAGCAGCCCCGATCCCGCCCACTACGTCGGCAGCGGCAAGGCCGACGAAATCAAGATGGCCTGCAAAGTCGACGGGATCGACATCGTCATCTTCAACCACGCCCTGTCGCCCGCCCAGCAGCGTAACCTCGAGCGCAGGTTAGAGGTACGCGTGGTCGACCGTACCAGCCTGATCCTCGACATCTTCGCCCAGCGCGCCCAAAGCCACGAGGGTAAGCTGCAGGTGGAATTAGCCCAGCTGCAGCACCTGGCCACGCGCCTGATCCGCGGCTGGACCCACCTTGAGCGTCAAAAGGGCGGTATCGGCCTGCGCGGTCCTGGTGAAACCCAGCTCGAGACCGACCGCCGACTGATCGGCGAGCGCGTCAAGCAATTGCGCATCAAGCTGACCAAGCTGCGCAAGCAGCACGAGACCCAGCGCCGCCAGCGCGGCCGCAACCAGACTTTTTCCGTGTCCCTCGTCGGTTATACCAATGCCGGCAAGTCGACCCTGTTCAACACGCTGACCAAGGCCGGCGTGTACGTGGCGAACCAGCTGTTCGCGACCCTGGACACCACCAGCCGCCGCCTGTATCTGGGCGACGAGGTGGGCAGCGTCGTGATCTCCGACACCGTCGGCTTCGTGCGCGAACTGCCCCACCAACTGGTGGCGGCGTTCCGCGCCACGCTGGAAGAAACCATCCACGCCGACCTGCTGCTGCACGTGGTCGACGGCAATTCGCCGGTGCGCATGGAACAGATCGAGCAGGTCAATGAAGTCCTGCGCGAGATCGGCGCCGATCACGTCCCCCAGATTTTGGTGTGGAACAAGATCGACGCGGCCGGGCTGGAGCCCGGGATCGAGCGTGATGAGTATGATAAGATCAGCCGCGTTTTCATCAGCGCCCATAGCGGCGCCGGGCTGGACTTGCTGCGCGAATCAATCGTCGAGGCGGCCAAGGCCGCACGAGGCAACTACAACACCAACGAAGGGCAGGACGAGGCCATTGGCTTCGCCGAAGACGAGCTGTCGGGTGGCGGCTCCTTGGGCGGTCCTGTCGACAATATGCCAACTTCCACCCAATTCGGGCCCCACTAGCCTATGCTCGTTTCTTTACTCAAGCGTTGCGGCATCAAGTTGTCGCTCAACGACCCACGCTGGGGCCACAAACCCCAGGGGGACCACAAGGCCCAGGAGGGCCGCCGGCCGGGTGAAGGCCCGCCCGACCTCGATCAACTCTGGCGCGACTTCAATGCGCGCCTGAACCGCCTGTTCGGCGCGCGCGGAAACGGCAACAACGGCGGCGACGGCGGCAGCCCTTACCGCGGCTCGAGCGGCGCCGGCATCACCGCCGGCGTGGTGGCGGTCATCGTCGGCCTGATCTGGCTGGCGAGCGGCGCCTTCATCGTGCAGGAAGGCCAGGTCGGCGTGGTCACTACCTTCGGTAAGCTCAGCCACAAGACCGGCGCCGGCTTCAACTGGCGCTGGCCGTACCCGATCCAGGCCCACGAGACCGTCGACGTCGCCCGTATCCGCACCGCCGAGATCGGCTACCGCGCGAACGTGCGCAACAAGCAGCCGGCCGAAGCGCTGATGCTGACCGACGACGAAAACATCATCGACATCCAGTTCGCGGTCCAGTACACGCTGAAGGACCCGGTCCAGTGGCTGTTCCAGAACCGCGACCAGGACGACAGCGTGCGCCAGATCGCTGAAACCGCGATTCGCGAAGTGGTCGGCCGCAGCAAGATGGACTTCGTGCTGTACGAAGGCCGCGAGAAGGTCGCCAGCGACGTGCACCAGATGATGCAGCAGATCTCCGACCGCTACAAACTGGGCGCCCTGATCACGAACGTGACCATGCAGGCGGTGCAGCCGCCGGAGCAGGTGCAGGAAGCCTTCGATGACGCCGTCAAGGCAGGCCAGGACCGCGCCCGTGCCCGCAACGAGGGCGAGGCCTACGCCAACCAGGTGATCCCGCAGGCGCGCGGCCAGGCCTTCCGCCTGGCGCAGGACGCCGAAGCCTACCGCTCGATGGTGGTGGAAAACGCGACCGGTAACGCCTCGCGCTTCGATCAGGTGGTGTCGGCCTACGCCAAGGCGCCGCAAGTGACGCGTGACCGCATGTACATCGACACCATGCAGCAGATCTTCTCCAGCACCAGCAAGGTGATGGTCGATTCGCGCGCAGGCAATCCGATGATCTACCTGCCGCTCGATAAACTGATCGGGCAGGGCGCCGGCAACGACGCCGTGGGCAGCCGTTCCGGCCCGCAGCAGGTGCCGGCCGTGCCGCAGTCGAATGCGCCGCAGGACGTCATGCAAGCCATGGATTCGGTGCGTCACCGCGACAGCCGTAGCCGCGATTCCTCACGTGACCGGGAGAGCCGTTAATGAACCGCCTCGTAACTTTATTTGTGGCGGGCTTCATTGCCCTGATGCTGCTGTCCTCGACCGTGTTCGTGGTGGACCAGCGCCGCTTCGCCATCGTGTTCGCCCTGGGCCAGGTGCGTGACGTCATCACCGAACCGGGCCTGCACTTCAAGCTGCCGCCGCCGTTCCAGAACGTGATCTACCTGGACAAGCGCATCCTCACGCTGGATACGCCCGACGCCGACCGCTTCATCACGGCCGAGAAGAAGAACATCCTGGTGGATGCCTTCGTCAAATGGCGCATCACCGACCCGCGCCTGTACTACGTCTCCTTCAACGGCGACGAAAGCCGTGCGCGCGACCGCATGTCGCAGATCGTCAAGGCGGCCCTGAACGACGAAATCACCAAGCGCACCGTGCGCGAAGTGATCTCGGGCGAGCGCGGCCGCGTGATGGAAGCGGTCAAGGCCAAGGTCGTGGACGAAGCCAAGGAGATCGGCGTCGGCGTGGTGGACGTGCGCTTGAAGCGCGTCGACTACATCGACCAGATCAACAACTCGGTGTATGAACGCATGAAGGCCGAGCGCGTGCGCGTGGCCAATGAATTGCGTTCGACTGGTGCGGCTGAGTCGGAGCAGATTCGTGCGGATGCGGATCGCCAGCGGACCGTGATCATTGCCGAAGCGTTCCGCGAGGCGGAGAAGATCAAGGGTGATGGCGATGCCAAGGCGACCGCGATTTATGCGGAGTCGTTCGGGAAGAATCCGGAGTTTGCGCGTTACTACCGTTCGCTGGAAGCGTATCGCGCTACCTTTAAAAATCGCGGCGACGTGATGGTGGTGGATCCGAATTCGGAGTTCTTCAAGTACTTCAAGCAGCCTGCTTCGAAGTAATCCGGTCGCGCTAACTCGGCGGCACGTAACTTGGATCCCGGCCTTCGCCGGGATGACGTTGGTTTTTTCGCGGAGTGAGAGTCGGTTCCGATTCCTTCACCGTTAGCCGAAAAACCGTCATCCCGGCGGAGGCCGGGATCCAATTGCCTATGCGTCATACCTACTTCAACAGTATAGACAACCGTCGCACAATGGCATCTTGGCAACCCTAAAAGCCTGTCAAAACCATATCCCCGTACTAAGCCTCCCCATTTTCGGGTAAAATCACCGATTCGGCGCGCGCACCGTGCGCCAGCACGCCTGTGCGTTTGCTCTTTATCACAACTCCTTCGCTGTCTGCCCATGCCGAACTGGCTTTTGCCTGAAAATATCGCCGATGTCTTGCCGTCCGAAGCGCGCAAGATCGAGGATCTGCGCCGCAAGATGCTCGATACCTTCCGCCTCTACGGTTACGAGCTGGTGATGCCGCCGCTGCTCGAATATGTCGAGTCGCTGCTGGCCGGGGCGGGGCAGGACACCGAGCTGCGCACCTTCAAGGTGGTCGACCAGATTTCCGGCCGCCTGCTGGGCCTGCGCGCCGACATGACCACGCAGGTGGCGCGCATCGACGCCCATCTGCTCAACCGCGACAGCGTCACCCGCCTGTGCTACGCCGGCAGCGTGCTGCACACCCGCCCGTCGGGCCTGCATGCCACCCGCGAGCCGATCCAGATCGGCTGCGAGATCTATGGTCACGCCGGCCTGGAAGCCGATGCCGAGATCCAGGAACTGGCCCTGTGCGCGCTGGCCCTGGCCGGTTTCGACAGCGTGCGCCTGGACCTGTGCCACGTCGGCATCCTGCGCGCCGTGCTGGCCGAAGACCCGGCCGCGCGCCGCGATGAAGCCCAGCTGATCGGTCTGCTGCGCGCCAAGGATGCGCCGGGCCTGGACGAGTTCACGCAGAATTACGCAGCAACCACCCGCAAGGCCCTGATGGCGCTGCCGCATCTGTACGGCGACGTCGAGGTGCTGGCGCGTGCGAAAGAGGAATTGCCGGCGCTGCCGGGCATCACCCGTGCACTGGCCGAACTGGCGGCGTTGGCCGCGAGCGCCATCGGCCGCGCGGAAGTCGCGATCGACCTGGCCGACCTGCGCGGCTACCAGTACGAAAGCGGCGCCATGTTCGCGCTCTACGTGCCGGGCCTGCCGAACGCGGTGGCGCGCGG
>Ga0265798_10001025_pt1 | contig 44493 bp, 27 predicted proteins | sample P3T30metagenome_FD_192430 | JGI IMG/M metagenome (GOLD analysis project Ga0265798, IMG submission 192430) | Plant litter microbial communities from East Loma Ridge, Irvine, California - P3 T30 | ecosystem: Environmental > Terrestrial > Plant litter > Unclassified | place: USA: California... | reverse complement strand
CGCCACGGCCTACAGCATCCTGACCGTGCTGCTCAGCATCATGGCGTGGGAAGCCAAACACCTGACCCGCAGCCTGTTCAACATGTACCCGGAAGAGGACAGCAGCACTTTGTCGGTTTTCAACACTCTGCTCAAGAACCGCTTCTTGTTCTGGGCCGTCTGCGCGGGCCTCTGCACTCCTTTCCCTATCGTCTACATTCCGGTCATCAACCGCGTTGTCTTCAGACACGCGCCGCTGTCCTGGGAGTGGGGGCTGGTTTTCGGCAGTGTCGTCTGCTTCGTCGCGCTCGTCGAGAGCTGGAAGGCTATTAAGCGTCGCTCGCTCAGGAAACGTGCAGCCGCAAGGCCTCTTACTGGAAGCGGCAGCGGTAGCGTCGTGGGCGATGACAAGAGCTCCATGGCGTAGTAGTGTCCGTGTCTGGTATCCTTGGAGGATGGACACGGACTTGGACTGTTACAAACGAAGGGTCAACTCAACTTGACCGAATATGGACGGAGTGAAGACTCCACACTACAACATCATTTGCAGCAAGGGATCTTTCAACATCCGTAGCTCGCTCGACGCATCTCTTCAACAGGGCGTCTTTTCTATTTTTCTTTTGATCTGTTCCATTTCTTGTGAAGAGTTGGCAACGCACATACTTAGCAGGTAGTCAACCAGTTAGCATCCGACTGCTTTCGGAGATTATTCCTTTAATTTTTATCGATCAGTCCAACTGTCAAGTCCCCCCAATTGCCATGGGCCGTTGTTCAGGTCCTGCCCGATCGTTCGGTCCATGCAAACGTAGTTGTTTGGGACGAGTGGACTGATTTGCTTTGCTATCTACCCCAACCCTAACCCTGATTTGTCCCTACCAGGATACCGACAACTATACTATCACATGTCTTGTGGTCAGATATTTGGTTACGGCGTTGTTGCTACCGATAGATATGCTATCTGACGTCTCAGATGATCCTTTTGGCATGGAATGGACGAAATGGCTCTACGAGACACCTTTTTCGAATGTCTGCCCCAACGAAAACACAATCGCAAGATTCAACCCTGAAAGCCATGTGGCGACGACACGTGGATGACAGCGGCACAAAACAAGACGGAGTAAACGATGACACCTCATGATTCACTGCAGTGGGAAGCAATAATATGATTGACAGATTGAATTCTTACATCTTCTTTTTCCTTCGTGTAAACGTAGATATATACCGAACCACAACCCTAATTTCTACAACCAATCCATCTACTTCAGCGTAACAAGCTCCTCGGCGCTGACAGGGTGGATGGCAACGCAGCGGTCGAAGTCGGCCTTGGTGGCGCCCATCTTGATCGCCACGCCGAAGCCCTGCAGCATCTCGCCCGAGCCGACACCCATGATGTGCAGGCCCACGACCTTCTCCTCCTTGCCCGCGCACACGAGCTTGTAAGCCGTCGGCTGCTTGTCCTCGGGCTCCATCATGGCAAAGTACATGGCGGTGAAGTTGGTCTGGTAGATCTTGATCTCCGAGTCGCCGTAGGCCTCGCGCGCCTCGGGCTCCGTCATGCCGATGCTGCCGATTTCGGGGTGCGCGAAGACGACGCTGGGGATCTGGTCGTAGACCAGGTGCGCGTCGCTCTGGCCGCCGAAGACGCGGTCGGAAAGCTTGCGGCCGGCGGCGATGGCCACGGGCGTCAGCTCGTAGCCCTTGTCGCAGACGTCGCCGAGCGCGTAGATGTTCGGCACGTTGGTGTTCTGGTACTCGTCGACGGGGATGTGGCCCTTGTCGTTGAGCTTGACGCCCGAGGCGTCCAGGTTGAGCTTCTCCAGCTCGGGCGAGCGGCCGATGGCCCACAGGACGGTGTCGACGTCGAGTGTGCCCTCGCCGTTGGCGTCCTTGTAGTGCACGCGCTTCTGCCCGTTGCCCAGGTCCTCGACCTTGCTCTGCGAGGACTGCTTGTGCAGGTGCACGCCCTGGCGCTCGTACTCGGCCGTGACCTTTTCTTGGATCATCGGATCGAAGGTGCGCAGGAAGGTGTCGTGGCGGATGAAGAGGTGGGTCTCCGTGCCCAGGGCGTGGAACATACCGGCCATCTCGATGGCGATGTAGCCGGCGCCGACGACGGCCACCTTCTTCGGCTGTGTCTCGAGGTCGAAGAAGCCATCTGATGTGATACCGAGCTCGGCGCCCTCGATCGAAGGGATGTTGGGCTTGCCACCCACGGCGACGAGGACGTTCTTTGCCTTGACCTTGACCTCGGTCTGGTCGTCGAGGACGACCTTGACGTTGTGCTGGTCAATGAAGGAGGCGGTTCCGTGTAGGTACTCGACCTTGTCGTTGCCCAGGTTCTTCTCGTAGATGCCGTTGAGGCGCTTGACGTAGGCGTCACGCTTCTTCTTGAAGGTCGACCAGTCAAAGGGCGCGGTGTGCTCGACGCTGAAGCCGTAGGCCTTGCTGTCGTGGATGGTCTCTGCGATGGCGGCGGCGTTCCAGGTGACCTTCTTGGGCACACATCCCACGTTCACACAAGTGCCTCCGAGCCTCTTGTTCTCGACGGCAATGACCTTTGCGCCGTATGCACCACTGGCCTTGCGCGCACTGGCGAGACCGCCCGAACCACCGCCAATCACCAGGTAGTCGGCCTCTTTCTGAATGGGCGCCATGATCGCCGCCGAGCCCGAGAAGTGGCGAGAGAGAGTACCGAGTCGCTGCGAAGTGTTTGCCGTGGTGAGGATGGTGCGCGGCGAGGCGGTAGTGAAGAGGCGGATGGGAGACAGCGTGGCGGTGTTTTGGTTGGCGGGGTGTTGCCTTGTTATTTGCAACACAATCACCGCAGGGTTAGAGTCGAGTCGGGTCGAGGGATTCCAATTACGCGTAGAGGCGTCACCGATTAATGCTATTGGAGCTCAAAGGTCTAACTAAGAAACATGTGCAGGCGGGTTAAGCTTCAAGTTAACTTGCATGACGCCTGAGATCGGCAATTCCTCGCGCCATCTCATCAGATCGACTTTCGAACTCGCCCCATCAATTGGCTTACATTTGCTTACAAACTTCCGGCCCTTCCGGCTTGCGTGATCGCACGTACATACAGTACATTTATACAAGAACATCACATGGTAATCAGTGGAATGATTTGGAACGACGAGTATAATGACGAACAGTCATGATCAAACAGCGACTGAAGGTACGCGTACGTTCTTATTGCTCACTGTACCTGAGGACTGCACTACCAGCTGCACTATCCAAATCCAAATCCATTCCTTCTCCTACTATACATTACGAGGTATCATATGCTGTCTGTGCTGAACGACGAAAACAAAAACAAAAACCAAGAAAGACAAGGAATCAATGCTCGACATGGGAGACTCGTTACGTTCGTATGCGTGCAAGATCTGTCCGGCGGCCGTGGAAAGTAAAAGGAAATCAAACACAACTTTTCTTTTCTTCGAGAAAGCTACCAGTGCCAGTTCTCGTACGAATTGCCCATGGAACTGTCAATGCCCGCGGATGCATGCTGTTGACGTGTTGGAAATTGCTGTTGAAGATGCTGTTGAATAATCTGGTTTTGTGCGGGTGGCATATTGTACTGCTGCTGCCACTGCTGGTCTGTCGAGGTGTCCAGGTAGTTGAGTGAGTTGGTTGACTGCAAGTCCGCCAGGTGCGCGTTCGGCATGCTCTGGACAGGGAAGGGTATCCAATACTGCTGCTGCTGTGACTGCTGCCCACCTGAAATTTGATCGATGGATGGAAATTGGTTGCCGAAGAAGTCCGAGTTCGCACCAGAGGTTGGAGCCTGTGACTGTGAAATGGAAGATAGCGTCGGTGGTGCAAAGGGAGAGTCGTCATGTCCTGGAGCTGGTGGCTTCCTTGATTGTGACTCCTGCGACTCCGCAGAGCGCGTGCCGGATTGGGATGAGTTCTGCCGAGGTATGGACGCAGAGTAGAAAGCGGATTTGGGCGAGCTGATCTTCCGCCCGTTCAGATGTGGTCTAGGCGATGCAAGTGGAGCGTCTTCGGGCAGAGTGATCTGCCATTTGGTCGCGAGTGAGCGGATGATATCCACACATCTGCCAGCAAAGGTGTGATTCGTGGACATGGTCTGAAGGTCGCGCATTCCTTGGCTGAGGTGTTGGCCAGATGTCTCGGACGGGAGGTTGAGCAGATGTATGGTGCTTGCTGATAGCAAAAATCCAGTGACCGGAAGACAGACACGTCGAAGACCGTACATGGCCCGCAGAGCGTTCGTTAAGGCAGAAATCTCGTTGGCGCAGAGAGTGCAAGTGTCTCTTGGATAAAGATTTGCTCCTCGAAGGTCAAGTTTGATATAAGGGCGGAATAGACTGGTCAAAGATGTCAGTGAGTGTCGCCAAATTGTTAGCAGTCTCAAAAAAAACTTACTGTAGCACACACGCATAATAATACATGTGCAAGACAAGTACGTGTGGTAGCGAGGTCTGCTCTAGCCTGAAATACTGCGGTAGCTTCCGATACCACTCTTGATAGGCTTCGTAAGTGGTCGCCAGTCTTCGACTAGTGAATCGCTCGCGCGGGGCGTAGAAAGTGTTGACCACGTCGCTCGAGAGCTCCGAAAGGTCACTCAAGCATTGTACGAAGCTCATGTAGCGACCTGGCTGTTCAGTAGCCGGATTAATGCCCATGTTAGTGTCTGTGTACGGCCGCCAAGTCTGTAGTTCGGAGCGTTCGGTCAATTTTGGCCTCTCTATGTCCGCAGCAGCACGAGGCATTTGTGATAGTCGACCCAGGCCAACGGAACATATCCTGTAAAGTGTCAGTCGCGTTCAAAACTTGCAAGCCACAGGCTGACGAAGAAGCATCCACTTACGTTTCCGTGTTGAAGACACCCCAGAAGGTGATCTTTCGTGCCTCGTACTCTGCCGGGCGGAGGCTGCTACTCATAACTGATAGATGAAGGCCCATCTCTAATGCCACGCGCAGGCATCTACCGGTGTATTGGTAACCGTTACTGTCTCGGCCGTGTGAGGTCTCCCGGAAGCTCATGATGCCAAGCGCTTGTACCATACTCAACGACGGCTTTTCGTCCAGAGCTAACAAGCGTTTTGCTTCTGCGAAGAAGTGATCGCCCGCACTGTTTGGATCCTCGGGGTCAGCCCGAGCAGCAGGTCTATCGGAGTAGTGACACGCGAAAGCGGCGATCGCATTGACGAGCAGGGCGCTGCAGTGCCCAGCCTCTCCCCGCTTGAAGTCTGCAAGGAATCGATCCTGGGAGAACAATTGGTAGAACGGGTGGACCCAGGTGAAGTAGAGATCCAGCAAGTGCTCGATGAACTCGGGGTCAGGAGGTGATCTGAACCAGTAACTCGGGTTCTGAAAAACGATGCCGCCTCCAGAGGGAGGATCATCGCCATTCTGGCGGTATTGCGAGGGCGAAAGTGTCGGATCGCTCGACGGCGTGTCTGACTGCGCTCTCGCCGAATCCGGGTGCGTCATGTGTTGCACAAATTCAGACTCCAACGTCTGTGGACCGAAACTATGCGGTAGTCGAACATTGCTCTGCAAAGATGCTGCAATACCTTCGTTGTTGTCGTCGAGTCGTAGGCTGTGGAGAAGATTGATGGAATCGGACTCTGGAAGCGCGCGAAGAGATGCCACAATGACGTCCAGCGAGTCGTTCCTTTGCTGCAAAGATTGAATGTCTCGCTTCAGTGCACCTTTTCGGCGATGGTCGCTGTCCTGGTCGTAAAAGCATTCGGTCCGGTATACAGCAACACATGTCGAGCACGATGGACCACCACCGTCACACTGTGGCATATGTCAGCTAAAGTCACATTGGTAGGCATTCGACTGAGACCGACTTTTGATTTGCGCTTTCTGCAGGGTATGCAGGCAGACGACACCGCACGTCTCTTGGACGACTTTGTCTCTGCTGCCGAGTCGACGCCGTCGACGGAATTGACCTCATCTTTGGGTCGTATAGGGCGGGGAGGCATGTTGAAGGTGTTGTGATGATGAGAACTAGGCCAGGTGGGTGAGTATTAGAGCCGCGGAGGCAAGAAAAGCAGTCAATCAGAGAACGTGAGGGTAGAGAGGCTCGAGCGAGGGTTGTACAAGGCAGAAGTGTTATGAGTAGAGCGAAGTTAGGCTGTCCAACTTTGTTTTGTGCAAACTCTCGGCTCGGATGGACTGGAGAGCTTCGATATTCCGTATTTCTAAGACGCCCTCGCGCTCTCCGTCCTAGGCCCTTGACTGGAGTAGTTGAATGGCCCGCCAAGAACCGACGGATTCTGCGGTGCCATAACGCTCAAGCAGACTCGGGTGCCGCATTCTCCCAGAGCGCACCGGTAAATGTCTCTTGGCGCCGAATCAATGGGTCTCTGAAACGGAACTTGGCGCTCGCATTGGTTGTGGCTTCGAGCCTTTGGCTACTGCGTTGGCATGAGATGTGGGCGCAGATCGTGGCGAGCTGCAGGACCCTGAGTAGCCGTTGGTGCCTTGACGGCCTCGGATGCGACGGCAGACGGCTTGTCAGAACCGCGATAGGCTCTGCGGATGCTTCCACCAGACGCTCCTTGCGGTAAGGTGAGCGATCTGCTCGAAAAAACGTTGCACCGGAAGACTTGGCGAGCGATCCACATGGTGTCTCCGGCTGCTGAGACTCGGCGCAAAGCCCCCCCACAAAGACCTCGCAGAATCCCTGAGTCCCTGTCAAATAACCATGAGCCCTCGCGTATTTGTCGAATGCTTAGGCATCATGTCGCTTATTATCAAAGGGCACTCGGTTGCTACGAGCCGACGAGCCACCACGAGGCGCAGCACAGTCTTCTGTGTTCCATCTTCCAAATCTGCCGATTAACCGACGGATGAGGTGAAGTGCAAAGCTTATCTTCACTTCTCTCTACACGTCACTGCAAGCCCTCGGTCTTCTCCGGAGTAAAGTCCTGGTGGTCTGCTGCAAAAACATACCTCTCCTCGCTCTCGTCCAACCAACGCCCATCCGATGCGCCCTGCCCTCACCAAAGCTAGATAGGCGGGCGTGGAGTCCTGGGAGTTTCGCCGCCGAAAAGCATAGAGAGTCAGGCATGCCCCAGTCGTCAGGGCAGGACAGGATCATCAGTAGGTCACGGCTCCCAGTGCCGCCGGGAGGGATGCGGCGGTGGAAGCCACGATGATAGTGGAAGTGGAAGTTTGCCGCGAGGGCGAGAGCGCATTCCAGCAAGATCTGCAAGTATAGCCGCGAGCAGCACATACGAGAGCACACGAGCCTGCGCGAACAATCCATAGTGCCGCCACGTGAAGCCCAGGACGAGAGAGTCGTTAGCCTAGCAAAAGCGAGCCGGGTGTTTGTGTTGTCAAAAAGACTGCAAGTGGACGGAGAGCGCCTTTGCCGAGCAGAAACCCGACAACAGCGATAATACGAATTTACGAGGCGATCGCCATCCTGCAGTGAAACAGTAATACCATGTCCATATTAATAATCCTGGCCCTCGCATACAGCGAGCACTGTGGGTCGACTGGGCCTGCAGCCGCCTGGCATCTTGCCGTCTTTTGCGCCCGCCATCGAACTGATCTTCACAACTGTCTTTGTGTTTCTTTCGCGGGCCTTTGACTTTGCAGTGACTGACGAGCCGGACGGCCGGCCGGCTCCTAATGCTGTGCCGATGGTGGTGTCCCTGCGCGCATCTGTTTTTGTGAAATGCGTCATTCTGATGTCGTAGCAAAGCTTGTCAATCGATGGCTCGCTCTAGAATTCCCCACAACGACCATGCCATCGGGAGCGCTAGACTCATAGGGCTGCAGCTGTGGAAGCAAAAGAAGGATCCAAGCACCTTCCATCTCTTGCAAGCATTCATTCAACCGCATCCTGCGACGAGGTAGGCATTTCCTCCTTGCGGTTACCGAGCTCGGCTTGCTGTGGTATCTTCGGCAGAGATGCCGTCCCACTTGCGCATTGGCAACCCTTGATCTTGCTCGGATCTCGCTCTCGATGCGATTCTCACAATGCCGTAACTGCCACATAGCCACCAGATGCTGTGGTGGCCCATCTCAAATACTCCGCTGCGCGCTTTCTGCGGTTCGGAAGTCGGAGGTCGGGACAATCACACCACGGTTCATGCAAGCCACACCACGCGAACCAACGATGGCTACAGTTGTACCTCGGTGGCATGTACAGCATGGAGTTGGCAGCCAAGCCAGACCCAAGCCCCTCCACAGCCTCACAGCAGGTAACATAAATGTACATAAATGTATATGTATTTCTCATGCGTATACACAGGTATCGGGTCACCCTGACCGCAACTCAGCTCAACGCCTCCGCCACATCTTGGCACTTGGCCGATCAGCAACTCGCTGCAGCCGACCACCGAGCACAGCAATCACAATTAATTCTGAGCAGCGTTACAAGTCCCCCATTATCGCCCCGACCACCGAGGTGTTTCATGACTAAACAAAACAGAGTATTTGGAAAGAAAAAAGTTGCTACCCACAACCGTGTCATTTGCACACGCCGAGACGCCCCAAATCTTCGAATTTCTCACACCAGTCGACCGTTATATGTCGCTTTTCTTCAGACGTTTCGCCCGCCCGGAAATCCTTCGGTCTAGACTGGCACGACTGGTCACAACCACGTAACCACTCAGCAGAAACACCGCACGCAAAGCTCCTTTAAGAGCATCCCCCAGAAACTCTCCCGCGTGTCACTCCGGATTGCTTGCTTGTTAGCCTCGTGTCCCGTGCCCTCCGTGGAGATGGCCAAAGTCCAGATGCATCTCCTTGAGACAGCTCTCCCACCCGGCGATTACCCTTGCTTGCGGATGAACGAAAAGAGAAGTTGCACACACCTACCTGCCCGTCTACCACAGAATGAGCAAAACATACCGAGCAAATGCAGATGTCTGAACGTCACGACGCGGCCAGAAGACAGCCAAAAGAAAAATTAAAAACATACAACAGGCGGGATTCCCAGATGGTCACCCACTCTAGTACTAGTCGCCCGGTTCAGTGCTTATGTATGGCAGAGCGGACGGGATGCCCAGTTCTCACTGACCTATGGTCGTATGTGTAAGGTTAGATCGAATGCGTAATAGGAAATCTTGCATACAAAGATGACCTCCAGCGTGATCACTAATCTGGATCCATAGTCCTTGGCGAGACAGACGGAAGGACATGCTCGAAGAAGATCCGCAGTACAAACTGTTCCGCGTCACCTAAGCCACAGCACCACTCATCATTGTTTCCGATGATCTTCAACTCCAGCAACCTCATGCCAAGGCCTGGAGCATGTTGTCATTCCGGAGTTTGTGCCAAGAGTGCGACTGATCGCCCATGCAGAAGCCGGTCGAACCCAAGCTCTGACCGACCTGCAAGGTGTTGATGGTTCGAAACATTAACAGTGCCTCGTGGCTTAGCGTCTTGTCTAGGCCATTACCAGTTGTGCTCTCTCTGCTACGATGGACCGTGGGCAGATTTCTCAATTGACTTGCATCGCTTGACTTCAGGCGCTGTGGTGGTGTTTCCTGGAAGCAAGCGTGAGGCTCGGCAAGATGCCACCTGCTTGCCAGTCACTGAGCTCAGCCAACTGTCGTGTCTCTAGTGGATGTCCTAGTCTCTCCGATGTCGATGTCTTTATCGATCTTCTGGCTTGGAGCGCTCTGGTTTTGAACGTCCGCAGCGAGTGGCCCGGTTTTGGCACCGATGGCACCGAAAAGCTGAAAGATGTTGTTGATCCGATGCAAGAAGTTGAAGTAGACTGTGCAGCCGGTGATACAGATCTCTTCCTTCGCCAGCTGGCTGAAATCCCCCATGAACTCGACGATACCAATATGTTTGTAAGCCCAGACGTTGCTGCGAAACCTAGCCACGGGCTCTTTGTTGGCGTCCAGAAGGATGAAGTCCCAGTATTTGAAACCTGTCTGCACGTCAGACATGGATCATGAATCCCTCTCACTAGGGGTTGTCTCCCACTTACCTGAGCTGCTAGTCCAATACATCGCAACTGGCAGGCCGCCGTCTGCAAAACCATCCGACAGGTATGTGTATTCTGTAGTCCAGCGCTTCATAGCCTGGATTTTCTTGACTCGGCCTCTTATCTCACATTCCGCATGGATTGAGAAGGTGTTCAGAGTGCCTGTACCGACGATTTCCTTTGATCCTGTGAGGAACTTGATCTGCGGCTTCGCCATGCCTTTACAATCGATATCCATAATATGGTCGTTGGTCTTGTTGTCTGTGATGACACCCTTGAGGTTTTTCCATACGAAATCGACTTTGTAAGCGTCCACGCCGGTTGGAAAAGCCATTGTTTCGGTCATTCTTGTCGATGCTTGCGTAGTGTTTGTTGATATGTTCGCAGGTGTCGTCGGTTGATGTGTTCGTATCATCAATCACCGAGGGCGTACCTTTGTATATGGGGAACATCAAGGACCGTGGGCTAACCAGAAGTTGGCATAAGCGAGCTCGAACTACGCCGTCTTGGCTGCTGTCACCTTACAATCCTATCGGTGGCTGGGTGCATATCGACGTGGTCAGCACGGTCTGTGATGCAGCTCTACGCTGAAGATCAAGACCATTTTCGGGTAGTCGGAGCGCGCGAAGGATTCCGTGAAGTTGGCGCTTTCAGGGCTGTGGGGCGTCAGAAGACATGTTGCGTGATGTCCTCCACCTTTCCTCCACCCTCCATTCACTCACAATGAGTACTGTCACGTGGCTACATCGACATCATACTCAGGTGGATAGGACGATACCAGCATGCAACCAGCTGATCCTGCCATTGGCAGTGGTCCGAAACGCATGCGCGGGTTCAGCAATGGCCGAATGTTCTGTTCTTTCTTCCTTCGAGACCTTGAGAGCGACTGAATCAATCCAGCCTTGCGAAGAACCTTGAGACACAATCTGATACGAGTTCTGATACGGATTTCCTGGGACGACCTGAGAGGAATTGAAGATGTTGTTCGAATGAGTTCTTCCCCCCACAGATGCAGCAAGTGCAAAGGATCACTGTACTTGTGATCACGCTACCGCCCCGGGTAAGCTCCTGCCGAGGCTCTGATCGAAGCCCAGATAAGATGACTCTCCGCTATAGGTCCGAATACGACCCAGATTTTGCCTCAACACATGTCGAGTGTGACATTTCCTTCTACCTTTTACGACGTGGTATAGCATCGTTTCGAGACATTCTACCCTATCAGCCATGCCTGGAACAGAAGGTGTATCAGGACTTCAAGCGTCCCAACGGCGGTCCTCCCAGAACGACCACCGCAAGGAAGGCCAAGTCCACGAAGACGATGGCCGGAATGTGTCACTCGAAGGACCCATGGACTCGACTCGGACCCGTCGACTGTACCGCAAGCTGGACCTCAGGATCATCCCTCCATTCTGGGTTCTGTACTTCCTTTGCTCGGCTGTGAGATCCAACGTCGGCCTGGCGCAGACTATGAACACCAAGCAAGGCCATGACTTGGGCACTCGGCTCGACATTTCTGCACACCAAGTATCGACGGGTCTGGCATTGTTTTACGTCTCGTACGTTGTCCTTGAAGTGCCTTCGAATCTGGCCATGAGCAAGCTGTCGCCTTCGGTCTGGCTCGCAAGGATCGTCATTAGTGTTGGAATCATTGGCACGGCCATGGTAGGCATGAAAAATGCTGCCGGCTACTACGTTCTCCGACTATTGCTTGGTGCGGTTGAGGCTGGCATGTGGCCTGGTATGTCTTTGTTTCTGACAATGTTCTACCCGCCACATAGAATGGCGAAGAGGATTGGTTGGTACTTTACGGCTTCCCAAGTGTCCGCCGCTGTCGTCGGTCTGGTGAGCGCTGGCTTCCAGAAAATGGACGGAGACGGCGGACTCGTGGGCTTCCAATGGATGTTCCTGGTCTGGGGGTTGGTTACGCTCGTTGTCGGTTTCGTGTTGGTCTGGTGGCTGCCTGACCGTCCTCTTGCACCCGGCGAGGAGAAAAAGAAGAACATCCTCAGTCGATTTCTGCCGAACAACAAACCCGCTCTCAGCGGCGAGGATGCAATTCTGCACTACCAGGATCTCAGCCAGGCGTATCACAGCTCCGACTGGACACTGCGTGACCTCTGGAACGTCATGATCGACTGGCGCTTCTGGCCGTTGTTCGTCATGTACTTTGGCGTCGTCGGCGTCGGCAACGGAGTGCAATCCTACGGAACCGTGATCCTCAAAGCCATCAATCCAACCTTCACCGGCGTCGAACTCAGCCTGCTCTACGCCCCGATTTGGATTTGCGACCTCATCGGCATCCTCTGCGTCACGCCCATTAGCGATCACTTCCACCGCCACAGAGCGCTATGGTTCAGTATCCCGACCGCCCTGCAGATCGCCGGACTACTTATCGCAACGTACGCCGGCGACTCGGACTCTGCGCGGTGGGGCCGGTACGTGGGCCTGCTCATTGTCGGTTTCGGTCTGGGCCCGACTGTCCCAATCGCAATGACCTGGACGGCCGAGATCTTCCAGCCGCGCCACGGCGAGATTGGTGTTGCGGCCGCTTCGGCTTTGGTGTCCGGCCTCGGAAATTTGGGCAGCGTCGTCACGAACTATGCCCTGTTCTCCGGCTGGGAGGGAGACGCGCAGAGGCGTCCGGTGTACTTGGGCAGCATGTGGGTCATGATTGCGATGCTGTTGGCCAGTATCGCGGCCAGCTTCTGCATGCAGTGGCTGTTGCGGGTGACTGACAACAAGCGTGGTGCGAAAGCCAGTCGTTGAGGTCTTGACATGAGTGCGACTTCAGGAAGAGGCGGGAGTGAGTAATGGAAGTATATGCTAGCAAGCAATCAGATTCTGGAGGTCTGGGATAGCAGGTCACCATACACCAAGATGTGTACAAGTACATGCATAGACAATGGTGAGGCGAGGCAGGGCGAGCGAGATCCACATCGCAGACCTGACTCACGTCACTCACATAATGACATAGCCCCAAAAGTTAGCCTAAACAAAAGCCTTGACTCCCTCTCTCCTCTAACTCTAGAAATACGGTCCTCGGAGCGCAACGCAGGAGTCCTGCCTCGCATAGGTGAGACGGACATGCTAAAGCTAGGAGCGATCGGGTGATTAGCACTCTTTTGCCCTTTGCGTTGGAGTTCTTACGGGCTTAATGAGTTTGATCACTTGCTCGGGCCGTGACGCTGAGGTCGTTAGGAAGATCTCTCTTGGTATTATTTGGTGGCTTGAGATCTGTTCTTCATTTCTGTCTTTTATATTTTTCTTGTCTCAAGTAGGTATCTGAGGTGCTCATAGTGTTAGTGTCTACCATTTGCTTAGCTTTATGAGCTCCTTTACCATCCCTGATGCGACAACAAGATACCTGGTCAAATCTTTTGCGTCGATCTCGAACTTTCCTACTCCCTTTGATGTCCATCGGCGACCTAAGAATGAGAAAGCCGTGAGGCGCCCTCGATGTAGGAACATCTGAATCGTCATCTACCATTTCAAGACACGAATTTTCCAATCATCACCGACCCAATCCATTCATAACATCAACTACAAATTCTGCCCACCCGCCGGCCTTCCACCGCCTCCACCAGGCGGCATCCGAATCCCCATCCCACCCGCCACCGAGCCCGCCGGCCTCATCCTGGCCGTATCGACTCTGCTCTTGATCAGACTGATCGCAGGCAAGATCCAATCGCCGCAACTGCACTGCATGCCCTGCCAAGCGTACTTGCCGACGTTGGAGCGGCATTTGGGACACTCGAGGCGGCCGTCGAGCTTGCCTTGCTCGAGCTCGGGCCGCATCCAGGAGAGGGCATCGAGGAAGTAGTGGCCGCAGGCGGAGGAGGAGTTGGAGGATTTGTCGTCTGCTGAGGTGGCGCGCAGGGGTTCGTGGGAGATTAGGTATTGGGAGGTGGCGAGGGGGCGGCTTTGTGTTGGAAGTGAGTTAGTGCGTGTTCTTGTTTGGATTGTACATGTACATGGACATGGACTGTGAAGCATCGAAGCTCTTCGACAACATGACGGTTTTTTTCAATCATACATACCGGCATTTCTTGCATTTCAGCTCAAAGTCCGCCGTGCCTTGCGATTCGTGCTCGTCTTCGAAGCGGATCTTCTCGGCTTCGGGTGCTTGGCCGCAGGCTCTGCTCATTTCGATCTCGCGTTGGTAGAGCCAGCGCTGGTAGACGGGCGATTGTTCGATGTCGTCGGTTTCGGCCATGCGGTGGTAGAGCTCTAGTTGTGCCATAAAGCCATCGTTGGGTTCGCAGAAGGGCCTTGTCTCGCGGATTTGTGCCAGGGCTTGGCCGGGTGTGATGCCGTATCTTTGCATGAGGAAGGCGCAGGTTACTGTGGCTGATCGTGATTTGCCCATTGCGCTGTTGAATGTGCGTTAGGTCTTGCGTGCGTTGTGTTCACTTTGTCATGTTCCGAAGAGTAAAGTGCGTGCATGTAGTGGCCAACGGGCTCTTCTTCAACGCAACATGGCTGAATGGACAAGACATCACTCACCAATGGATCAACACGCTACCATCGGCCTCGATAGCAGCATTTATGAAATGATTGCATGCCGGGAAATGCTCGAGCAGGTTCTCATCATCGACATCGTCGACTTCGACGGCCATGTGCGTGAAGCCATCGAACAAACCCTGCTCTACCGGCAGCTTCAAGACGGAAAGCACATGTGTGATACCTGTCTCGCGTAGAGACTCTTTGCGACGAAGGGTGAACAATCTATTGCGACGATCAGACTTGACATATCTTTCTGGGGTGGCGTTCGCCGCCTCGGTTTTGGATTTTCGCAGAGCGTTGGCCGTGTGAAGAGTGCTTTCCAAGTGACGTACCCGCCGATGTAGATGTTCAGCTCGCCCGAGACCTTATCGAGGAGCGACATGACGAAGATATCTTATTTTCTTGTTTTTGTGGTTGGCGATGTACGTGAGATTTCGTATTTCGCCGCCCTGCATCTCGTCGTCTCAGCTTGAGTCGCGTCTCAAATTCATCAGCGGATGCTGCCGATTGGCTTTTGCGAGTCAGAAGGTCAGGCTTTCCACATAATTCTGCTCTCCGGGCAGAACACGGAAAGGCAGAAGCGGTGACATGATTGTTGAATCTAATCAATGTGCTCGGATTGTCAGAATGATAGACGGCCAGTGAGGCAGCACGTCAAGACATTCACATGTCGTGCTGCTTACCAAGACGTTGAAGACGGACTCGAAACTCGGCCCTACGAGGAGACGTTGACGGATGCAACAGTCGACTCGACTCCCTTCCCTACCCAACTGGTGGAATGCCGAAGGACCACAGCAAGAGAGCCCTATGTGGAGATGTTTTGCACTGCCCCAAAGGCAAGCGAGGATGATTAACCGCCTTGCAACATAAGGTTGACGCTCAAAGACATTTTGCCGTGCGGCCACGAGACCTTGTCGACGCTGAGCCAACGAAGAAATATGCCGGACCGAATGGTTATGGGAAAAAGTCGAGGTGCATCGAGCAAGGCAAGCGCAGACGCCCGGCCACCAGCGAATGAGTAGGCGGCGGCATGTCACTCTTTAACGCCGTCTGTGCTGTGCAGTGCAGGTCGGTCCCTGGAGCCCCACCGCCAGTGCCTGACGTTCTGTGGGGGTTGCAGGTTAATCAACTAGAATGTCAATCATCGTTGATGTTGATGAGAGATGTGCTGGCTTGATAGCAAAAGCTTCTGCTACGTGCTAGGGTGACGATGGACTGCCTACTATGGGACTCGCTCCTTGTGTTGGTTCGACTACTGGACTGCATGACTGCTAGCCTTGTATGGGAGGCGCCGAGAGGACGGAGAAACACATAGCGACATAGCGGCTGTCTTACATGTCAGCCTTGCAGCTCAAGCCGGTGCCCAGCAGGCTTGGGAAGGTCTTAGGCGGCGGGCGTGAAGACCTTGTTCTGGCCAAATATGTACCTGGCTGGACCCTTGTGTGTTATGGAGAGTGTTGTGCAGATACGATGCGTTGGTAGGGGGGAGGAGAGGTATACATGGTTATGGAGAGGTGGACTGTAGAGATACAGTAGCACTGAAAGATATGATCTCCGAGAGAACAGGAAGATAGATACCTTGTGATTGACATGTCCAGATACAGCCGTGACAGCGTAGATTGTCAGACAAACTGTCAGATTACTACCAAGAAACAGACACATAACCGATTGACAGGCCACTAGCATACCAACCACGTCCACGTCCAACCTAGCAGAACAAGAACAAGATACATACAGGAAGACACCATCCTTCCTTCCAGCTTGATGAGGCATGGCTCTGTTCACTCACTAACCAACGGGCTGGCCCGCGGTGGGCGGCACATGGATTCTTTGCACGCTAAGCAGCGAAATGGCGCTAGCGATTGAGGCAGTGCAAGCTACTCCTCCCCACATTTCGCAGCACTTTGACGCAGCCATCATCATCTCGACCGAGAGAGAAGCAGCATCCGCCCGTCGCGAAAGGCATGTGCGCCGTTTACTCGAAGGACCTGCTGCTGCTGCTGCTGAGAGATTATTGTCGTTGAGTTGTGTGACAGTTCCATCGCTTGCCGTGTGCTGCAATCCCCATCAAATTCGTCCATCAATTCATTATTCATCCTCATCAATTATCTTTTCCATCGTCAACACCACCACCACCACCAACCACTACCACTCAGCTGCCTCGCCTGCCTGCCTGCCTGCACATGGCCCTACTACGCACATCCCAATAAACATCCTGCTTCCCCTCTCCTCACCTTACCTCACCTCACTTCCACCACTACCTCACACACACTCTCTTTTCCTTCCCGACTCCCGCGTCCTCCTCTGCCCTACGCCTTATCCAGCCTTACACTGTGCGCCTCTGCGTGCTCCCGCACCTGAAGCTTCCGTCGCTCTCGTGCTCGCTCGCATGACCCGACCAACACTTCTTCGCCTTACTCTACCTCCTCCACCCGCGCCTTTGCCTAACTGTCCATCCCGGCGCATATAAGCACGGAGCGTAGTAGAGCTGCTCGCTCGCCGCCTTGCTCGCCACACCTGTGAGCTTGTGGCAATTGCCTGCCCTGCGTCGCCCAAGGCCACAACTCGGTGTTGTGTAGCCTCGTGTAGCGTACCGCTGCACTGCACATTCGACTGACAGGCCTCCACCCTCGCCACTCGTATCAGCGAGTGCTTATTCTCGCCCTCGCTCTCGCCATGTCGTCGACTCCGTCCATTCGCATATCGCAACCTCAGCGTTACGCCAGCCCGCCCTCGGCTTCCAGCTTTCAGCCAGATCTGGTCTCGCCAATGCCTATACCGAACGCACAGGATGCGGTTCCACCTCCATTGCCTCCTCCCACGCACATTCCCGACATCACATCTGGCCAGGACTCCGGCTGGCAATGGGGCAACGATCCCGCTTCTACAGACTTTGGACGATCCGCACCCGTTAAGCCAGGCTCGAGTTTGCTAGGTTCGAAAGGCCCGACTCACGTGAAAGAGCTGGAGCACGTACAAAATGGCAGCATGGACGATGGCCGACGAGGCAGTTCTCTAGCCACAATCACCGCATCAACACGCGATCACGAAATGCTGGATGCGCAACAATCTCAGAGCGACGAAGAAGGCGCCTCAAGATCCCGATCCGGCTCGACTTATAGGTACGTCAAATCGTTTGGAAGATTGGAAGATCGGAATATTCGCACACTTGGATCCTTTGAAGAATAAACTACCATTCGCGAATTGTACCGCGATCGATTTATCGCCGTGATCGTCGAGTTGGATTTCTTGGGATGATATATCGAATTCCGTTTACAACAGCTAACCCGCAATTCTCAGGCTTCAGAGCGAACGTCGGCTTGAGCAGACCACACTCGTAGGCTCTTCTAACGCATACGACAAGCAATTGTTAAGTCGGATTGGCGGACCTAGCACCCCAGATTCCAAACGACAATCCATCTCATCTGCCACGTTTGCTCCTGGAATGCAGGAAACGGCCCAACTCGCACAAGCCGAGAGCGAACGTCGGAATAGCCAACTGAGACCTTTGACCGTTCCGACCCACGAGCGACGTCAGAATTCCATTTCTGAATCGCCTGCAAACGCACGATTTCCAACGAGCCTCCCGTCATCAGGCGCCATCTCTCCAGGCTTTTCGGGTTTCTGGGAGCACGGGCCCATCGATTCGAGCCTCCTGCACACACGCAACGGAAGTCTTTCGTCTTCGCATCGCGGAAGCTACGACAACACAATGTTCGCAAACGACGAAATGGAAGACAGTCGCATGAGCAATTTGCACATCCACGATCGCAGTCCGTCGGGCTATTCCGACGATTACAACACTGGTGCCAAAGCAGGAACAAAACGTCGTGCATCTTCGCCACCGAGAGATTTGTACTGTGACGAACGCTCATCCGTTGGCAGTGGATCTGGACAGAACGATTATAACCGTCGGTCTCTCCATCAATTACCGGAACGAGGATCACCTGTCGCACGCTTTCAGCCTAGCCATTCATCATTATCTTCAGCATCTTCATATGCACCACGCCACGGCTCGTTTGGATCATCTCTAGGAGTGCCCAGCGTGCCAAGCAGTGCGACTAGTTACGCGTCTGGTCGCGTTTCACCGAGTATACTATCCCCTGCGATCGATCCGGAGTTGTCGAGGGCGAGAACACCTTCAGGAAGCGGACAATCGCTCAAACCTGGCCCAGCTCTCACCATTCCACACCATGGACGCACTCTCTCAAGTAGCACCCAAGGTGGGGCTCAGAGCTCAGGTGTAGACAGTGCCCCTCACTCTCGTCAGAGCAGCTTGTCTCAGCTTCACGGCATGTACATTTGCGAGTGTTGCCCTAAAAAGCCCAAGAAATTCGACACGGAGGATGACCTCAGGTAAGCTTTAGGCGTCCAGTCCTGTAGATCACATGTGAGCGCATCGGCTAACCAATCGTAGGCTGCACGAGTCCGAAAAACAGTACAGCTGCGCTTACTGCCCGAATCGCTTCAAAAACAAGAACGAAGCCGAACGCCACCAGAACTCTCTCCATCTCAGGCGCCATTCTTGGTCATGCGCCGCGCTCGCCGGTCCGGAAGCCGCTTTCCATCCTTCAATGACGGGCAATGGCGCGGACGTCTGCGGTTACTGTGGCGAAGAATTCGCCAACCCTCCCCGCTGGGAGGCACGCGCCGAACATCTCAACCACGTTCACAAATTTGGCGAATGCAACAAGGCGAAGAAGTTCTTCCGCGCTGATCACTTCCGCCAACATCTGAAACACAGCCACGCCGGTACTAGTGGCAAGTGGACCAACATGCTGGAGAACGCTTGCATGAAAGATGAGCCTTTGCCCGAGAAGCGTGTCACTTCCAACGGTAGTGCGCCTCAACAGGCTCCTCCGGCGCTCATGGTCACCACGACTGGTCTGACCGGCTCGCCTGTGCAGTGCTCAAACCTGCTCGACCGGGATCCTCGCGACTGCTAACGCTGCTTGGTGTTGACAACGAACGAGGATACCCTTCTTTTCATCTTGCTTGTCATCTCGTATGAAAGCAGTATTCAGGACAGTGGATGGATGAGGTTGCTGCTAGAAAGCATACACGCTACATCATCACATCAACCCTCGTCCATCTGTCCTCCATGATTTCACTTCTCTTCACAGCATACATTATCAGCATCATCATCATCATTATCATCACTCGCTACGACTCTGACGAAAACTCACATGGGCCTTTCCCCTGCTTCTCTGGTATTACCTCGCAAGCGCTCATATCATCACATGCATCAATGGATTTCGGGGGAAAGGCAAAAATCAAAGGGCGGATTCATCGCGGAAATTCGGAACCCGCACGAAAAGATTTGGAAGAAAAGAATTTGCATTCTCTGAGGCGGAGGTGGAAAGAAGGAAAGGAGAAAATTGTGTTTACATTTGGCATCGTTGTCAAATCGGCGGCATGCCGCTTCTGGGCATAGAACGGAACTTCCAACAAAATGTGCGTGTTAAATTGAGCCTTTTCCATCCATCCATGAACGGATAGAAAGAAAAAGGAAGACTACATGAGCATGTCATTCGATTCTGTTCCCTTCTGCTCTGGCCGTACTCTCAAACCCCTCTACTGTCTAAACGCGAAACGAATTGCGTTGTTGGTGTTCCATCATCACGTGGGTCTACTCGCTTATTAGATGGTCACTCGCTCCCATGCGGGAATTGTCACATCTAAACACCCCCTTCAGAATGACACCTGAATCATGACCCACCATCGCAGATAAGAAACAGTCGGCACCCTGTTGTTCGTTCGCGGAATCTACTGGTCCGCAGACACACATCGCGGGCGGCCATGTTCTTATGCCTTTTTCTCCGTTTCTCCCGGCCAGCCAGTCAGCTGGACAGTCAGCCGTTACAGTCAGCCAGTCAGCCAGCCTGCTAGCTCTCGAGTTCTATTTCATTCGTCTTCATCTAGATCTCTCATCTGTCTTTTGATATGGGACTTTGGGAACGAGCCTTGGGATCTCTGACGCTTTTTCAAACGATCGCTAGGATATACTGTTGTCTTTGAGCCGTATAGGTAGGTACTAAGGTGTTTTTTAATTCGGTCTCTCTCAAGAGAGCATGTGGTACAGGGTTAGGGTTGGGGTAGTGCATGAGGTATCGCAACAACAATGGCTGATTACACTTGGTCTAGTCGATGAATCTAGTCGACTTGGAGGGGTTAGTCATGGTAAGCGAGCGAGCTTGCACGAAAAGCGGCGATTTTTAGACGTCGGCGTTGAGGGCTGAAGCTGAAAGAGACGCCCACTCGCGTGCGAATGACTGCAGGATGCGGTGATGGTGGCGTTTGTGTGAGGAGGATTTTGGTGGCTGGCTTATTAGTTCGCATCCATTCGTCTGGGAGCGGGTGGTGATGATCCGATGTTGAGTGGTTGGATCGATGGTATACAGTACTGTTGCAAAGAGCTCGTGCCGTTTCCGCCTATTGCTTGGAACAAAACCGAGTTCCGTCCAATGACTTGGAACGAAGCGGAGGACTTTCATCATAGTTATTCGGACCTTCATTCAATGACTACAAAAACAGACGGTCGTACTGAAGACTATCCCTTCCATCCTTATCGCGATGTGAGAGCCAATTCGAAGCTGAGTGGCTGACGCGATGGATGAGTTTGGCTTCTTCACAACCTCCGAGATCCCAAACGTGGATCTGCAAAGCTCCTCGCAAAGCAAAAGCAAGACTTCATCCTTTTTCCAATCCGATTCCCCTCCAGAGGTCGTTGTTCTTGGAATCCCCAAGTCCCAGCGATCAAATTTCTCTAACCCGCAAATCAAAAGCAAAACTCCATTCCTTCTCCATTCCGTGACCCAACAATTCGTTAGAAGCATCTCACTCATAAGACTCAGCACCAGACCACTCACCGCGGGCGGCGCGGGGCCATGTTGTGGCCGGGGCCGGGGCGGCCGATGCCACCCTGGATGCGATGAAGCTCAAGATCCTGGCTCTTCAGCAACCTCCCCAGTCCCGGCTTCACATGGCTCTCCGTGAATGAAGACTGGTAGCGCGTGAAGAAAGCAGAGCCAGTGAGTCCGACGTCTCCGTCCATACGGTGCTTGATGTCATCTTCTTCCTCGTGGGAAACGTAGGCATATCCCTCTGTGCGTTCAGCGCACAGCCCGACACACTCCTTAGCACCCGGACCTAAGAGATGGCCGAGGTGCAGGTGGTCGAGATCGAGCTGGGAGAGCACGCGAAAGATCTCGAGCCATCTGACAGCCTTTTTGCCGCTCCTCCTAAGGCTGCAGCGCCTTATCATGACGGTTTCGAGACTGTGCTTGTGAGAGAGGAGCGTCTTGGAAAGGAGGGCGCTGTCGAGGTGGCAGCCAATAAGGTCGAGGAAAGTGAGCTGGGAAACAGTGCAGTCCTTGCGAAGAAGGCCCTTCAGTACGGTCGGTCCCAGGTCTTCGCGGCCCTTGACCAGAACATTAGGCGTGGGTTTCTTGTGCGAGCCATCATGCGTACGGACAAGGATCTTTCTCGTATCGAGGGCCAAAGTCTGCAGCCGCGGCAACGACGCCAGCAGGATGTCAATGTCTTTCATGGTGGGTACGAGGGTTCTGGTTCCGGGTGTGATGTTGACTTCGGTAGTATTTTTGAATATGAGTGCTTGCGGTTGCGAAAAGACCTTTGCGGAGGAGAAATCCGGATTGCAGAGGATTGCCGTCAGAGTCCGGATCGCCGTGCGACTACCAGTGACTCGGATTCTGGGCCCTTTGATGAATCGCTGAGTGAACTCGAAGGTGGTCCCGTTGCGGAGGGTGCGAGATTGCGATCTTAGGTTCAGAAGGTCGACTTTGCTGAGAGATGTCGATATCAAGTCGATCACCTCAGAAGGGAGGCTTTGAAGGTCCGACATGTTGGGCAAGTTGGTGAGGTGCGCGTCGGTTGAGCTGACAGGGCGCGTTGGTCTTAAGAGAGTCTTGAGGTGTTGCGGCGAATCGAGGTGCCGTGTGGTTTGGTTCAGTTTGGCGTCTTGCGGTTTAGTGGTGAGAGGAAGATCAGTACGAGGACACGAGGTGGATGTGTCGCTTTTGGGATCCGGATTGGTGAAGCGAAAAGTGTCGCGAAACTCCTAGCTCACAGTGACGTTGCCATGGCATCGAGAGCTCGCCTGAGGTGTCGTCTAAAGTTAAGTGAAGTCAACGAACCTCAGTGAATGAATGGTTTGACATTTGACATTTGCGAATTGCAATATCTTATGAATACGACAAAAGAGCATCATTATCACGGCATGACACAATGTGAATTATCGAAGAGCAATGGTAACGTTGTGCATACCTTGATGATAAAAGACGTACTCGATCTGATCTTTTCCCACGTTGCGCTCAGGCTAGAGCTTGCGAACGGAAAGTGGGAGTTTGTCATTGGTAGTATCCTTGACGAGAGCGAGTTAGTTGGGGTTAACTACGCTTGATGCATGTATTGAAAGATATATATTGTGAATTGAGGAAAACGGAAAAGGCCGGGGAGAGGAAAGGGTATGCCGTTGGGCGTGGTCGAATGAGGTATACAGAAGGGAGAACGATTGGGCCCCAATCTGAGCTTAAAGATATAAGTTAGTCATAAAAACCAGCACCCATGCATGCCTGCAGTCGGCTTGCAGACATGTCTCAGTGAACGAGAATTCTCGCCTTTGTTCTTGATGTTGTCGGCATTCAAGCAACACATGAGAGTCAAGACTCGCGTTGGTCTGCGTCGTGATATGTTAACTTGTCATTCGCACTGTAATGCATGGGATGTTTATATGAGAAATAGGAAAGCTTACAAGTGGTTAGAAGATATTGTATTTGCTATCAGCTCATTCTGTACTGTTGCATCGAAATCAGATTGCCACTCAAACTCGCTACTAGTGAACCTGTAATGGAGTGTCTCCCAAAGCGCGTCTAGTGCCTAGGTCTAGGTCTCAGCTTGTCCGACATCCCGAATCTCCTAAAAACGATGCCTTTGAGTGCCTCCCAGACCCCATTAACACCCGACATGGAAGCAAAGTGTGTGGACATGGTGTACTGTTGAGGCTCGCCGGTCTTGAGAGGCCATGCGCGTGTCAAGTAGTGGGAAGGCACTCTTTGGGTGTCAAGGGCTTGTTGGGAGATCATGACGATCGGTTCATAGGTGTCGCCCTCGGACACCGTGTCGAAAACCACGCGATCCAGATAGTGATCGACGATAAGCATCGTAAGAATTGACTTGAAACTGGACGGAGAGGAGGATGTCCTTTTGGTGGAGAGATGCACATTGCGAAGTACGAGATAGCGCAAAGTCTTGGAGTGCGCGAACAGGAGTCGGTTTAGCGTCAAGTTGGGCATAGCGCAGCCATCGAGTGTCAGTTCTGTCAACTGAACGGGCCTGGTGGCCAGAATGCAGGCCAAGTTGTATGCAGGGAACGAATGGGTTTTGTTGTCCAGGATGGTGACTGCGGTCGCGTTGGGTAGCTGTGCCAGCAGTGCCTTGAATTCGGCTGGACTTGGGAGGCCAGCAGGCGATGAGCCCTTGACAATGTCGGCAGTAGCAGGAGATGTAAAAGTCACGTGAATAATGACCTTGCTTGCTCCTTCGATTCGCAGGAATTCCATAGCTTGCTTAACGCCGACTTTTGTTGTCTGAACCGTCAAACCATGGAGACATGTCTGGACGAAGTTAGGAAAAGTCTTCGCGGCAGCTGCCCTGTTCATAGTGCGGAGAGCGATGATTGAGTGAGCACTCAGATGGGATGCCACCTGCTGCAACAATTCCGTTGGAAGTGCAGTCAAGTGATCTATGGCGACATTCGAATCGGACCGTCTCAAGCTGGTCGTGAGCGTGGTGGTGACGCCGGTGTTAAGACTGGCGTTTTGAGGAGGTGTAGCGGAATTGCAAGGGGCCATGGCATATCCGCTCGGGTTAGACATGGTTCCGGACCTGTCTGTGTGGTGGTTTGGCAAGAAGGAAGAGTCTATCTTACCAGCCGCCAAATATATATATATATGCAGAGTCCTAGATGCACAATGGCATTGTCAAACAGCAGAGTAGTGAACAAGGAACATGGGTACAAGCCATTGTCGGCCCATAGTGAATGATCAATCCAGGCGAGAACAAAGCCCGGAGTTGCCAGTAAAGTTGTGTCTTTGGTCTGAACTGCGGTGAAGCAGTACAATGCATTCACATGATTCGTGAGCTGGTTGTTGTTGCATCCACAAGGAATGGTCAGGTGAACGAGTGAATTTGTTGGGTGAATGCTCCAGGACTTGCAGATTGGTCCTGGCCCGAGTATGTGACAGGTGAGAACCATGCCCTTCCTCAGGGATTGCCGGACGGCACACTCGGAAAGGCTCCAGGAGCACGCATGCGGTCCCTATTCCTCTTCGCGATCTCAGCTTCTCGTTTCTTTTGTAGTCGCATCTGATAGAAGTTCTTGTGCAGCTCGAATACTCGGGGTCCCTCGACGGTTGCTTTCGCTGGGTCTTTCTTCTTCTCAAGTTCCTTCAGCTTTTCCTCCTGCTCCTTCTCGTCCTTCTCGTCTTCTTTCCTTTCATCCTTCTTCTCGTCTTTGTCCGCCTTTTTCTCCTTTTCCTTCTCCTTGCGCTTCTCTGCCTTCTTGCGTACTTTTTCCTCGAATTCCTTCTTGAGCACCTCTATTTCCTTCTCTAGCTCCTCTTCGCGCTTCTTTTGCGCGAGATCTTCCTCATCCTTGGGAATCGCGAATTTGCGGTCTGTCAGGTGACCAGGACAGATGTGGAACCAGTCATCGTTCCCAGGTGTGATGAGTACTGTCGACGATGGCTTGTAGCAGATCCAGCACGCCTTCCCGCTGCTTTCGGCGACCAGCCTGCGGTGATACAGATTCTGAGAGGCCATCCTGGAAGCAAGCAGGTTGTTGTCACCAGTAGTGAGTATGTAGTTGTTATAGACGTGTATACTACTGGGAGCTAGTTAGTCAACCGAGTCGACTGAGGACGAGTGATCGGCAGGCCCTGGCCGAGCTCGGCGGCCGACTCTTATCTTATCGAAGAGAAATCTGGGGTGAGGTGACTCTCAAGCGCACCCTGAAACATTCAAGAACCTTGGAAGCCATTGGGACTCATACCTTGCGTTTGTATTGCTGCTAGATCAAAATTGTCCTTTTCCAATTACCAGTTTCGCCTCACAACCACAATCATGGCCAACGAACAAATCGCACCCTCCGCCGGAAAGCTCTGGGGAGGCCGCTTCACTGGCGGCCAGGACCCGATCATGACCCAGTACAACGAGTCCATTTACTTCGACCGCGTCTTCTACTCGCAGGACATCCGCGGCAGCATCGCCTACGCCCGCGCCAACAAGAACAACAAGCTCCTGACCGAGCACGAGTTCTCCGAGATTGAGCGCGGCTTCCAGCAGATCCTCAAGGAATGGCAGGACAACACCTTCAAGATCCAGCCCGGCGTCGACGAGGACATTCACACCGCCAACGAGAGGCGATTGGGCGAGATCATCGGCAAGGACATTGCTGGCAAGCTGCACACTGGTCGCAGCAGGAACGACCAGGTCGCGACCGACATGCGTCTGTGGCTTAGGGATCAGCTGGACATGCTTGAGGGCTACTTGGTGGACTTCCTCAAGGTGATCGCCGCGCGTGCTGAGAGCGATATTGAGCATGTCATGCCTGGCTACACCCACTTGCAGCGTGCGCAGCCCATCCGATGGAGCCATTGGATGCTCATGTACGGCGCCTTCTTCTCTTCGGACCTGGAGAGACTCCGCGAGCTCAAGGCTCGTGTCAACAAGTCCCCTCTTGGTTGTGGTGCGCTTGCGGGCAACCCGTTCAACATCGACCGTGAGGCCATTGCCAAGGAGCTGGGCTTCGACGGCCTGATCATGAACTCCATGGCTGGTGTGGCCGACCGCGACTTCGTCGTCGAGTTCATGCAGTGGGGTTCCATGCTGATGATGCACTTCTCTCGCTGGGCCGAGGACCTGATCATCTACTCTTCGGGCGAGTTCTCCTTCGTCAAGCTCGCAGACGCTTACTCGACCGGCTCCTCCCTCATGCCGCAGAAGAAGAACCCCGACTCCCTCGAGCTGATCCGCGGCAAAGCCGGTCGCGCCTTCGGCCAGATGACCGGCCTCATGATGAGCGTCAAGGGCATCCCCTCGACCTACAACAAAGATTTGCAAGAGTCCGTGGAGCCCATGCTCGACCACGTCAAGACCATCGGCGACAGCACGCAGATCGCCACCGGCGTGCTCAGCACCCTGGCCATCCAGCCCAAGAACATGCTCAAGTCTCTCACCCCCGACATGCTGGCCACCGACTTGGCAGACTATCTCGTGCGCAAGGGCGTGCCTTTCCGCGAGACCCACCACATCTCCGGCCAGTGCGTCGCGTTAGCGGAGAAGGAGGACACGCCGATGGACCAGCTTTCGTTCGAGCAGCTGCAGGCCGTCGACTCGCGATTCGAGAAGGACGTCCTGGGCGTGTTCGACTACCAAAAGTCCGTCGAGATGCGCTCGGCCAAGGGCGGCACCAGCAAGAGCGCCGTCCTGGAGCAGATCGAAGCCATCAAGAAGACTCTTGCTGCGCAATAGTTTGGGCTGTAGATATTAGAGTGATAGATTTAGCGCTTCTTTTTTCCAGTTTTTTTCCCCCGAACACACATGTAGAATCATCAAGGGCACCTTGCGAGGCGCAAAACAACCTCATCATGGTCCATAGGTACATTGATCATTGATGGATGCACTCGAGACAGCACAAGACGAGACAAATCAATACCAAGAATTACTAAGAAATCGATCTGAAAACCTCGACTAGTAGTACCAAGGGCCGGCCCAGAAAACCAATGCCCAACATTCGAGTTCCCCGAAGGAAAAAGAAGAACAAGTGGAGTGTCAAAAGCAAGTTTCTTTGCCAACCAATTTTGTAATTTCCGATCAGAAAAGAAGCCGAAATGATAAACCAATTCAGCTCCCCCTTCTCGTCTCCAAATTGTTATTACCGAGGGAAAGAAAGAGGAAAAGAAGCAACGGCCCATTGTAAACGCGGCCGAGTCTTTTTTCCAATTTCCCACCATTCCTATTCCCCATAGTCACCCATACCAAAATCACTATCCAAACAACAAGGAAAGAGAACACTGTAGAGACCCCTCCATATGTACAGTGGGAGATGAAAAAGGGAAACCAAAAAAGAAGAAGCAAACGCTCAGCTGCCACCCAAAGTCCAAAGAGGTGAACAAAAAAACGGAACGAATATGGATAAACAACAAAGAAAACGCAAAAGCTAAAGCAAAAAAACAGACAGGCCAGCTTCCAAAGCAGATTAACAGAGGGTTCTCTCTTTTTGGCCAATTGATGAGAGGGGTATCATGTACTGCGACACAATGAAAATAGACGCGCACTATAAAGGGAAAAGAAAAAGTTGTAGTGGTGGTAAAGAGCAGGTGTGGTATGCAGGACACAAGTCTGGAGAAAGAAGCCGAAAATGGAGTTGAGCAGCCTTTGTCCAACAGTTGGTAGACCGGGAGATATGTTTCCAAGGATGCCAGTGGGGAATGCCGATGCTGAAGCCGGAGATGTAGGGAATGGTGAGGTGGCCTGTTTGTTCAAAGGACTGATGTTGTCCGAAGAGGTGCGCCTTGGAAAAGCCAGGTGTCAAGATGTGATTCGACTGTTGTTGTACGGAGCGGAATTCTTGCTGTTTGCTGGACAGTCCGTTGTGGCAGACATCTCTCGTCGTATGCTGTTCACCTTCATGCTCCCGGACTTGACGGAATCCATCAACGACCTTGATCTTCAGAAGGAAAGAAGAACGGCAATGTGTTTTCAAATGAGTCTGTTTGGTCGTTGTCAAGGTTGTCTGACTCTGGGCTAGGAGATGCCGCAGGAGTGGGCATTCCGTTGCCCTCAGAGTCTGTGGTGACAGCCTTGGGAATGAACTTGTGACCCGGGTCGAAGATTGCGCGAGTCACAGGCTCTGGAGAGACCGAAGGCGGCGGGGAAGAAAGGCCGTACTCTGGCTCTGGCTCGACAAGATAGACCAGATCGGCCCAAACCTGCCAATGCAACACGACAACATGTGAAAAGCGGCGAATGAGCTCCATGTCAGGATCCGTGGGCCGAGCCACTGGGACAGGCTCACAGACAGCGCCCATGCCAAAAGAATGAGTTGGCGCGACCGGCATCGGTGGAACGAGCGCCTCTTGCAGCTCGATGGCGGGCATCCTGCAGTGAGCATTGACACATTCTTTTGTCTTGGGGAGGAAACGGTAGAGGAGATCTTGGGCGTAATTGCAAAAAGCTGAGGATTTCGGGTCTAGGTCCTCTTGAAGCTTACGCTCTGCTAGGGCGATCAAGTCTGCATCGTACGGACGCGCGCGACCTTCGAGAGTGAGGACAATGCGAATGATTTCCGCCGCAACATTTTCAAGGCGTTCGGCCCAGAAGCCTTGCGACCCGACGATTGCCGTAAGCGAAGCACGCAGCATTGCCAACGCCTTGGGTATCTCACACCCCGGTACTGCAGGAGAAAGCATGTCGACGAGAATGTTGCCGCAGACTAGATGGCAGACCATGTTGTGCATGTCAACCCGAATTGTACGCAGGCGGTCGAGGTCGAGATAGAAAGTCGACGTAAGACTCGTGGTGCTTGAGCAGAAAAGAAGGTCTCTCAGAAGTGCATGTGTCAGGGTGTCCAGATACGACATGGGTGTTCCTTCGATGGCGCTGAGTGTGTTATACTCCTGTTCCAACCACAACCGTGAGACCTCGGGATTCAACTTGCCAAGACCAATGCGGTGGTCATTGTAGCGCTTCTGAAAGTTGATCGTGTCGGCGATCAGCAGTGGACGCATGTGCCTGATTTGATGGTTCGCCACGTCCAGCTTCATTGCTTCGAGGAGATTGAGTAATTGCCGCAGTCCGCTGACCATGAGTTTTTGATCCGCCTGCTGTGCACCTTTGGTAATGGCCTTGCGCATCTTGTCAACAAGACCATCCCGCATCGGAGCGCAATGATTCTTCAACACCTTTCCGAGCCAGTTTGCTAGGTCCACGAGATCGCATACGCCGTTGTCGATTTGCTGGATAAGCAGATCGACGTCAAGTCGCTCCGTGATCTTGGCCTGGTCTTGATCGGGCACCAGCGTGGTCAGGATATCACGGACTACCTCGAAGACACTGGGCAGCCTCTTTCTGCTCTCCCGCATGACGCTTTCCCAGTAACATGGACTGACGGTTCCATCGGGTTGTGCCCTGGCTCTTTGTGAAAGGTCCAGCATGTACAGCTCGGCTTCCAGTGCCTTCCAGTAGTCCTCGGCTGACTTGATCTTTTGTTTGCCTCGTGCTCCGTCCAAATTAGGCCTGAAGTGGAGCTCGCGGTCAAAGTTGACATCGTGACGCAGCTTGGGGTTGTTGATGATCCGTGGCATGTCGAGCTCGGCGAGGGAATCGGGAGTGATTGGCGGATGTGTTGATGCATTGCGGAAAGCTGGTAGGATTTCGATGCCTCGAGGACCGCTCGCACGCAGGTGCTTCTCGATCTCTGCCGTAACGTCGTGCTCGGGGTGAGCGGCCATTGTCGTGGATGTTGCAGGTTTTTGGTCGGCGAAGACGGTGTCTGCGTCGAACTGTGCTTGCTTTATGTTGGACTCGCTAACGTGGCCCCATTCACGAGCATCTGAGCCGGTCCTGCTTCTAGCCGCTACTGCACGGCTCTGGCCCTCCATTGATTTGCTTCCGTGTCGGGCGTGTGATGTAGCAGGTGCCTTTTCACGGTTGGGCAGGCTGTTTGTGTTGGCAGCGGGCGCCATGTTTGTTGGTTTGTAAGAGTGCTCGTAGCACTTTGACGGGCAGTCGTTGTCGTTGTTGACGGCAACGGCGTCGTGGGAATGATCACTTCCTGAGTGGAAAGTGAAAGCCTCCTGCACAAGAAAGGAGTGATCCGAATGGAAGGCGAGACCTGGTCTAAGGCAGGCGATCCAGCAAAGGGAAAAGAAGGAACGAGTCAGAATGCAGAGAGCCGGGCGAAGATAATGTTGTGAACCAGTGAGCTGGTGGGTAGGGTAAAAGTTAGCAAAAGCGCCGAAGGTGATACGCCGTCACACAGACACAGCATGAGATGGCAGGCGGGTGGCCGCATGGAGCATGCCATGGTTACTCAAAGCCCCACGATGCCGCTACAGTGTGTGATTCGAGAACCGGGAATGGAATGTTCGAAGCATACCTGTGCGCCGGCGTCGGCGTGAACGAGAACTGCTGTGACCGGAGAGGGTTTGGAGGTCGACGAGCGTCGGTCGGAGCCAAGGTAACCAGGAGAGTGTTTGAGCACAAAGAAAGAGCGTGAGGTGAAACGAGTGAATGGTACAGATTTGCGCGCTGTGGGCCGCTTGTGGGAGTGTTTGGATTAGGTCTCGGCTGGGAGGAAAGCCTATGGAAAAGGCAGAGTGGCGATTGAGCGATGGGAAATGGATGGAGGCAGGAAAGACGTGCGGAAAAGACAGGGATGAATGGAAGGGATGTTGAAGTGAAGTTCAGTCAGGTGGAGTGGTGGAGGGCCAGGGAAGGAGGGAGTAGAGTAATGGAAGTTTAGTAGAGTGAGCGAGTGGTGGTGGGCGTAAGGGAAGGGCGGCGAGGCTGCGGTGGGCGAAAGAGAGGGCTACCACGTCACCGGAAGGCGGGCGGCGCGAAGTGAGCGGCGAGAGTAAGGTAGGTAGTGAGCGAGAGTTGCAATGGTGAGGCAAGGTGCTAGGCTCAGGCGACGGCGCAGATGTTTTCCCTTGCGATGCGTGCGCAATGGTCAGGGGTGGCGCTGGCGCTGTCTCACACATCCAAAGAGACTGGACCTTTGGAGCAGCGTCAAGGGCGCGGGCGAGCAGGCAGGCAGGCAGGCAGTTGGTAGAACGGGGAGACGGGCTAGTTCGAGAAGAATAGGTATGGCTGCTATGTGGTCTGGTAGGTAGCGTTGATGATCGCGCATCTACAGTACAGTAGATACGAGGAGCATGGATTACAGCATTATTGAGAGCATCATCCCCCTACCTAAGCATGGCGCGACGATCTTTGACGAGCTTTTCCCGCTGGTGGGCCAAGGACAGTCCGCAGGCCCGATCTGGCGTGCACGTTTGTTCTGCTACAGAAGAGTCTACCGCGTCTGCAAGCAGCACAGAACATGGATGGCCGTCAATGGCGTACCAAAGGTCAGGTATGCAAGCCATGCATGTCCGTCTTCGTCGACTGATGCAATTCCCGCTCCCCGACCACCGATCATTCTCCGGGGTCTTGGGTGGAAGGATGCGGCTTGTACCGTATATACCTGTTTGAAGAATATGCGTAGAAGCCTTGCCTTTTCCTTACACTTGTGTTTGACAATAGTAATCATACCACTAAGTCATCGTCAATAATCCATCGTGACTTTCAACGCTTGTTTCGCCTCGTCTCGCCTTGTGTCACCTTCGTCATCGTTTCCTCCTCGCCCCGTAACACCATCGGCGCCTCACGACATTAGGGCGTACACATGAATAGTAGTAGTCAGCAACAGTCAGTACCTTAATCTACCTCCCGAACACCGAGTCAGCCAATCTGCCTTTTCTAGCCCTTGCAGCGAGGTCCTTGCGGTCCTTGCAGGACACGTGCTTCGGCCGTGTTTCATCAGTAGCCCACATTATTAGTATAGAACATGAATACATAGTCGGGATAGTAGTGATGTACTACTACCACTACCCAACACTGCGCATGTAGGTTTCATTGTTCAACAATATTCCATGTCACGAGGACAGACGTAAAAGCTACCGCGTAACCGAGAGTGCCCGACCGTTTCCGCCCTCCGCAGCCGACGGCCTCAATTATTCTCATGTTTGTTGTTCCTTGTCGTTGCAGCGTTTCTCCTGCAGTATTTAATAACTTGCCAACGCCCGCCGCCTCGGTCAATTTCGGCCCCTCCTTTCTTCGCGACGCCTTTCAAAACGCTCCTGCAGCCGTGTAGGACCAAGTTCATGCGGCCAGCTGTGAGAATACTTCACCCGACATCCGCAGCCCGAACGAGGCAGTCCACCGCCTTACACTGCTAAGGTCGCCGACATGCAATAGCATCACCTGACTTGACACGAGACATACATGTACTGTTGACTCTCCTGCAACCTGCAACCTCAACTCATTTCGCCTTGCCTCGCCTCGCTTGGAATAAACACTTCGCTGCCGCCTACCGCAGGACTACGAGGCTATCGAGACCATATGCAATAATCACTGTATCCTCGCCGCTCAGCTGACGCGAGACCTGTCTGCACCTAGCATTTCTCTCGCCATTTCCATCACTCTTCTCCCTCTTATGACTTGCTTGCATCGGTCTCAATATCGGGTCTCTGCGCCGTCTGCGCTGTCTTGCCCGGCACAACAACAGGGTGAACGCATACTACACGTGCATGCCTCCGTTGGTGATTCCAATAATACAGGCCGGCATCCGCTCCGCAAAGGCATGTATCGAAATTTGTCACAAAACACGGCACAGCTATCGCAAATAATGCATTCTGCGCTTGCCCGACCGCCTTGACGGACGGCCTGGCCTTATCGACCAGCATCTCCCGGCAAAAGTCGCTGATCACCGCACTAGAGGTACTACTCCACTAGGAGAAACCTGGAACCTCCAACCAGCCATGTCGTGAGTTACCATGGTATCTTCTTACAGCAACGTAAGCGACGGCGTATGTCGTTTTTATAAGAAAAGATAGCAATGACAGCATGTATGCATGCTACATCTCTTCGCCGCCGCCGCCGCCGCCGCCGCCACGTATCGCTTATCTTCAGGACTACAAATAGGTGCACTCAATTGGTTACCGAGAGCAATATACAGTACAGCAGGCTAGTCGAGAAGCACGTGGCATTGGCTAGTCCACACCACAATGATCGACACCAGGATGTGCTCCATAGCCTCACTTCGCCTCAAGTCTTTTGGACAGAACGCCAACGACAAGTGCGAGGCGGCAAGTCACTTACAGCTGACAGCATTACTGGTTCAATACATGTATGCGCTGACCGACGAGGATTTGGAGACAAAAGATAAAACACTCGCCTAAGCTGCCTGCCTGCAGTGTGTAACCACCTGCATATGTAGGTCGATATGGCCTTTTTCTCACTGTGTCAGTCCCAGCCAAGCCAATACCAGATCACCGCGACAACAGACATGAAAACAAGGCCCAGCAGACAGCAGACAGCAGACAATACACCACGTCCACCAGTAGCACAGGCGGACAACGACGCCGACAACCACGCCCTCCGCAAAACCCCGTACATCCATATATACACCCCATGGTGCCCTCCACTCAACCCGCAGTCAGTAGCGAGGCAGCAGAACCGGTCTCACCGGCGGCCAGCTCTGACACGTAGCAGTCACACAACAGCGTGCCCTCTTGACGTTCCACATCTTTTCCGCGGCCACCAGCGGTTCGAATTCACAGCATACTTACTGTGCGCGGAAGCTGTCATTCACTTGTTGAACCATCCGAGTGTTTGGAAGTAGTGCAGCATTTGACTATCCGACTTGTCACCTCGTGTGATAAGTCGGGGAGAGCGATGTCGGGTTACTGGCAAAGCGAGTTTCGCTGTTGTTGCAAACACGAACTTTACGCCTGAAAATTCAAGTAGGGCTGCCTATGTAGGTAAGCTATAGCAGGCTTGTGGAAAGAAAGGAACTCATCTTGAAGTCCCAATCGTGGACAAGCGGTCGACTGTAGACTTTTCACGGTCGTCCTGGCATACCAGTCCAATGGCCAGAGTAATGTCATTCACTAAATACGACACAGCGCGTAGGAAGGGTCGGCCGTAATGGACCTCTTTGAAAGGAGAGGAGAAAGAAAAATCCAAGAGCAAATGCTATTTACACTGCCCCGCCAACATTCGCCTGATAATACGACTCCAGCACAGCACGCTTCACGCGCCCACTCGCCCTCGCAGCCCTCCACTCCCCCTCAACGCGCTTCGCCCGCGCAACCTGCACGCCCGTCTCTCCGTGCGTAACAGCCCACAGACTCTTCGTTATCCCCAAACCGGGATACGCGACGAGGCCCACGCTGCCCGCAACAGTCTTACTAACCAAACTCGCACTGCCCTTGGCGACGCCCTTGACGGCCCCCCAGCCGCCCTCCTTCGCCATGCCCTCGGCCGGCTGCCGCGCGAGATCCCGGAAACCGTGTCCGATCCCGAGAGCGAAAGATTTGCCCGCGACGACGAAGCCGGACCCTACGCCCGTGACGGTGCCGTAGTCGGGGACTTGGTCGCCCCAGAGGCGCGGCAGCGCTTGGAAGCCTTCGGCCGTCGCCAGCGGCATGTCGACCAGCGCGCCTTTCGCGTATGCCGAGAAGAACTTTCCGAGCGATTTGCCCGAGGCCAGAGCCATGGAGCCTGCTAGGTTTGGGCGGGGAGGAGCTCCGTCTTGAGTAGGAGGTTGGGGTGTTGTTGAGCGTGGTATCTCTCTGTTGTTGTTGTTGTTGCTGCTGTCGCTACTGGGCGCTCGGGACGAGTTGGATCTGATTTCTGGCAATGTCTGGACGCTTTGCGATCTGCTGCCATTGTTGCTCTCGGATTTGGGCACTTTGTTTTGACTGCGGCCTCGTCGGTACTTTTCTGCGGGTTTCAAAAATATCCCAGATGATGCTCCGATCAGGTCCGTGCTTGTTCCTAGTAGGGAAGATGCCGTGCCTGTCAATGGATCCCATCGCCGGTTCTCGATCAAGATTGGTTTGGGGCGATAGCTAAGTTCAACACGCGTTAGCTTAAGACCTCTCGATGTCTTGCATTCTACCGCGACTTACAGTTTGAGATTTCTCGGATCTAGACCCTCATCACGCATGAGAACTTCCGCCGCGAGACGAGAGATCTTTCTCACCTTCTTGTTGATTTTCAATTGCCAAGCCGCGGCTTCGTCGGGCAGAAAATCGCACTGCATGTCATCCGTCGGCAAGTGGTTCAAGAAAGACATGACAGCCGCTTGCACGCCATCCTCTGCTTTCATCTGGCTTGCAATCTCGATGGCAGCAGCCTGAGCGGATTCCTCGTGACAGAAGCGGAGAGCCTCTGCCAGATTGTTCGCATTCAACAACTTGTGCGGGATCGGCTTGGGTCCTGCACCAGCGACGGCCACCATGTCTCCCCAGAAAGGCTGGTCACCGAAGAAGGGTACTATCGCAGTCGGTCTGGCGTTCAAAAGACCGCACGCCGTTGTTCCAGCGCCACCGTGATGTACGACTGCCGATACGTGCTGGAACAGCCATTCGTGAGGGCAGTCCTCGAGCCAGAAAATGTCCGGTCGCTCGGGACCATCTAGTCGGCTCCATCCACGGGAAATGATGGCGCGCAGTCCACAAGCACTGACAGCTTCCAGTATAAGGGCCGACATTTCTGCCGCATTATCTAGGACGATCGAGCCAAAGCCAATGTATACTGGAGGTGGTCCGTCTTGCAGGAAGGCTTGTAGGTCTCTCGGAGGGCTGTACTGGGGCGTTCCACGGAAGAAGAAGCCCGAAACGTCAATGTGAGCCGGCCAGTCTTGAGGTTTAGGTATTAAAGCCGGTGACCAGCAGTAGGTGAATGGGATGGACAAGGTCGACGCCAGCGTTGGTCCTTCGGTATTTGGGACTGGTTCCAGGCCGATGCGTCGACGCCATTTGTTGATTACATCGCCAAGGCCTTGCCAAGTCATGATCTCGACGAGCATGTAGGATAGATAGTTGGCCAGCTTTGGGTCCTTCATCCCGTTGCTGATGTTGGCGAGGGGATGAGGGAAGGCGGTCGTCGGTGACCAGGGCATGGTGAACATCAAGTGCAGAGGTATGCCCAGTGCCTCTGCGCAGTGCACGTGTGCGAAGCTGGGTGGATTTGCGATGATGGCGTCTGCGATGAATGGATCGCCCGTCAGGGGATCTGGAGTGATGCAGCTGCTCCAGCATCCTTCGAGCATCTCCATGATCATCACACGCTTGCGAGAAATGTCGCCGGCTCGGAGCGACTCCATACTGGGTATGAGCCCAGGGTTCTTGACCATGTAGGACATCAAGTCCTCAGGATCGCCGCCGATAGGGTAGAATTCCAAGCCAGCGTCGTGCACGAAGCTCTCGAACTTGGCGTGCGTAGCGAGTCGCACCCGATGGCCGTGTTTCTGTAGGCCATTTCCAAGGGCTACAAAGGGCTGGACATCACCACGGCTTCCAACGACTTGAATGACGATGTTCAATCGTAAAGGAAACTGTTCTGGTGTGGCGTAACGGGCGTAGGTCGGAGGCGGGGCTGCGTTCTGCTCATCAGGTTGAGGTAGCCTGACAGCCTTGGAAAGTGTTCTGCTGAGGCGAGAACTCAAGTCAATGTCAATGCGGCCGTCATCTGCTTGGAGGTTAGCGGAAGAATCGTGGGAAGATGACTGAGCTGGCGATGGCGGCAGTACCGACCTTTCAAGGCAGCGTCTTTGCTAGCTTCGAAAACAGCTGCAGCAACATTGTCATCCTCATATAGTGGTGGAGGTCCCTGCTGTGTATAAGCAGTCTTGAGATCGTTCTTCTCCATTGTGTAATGATGAAACGCGAGGATGTGTGCGGCTGAGGGTCAAGAAGAATGCGAGAACACACTACATATACCTACCTACCTTATACTGGACCATGGAGTGGTGAAGTAGCCCTACAAAGTCAATCGAGTCGAGTCGACTACCTAAGCATTGCGGGCTAGGCACTTACTCAGCCTTGCTTCACCACTTTTAGGCATACACAACAGCTCCTAGTGGCGGTTGGTGCGGTCCAAATGATGGGCTGAGCTTCAAAAATGGCAGTGCAATGGTCGTTGTGGGATGTTTGCGGGAGAAGGAACGATCTCGGATTCGGTGCGAAGTAAACGAAAGCATGCACGACGGTGGATCGAAGGGACCCTTGTACCATGCATCCTTAGTCCATGCTAAAGTATGTCAGTCAACACGGTGGTATCAGCGACTTTCTTGCATCGAAATCATGCTCATACCAATGAAACACTAGATAGAAATCACGGGAATCTTGCCGGAATACAATATCCTGAGTGATGATACCAACAGCCCTAGAATACCTTGAAAGTGCTGGTACCAGTGAGATCATACAGTCGACAAATTTCCGTGCCTACGAAGGGAAGGAGGATGAGACGATGAGATACCCCCAGACTCCGAGAAAAGGCGAGCTTCCGCGGGTCCGAATCCGAGTTCTGTTTTCTGGTGGCTTCAAACACGCGGACATACCGCCCAGTCTCGAGCCAGTGCCGTCGCCCCACTGGTCGTATCACCCAATTCGAAATTACCTTCTATGGCAGGACCTCCTCCTCCATGGACTCGACCCAACAATGCCGACGGCGCCCGAGACGAGTGCAAAGCGCCAAAGACGTTCCCATGTCAAGTCACGCAACGGCTGCGTAGAATGCAAAACAAAACATCGCAAGGTAACAACGACAAATCCCCGTCACCTGAAGCTTGGGTTACGCTGACGCCGTGGCTGTAGTGTGACGAAATTCGACCGACATGTGGCGCCTGTGTACGCTTGAATGCAGACTGCTTGTATCCTGCCACCGCTAGTAAACGACCGCCTCGTGCCAGTGAGCGGTCGCAACAGCAATGTGCTGTAACTGCAGACAGCCCTTCGCCTTTGCCGTCATACCATGGAACTCCTGCATCGCACACCACAAGTGAGCCTGATGCGCAATCGAACTACACGGCTTTGGACATGGAACTTATGGCCGAGGCCTTGCTCAACGAAGCAGAGCATGATCCACTTGACCAACTGGCTGCTCGCGACTACGCACGCAATCTAGCACGGTTGGCCACGACAAAACCGTATCTCATGCATGAGATGTTGGCTATGCATGGTCTTTGCCTCTTTGCGAAAGACACGTCAAGACGAGACTTGATGACAAGGGCACTCTTTCACCAATCAGAGGCTTTACGATTGGTGCAACAGCATTTGATCGCCACCACCCAGGAGCACACTCTGGCCTTGTTCCTCTTCACCAGCTACGCCGCAATATCTGGGCTCGCCGAGTCTGCATTGTGCGGAATTTACAACGATTCCCCCGATCCGCTTGAGAAGATGCTGCATGCTTTTCAGCTTTCCCAGGGTATCGTTTTAGTCGTCGCTCCATATTGGTCTGAACTTCGTCGGACTTGGGCGTGGCCTATCGTCAGAAGCCAAATCGAAGCTGGAAGTGATCTGGTTCCTCGAGCGCAAGATGTCCCAAACTACACGTACTTGCGTTGCTTGGCTTTCGGCTTGGAGGGTGAATCCGCAAGAAAGGCTTGTTTGGAAGCCGTCGAATTTACTTTGAGCGCTATATCATTAGTACAACAGCGGAAAGACGATCGTGTGAGCCGGCGTCTGGTCACTTCCTGGCCGATAGAAACGGGTGCTGAATTCCATGCGTTGTTGACTGAGCGTCGTCCTGTATCGCTTGTTGTACTCGCCTACTATGCCGTTCTACTCAAGCTTGGTACTGGGCTGTGGTGGATTGGCCAATGGCCAGAAGTCCTGCTCAACCACATCTCTACCATACTAGGCGAAGAGTGGGCAGAATTCCTTGAATGGCCAAAGATGATTGTCCGGGACTCTGCCACCGAGACCACCAGTACTCCAGACTCAAGTACACCTAAAACATGGTAGATATACCTAGCTGTTTTAATCTGCAAGCCCACGCACCGCTCAGAAAGAGTATAATTTTAAACCAGAATCTCATCCAGATACCGCCCCGCTACCTTGGTCGTCAAGAACTTGGGGGCACTTCGGGGTTCCTTCAAGTCCAAGGGTAAGCACTGATCGTGTTGCTAGGCTGTCCGTAGCCTCTCATGATCTTGATACGCGTACTCGGAGAATCGGTTCGCATAGACGGAGCGAGCCGAGGCCGTGGAACGAAGAAGAGAATCCTGTATCCGAGTCTATGTCCTCATCTACAATCTCCCCCCGGGTATCAGATGCATACGCAACAATGGTCTGGCCGATGCATATGGGAACTAAGCACCCCCCGGGGACTGCAGTCATGATTGTCAGCTCTACTGACTGCACGAGCCCGCTCTATCTGCGATCTATGTCCGTGTCGACACAAAAGGGACATAAAGGAACCGCAGTGCCCACTCCACCAGCATTCAACATCCAACACAGTTCCACACAACAATCATCCGTCAACCTGAGCGTACACTTTCTGCCGATCTCGTTGGTGTAAAGCAATCCGACACAACACAACCTCTTGCCAATTACAACAACATACATCAAACCATGGCTGTCCTCGAGCCTTACGCCGGCGATTACTACCTCTGGCACTATCTACCATCTGTACCCGCTGCCGTGATCTTCACGTTGATCTTCCTCGGATGCACCTTCGGTCTGAGCTGGAGGTCGTGGAAGGCACGCGTGAAGTTCTGCATCCCATTCATCATCGGAACTCTGTGTAAGACAAAGCATCTCGACTCGCTTTGATGCGTATTGCTTGCAGAAGCGATGCTAACAGACTGAAACAGTCGAAGTCATCGGGTACGCCGCCCGAGCAGCCTCCCATAACAACACCGCGAGCATCATGCACTTCTCCATACAGAACGCCTTCACACTGCTGGGCCCCACCCTGATGGCGGCGTCGGTCTACATGATCTTCGGGCGCCTGGCCCGCACGATGCACGCCGAAAACCACTCGATCGTGCGCGTGAGCTTGCTCACCAAGCTCTTCGTCGGCGGTGATGTACTTGCCTTTTTCGTCCAGGCCGGCTCTTCCGGACTCTTGATCATCCAAGACCTGGCCAAGATCGGCAAGGCGATGGTGATCCTCGGGCTGGTGATCCAAGTCCTCTCGTTCGGCCTCTTCATGGTCACCTCGGTCATATTCCACAAGCGCGTGGTCAACGACTTCACGCTGAAGGCGTCAACGATGGACATCCCGTGGGTCCGCATCATGCGGCTCCTGTACCTCGTTGGAATTCTGATCCTGGCTCGCTCGGTGTTCAGGTTGGTCGAGTACGCCCAGGGTACGGAGGGGTATTCTATGACCCACGAGTGGACTCTATACACTTTCGACGGAGTTCCGATGGTGGTTTCGGCGGTCGCCATGTTGGTGTGGTTTCCGAGCGCATTGCAGCAGGCCATCTCGGCGGTGAACCCAATGTATGTACTTAGTTAAGTGGTTGAAGAATTGGATCGGGTGGCAGTGGTCCGTTATATCGATTATCAACTTATTCGAGTAGCCTGTTATTCTACTTTCTATATGCATCAACATTGGCTTGCGATGAAATGTGAAAGTCAACGAAGGCATCTAACAGGGCATGTGCCATATGAAACAGTTCCACCGAAATCCGAATTCGCACATAGATTGTGTTGACCACTGTATGCAACGCAGCCCGTCGAAGATCAGACTCGATGGCGACATCTTTGTACGTACACATGCTGCTTCCGCCTATGCAAGATTTGTCGAAGGGACGATCTCACTGGCACCAGCATGATTATAGCGTACCAGGCCTCCCGATACCACCGCCTGCGAGAGCCTGAATTAGTGAGATAATGGTATTCGGAGACTGCTCTCTCACTGGTATAAGGCCGACTTGAACATAAGGAAGTCGCTGACACCACCATGGCACGCATGGATCGACAAACTTTGGCATGGACTGTACATACATTGAGAGCCTGCTGCCCAAACCATTCCGCACTGCCCCCTGGTGGAACCAGATCAGTTGAATCTAGACTCTGGGGGAGATTGTAGTCGAGTAGGCTCGGATTCAGTATTTTCTTCTTCGTTCTGCGGTTCCGGCTCGCTCCGTGTATGCGAAAAGGCGTATTAAACCCCGCTAAAATACGCGTATTACGGACAGCCTAGTAACACGATCAGTGCTTGCCCTTAGACTAACATCATCTGGACTAAGATGGCGGGCAACAGCAATGCCGACTCAGGGCTCGCTCGAACAGTAGGACATAAAAGATCTCTCGTGGCACCCACTGTCAATGATCATACCTCTGCGAGACCACAACAACGACAACAATCGACGAGCACCGGGCGATAAGTCGAACATCATGCAATCATCTCTCAGCTATGCAGCTTCCGGGAGTGTATCTCACCATGTGGGGAACACCTCATGCAACCCATCCACGTTCTCCTTCCCTCACATCCTAGGAGCCGAGCTGGTCAATGTCGCGGCAAATGAGGTGCGCAACTATACCACATCGTCTTTACTCCCCAGCACAGACGTTCCCGTGAAAGGTGCCATTGATTTCTGCAACGTCACCGTCACATACGGACATACTGGCTGGAACGACAGCATCAACGTCTCGCTCTGGTTTCCACTGGCGGCGGAGGACTGGAACGGGCGACTCTTGGGTGTAGGTGGAGGCGGGTATGCTGCCTCCTTAGGCTCCATCTACCAGACAGCAGCAGTCGATAAGGGATACGTCGCCATCGCGACCGACTCCGGCCACGCATCCGGCCAGGCCGCTGCCACGAATCCAAACCCCTGGGTTACCGTCAGCCCGGGCAACTTCAACTACCCTCTGATCGAGGACTTCGCCTCTCGCACGCTGGGCGAGCTTAGCGTAATCGCGAAGCACGCTGCGAAAGACTACTATGGGGTCAGACCGGCCTTCTCCTACTTCACCGGGTGCTCCGGCGGCGGGAGACAGGGGCTGGAACTCGCGCAGTCGTTCCCAGATGCTTTCGACGGGATCCTCGCAGCAGCTCCGGCGACCTACTTCGAAACCATCCTGGTCGCGGGCTACTGGCCGACCCTGCTCATGAACCAACTCGACGTCTTTCCGCCCTCGTGCGAGATCAAGGCTTTCACCGCGGCTGCCGTCGAGCAGTGCGACGGCTCAGACGGCCTGCAAGACGGCATCATCTCACATCCGGCAGACTGCGATTTCGACGCTCGCGGGATGGTCGGCCGCAATTTCACCTACGACGGCGAGCAGCGGGCTTTCACACAGGCTGGCGCCAGCATCGTCGAGGCAGCATGGCACGGCTTCAACGCGTCCGGAATCTCCTGGCCAGGCGTCGAGATTGGAGCCGATCTCACCGAATCCCTCATCGTGACAGACTGCGGCGACAGCCCCCGGTGCGCCCTCGGAGACCTGTGGTCGGGCATGCTCGCCAACTTCGTCGCGGCGGATCCCAACTTCGACCCGTCCAACCTGTCGACCGAGGCCTTTGCCGAATTCCTGGCGCGTTCAATCGCGCTGTGGCGTCCGAGCCTGGGCTCCGCGAACCCACACCTGCAACCTTTCCAGCAGGCTGGCGGCAAGCTGATCATGTGGCACGGCACTGCGGACACGACGATCCCCCCCAAAGGCTCTACGCAATACTACGAGCAGGTGCTGCAACACAACACCAACGTCTCGGATTTCTTCCGCCACTTCGAGGCGCCCGGGGTGGGACACTGCTCAGGAGGCCCAGGGCCACTGCCGAATGCTGCGCTTGAGCAGCTCGTGAGCTGGGTAGAGAACGGCACCGCGCCGGCAACGCTTGACGCTTCTTCGGCGGCGACGGGACTGCGGAGGCCGCTGTGTCCGTACCCTTCACGCCAGGTCTTTGTTGGCGGCGAGGCGAACAGCTCGGCTTCGTTTGCGTGCGCGTAGGCAGTCGGGCCCACTAGTATCTCCATGCCACTGTACGAAGAGCCAGATAGCTTACACTTTCGGAACGAAAGCTGTGTAGCGCGTGGGACTTGAGAAGTGTGGTGCGAGGGTCCAAAGGCGGTGATGAGCGAGATCACGGATACGCGCGTTCGTAGTATTGTACACGAGAAAGTGCGTTTGCCGTCAGTTAGCCCAGTATTGATGTTTCCAGCCAGCCCTTGACCCTCGCTAACGGTTGACCGAATGAAGAGACTGATTGACTGTAGAGGTATGACGTTCAATGTGTTCACCGGCGCGCAGTTCTGATCATGAGCCCCCGCAGAGCCGCAATACCAAGTGGACCGTTGCGTCCCTCTGGATGTTGTAGTCGGACAGGAATCGATCCGCCTCAAGCTGCTTTCCCCCGTATATCAGCCTCATGTCGCTCCAGGGGACACCTGTCCGCTCGTGAACCGAATTGATCACGCTTCGGACTGTTGCACAGGTGTTGGTATGTACCGTGCAGGTATGGCTGGTGAGGGTCTTGACGAAAATCTGGATATCTCTCTTGACTGGCAATTGAGGATCGCTCTGAGGCAAAATCATGTTGGCCAAACGTGCATCATCAATGCAAGAGATATGCCGTGCGGGGAGGCTAGAGATCACGTCAGAAGAGCGCCATAAACGAGATTGATCAATCGACAGCAGACGCTTGCCGGCTCTTGCATAGCTAAACTTCACTTGTCCAAGAATCTCCGCAGCTTGAAAATTCTTGTCTTGCTTGAGAAGAGCATCGATGAAGCCAATGATACATCGTTCGTGGGACCACGATGTGTCCGGCTCCTCGATCGACTGGAGAACAAAAGGTTGAAGATAGCTCTCAATCTCGGCCCACGAATTCTGCTGGAACAGGTTCATCGTCGCGTAGAATGCCGCTCTGCGATGTTCTTCAGATAGTCTACCGCAAAACCATTCAAAAAAGCTTGCGACCTCCATGGGTTCGAGGTGAACGGAATCGCGATCACCGCCATAGTGGTGTTCTCCGTATGAACGGATCAAAAGATATTTCCGAGCACATAAACCATAAATTTCCACCGATGACGGAACATTAGCCAAGCGTCTGGCATCGTAGCCAAAGCTTTCCGAGCTATCCCGGAGAAACGTGCTTAGTGGCGCTCGGATGTCCATCTTTGACAAGCTGTACGAGCCTGACGCACCGTCAACCGGCAGGAAGAGCAAAAATTTCTGCTGACTGTGCGCCCAGTAAATCCAGAACGAATCCGACGCCAGTCTGAAGGTGAGGCAATCCACCAGGCATCTTATCAACGGTGTACAATGCGGATTGTCCTTCTGTTCGCGAATGAATGAGTCAAGCCTGGTAGCTATTCCTTCAAATGTCATTGTGCACCTGGTACAGAACTGCCCCTTGATCATTCGAAGTTTTCCACTTGTTATCACCCTGTGTTGAACCCCAACGTATTTTCGACATTTGCAGAGATCAGCTTGCACTAATCGCCATGTCAGAATCGTCCAATTTAGAGAACAATCGTCATCCTCGGC
>Ga0265798_10001024_pt1 | contig 44514 bp, 35 predicted proteins | sample P3T30metagenome_FD_192430 | JGI IMG/M metagenome (GOLD analysis project Ga0265798, IMG submission 192430) | Plant litter microbial communities from East Loma Ridge, Irvine, California - P3 T30 | ecosystem: Environmental > Terrestrial > Plant litter > Unclassified | place: USA: California... | reverse complement strand
ACACGGACGCTGCTGACTTGGATGCCCTGGACATCGATGTGGTCGATGTGGTGGACGCGCTGGACGTGGACACGACCGACCTCGACGGGACGGACGCCGACACGGTGGACGTGATCGTGGACGCCGGCGCGGATGTCCTGGATGCCGGGGACGTGCTCGACGTGGACGGCGGCCTGGACGTGCTCGACGCGGATGCCGCTGACCTGGACGCGCTGGACCTCGACGTGGTCGATGTCGTGGACGCGCTGGACGTGGACACGACCGACCTCGACGGGACGGACGCCGACACGGTCGACGCCGACCTGGACAGCGCGGACGTGATCGACGCCGGTGACGTGCTCGACCTCGAGGGCGTCGACTCCGACGCCAACGACTCGGACGACTCGACCGACATCTCGTTCGACCTCGACGTGGCGGACGCGGACACCGCGGACGTCGCCGACGTGGTCGCCGACCTCGACGTGACCGACGCGGACACCGCGGACGTGATCGTGGACGCCGGGGACGTGGTCGACGTGGACGGCGGCCTGGACGTGCTCGACGCGGATGCCGCTGACCTGGACGCGCTGGACCTCGACGTGGTCGATGTCGTGGACGCGCTGGACGTGGACACGACCGACCTCGACGGGACGGACGCCGACACGGTCGACGCCGACCTGGACAGCGCGGACGTGATCGACGCCGGTGACGTGCTCGACCTCGAGGGCGTCGACTCCGACGCCAACGACTCGGACGACTCGACGGACATCTCGTTCGACCTCGACGTGGCGGACGCGGACACCGCGGACGCGACGGACGCGGCCGATGTGGTCGACGCTGACGGGACCGACGCGGTCGACGGTGACAACGACGCTGACGGCGACAACGACGCTGACGGCGACAACGACGCTGACGGTGACAACGACGCCGATGGCGACAACGACGCCGACAACGACGGCAGCAACGATGTGGCCGACGCGGTCGACGCGACGGATGCCGCTGACGTGACGGATGCCGCTGACGTGACGGATGCCGCTGACGCCGCGGATGCCGCTGACGCGACGGACGCTGTTGACGCGACGGATGCCGCTGACGCGACGGATGCTGCTGACGCGACGGATGCCGCTGACGCGACGGATGCTGCTGACGCGACCGACGCCGCCGACGCCGACGCGACGGACGCTGCTGACGCGACGGATGCCGCTGACGCGACGGACGCTGCTGACGCGACGGATGCCGCTGACGCGACGGATGCTGCTGACGCGACGGATGCCGCTGACGCCGCCGACGCCGACGCCACGGACGCCGCCGACGGCGGCCCCGACGGCAGCGAGCTCCGCACCCTCGCCTCGGTCCGCTTCTTCGAGGTCATGCGCGGCATGGGCATCGACCAGGAGGTGACCGCCGTCGGGTTCATGCCCGGGGAGACGGTCTCCGCCACGGTCAACTCCACGCCGATGCCGCTGCCGGACCAGATCGCCCCCGCGAACGGGCAGGTGACCTTCACCTTCCCGATCCACGAGGACTTCGAGATCGGCCAGCACTCGGTCACCATCTCGGGCAGCGTGACCGGCCCGGTGGACGTGCCGAACACGCGGTTCTCGGTCATCGGCCAGACGGTCCCGGCCGGCCTGCCGAGCACCCCGATCCGCGGAGGGACCGGCGGCTACGGCGGCGGGATCCTCCCGGTGACGGGCGGTGACGCCGACGGGATGCTCTTCCTCGGCGGCATCGCGCTCCTGATGATGCTGACGGGCGCCGGTGCCCTGCACCGCGGCCGTCGCAGCCGCCAGGCGTGACGCACCGCTGACGCGGGCGGGCGGGTGATCCGGCACGACAGCCGGGTCACCCGCCCTCCCGCTCCCGCCGTCCGCCTCGCGGGGCGACCGGCGCAGCACGACCCGCACGACCCGCACGACGAGCACGACCAGCACGACGGCTCGGCAGGATCCACCCGCTCCCGCCGCCGACAGGACCCACCCGACGCACGAGGGGGACGGCGCATGACCGACACGACCCACCACCACGACACCGGCACCGACGACGCCCGGGACGCCGACGGCCTCGACGCCGACGCGACCGCCTCGCCGCCGCCCGCGGATCCGCCCGGAGCGCATGCCCGGGACCGCCGGCCCCTCACCCGCGGCGCCCGCATCGGCACCGCGATCGCCGCGCTCGTCGTCGCCGTCTACGTGGCGACCACGATCCTCATGGTCGTCCCGCAGACCTCCACGACCCGCGCGCTCACCGCCCCGGCCCGCCCCTACTTCGGCCAGCAGTGGAACGTGTTCGCCCCCTCCATCCAGAAGACGAACCGCTACCTCCAGATGCAGGCGCAGTGGCGCGACGGCTCGGGCGCGCTGGTGAAGAGCGAGTGGGTGGACATCACGGACGCCGAGTACGAGTCGGGCGACGGGCACGTCCAGGCGTCGCGGGCCAACAAGCAGAGCGCGAACCTCCTCAAGACCTACAGCGCCCGCTACCTCGCCCTCAGCGAGGAGCAGCGGGCCGTCGCGCGGGACACCTTCATCCGCCGCACCGACGACGGCTTCGCGGCCAAGACGCCGACCTCGCTCGTCCAGCAGCTCACCGGCCTCACGGAGGGCACGAGCGGCCGCGTCGTCTCGTTCCTCCGCTACGACTACGTGATGAAGGAGTTCGCGACGTACTGGGGCACGGCCTACTTCGGCCGCGACGTGGAGCGCGTCCGCTGGCGCATCGTCACGACGCGCCCCAACGACTTCGAGCACCGGCTCGACCAGGAGCGCCAGTTCGCGCCCTCGGTCCGCACCTTCGGATGGCGTCACGTCGACGACGTCATCGACCCCCGGGCGCTCGGCGCCTACCAGGCAGTGGTGGAGAGGTACGCACGATGAGCACCCGCACGGACGACACCCGTCCCGCCGACCGTCCCGTACCCGAGGCCCCTCGCACCGGCCCGCGCGCCCAGGCGGCCGCGCGGTTCCGCCAGGTGATGCAGGACCGCGAGCTGCTGCGCGCGCTCCGCGACCCGCGCGGCTGGCCACGCGGCGTCGCCACCTGGATGACCGAACGGGAGCACGCGACGTACAGCTTCGCCGCGCTCCGCATCACGCTCGGCTCCGTGATCCTGCTGGTGCTCGTCACCTGCTTCGCCGACCGGCACTACCTCTGGGGCGTCGGATCCCGGTTCATCGACCCCGAGGCCAGCCGCCGCGGGTGGCCGCCGTTCTTCGAGGGCCTCTTCTCCAAGACCGACGCGACGCTGTTCGACCTCGCCTACCTCGCCCTGGCGGCGCTCGCGGTGCTGTTCACGCTCGGCTGGCGCACCCGGATCGTGACGCCGTTCCTCCTGCTGCTCTGGATCAGCCTGTCCACCAACAGCACGCTGCTCAGCAACGGCGGCGACACCGTGCTGCGGCTCACGCTGTTCTTCGCGCTCTTCGCGGACCTGTCGCGGCACTTCTCGCTCGACGCCGTGCGCCGCCGCCGCGAGGCCGAGCCGGGCGCCCGGCGTCCGTCGTCCGCCGTGGTCGCGACGCGTCGCCTCGTGGCGCGGATCCCGCGGCTCGTGCCGGTGCTCCTGCACAACACCGCGCTGGTGCTGTCGGCGTACCAGATCATGCTCATCTACGTGAACTCCGCGTTCCTCAAGCTGCAGGGGGAGGAGTGGCGCAACGGCTCGGCCACCTACTACTCGCTCGTCATCGACGGGTACCGCCCGTGGCCGTGGATCAACGACCTCCTCGTGCAGTCGAGCATCGGCATCGCGCTGGCGAGCCTCGCGGCGGTGGCGTTCCAGGGCCTGTTCCCGCTGCTGATCCTCTGGCGGCCGACGCGCATCGTGGCGCTCGTGGTCATCACGGGCATGCACGTGATGATCGGCGTGCTGCTCGGCTTGTGGCCGTTCTCGCTCGCGATGATCGCGCTCGACTTCCTGTTCGTGCGCGACGCGACCTGGAGGGAGGGGCTCGCGCTCCTCGGGCGCTGGCGGTCGCGGGCGCCCGGGCGGATGCGCGAGGGCGGGGCCGTCCACGGGCGCCGCGCCTCCTCCCCAGCCGCGTCCGTCGAGGCCCCGGCCGAGGCCTGACCGGAGGGCGGCGGCGCGGTCGGGGGTGCCCGGTATCCTCGGGACCGTGGTCACCGCCCTGTATCGCCGTTATCGGCCAGAGAACTTCGCCGAGCTCATCGGCCAGACGCAGGTGACGGATCCGCTGCGCACCGCGCTCCGCACCAACCGCGTCAACCACGCGTACCTCTTCAGCGGTCCGCGCGGCTGCGGCAAGACCACGTCGGCCCGCATCCTCGCGCGCTGCCTCAACTGCGCCGAGGGGCCCACGGACACCCCGTGCGGCGTCTGCCCGAGCTGCGTCGAGCTCAGCCGGGACGGCAGCGGCTCGCTCGACGTGGTCGAGATCGACGCCGCGAGCCACAACGGCGTCGACGACGCGCGCGACATCCGCGAGCGCGCGGTCTTCGCGCCGGCGCGCGACCGCTACAAGATCTTCATCCTCGACGAGGCGCACATGGTCACGCCGCAGGGCTTCAACGCGCTGCTCAAGATCGTGGAGGAGCCGCCGGAGCACGTGAAGTTCATCTTCGCGACCACCGAGCCCGACAAGGTCATCGGCACCATCCGCTCCCGCACGCACCACTACCCGTTCCGGCTCGTGCCGCCCGCGCAGATGCTCGACTACGTGGAGCACCTGTCGCGCGAGGAGGGCGTGCAGGTGGCGCCCGGCGTGCTGCCGCTCGTCGTCCGCGCCGGCGGGGGATCGGTGCGCGACACCCTCTCCCTGCTCGACCAGCTCATCGCGGGCTCGGAGGACGAGAGCGTCGAGTACGAGCGCGCCGTCGCGCTGCTCGGCTACACGCACGCCGCCCTGCTCGACGAGGTCATCGACGCGGTCGCCCGGCACGACGCGGCGGGCGCCTTCGCCGGGGTCGACCGGGTCATCCAGACCGGCCAGGATCCGCGCCGCTTCGTGGAGGACCTCCTCGAGCGCCTGCGCGACCTCATCATCGTCGGCGCCACGTCCGTCGAGGGCGCGGCCGCCGTGCTCCGCGGCACCCCGGAGGACGAGCTCGAGCGCATGCGCGCCCAGGCCGTCGCCTTCGGTGCCGTCGAGCTGTCGCGGGCGGCCGACGTGGTCAACGCCGCCCTCACGGAGATGACGGGCGCCACCTCGCCGCGCCTCCACCTCGAGCTCCTGGTCGCGCGCGTGCTCGTGCCCGCCAGCGACGACACGCATCGCGGCGCCCTCGCCCGCGTCGAGCGCCTCGAGCGCCGCGTGGGCGTGGCGGACGCGGGGGCGGATCCGGTGCCCGCCGCCTCTGCTGCTGCTCCGGCCGCCGCTGCTCCCGTCGCCGCGGCGTCCGCGCGCGCCGCTGCGCCCGCCGCGGCTCCGGCCGCGGCACCTCCTGCCGCGCCCGCTGCGGCACCTGCCGCGCCCGCTGCGGCACCTGCCGCAGCGCCGGCGTCCGCGCCGCCCGCCGCTCCCGGGCCGGATGCCTTCGAGGCCCCGTCGGCACCCGCCGTGGCGCCGGGGGCCACCGCACCGGAGCCGTCCGCACCCACCCGCGGCGCGGGGACCGCCGAGTCCGCCGCCGCGGCGACACCCTCGGCCGCGTCGCCCGCACCCGCCGCCGCGACGCCCGCGCCCGTCGGGCCGGTCACGTTCGAGCAGCTCCGCGACTCCTGGCCGTCGGTCGTCGAGGCCGTCGAGAAGGCGAAGCGCAGCGCGTGGCTCGTCGCCGTCACGGCCACGCCGCGGGCCCTCGCCGGCGACGTCCTCACGCTCTCCTTCGTCAGCGCCAACGACGCCGAGCGGTTCAAGGAGCGCGGCGTGCCCGGGCAGGGCGTCAGCGACATCCTCCGCACCGCGATCCTCGACGTGCTCGGCCTCCGCGTGAAGTTCATCGCGCGCGTCGAGCCCCACGGCGGCACCCCGGCTCCGGGCGGCACGACCGCCCCCGCGCCGACGGGCGGGAACTCCGCGCCCGCCACGCCTCCCGCCGCACCGGCCCGGGCCTCGGGGACCGGCGGCGGCTCCCGATCCGCGGAGACCGCGTCCGCGACGACCGCGCGCGACGGCGGCGCTCCCGCGGCGGGATCGACCGCGCCGGCCGCCGCGTCCGGCCCTCGCGCCACGTCGACGCCTCCCGCGAAGACCACCCCGTCCGGCGGCGGATGGGCCACCGTCGCGATCCCCACGTCCGACCCCGGCGCGAGCGATCCCGCCCCGGACCGGCGCGCTCCCGCCGCGCGTCCCGAGCGCACCGCACCGTCCGCGCCGGCGGCTGCGCCCGCCGCGTCGCCCTCCCCGTCCCCCGCGAGCACGCCCGGCGCGACCCCCCGCGGATCCGCGGTCGTCCCGGACGCGCACGTGCCCGACTTCGAGGAGCCGGAGCCCGACGAGTTCGGCCCCGCGGAGCCCGGCTGGGCCACCGGCGGCGGCTCGCCCGACTCCGCCCCGCCGATCTCGCGCCCGGCCCCGGTCGCCGCGCCGCGGACCGCCACGCCGGCCTCCGCGCCCGCGCCGGACGCCACGGCCGGAGCCGCCCCCTCTGCGAAGGCCGCCCCGTCCGCCAAGGCCACCCCCTCCGCCAAGGCCGCCCAGCAGCGCTACGGCGAGTCCGTCGTCCGCGAGATCCTCCAGGCGAGCTTCATCGAGGAGAAGCCCGTCGAGCGCAAGGCCCGCCCCACCATCCGCCCCACAGGTCAGGACTAGCGCCGCATGTACGAGGGAATCGTCCAGGAGCTGATCGACGAGCTCGGCCGCCTGCCGGGCATCGGCCCGAAGTCCGCCCAGCGCATCGCGTTCCACATCCTCCAGACCGAGACGTTCGACGTCTCGCGCCTGGCCGAGGTGCTCACCGTCGTCCGCGACAAGGTCCGCTTCTGCGCCATCTGCGGCAACGTGAGCGAGGAGGAGACCTGCGGCATCTGCCGCGATCCCCGCCGCAGCCCCGCCACCATCTGCGTGGTCGAGGAGGCCAAGGACGTCGTCGCCATCGAGCGCACGCGCGAGTTCCGCGGGCTCTACCATGTCCTCGGCGGGGCCATCAGCCCCATCGACGGCATCGGACCGGACGACCTCCGCATCCGCCAGCTCATGCAGCGCCTCGCCGACGCCACGGTCACCGAGGTCATCATCGCCACGGACCCGAACCTGGAGGGCGAGGCGACCGCCACCTACCTCTCGCGGCTCCTCTCCACCTTCGACATCCGCGTCACGCGCCTCGCCTCCGGCCTCCCCGTCGGCGGCGACCTCGAGTACGCCGACGAGGTCACCCTCGGCCGCGCCTTCGAGGGCCGGCGCCTCGTGGGGGAGTGACCGCGCGCCCCTGCGTCATGCGGCGGATCCGCGGATGCCGCCCCCATATGATCGTGATCCGGGCCGCCCGCGCCCACCCGAACCCCAGGAGTCGCCCGTGAGCCTCATCGTGCAGAAGTTCGGCGGATCGTCGGTCGCCGATGCCGAGAGCATCAAGCGCGTCGCGAAGCGCATCGTCGCCGCGCGGAAGGCCGGCAACGACGTGGTCGTCGCTGTCTCCGCGATGGGCGACTCGACGGACGAGCTGCTCGACCTGGCGCACGAGGTCACCCCCATCCCCGCGCCGCGCGAGCTCGACATGCTCCTCACCGCGGGCGAGCGCATCTCCATGGCGCTGCTCGCCATGGCCATCAAGAGCATGGGCTACGACGCCCGCTCCTTCACGGGCAGCCAGGCGGGCATGATCACCGACGCCCAGCACGGCGCGGCCCGCATCGTCGACGTCACCCCGGGCCGCGTCCGCGACGCCCTCGGCGAGGGCGCCATCGCCATCGTCGCGGGCTTCCAGGGCTTCAACCGCGGCACGGGCGACATCACCACCCTCGGCCGCGGCGGATCCGACACCACGGCGGTCGCGCTCGCCGCGGCCCTCGGCGCCGACGTGTGCGAGATCTACACCGACGTCGACGGCATCTTCACCGCCGACCCGCGCGTGGTGCCGCTCGCCCGCAAGATCGACCGGATCACGAGCGAGGAGATGCTCGAGCTCGCGGCGTCCGGCGCGAAGGTCCTCTACATCCGCGCCGTCGAGTACGCCCGCCGGCACGGCGTCCTGCTGCACGTCCGCTCCTCGTTCACGCACAACGAGGGCACCATCGTCTACAACCCCACGGATGGAGAGAATGTGGAAGAGCCCGTCATCGTCGGCGTCGCCGCCGACCTCAGCGAGGCCAAGGTCACGGTGGTCGGCGTCCCCGACGTGCCGGGCAAGGCCGCGCAGATCTTCACCATCGTCGCCAAGACCGGCGCCAACATCGACATGATCGTGCAGAACGTGTCGGCCGCCGCCACGAGCCTCACGGACATCTCGTTCACGCTCCCGAAGTCCGACGCGCAGCGCGTGCTCACCGTGCTCGCGGCCGAGCAGTCCGCGGTCGGCTTCACCGGCCTCCAGCACGACGACCAGATCGGCAAGCTCGCGCTCGTCGGCGCCGGCATGCGCACCAACGCCGGCGTCTCCGCGCAGCTCTTCACGGCGCTGTCCGACGCGGGCATCAACATCGAGATGATCTCCACCAGCGAGATCCGCATCTCCGTCGTCACGCGTGCCGACACCATCGACGAGGCCGTCCGCGTGGTCCACCACGCCTTCGGGCTCGACGCGGACGACGTCGCCGTCGTCCACGCCGGCACCGGCCGCTGAACCGCTGAGCCCGACCCGCACGCCCGCGCACCGCAGGAGGAGACACCCGTGACCGACACCGCCCCCGCCGCATCCGCCGCCCCGGCCGCCGAGACCGCCGGCCTCCGCGTCGGCGTCGTCGGCGCGACCGGGCAGGTCGGCGCCGTGATGCGCCGCCTGCTCGACGAGCGCGCGTTCCCCATCGCGGAGATCCGGTTCTTCGCCTCCGCGCGCTCGGCCGGCACCACGCTCCCGTTCGGGGGCCGCGACGTCGTCGTGGAGGACGCGGCGACGGCCGATCCCACGGGCCTCGACATCGCGCTGTTCTCCGCGGGCGCCACCACGTCGCGGGCGCAGGCTCCGCGCTTCGCGGAGGCGGGCGTCCTCGTCATCGACAACTCCAGCGCCTGGCGCATGGACCCGGACGTCCCGCTCGTCGTCTCCGAGGTCAACCCCGAGGCCATCGCGGACGCGCGCCGCGGCATCATCGCGAACCCGAACTGCACCACCATGGCCGCGATGCCCGTCCTCAAGGTCCTGCACGAGGAGGCCGGCCTCACCCGCCTCGTCGTGAGCACCTACCAGGCCGTCTCCGGATCCGGCCTCGTCGGCGCCGAGGAGCTCGCGGGCCAGGCCGAGGCCGCCGTCGCGGCCGGCCCGGACGCGCTCCGCCGCCTCGTGCACGACGGCCGCGCGGTCGAGCTCCCCGCGCCCGCCGTCTACCAGCGTCCCATCGCGTTCGACGTGATCCCGCTCGCCGGCAGCATCGTCGACGACGGCCTGTTCGAGACCGACGAGGAGAAGAAGCTCCGCAACGAGAGCCGCAAGATCCTCGGGCTGCCCGACCTGCTGGTGAGCGGCACGTGCGTGCGCGTCCCGGTCTTCACCGGCCACTCGCTGTCGGTGAACGCCGAGTTCGCGTCGCCGATCAGCGTCGCGCGCGCCACGGAGCTCCTCGCGACGGCGCCCGGCGTCGAGCTCTCCGACATCCCCACGCCGCTCCAGGCGGCGGGCACGGACCCCAGCTACGTCGGCCGGATCCGCGCCGACGAGGGCGCGCCCGACGGCCGTGGCCTCGCCCTCTTCATCAGCAACGACAACCTCCGGAAGGGCGCGGCCCTCAACGCCGTGCAGATCGCCGAGGTCGTCGCCGCCCGCCGCTGACCCCTCCCCAGCTGCGCGCGGAAGGGTGCCCGTACCACCCGTCGGCCCTCCGGAGGGCCGCCGGAGGGCGGGCGTACACTGATCGGCGTGAGTGAATCAGCGGAACCGGTAGACGTCGTCCTCGTCGGCGGCGGGATCATGAGCGCGACGCTCGGCACCCTCATCAAGCAGCTCGAACCCGACTGGACCATCCAGATCTTCGAGCGCCTCGGTGAGGTCGCCATGGAGTCGAGCAACCCGTGGAACAACGCGGGCACCGGCCACGCGGCGCTCTGCGAGCTGAACTACACGCCGGAGAAGGACGGGAAGATCGAGATCGGGTCCGCGACCCGCATCAACGAGCAGTTCCAGCTCTCCCGCCAGTTCTGGGCCCACCTGGTCACCGCGGGCGCCGTTCCGGAGCCCAAGGAGTTCATCAACCCCACCCCGCACATGACGTTCGTGCGCGGCAAGGAGAACGCGGAGTTCCTGCGCCGCCGGTTCGACGCGATGCGCGCGCACCCGCTCTTCGAGGCCATGGAGTACTCCGAGGACCCCGCGGTCATCCACTCCTGGGCCCCGCTCCTCGTGCTCCAGCGCGACAAGGACGAGGTCATCGCGGCCACGCGCTTCGAGGGCGGCACCGACGTCGACTTCGGCGCCCTCACCAACAAGCTCGTCGACTACCTCACGGAGCACGGCGCGGCCCTGCACCTCAACCACGAGGTCCGCAGCCTGTCGCAGAACCCGGACGGCACCTGGCACCTCCGCATCCGCAACGACGTCGGCCGCTCGACCGTCCAGGTGGACGCGAGGTTCGTGTTCATCGGCGCGGGCGGCGGCGCGCTGCCCCTCCTGCAGAAGTCGGGCATCCCCGAGATCAAGGGCTTCGGCGGATTCCCCATCAGCGGCGAGTGGTTCCGCACGGACGACCCGGAGATCGTCGCCAAGCACCGGGCGAAGGTCTACGGCAAGGCCGCCATCGGCTCCCCGCCCATGTCCGTGCCGCACCTCGACACGCGCGTGGTGGGAGGCGAGACCTCCCTCCTCTTCGGGCCCTACGCCGGCTTCAGCCCGCGCTTCCTCAAGAAGGGGTCCCTGCTCGACCTGTTCGCGTCGATCCGCCCGCACAACATCGTCCCGATGCTCGCCGTCGCCAAGGACAACCTGGGCCTCATCAAGTACCTCGTCAGCCAGCTCCTCGCCTCGAAGGAGACGAAGTTCGACGCGCTCCGCGAGTTCATGCCCACGGCGGACCGGAAGGACTGGTACCCGGTCACGGCCGGCCAGCGGGTCCAGGTCATGAAGAAGGACGCGAAGAAGGGCGGCGTCCTGCAGTTCGGCACCGAGGTCGTCGCGGCGGCCGACGGGAGCATCGCGGGCCTCCTCGGCGCCTCGCCGGGCGCCTCCACGGCCGTCCCGATCATGATCGACGTGCTCGAGCGCTGCTTCCCGGAGCGCATCGACGGCTGGCGCAAGCCGCTGAAGCGCATGATCCCGAACTACGGGACGCTCGTCGCGTCCGACCCGAAGAAGACGCCGAAGATCATCGCGGAGACCGCCGAGGTCCTCGAGCTCCAGCACTGACCGACGGGCGGTCGCGCATCGCGCGGCCGCCCTGCTCGGCATCCGCTCGCACTCCGTTCGAAAGTGTGTTCGAATGTCCGCATGAGGTGGAGCGCGCAGAAGCTGTCGGACGCGAGCGCGGATGCGCTGCCCGGGCTCGTCCGGTTGAGCAACCTGGTGCAGAGCGTCCGCACCCCGGAGTTCCAGGGGGTGACGTTCCACGAGGTGCTCGCGAAGTCGGCCCTCAACCGCGTGCCGGGGGAGTCGAAGGTCATGCCGTACGGGTGGACCATCAACCAGTACCGCGGCTGCACGCACGCCTGCGTCTACTGCTTCGCCCGGCCGACGCACGCGTACCTCGACCTCGACGGCGGCCGCGACTTCGACGACCAGATCGTCGTCAAGGTCAACGTCGCCGAGGTCCTCGCCCGGGAGCTCGCGAAGCCCACGTGGACGCACGACGCGGTCGCGCTCGGCACCAACACCGACCCGTACCAGCGCGCCGAGGGCCGCTACGCGCTCATGCCGGGCATCATCGCGGCGCTGGCCTCGTCGGGCACGCCGCTCTCGATCCTCACCAAGGGCACGCTCCTCCGGCGCGACCTGCCGCTGCTCGCCGAGGCGTCCGCGACCGTGCCCGTCGACCTCGCGATGAGCATCGCCGTGCTGGACGACGACCTGCAGCAGTCCGTCGAGCCGGGCACGCCCACGACCGCCGCGCGCCTCGCGACCGTCACCGCGATCCGCGAGGCCGGCCTCGACTGCACGGTCTTCATGATGCCGATCCTGCCGATGCTCACCGACTCAGTGGAGCACCTCGACCACGCGCTCACCCGCATCCGCGAGGCCGGCGGCACGCGCGTCCTCTACTCCGCGCTGTACCTCAAGCCCGGCGTGAAGGAGTGGTACCTCGAGTGGCTCGAGCGCGAGCGGCCGGAGCTGGTGGGCCGCTACCTCGACCTGTACGCGCGCGGCGCGTACGCCCCGCAGGCCTATCGCTCGTGGCTCACGGCGCGCATGGCCCCGCTCGTCCGCCGGCACGGGCTGGGCGGCGGCCGGGTGGATCCCCGCACGGGCGGCGTGCTCTCCCGGGCCGACGTGCCCGGCATCGAGGGTCAGGTCGCGCGGCCCGCCGCACCGCGACCGGGCTGGAGCCAGGAGGGCGCGGACAGCCGGGCCACCACCTCCCGGGGGCGCGGCAGCTGGGCGACGGGGCCCACGCGGTCGTCGGCGCCGGGGCCCCTGGTCGCCGCCGCGCTGCCCGCCGGGCCCGCGAGCACGCAGGCCACCCTGTTCTGAGCCGGGGCGGCGGCGGTGTCCGCGGAGGGTCCGCGCCCCCGGCGGACCCGGCCCGCTGGCTACAGTTCTCCCATGACCACCCTGCGGCTCCCGGGGGCGGGCACGACGTCGGCCGCCGGGCGCGGGGTCGCGCAGCCCGTCCGGGTCGCCGTGCTCATGGGCCACGAGTCGGCGCTCGACGAGGTCTGCTCGATCCTCCAGAGCCGCGCACCCGAGGTCGAGGTGGTCGTCGGCACCACGGGCTGGCTCCAGCTCGTCCGGTCGCCGCGCTTCCCGACCGAGGTCGTCGTGCTCGACTACGACCTCGCCGACGCGGTCAGCCTCGAGGGGCGCGTGCGGTCCTGCCGGGCGGCCGGGGCGAGCGTCGTGGTGCTCTCCCGATCCGGCAGCCCGGAGGTCCGTCGCCGGGTGCTCGGCTCGGGTGCCTCCGCCCTCCTCACCGGCCCCGTGCCCGCGCGTGACATCGTCGTGGCGGTGCGCTCCGCGGTCGCGGCGGCCCGGGCGGCCGCGCACGACCCGGATCCGGCTCCCGCGTTCCCGAGCCCCCGGCTCAGCCAGGGCGAGGAGCAGGCGCTCCGCCTCTACGTCACGGGCCGCTCGACCGTCGACGTGGCGGCGCAGATGAACGTGCAGTACGAGACGGCCAAGACCTACCTCCGGCGGGTGCGCGCCAAGTACCGGCTGGTGGGCCGCGCGGCGGGGCGCCGGGCCGACCTGATCGAACGGGCCGCCGAGGACGGCTACCTTCGGTAGATGGCCAAGCTCTACTTCCGATTCGGCGCGATGAACAGCGGCAAGAGCACCTCGATGCTGCAGGCCGCGTACAACTACGAGGAGCGCGGGCAGCACGTCCTGCTCACGAAGCCCGTCATCGACACCAAGGGCGACCGCGACATCGTGTCCCGCCTCGGGGTCCGCCGCCCGGTCGACTTCCTGCTCGAGCCGGACGCGGACGTCTGGCAGGAGTTCGGGATCCACCGCGACCGCGTGCTGCAGGAGCTCGGCGGCCCCACGGCCTGCCTCCTCGTCGACGAGGCCCAGTTCCTCCGCGAGTCGCAGGTCGACGACCTGCTGCGCATCGCGATCCTGCAGGACGTGCCCGTGATCGCGTACGGCATCCGCACCGACTTCCAGACCGTCGCGTTCCCGGGCAGCCGTCGCCTCCTGGAGATCGCGCACAGCCTGGAGGAGATGAAGACCATCTGCCGGTGCGGCCGCAAGGCGGTCTTCAACGCCCGCCAGGTCGGGGAGCGCTTCATCTTCGCCGGCGACCAGGTCGCCATCGACGGCGCGGACGTCACCTACATGTCGCTGTGCGGCGCGTGCTACCTGGCCGAGAGCGGGGGAGCGCTGTCGAGCGGACGCCCGGTCGAGGCCTCGCCCGCCGCCTTCGGCTACGCGGCGGGGCCGGACGCCGACTTCGCCTGATCGGTCTCCGCGCGGTCGGGAGCGGCTCCGCGGGTCAGTCCCGCAGGTAGCGGAGCCCGCATGCGGTGAGCACGCCGGTGATGAGCAGGGTGGCCAACGGGACCAGGGCAGCGCAGACGTCGGGCATCGGGATCCGGACCTTCTCTTCGGGTGAGCGTTCGGTCGAGCGAGGTGCGGGTGGGTGGCCCGGTCCCTCGCGCCCACGCTAGCCCCCGCCCGCCGGGGCGGCCCCGCCCCAGAAGGTGGGGCGCGATCCGGTGGACGACATCCGGCCGCTCGGAGGTCGGGCGGGAGCGCCCGGCTGTGGGAGCATGGGCGGAGGTGCCATCGGGGGGCACCGCACCGACGAGGGGGAGCGCCTGTGGAACTGCGTGAATACATCCGGATCCTGCGACGTTCGTGGATCCTCATCCTGCTCGCGCTGCTGCTCGGGATCGGGGCCGCCGCCGGCTACTCGCTCGTGCAGACGCCGGAGTACCGGGCCTCCGCGAAGGTGTTCGTGTCGACGCAGTCGGCGGGCACCGTGTCGGACCTCAGCCAGGGCAACTCGTTCACGCAGCAGGCGGTCAAGAGCTACGCCGACGTCGTGTCCACGCCCGTCGTGCTGGAGCCGGTCATCGCCCAGCTCGGTCTCGACGAGACCGCCGAGTCGCTGGCGCCGCGCGTGTCCGCCTCGGCCGCCGCCGACACCGTCATCATCGAGATCGCCGCGCAGGACCAGCAGGCCGAGACGGCCGCCGTCATCGCGAACGCCGTCGCGAAGAGCTTCTCCGACGTCGTCGCGCAGCTTGTCCCGGAGGACACCGGCGGTCAGCCGCAGGTGAAGATCACGACGCTGCAGGAGGCGCGGATCCCCGCGTCACCCGTGTCGCCGCGCGTGCCGCTCAACCTCGCGCTGGGCGCGCTGGTGGGCCTCGCGCTCGGCATCGCCGTCTCCGTGCTCCGCTCCACGCTCGACACGCGCATCCGCGGCGAGCGGGACCTGCGGCTGGTCACGGACGCCCCCGTCCTCGGCGGGATCGCGTTCGACCCGAAGGCGAAGGACCGCCCGCTCATCGTGCAGTCGGACCCGCGGAGCCCCCGCGCCGAGTCCTTCCGCAGCCTCCGCACCAACCTGCAGTTCCTCGACTTCGGCGGCCGGGCGCGCAGCTTCGTCATCACGAGCGCGGTCGAGTCGGAGGGCAAGTCCACCACCACCGCCAACCTGGCGATCGCCCTCAGCGACGCAGGTGCCCGCGTCGCCGTGATCGACGCCGACCTCCGCCGCCCGAAGCTCGCGTCGTACCTCGGGCTCGAGGGCGCCGTCGGCCTCACCGACGTGCTGATCGGGCGCGCGAAGCTCACGGACGTGCTGCAGCCCTGGGGCAATCGCAACATGTTCGTCCTGCCCGCGGGGCAGATCCCGCCGAACCCGAGCGAGCTGCTCGGATCGCGCACCATGGTCACGCTGCTCAAGGACCTCGAGGCGGAGTTCGACACCGTCCTCATCGACGCGCCGCCGCTGCTGCCCGTCACCGACAGCGCCGTGCTCTCCAAGAGCGCCGGCGGGGCGATCCTCGTCGTCTCCTCCGGACGCGCGCACCGCGGCCAGGTGCACGCCGCCATCGAGTCGCTCAACAGCGTCGGCGCGGAGGTCCTCGGCGTCGTCCTCACGATGCTGCCCACCAAGGGCCCGGACGCGTACGGCTACGGCCAGTACGGCTACTCGTACGTCCGCCCCGAGGGTGCGGACGGCACCTCGCCCGCCCCCGCATGACCCGCCGGCCGTCCGCCTCCGGGCGCGACGGCCGGACCCGTGTCGTCGGGGGCCGCCCGGCTGTGGCCTGTACGATCCGGATGACACCACCGCTCCGCCCCGCATCTCCCGATGCGCGGATCCCGAGCCCGAGCGCCCCACCGGGTCCGGGTCACGGGTCCCCGCCCGGGCGCGACCGGGAGCCGGCTTCCCCCGAGGCCGGATCCGACGGCCGCTCGATGCCCGCCACACCGGGAGACACCATGTCGGCTCAGGCCGAGGCGCCGACGCGCCGCCCAGGAGGACGTCCCTCCGCCCTCCGCGCCCGTCGAGCCGCGGGAGCCGCACGTGGCTAGGCCGCCCGCCGACGGCCGGAAGCCGATGGCCGTCACCGGACGCCCGGCGCGCCGTCGCGCCTCCCTGTCGCGCGTCATCCCGGGCGTCGGGGTCACCGCCGTGGTCGCCTTCCTCGTCATCGACCTGATCCTGGTCTCCGCCGCCGTCACCCGCACCGGCGGCGGCACGGGGGGCCCGGCGCCGAGCCCGGACGCGGCCGCCTCCGCCTCCGCCTCCGCCGATCCCGCACCGGCGACCGCCGCTCCCACGCCCGAGCCCACCGCCGCCCCGGCGCCGTCCGTCGCCGCGCCGACGGTGTTCCTCGCCGCGGGGAACGCCGACGTCGCCTGGCGCACCACCGCCGGGTCCTGCACGGGCGAGGCCGCGCGCATCCAGACCACCATCGACCGGGGTCGCACCTGGGACACGCGCACGACCGACTCGTTCGACGCCCGCCGCGTGCTGGCGCTCTCGGTCGCGAGCCCGGACGTCGGCAGCATCGTCGCCGACGTCACGGCCGCGTGCTCCCGCACCGCACTGCAGAGCTTCACGGGCGGCGAGTTCTGGCGCGACTCCCCGGCGCTCGCGAGCACCACGGCGTACGTCGACCCCGCGGACCCGGGCACCGTCCACCTCGTGCAGGGCCAGCGGGACGCGCCGTGCGACGACGCCGTCCAGGCGGTCGACAGCGGCCAGGCGGCCGCGGTCCTCTGCGGATCCGGCGCCGTGCACGTGCGCTCCGGCGGCGGCGACTTCCGGCGCGTCGAGGCGCCCGGCGTCCTCGCGCTCGCGCTCGGCCCGGACGGCATCCTCACCGCCGGGACCGCGGAGTCCTGCCGCGGCACGAGCGTCGGACGCATCGTCCCCTCGACGGGCGCGGTCAGCGTCGTCGGCTGCGCGTCCGCCGTCCCCACGAGCGGCGCGGTCGCGCTCTCCGCCGCGGGCCGCGACGTGTGGCTCCTGACGGGCGACGCCGTGAGCGTCTCCACCGACGGCGGGGCCAGCTGGTGAGCTCCTCCACGATCCGCTCCCGCCGCGTCCGCCGCTCCCGACGTCCGTGGACGCGCCGACGGATCCTCGCCGCGGTCGCCGCGGGCCTCGCCCTGCTCGTCGTCCTCTGGATCGCGTGGATCGCCGCGCGCGCCCTCCTCGCCCGCGGCGAGCTCGAGCAGGCCGTCCCGCTCGCGTCCTCCGTGCAGCGCGACCTCCTCGCGGGCGATCCCGCGGGTGCCGCCGCCGGCGTCGACAAGCTGCGCGAGCACTCCGCGCGCGCCGTCTCCCTCACCTCCGACCCCGTGTGGGCCGTGACGGAGCTCGTGCCGGGCGTGGGCCCGAACCTCCGCGCCTTCCGCTCCGTGGCCGGCGTCGTCGACCGCATCGGCGGCGACGCCCTCCAGCCCGTGGTGGGGATCGCCGGGACCCTCGACCTCGACAGCCTCACGCCCAAGGACGGGCGCATCGACCTCGATCCGATCATCGCCGCGCAGGAGCCGGTGCGGCAGGCGGACGACGCGCTCGACGCCGCGCTGCAGGACGTGACGGACATCGACACCGGATCGACCCTCGCCCCGGTCACCGACGCCGTGACCCGCCTGCGCCAGACGGTGTCGTCCGCGGCCGAGACGCTCGCCATCGTGCGCCACGTCGCCGACCTCGCGCCGGCCATGCTGGGCGCGGACGGCGACCGCTCCTACCTCCTCATGTTCCAGAACAACGCCGAGGTGCGTTCCACGGGCGGCATCCCCGGGGCGCTCGCGCTCGTGAAGACCGGCGACGGCGCCTTCTCGCTCGGCACGCAGGACTCCGCCCGTGCCTTCCCGCGCCTCGCCGAGCCCGCGCTCCCGCTCGACCCGCAGACGGCGGGCCTCTACGGGACGATCACGGGTCGCTACATGCAGGACGTCACGCTCACGCCGGACTTCCCGCAGGCCGCTCCGCTCGCGGCCGAGATGTGGCGCCTCAAGCACCGCGAGCCGGTGGACGGCGTCATCAGCATCGACCCGGTGGCCCTGTCGTACCTGCTCGAGGCCACCGGGCCCATCACGCTCCCGACCGGGGACGTGCTGAAGTCGGATGACGCCGTCAGCCTGCTGCTCCACGACGTCTACCTCCGCTACCCGAACCCCGACGTGCAGGACGCGGTCTTCGCGAGCGTGGCCGAGACGGTCTTCTCGAAGGTCTCCTCCGGCGACGTGAAGCCGGCTGCCCTCGTCTCCGCGCTCACCCGCGCGGCCGAGGAGCGGCGGATCCTCATCTGGAACGCGCGCGCCGACGAGCAGGCGACGCTGGACGGCACCACGCTGCAGGGCTCGCTGCCGGCGGACAACAGCGAGTCGACGGTCTTCGGCGTGTTCCTCAACGACTCCACCGGCGCCAAGATGGACTACTTCCTGAAGCTCGGGACGACGCTGGGCATGTCGATGTGCCGCGACGACGGTCGCCCGAACTACCGCACGGAGGTCACGCTCACCTCGACCGCCCCGGCGGACGCGGCGTCGCTGCCCTACGTCGTCACGGGCGGCGGCCAGTACGGCGTCGCCCCGGGCGACGTCAAGACCCGCGTGGCCGTCTACGGCCCTCCGGGCACGGTCCCGCTGAGCGTGCGCATCGACGACCAGGAGGCGCCGTTCCAGCCCGAGGTCGTCGGCGGTCGAGCCGTCGCCCAGGTCGAGGTGACGCTGAAGCCGGGCCAGGAGGTCCGCATTTCGGTGGACACGCTGGGGGACAAAAAGACCGACACGCCGCTGTCGATCGTGACCACGCCGGTGATCGATGCCACGGATACGCAATTCCGCTCGCTGTCCTGTGATGGATCCCGGTAGTGTCCTCAGTGGGGGATTGACCGACGGCGGACCCGAGTCCGACGAGTGCCCCCTTGCACCACGCAATCTCACCCAGGGGGAACCACACATGCTCAAGAAGATCCTCGCCGGCGCGGCCATCGCGCTCGCCGCGACGTTCACCGTCTCCACCGCCGCCAATGCGGACCCGTACACGCCCGAGGGCGGCGTCACCGTCAGCGACCCGACCGTCGCTCCCGGCCAGAGCACCGTGCTCACGTTCGCGGACGGCTCGTTCGCCGCGAACAGCGCGGTCACCGTCACCATCACCGGCGAGGACGCGGCCAACGCCACGCTCGCCTCCTTCCGCACGGCCCCCATGGCCGTCACCTCGAACTCCATCACCAAGAACGCGACCAACGCCGGCGGCCTCCGCGTCACCGTCACGCTGCCGGCCGGCACCGCCACGGGCTCCTACGCGCTCGTCGGCACGGACGCCCAGGGCAACACCGTCTCCACGTCGATCTCGGTCGTCGCGGCCGCCGGCACCGGCACCTCCAACGGCACCGGCTCCGGTTCCGCCACGGACGCCTCGGGCCTGCCCGTCACCGGCGGCCAGCTCCCCGTCGTCCTCATCTGGACCGGCGGCGGCCTGCTGCTCCTCGGCGCCGCGCTCGTGGTCGTGCTGACCACGGTCCGTCGCCAGCGCGGAACGGTCTGATCCACATCACGACCCGCGTCGCCTGACTCCCCGGAGCGGTGCGACGGAAGGCCCCGAGGCATCGCCTCGGGGCCTTCCGCCATGTCCGGGCGGCGCACCCCCAGTCCGGGGCCCATCGCTCTGGACGGAGCCGCCATCGCGGACGGACCCGGCTAGCATCTCGATCGTGGGTTTACCCGACCCGCTGTCCGCCCCATGGCGCCGACCCGAAATCGCGCGCCGCGGACACCACCGCCCCGAGGCGATACCCGTCGTGCCCCGCACGTCCGCCTCGGGCGTACCCGTGAAGGCACACCCGAGATGCTCGCCAAGACACTGGCGGGCGCGTTCGTCGCGCTCGTCATCACCGTTTCCGCACCCCTCGCCGCCCAGGCCGAGAACTACGTCCCCAAGGACTCGCTGCTCGCGTGCGACGGCATGTCCGTCACCCCCGCGGCCGTCGAGCCCGGCGGGTCGGTCACGATCACCGGCGCGGCCGGGTCGTTCACCGCGGGCGAGACCGTCGCCCTCCGCCTCGCCGGCGCAGCCGGGGCGCCCGCCGTCGCCGGGGACCCGGCGGCGACGGCCGTCGCCGCGGCGGACGGCTCCGTCTCCGGCACGCTGGTGGTCCCCGCCACCGCGTCCGGCACGTGGCGCGCCAACGAGGACGCCGCGTCCGGCTCGCACTGGTGCGGCCTCGTCTCGGTCGTCCCCGCCAGCTCGACGACCGCGGCGACGCGTTCGCTGCCCGTGACGGGCGGCACCGTCCCCACGGGACTCGCGATCACGGGCGGCGGGCTCCTCCTCGCCGGCGCCGCGGCCGCGGGCATCGCCGCGACGCGTCGCCGTCGCGCCTCCTGAGGCTCGACCCCACCCGACCGCCGACGCGGGCGGCCCCGCTCACGACCGGGGCCGCCCGCGTCGTCGCGTCCGCGCCCCGATGGCCGAGGCGAGGGCCACGCCGATGACGGCGCCGGTGCCGTTCGCGGCCACGTCCGTGAGGGAGGCCACCCGCGCCGGCAGGAACGCCCCCTGGGCGAGCTCGACGCAGGCCGACAGCGCGACGGCCGCGAGGGCGACCGCCCACCACCGCCGGATCCCGAACGCGAGCACGCCGAGCATCCCCAGCGGCACGAACAGCGCCACGTTCGCCCCCTCCTCGATCATCGAGTACCGGAAGCCCGGGACGCCGTGCCGCTGGACGAAGCCCACGCCGCGCATGAGGAGCGGGTAGACGCCCCGGTCGACGCTGTCGGGGGTCAGCGTCACGAGCGCGACGAGGCCCACGTACATCGCGAGCAGCCCGCCCGCCTGGCGGTGCCGACGGCGGGTCCGTCGCCGGTCCCGCTCCGCGCCCCACGGCGATCGCGCCCTGTCGGGATCCGCCGGACGGCGTGGGGGAGCGGGGGTGACGGGATCCATGTGGGCGGCAGACTAGCAACGCCCCCTGCGCCGGGAGCGCCCGTCGCACGCACCCTCCGCGCCGCCTTCGGGACCGATCGTGCGTGCACTCATCACATTTCGGCCACGGGGAGCTGAGACCCTCCCTGAGGCGGATGTCCGGCCTCCGAGCGCGGGTTAGATTCGTACCATGAGGAAAACTGACCTGACCATCTCGACCCGGTTGGGCGCGTTCCTCGGACTCGTCGGCATGAGCACGATCGCCGGCGTCCTCGTCGCCGCCATGGTGACCCCCGCCATCGCCGTCTCCGGCATCGCGGCCAACAGCACCATCGGCGTGTTCGAGGACATCCCGGACAACCTGCAGATCGACAACCTCGCGCAGAAGACGGTCCTCTTCGCCAAGCAAGGCGACCAGCAGGTCCCCTTCGCGGAGTTCTTCTCGCAGGACCGCGAGGAGGTCCCGTGGGAGGCCGTCTCGCAGTACGCCAAGGACGCCGCCATCGCGACCGAGGACCCCCGCTACTACGAGCACGGCGGCGTCGACGTGCTGTCGGCCGCCCGCGCGCTCGCGCAGAACGTCCTGAACGACGAGGTCCAGTCCGGCGCCTCGACGATCACCATGCAGTACGTCCGCAACGTCCTGGTCCAGAAGGCCCAGAACATGGTCGACTCCTCGGACGAGGCGACGCAGGCCGAGGGCCGCAAGGCCTTCACCGAGGCCACGCAGCCCGACATGCCCCGCAAGCTCAAGGAGATGCGGATGGCGATCGGGGTGGAGAAGAAGTACTCGAAGAACGAGATCCTCCTCGCGTACCTCAACATCGCGAACTTCGGCAGCCGCGTGTACGGCATCGAGTCGGCCGCCCGCTACTACTTCAACGTCTCCGCCGCCGACCTCACGCTCGAGCAGGCCGCGAGCCTCATCGCGACCGTCAACGCGCCGGAGATCTACAAGATCGACAACCCGGAGAACCTCGACCGCAACAAGGCGCGGCGCGACCTGCTCCTGCGCAACATGCTCAAGGAGCAGAAGATCACGCAGGAGCAGTTCGACACGGCCGAGGCCGCGCCGATCACTCCGACGATCACGCCCTCCACGAGCGGCTGCATCCAGGCGAACCCGATCTCGGCCGCGTACTTCTGCGACTACGTGAAGAACGAGATCCTCACCAACCCCGAGTTCGGCGCGACGCCGGCCGAGCGCGACGCGGTGCTGAAGCGCGGCGGCATGCAGGTCTACACGACGCTCGACCTCGACATCCAGGGCAACGCGGCGGAGCAGATGCGCAAGCAGGTGCCCACCACGGCGCGCTTCACGAAGATCGGTGGATCCGTCGTCTCCCGCGAGGTGAAGACCGGCCGCATCATCGCGATGGCGCAGAACACGGACTACGGCGTCGGTGAGCAGCCCGGCATCACCGAGGTCAACTACTCTGCCGACTTCGCCCACGGTGGGTCACGGGGCTTCCAGGTCGGATCGACGTACAAGATATTCACGCTCGTCGACTGGCTCAAGAGCGGGAAGTCGATCTACCAGACGGTGAATGCCTCCAAGACGAACTGGCAGAAGAGCGAATTCACCTCCTGCGGCAACCGTTTGAGCGGCCCCGCGTACCCCGTGACGAACGACACGAACACCGGCGCGACGTCGAACCAGACCGTGCTCCAGGCGACCGTGGCTTCGGTGAACTCGGCGTTCATCGCCATGGCGAGCCAGCTCGACATCTGCGACATCACGAACACGGCGAAGGACATGGGCGTCTACAACGCCAACCCGGATCAGCCCGTCTCGAGCCAGCCCTCGGACGTCGTGGGTTCCGGCGGCAACAACGTCGCCCCGCTCCAGATGGCCACCGCCTTCTCCTCCGTCGCGAACCAGGGCACGATGTGCCCGCCCATCGCGATCGACAAGGTCGTCCTCCCGGATGAGACCGAGCTGGTCACGCCGAAGAGCGAGTGCGCGCAGGCCATGAGCCCCGAGGTCGCGAACACGGCGGCGTTCACGCTCAAGGCCGTCATGGGCGGCACCGGCGCGGCGTCGAACCCGCGGGACGGCACCGAGATCATGGGCAAGACCGGCACGACCGACCGCTCCAAGGACACCTGGTTCGTCGGATCCTCCACCGAGGTCACCACGGCCGTCTGGGTCGGCAACGTGGAGGGCTTCGCATCCATGCGCCGGAACGTCCTCAACGGGTCGGCGGCGGACAGCGCACGTCACCGGATCTTCAAGCCGCTGCAGACGTTCATCGACGACCGCTACCCGGCCGAGGGCTTCCCCTCGCCGAGCAGCGCGCTGACGAAGCGGCCGTACGTGGCGCCGAAGCCCCAGCCGACCCAGTCGGCGGCGCCGACGGCTCCCGAGGCGCCCGCCGCTCCGGCGCAACCCGCCCCGGCCCAGCCCGGCCCTGCGCCGGAGGGGTGAGCCCGCGCTCGATGGGGAGCGCGCGTCGACGGCCGTCGCCTCCGGGCGGCGGCCGTCGTGTCGTGTGCCGCCCGGCCGCGGACACCTCCGATCCGGCGCCTCCTAGACTGGACGACCGCCGCTCCACCGACCCGGGAAGGCCCTCATGACCGGGACCCCGACGTCCGCGCCCGCACGCGTGCGCACGCTCCTGCCCGGCATCGAGGGGCTGCGCGGGGTCGCGGCCGTCGCCGTGCTCCTGTACCACGTGCAGCGCCAGCTGGCCCGGCCGACGACCGACGTGCCCCTCGTGGGGGAGGTCGCGTTCTTCAGCCACGGCGTGACGCTGTTCTTCGTGCTGAGCGGCTTCCTGCTGTTCCTGCCGTTCGCGCGGGCGCTCGTCGACGGCGGGAGGATGCCGCGGCTCTCCCGCTACGCCGCGAACCGCGCGCTCCGCGTGCTCCCCGGGTACGTCGTCGTCCTGCTGCTCGTGAGCCTGGTGCTGCGCGTCGCGATCCTGCCGCGCGAGACGCGTGACGCCGGCATCTCCATCGGCACCCTGGGGCCCCTCGACACGGTCGTCAACGCGCTGCTCCTCCAGGGGTACTCGCCGCGCACGCTGCGCAGCGGCATCGAGGTCGCCTGGACGCTCGCCGTCGAGGTGTCGTTCTACGTCGTGCTGCCGATCGTCGCGCTGCTCGCGGCACGGCTGCTGCGCCGTCGGTCGACCTGGATCCGCGCCCTCGCGCCCGCCGTGGTCCTGCTGCTGGTCGGCGTGGCCGGCAAGGTCTGGTCGATGGTCGCGCAGGCCCCGCTCGGCCACCGCGGACGCCTCGCGAGCGAGTGGGGCGTCACGGGGGAGGCCGTGGCGAACCGCAGCATCCTCGTGCACGCCGACCTCTTCGCGTACGGCATGGCGGCGGCCGTGGTCCTGCTCGCCCTGTCCGCGGACGAGGGCCTGCGCGACCGCGTCGCCCGCTGGCGCGTGCCGGCCGGGCTCGGCGCCGCGGCGCTCATCGTGGTCGCGTCCGAGGCGCCCGTGGGGGCGTTCGAGGAGAGCGTCGTGGCGGCCTCCTGCGCGACGCTGTTGCTCCTCGTGGCGCTGCCGCGACGCGGGGGATCCCTCGGCCCCGTCACGCGCGTCCTCGAGCTCCGGTGGGTCGCGTGGCTCGGCACGATCTCCTTCAGCGTCTACCTCTGGCACCTGCCGGTGATCCGCTTCCTCCGTCGAGCCGGCCTCGTGCTGCCGGACACGCTCGCGGGCTTCGCCCTGAACACGCTCGTGGTGGGGGCGGTGACGCTCGCGCTCTCGGCGGCGACCTACTACGCGATCGAACGTCCGGCGCTGCGGCTCAAGCCCGGCTCGCGCTAGCCGGGGCGGTGGAGCGGGCAGCGCCGCACGCGATCACGTCGCCGGCCGGACGACGAAGGGCCGCTCCCGGAGGAGCGGCCCTTCGTCGTGCTGTGCCTCCCGGAGGAGGCGGTGTGTCGGGGTAACAGGATTTGAACCTGCGACCTCTTCGTCCCGAACGAAGCGCGCTACCAAACTGCGCCACACCCCGATGGCCCGAGGGCCGGGCTCTACGATACCCGATGTTCCGGGCTCCCGAGTACGCGGCGGGCGGTCAGACCGCCGTGAGCGTGAGCAGCGTCGCCTCGGGGAAGCAGGCGAAGCGCACGGGTGCGTAGATCGAGGTGCCGAGCCCCGCGCTCACGTGCAGGAACGACGCCCGGTCGGCGTGCGGCCAGACGCTGAGGCCCTTCACCTGGCGGCGCGGGATGTCGCAGTTGGTGACGAGCGCGCCGTAGCCGGGCACGCAGACCTGGCCGCCGTGCGTGTGACCCGCGAAGACCATCCGGGCGCCGTTCGTGACGAAGGAGTCGAGCACGCGGCGGTAGGGCGCGTGCGCGACGCCGATGGACACGACGGGTGCGTCGGAGGCGCCCTGGTAGGCGTCGCCGTCCTCGCGCAGCTCCTCGAGGGCTCCGGGGATCGCCTCCAGGTGGTCGAAGTCACGATGCGGGTCGTCGACGCCGAAGAACTCAAGCAGGGTCCCGTTGACCTCGACCGCGCCCGCGGCGTTGTTGAGGTCGAGCCAGCCGAGCGACGCGTAGAGCCGCTCGAGGCGGGGGAGGTCGAGGTCCGCCGGGCGCTGCGTGGCGTGCGTGTTGGCGGTGAAGTACTTGAACGGGTTCTTCATCATCGGGCCGTAGTAGTCGTTCGAGCCGTGGACGAAGACGCCGGGGATCCCGCGGAAGGCCTCGAGCGTCTCCTCGACGGCGACGACGCCCTGCTCGTGCCCGGTGTTGTCACCCGTGTCGACGACGAGGTCGGGCTGCAGGTCGGCGAGCTCGCGCACCCACCGCTGCTTCTTGTGCTGCCACGGCGCCATGTGCATGTCCGAGAGGTGCAGCACGCGGATGGGGTCGGCGCCGACCGGCAGGACCGGCACCGTCACCTCCCGCAGCGTGAAGCGGCGGCGCTCGTAGAACGACGCGTACGCGAAGACCGCGGCGCCGGCCGCGACGACGCCGCCGGCGGTGCGCGCGAGCGTCCCGAGGACGCTCATCAGGTGCGCCCGATGTAGAGCGTCACGGGACCGCCGCTCTGCTGGCCGGCCGCGGGATCCGTGCGGGTCGCCTTGCCGATCTGCGAGTTGTCCTGCACCTGCTCCTGGGCCATGGTCACGTTGAAGCCGGCGGACCGCAGGGTCTGGCGGGCGCTCGTCATGTCCTGCCCGCGCACGTCCGGGACGGTGCCCGGGGTGCCCTGCTGCTGCTGCTGGCTCTGGTCGGGCCCGCTGCTGGTGAACACCGTGACGGTGGATCCGCGCGCCGCGTTGGCGCCGGCGCCGGGGTCGGATCCGGCGACCTGGCCGGCGGGGACGCTCGAGGAGGCGCGCGCGCCGCCCTGCGCGAAGGACAGGCCCGCGCCCTCAATGGCGGACTGGGCGTCGGCGGGCGACATGCCTGCGACGTCCGGCACCTGCACCGTGGGGGTGCGGGTGAGGTCCGCTGCCGGGCCCGGGAACGCCCCGCCCTTGTAGATCCCGTTCACGGCCTGCATGAACGGCTTCCACACGGCGAAGCGCGCGGTGGACATGAGCTGGCCGCTCGGGAGCTTGGTCTTGCGCTGCTGGATCTGCTGACCCGAGGCGCTGCCGACCCAGATGGCCGTCGTGACCTCGGTGCTGGAACCGACGAACCAGGTGTCCTTGGCCCGGTCGGTGGTCCCCGTCTTGCCGATGAGCGGCGTGCCGTCGTTCGTGTCGCCCGCGGCGCCGGTGGCTCCCATGACCCCCGCGAGGGCGTACGCCGCGGTGTGGGCCACGTCCGGGCTCACGGTCTCCTGGCACTCGGCGGAGGGCGGCGTGACCTCGGTGTCGTCCGGCAGCACGACCTTGTCGATCATGATCGCCTTGCACGTGGTGCCGTTGTTGGCGACCGTGGCGTAGGCGGACGCCATCGTGAGCGGAGCGATGTTGTTGCCACCCGAGCCGATGATGTCCGACACGTAGTTCGAGAGCTGCTTCTTGGGATCGGCCTGGTGGATGCCGATGTCCTTCGCGGTCTGCGCGATGCCGCACATGTCGAGCTCCGAGGCCATGGCCATGAACGCCGTGTTGGTGGAGTTCGCCGTCCCGGACATGACCGTGCGGTTCGCTCCGGGCGCCGCGCCGTCGTTGGTGACGGTGAGCGGCGGCGAGCCCAGGGTGCCGCCCGTGCACGAGTCGCGGAAGTCCTTGCCCGCCCAGGTGCCCTTGGACGACTGGACGACCTCGTTGACCGAGTGGCCCTCCTTCAGCCACTCGAGGAGGGTGACGAGCTTGTACGTCGACCCCACCTGGAAGCCGCCGGATCCGCCGTAGTTCTGGTCGGTGTTGTAGTTGACGCTCGTGACGCCGCGCTGGTCGCCGTTGCCGTAGTCGGTGTTCTGCACCATCGCGATGACGCGACCGGTCTTGGCCTCGACGCTGGTCATCGCGGATCCCACGTTGATGCTGTTCATCGTGGTGGGGATCTGCTTGCGCATGTCGTCCGTGGCCTTGGCCTGCAGGTCGAGGTTGAGCGTCGTGTAGATCTTGTAGCCGTTGCGGTTGAGGTTGCGGCGGGCCTCGTCCGGGGTCGCGCCGAACTCCGTGGAGTTCTCCACGGTGTACTTCACGGCGTCGCAGAAGTAGGCGGCGCTGGCGGGCTGGGCGGCGTTGCAGCCGCTGACCGACGGCGTGATGGCCGGCGTGACGGGGGTGGCGATCGCCTCGTCGCGCTGCGCCTGCGTGATGCTGTGGTGCTTCAGCATGTTGTCGATGAGGATGTCGCGCCGCGCCTGGTTGGCCTTGATGTTCTCGGGCTTGTCGATGCGGAGGGCGGTCGGGTAGTTGACGGTGGCGACGAGGCTCGCGGCCTGGGCGACGGTGAGGTCCTTGGCGTCCACGCCGTAGTAGTACCTCGCGGCCGACTGGATCCCGTAGACGTTGCCGCCGTAGGTGGCGATGTTGAGGTAGCCGAGCAGGATGTCGTTCTTGGAGAACTTCTTCTCCAGCCCGATCGCGAGGCGCATCTCCTTGAGCTTCCGCGCGGTCGACTCCTGGGTCGCCTCCTGGTAGGCCTTCTTGCCGGCGTCGGCGTCGGTCTCGGCCAGCGCCTCCGCCTTCTGCACGAGCACGTTCTTCACGTACTGCATGGTGATGGTGCTCGCGCCCGACTCGACGCCGCCGCCGATGACGTTCTGGGCGAGCGCGCGGAACGTGGACTGCACGTCCACCCCGGCGTGCTCGTAGAAGCGGGGGTCCTCGGTGTCGACCGCGGCGGCCTTGGCGTTGTCGGACACCTCGTCCCAGCTGACCTCCTGGCGGTTCTGCGCGTAGAACTCGGCGAACTTCACCGGCTGGCCGCCCTGCGTCGCGTACAGCTCGGTCTTCTGCGCGAGGTTGTCGATCTGCAGGTAGTCCGGCAGGTCGTCGAAGATGCCGATGGTGTCGTTGGCCGCGAGGCTCGTGACGGCGATGGCCGGGGTGACCATCGCGGCGACCAGCACGCCGGCGACGACGCTCATGCCGAGGACGCCCGTGAGCGCGGCGGCGACGCGGCCGGGCGTGTTCTTGGAAGCAGACATAGACTCCAGAGTACGGGAAGGGTGTATGGGAACCCGTGAGACCTGTGCGCCGGCCGCCCGCGCCCGTCCCGTCATGCATCCAGACCCGACCGGCAAGGAGCCGAGATGACCGCAACGCCCGGGCAGTGGGAGTACCTCACCACGCCGCTGATGATCCACAACACCGCCGCCATCCTGAACACCTGGGGATCGCAGGGCTGGGAGCTCGTGCAGGTCGTCACCGGCCCCGAGGGCGGGCTCGTCGCGTACATGAAGCGCCCGGTCGCCGGCGCGGAGCACGGCGCCTGATGGGCGCCATCGCCGACCGGCTGGCCGAGCTCGGGATCGAGCTGCCCGCGGTCGCCGCGCCCGTCGCCGCGTACGTCCCCGCCGTCGTCCACGGCGGCCTCGTCTACACGAGCGGCCAGCTGCCGTTCGTCGACGGCGCGCTCGCCGCGACCGGCAAGGTCGGCGCCGGGGTCTCGCCGGAGGACGCGAAGTCGCACGCCCGCACCTGCGCGTTGAACGGCCTCGCGGCGGCGGCGGATGCGGCGGGCGGCCTCGACCGCATCGCGCGCGTCGTCAAGGTCACGGGCTTCGTCGCCTCCGCGGAGGGCTTCACCGGCCAGCCCGGCGTGATCAACGGCGCCAGCGAGGTGCTGGGGGAGATCCTCGGCGACGCGGGCATCCACGCGCGCTCCGCCGTGGGCGTCGCCGAGCTGCCGCTCGGAGCGCCCGTCGAGGTCGAGCTCGTGGTGGCGCTCGTCGAGTAGTCGCCGCCCGCCGCGGCCGGGACGTGAGGAGGGCCGGGTGCGCATCGCACCCGGCCCTCCTGCCGTCCCGGTCGTCCGCGCGGATCAGCCCGCGGACATCCGCTCGGTGATGACCTGCATCACCTGCGTGTCCGCGAGCGTGGTCGTGTCGCCGACCGCGCGCCCCTCCGCCACGTCGCGGAGCAGCCGTCGCATGATCTTGCCGGAGCGCGTCTTCGGCAGCTCCTGCACCACGAACACGCGGCGCGGCTTCGCGATGGCGCCGATCTGCTCCGCGACGTGCGCGCGGAGCACCTCGTTCGGGTCCTCGTCGCCGAGGGCGCTCGCCTCGGCCGTGCGGAGGATCACGAACGCGACGACCGCCTGCCCCGTCGCCTCGTCGGAGGCACCCACCACCGCGGCCTCGGCCACGTAGGGGTGGCCGACCAGGGACGACTCGATCTCGGCGGTCGAGAGGCGGTGGCCGGAGACGTTCATCACGTCGTCCACGCGGCCGAGGAGCCAGACGTCGCCGTCCTCGTCGAGCCGGGCGCCGTCGCCCGCGAAGTACCGGTCGCCGAAGCGGTCCCAGTACGTCTCGCGGTACCGCTCCGGATCGCCCCAGATGCCGCGGAGCATGCCGGGCCACGGCTCGGTGACCACGAGCAGGCCGCTCTCGCCGGGGCCGACGGGCTGGCCGGCGTCGTCGACCACGGCGATGGAGATGCCCGGGAGGGGCGTCTGCGCGGAGCCGGGCTTGGTGGCGGTGATCCCGGGCAGCGGCGAGATCATGATCCCGCCGGTCTCCGTCTGCCACCACGTGTCGACCACGGGCACGTCGCCGCCGCCGATCACGTCGCGGTACCAGCGCCAGGCCTCCGGGTTGATGGGCTCGCCCACCGAGCCGAGCAGCCGGATGGAGGAGAGGTCGCGCGCGTCCGGGATCTCGCGCCCCGTCTTCATGAAGGAGCGGATCGCGGTGGGCGCCGCGTACAGGATCGTCACGCCGTGCTTCTCGACGATGTCCCACCAGCGGCCGGGCTCCGGGGTGTCGGGCGTGCCCTCGTAGACCACCTGGGTCGCGCCGTTGGCGAGCGGGCCGTAGACGACGTAGCTGTGGCCGGTGATCCAGCCGACGTCCGCCGTGCACCAGTAGACGTCGGTCTCGGGGTGCAGGTCGAACACGTTGCGGTGCGTGTAGGCGGCCTGCGTGAGGTAGCCGCCCGAGGTGTGCAGGATGCCCTTCGGCTTCCCCGTGGTGCCGCTCGTGTAGAGGATGAAGAGGGGGTGCTCGGCCTCGAACGCCTCCGCCTCGTGCTCCGGGTCGGCGGCGGCGACGCGCTCGTGCCACCAGATGTCGCGGGACGCGTCCCACTCCACCTCGTTCTCGCCGCGCCGCACGACGAGGACGTGCTCGACGGATCCGGCGGACCCCACGAGCGCCGCGTCGACCGCGGGCTTCAGCGGGAACACCTTGCCCTTGCGCCAGCCGCCGTCCGCCGTGATGACCACGCGGGCCGCGGCGTCGTCGATCCGCGCGCGGAGGCTCTCCGCGCTGAATCCGCCGAAGACGACGGAGTGCACCGCGCCGATGCGCGCCACGGCGAGCATCGCGACCACCGCCTCCGGGATCATCGGGAGGTAGATCGCCACCCGGTCGCCTGCCGTGACGCCGAGGTCGAGCAGGGCGTTCGCCGCGCGCTTCACCTCGGCCGTGAGGTCGGCGTAGGTGAGGTCGCGGGTGTCGCCCGGCTCGCCCTCCCAGTGCAGCGCCACGCGGTCGCCGTTCCCGGCGAGCACGTGCCGGTCGAGGCAGTTGTAGGCGACGTTGAGGCGGCCCTCCGGGAACCAGCGGGCGACCGGGGCGTCCGACCAGTCGAGCACCGTGTCGAACGGGGTCTCCCACGTCACGAGCTCGCGGGCGCGGTCGCCCCAGAAGCCGAGCCGGTCGGCGGCCGCGGCCTCGGCGAGCGACTCGTCGGCGACGCGCGTGGCGCGGAACGCCTCGGTGGGCGGGTGGACCTGTCCGGGCTCGGGGGCCTCGGGCGGGCGGGAGAGGGACGTCGTCCCCTCCTCGTCCTGTTCGCGCGGGGCGGCCGTCGGGGTTCCGGGCTCGGTCGATTCGGGGTTCGTGGACATCGTCATCCTCTCCGCGCACCACGTTAGCGGTGGTCGAGCGGCTGCCGGAGGATCCGGGGGGGAGCAGCCTGGCCGGGAGACCGGTGTGGGAACGGCCAGAACACGCACAACCCTCCCGTCGCGGGAGGCGCCCGGCGTATGCTCGGGGATGTCGGGCCAAGTCCGACGTGTGGCGACTCCAGGATTCCCCCGATCCGTCGTCACGTGGCGGCGCCCGTTCCCCCGATGGGCGCCGCCCCTCTTCTTCCCTCCCCAGGCGCCGATGGCTGCGCGCCGTCCCGATCGATCGCGCCCCGGCGCTTCCGCGCCGCGCGGGTCCCTAGCCTCCGCGCATGGATGAGCAGCGGGGGCGGACGGGCGGCCGTGGGGTCGGGGTCGGGCTGCGCAGCGGCGGGCGGTCGGGTCCGTCCGGTCTGTCGGGCAGGTCGGCGGCTGTGCCGGCGGCAGGGGTGGCGGGGGCTGCGACGAGCGCGGCCTTCGTGCCGCGACCCCGGCGGGTGCCGCCCGACGGCGGTGGCGCCGGTGTCGGGTCGCCCGGTCGCACCGCGGACGCCGTCTCGGTCACGGGCGGAGGGGCGGGGTCGTGCGTGGATCCGGGATCGGGCGCGCTCGCGGCGATCCGCGGGCCCGGAGCGACGACGGCGGTCGGGGCGCGACATGCGCCGGACGCGTTCGGCGTGCTCGCGCACCTCGTCCGGGACCCGCGCACGACCGACGTCTTCGTCAACGGCGACGGCGAGGTGTGGGTCGACCGGGGTGCCGGCGTGGAGCGCCTCCCGGCCGTCGACCTCGGCGGCGAGTCCGCCGTGCGCGCGCTGGCGGTGCGGCTCGCGTCCGAGGGCGGTCGGCACCTCGACGAGGCGGCGCCCTGCGTAGACGTGCGCATCGGGGACGGCATGCGGGTGCATGCTGTGCTCCCGCCGGTGTCCACCCGGGGGACGCTGCTGTCGATCCGCCTCCCCGCCCGGTCACGCCCGACGATGGACGCGCTCGACGCCGCGGATGCCTTCCCTCCCGGCTGCCGCGCGCTCCTCGAGGAGGCCGTGCGACGGCGCACGAACCTCCTCGTCACGGGGGCCGGCGGCAGCGGCAAGACCACGTTGCTCGGGGCGCTGCTCGCGCGCGCGGACCCGCGGGAGCGGATCGTGCTCGTCGAGGACGTCGCCGAGCTCCGCATCCGGCACCCGCACGTGGTGTCGCTCGAGGCGCGCCAGGCGAACATCGAGGGCGCGGGCGAGCTCCCGCTGCCCCGGCTCGTGCGGGAGGCCCTGCGGATGCGACCCGATCGGCTCGCGGTGGGGGAGTGCCGTGGCAGCGAGATCCGCGAGCTGCTCGGCGCCCTCAACACGGGGCACGACGGCGGGGCCGGCACCCTGCACGCGAACGGCATCGTCGACGTGCCGTCGCGGTTGGAGGCCCTCGGCGCGCTCGCCGGCATGGACGCCGTCGCGATCGCACGTCAGGCGGTCAGCGCCATCGGGCTGGTCGTGCACCTGGCCCGCACGCCGTCCGGCCGTCGCGTGGTCGGCGCGGGTCGGTTCGCGACGGCCCAGGACGGGCGGCTCCGCATCGTGCCCGTCCGCTGGGAGGGCGGCGCCGTCCGTGCGGCCGTCGAGGCGGGGCACGGCGCGGCGGGCGGAGGATCCGCATGATCCGGGTCGGCCGCGGTCGAGGGCGCGCAGCCGCGGGTGGTGCGGGCGTGGAGGAGGTCGAGGATATCGCCGCGTCGGTCCGCCGCATGGCCGTGCTCCTCCGCGCCGGGCTGCACCCCGAGCGGGCGTGGGAGCAGCTCGCGCCGCCGGGGCCCCGGCCGAGGCGGTCCGACGATGCGGTGCAGGCCGTCGTGCGGGAGGTCGCGGCCGGCCCGCGCTCCCTCTCCCTGGCGGAGCGCATCGCCCGCGCCGCATGCCGCGACGAGGCGGCCGGCCACGCCGACGCCGCCCGCTCCTGGCGTGCGCTCGCCGCCGCGCTCGAGGTGGCCGACCGCACGGGGGCGCCCCTCGCGGCGGCGCTCTCGCGGCTCGCGGACGCCCTCGTCGCCGTCGGCCGGGTGCGGCGCGATGCGGGCACGGCGCTCGCGGGTCCCGTCGCCACGGCGCGGACGGTGCTGCTCCTGCCGGGGGCGGGGCTCCTGCTCGCCGCCGGGCTCGGGTTCGATCCCCTGCGCGTCCTCCTCACGACCGTGCCGGGCGCCGCCTGCCTCGTGGTCGGCGCCTCGCTGGTGGTCCTCGGCTGGCGGTGGAACCGTCGGCTGGTCCGGGCGGCGGTGCCCTCGGATCCGGCGCCCGGCCTCGTGCTGGACCTCGTCGCGACGGCCATGGCCGGAGGATCGTCCGTGCCCCGGGCCACCTCCGTGGTCCGCGTCGCGTGCGAGCGGACCGGTCTCCCCGTCGGGTCGGACCTCGAGCGCGTCCGCGAGGTCGTCGCCGCCGCGACGCGCACGGGCGCTCCCGTGGCGGTGCTCCTCCGCGGCGAGGCGGATCGGGCGCGACGCGACGCGTCCACGTGGGCGGAGCGGGCGGCTGCCCGGCTGGGGGCGCGGTTGATGCTCCCCCTCGGGGCCTGCATCCTGCCCGCCTTCCTCGCGGTGGGCGTCGTCCCGATGCTCATGGCGGTCGTGTCCTCAACACTCGGCCGTCGGTGAGGGACTCCACCGGCAGCGGGCGGGAGGGTCGCCGACCGCCACGACGCGGGCATGGTGACCACCTGGCCGACAGGCGGCCGGGATCAGGACGGCGCGAGCGGGAGCTCCGCCGAAGGAGGGCGAAGGACATGTCTCGGATCGAGGAGAGCGGTGGAGCGGTGGTCGTGGAGCGCAGGGAGTCGGGGTCGACGGGGGACGGGGAGCGCGCCGTCTGGCCGCTGACGGCGGCAGCGTCGTCGGAGCGAGGATCGGGCGACGCTCGCGCCGAGTCCGCGTGCTGCGCGTGCATCGGGGCCGCGCGCCCCGCCGCGCCGGCGCCCGTGTCGACGCGCGTGGTGCTCGCCGCACGGCGCGCCGTGCGCGCATGCGTCCCCGGGGACGGAGGCGCGGCGACCGCGGAGTACGCCATCGCGACCATGGCCGCCGTCGCGTTCGCGGGGCTGCTCGTGGTCATCCTGCAGAGCGACGAGGTGCGGGGGATGCTCCTCGACCTCGTCCGACGCGCCCTCACGTACGACCGGTGAGGGGCGTCGCGCATGCTCCTCACCAGGTCGGGCCGGTGCGTCCCGTCGTGCCGGGGGACCTCGGGGCCGCGGCCGCGGAGGTCGCGGTGGTCCTCCCGGCAGTCGTCCTCGTGCTGGGGCTGTGCCTCGGAGCGGTGCAGACGGTGGGCCAGCAGGTGGCGCTCACCTCGGCCGCCGAGGAGGCGGCGCGGAGCCTCGGCCGAGGCGAGCCTCCCGACACCGCGGCCGCGCGCATCGAGGGAGCCGCATCCGGCGCCTCCCTCGAGGTCGAGCACCCGGGGCACGACGTCTGCGTGCACCTGACCGCATCCAGCCGCGTCGCCCTTGCGGCCGCCGCGGGCGTGGTCGTGCAGGCGCGGGGGTGCGCGCGGCAGGAGGACACCGATGGGCCGTGACGAGGACTCGGGCTCGGGCTCGGTGCTGGCGGTCGGCCTCATCGGGGCGGTGGCGGCGCTCGGGTTCGCCACGATGTCCGTCTCGGCCCTCCTGGTCGACCGGGCGGTCGCGGCAGGGGCGGCGGACTCCGCCGCCCTCGCCGCGGCGGACGCGGCCGCCGGGTACGTCAGCGGTGCGCCCTGCGACGCCGCGGAGGAGCTCATGGCACCCGTGGGCACGGAGCTCGTCGGATGCGCGGTCGACGGGACGACGGCGGACGTCCGCGTCCGTGTCCCCGGCACCCCGTTCGGGGTGCAGATCACCGCTCGGGCGAGGGCGGGTCAGCCGGACGAGCGCATCGCAGGTGCCCGGGAGCCCGACCTGTGAGCCGGACGCTCGCGCCTCAGCGGCCGTCCGCGCCGTCGCGGAACCGCCGCACCAGCACGGCGCCGAAGGCACCGGCGAGCAGCACCAGAGCGAACACCCCGAGCACCAGTCCCATGGCTGCATGCTAGGTGCTCCGGAGGCCCCTGCCGAGCTCGGAGGGGGCCGTGTCCGACCGCCTCCGGGATTAGGTGCACGGTCGGTGCTCGTGTGTATGGTGTGCCTTGTCGGGGACCCCGCCGCACGTCGCCCGGAGCGCATCCCGTGCCGGCACGCATCCCGCAACCCGGGCCGGACACCGGCCCCCGCGAACGCATATATAAGGAGTCACGTGCCCGGCACGAAGAAGTTGGTCATCGTCGAGTCGCCGGCCAAGGCCAAGACGATCGGCCAGTACCTGGGCAGCGGCTACGAGGTGCAGGCCTCCGTCGGCCACATCCGCGACCTCATCGAGCCCAAGAACCTGCCGCCCGAGCTCAAGAAGGGCACGCTCGGCAAGTTCTCCGTCGACGTCGAGAACGGCTTCGAGCCGTACTACGTCGTCAGCGACCAGAAGAAGAAGACCGTCGCCGACCTCAAGCGCGCGCTGAAGGACGCCGACGAGCTCTTCCTCGCGACGGATGAGGACCGCGAGGGGGAGGCCATCGCGTGGCACCTGCTGCAGGTGCTCAAGCCCAAGGTGCCGGTGAAGCGGATGGTGTTCCACGAGATCACCAAGGAGGCCATCGAGCGCGCCCGCGACAGCACGCGCGACATCGACACGGCGCTCGTCGACGCGCAGGAGACCCGCCGCATCCTCGACCGCCTCTACGGCTACGAGGTGTCGCCGGTGCTGTGGCGCAAGGTCGGCCCGGGGCTGTCCGCGGGGCGCGTGCAGTCGGCGGCCACGCGGCTCGTGGTCGATCGCGAGCGCGAGCGCCTCGCCTTCGTCACCGCCAGCTACTGGGACCTGACCGCGTCGCTCTCGCCGCTCGAGCAGCAGCTGCCCTTCGACGCCCGGCTCGTCCGCATCGACGGGGCGCGCATCGCCACCGGTCGCGACTTCGACGACAAGGGCGCGCTCAAGAACGACTCGCGGCCGCTCGACGCGTCGACGGCCGAGGCGCTCGCCGAGGCGCTGCGCGACCCGTCCGTCCCCCTGCGGGTGCAGAGCGTCGAGTCGAAGCCGTACACGCGTCGGCCCGCGGCCCCCTTCACCACGTCGACGCTCCAGCAGGAGGCGGCCCGCAAGCTCCGCTTCTCCGCGCGCCAGACGATGAGCGTCGCCCAGTCGCTCTACGAGAACGGCTACATCACCTACATGCGCACCGACTCGCCCTCGCTCTCGCAGCAGGCGATCAACGCGGCGCGGAAGCAGGCCGCGGAGCTCTACGGTGCGGAGACGGTGCCGGACAAGCCGCGCCTCTACGCGGGCAAGAGCAAGAACGCGCAGGAGGCCCACGAGGCCGTCCGCCCGGCCGGGGAGACCTTCCGCACCCCCCAGCAGCTGGCGTCGACGCTGCGCGGCAACGACCACAAGCTCTACGACCTCATCTGGAAGCGCACCATCGCCTCGCAGATGGCGGACGCGAAGGGCTCGACGGCGTCGGTCGTCATCGCCGCGGGGCCCACGTCCGCGGGTGAGGTCGCCGAGTTCGCCGCCTCGGGCACCGTCATCACGTTCCGCGGCTTCCTCGCCGCCTACGAGGAGGGCCGCGACGAGGAGCGTCACGGCACCGCCGAGCCGCGCGAGGCGAAGCTGCCCGACCTCAAGAAGGGGCAGGACCTCCGCCTCGTCGACGTGGACGCCAAGGGGCACGAGACCAGCCCGCCGCCGCGCTACACGGAGGCGAGCCTGGTCAAGACCCTCGAGGAGCTCGGCATCGGGCGTCCCTCCACGTACGCCGCCATCATCTCCACCATCGTCGACCGCGGCTACGTGACCCCGCGGGGCACGGCGCTCGTGCCCAACTGGATCGCGTTCTCGGTGGTCCGGCTGCTGGAGGAGTTCTTCACCGAGCTGGTGCAGTACGACTTCACCGCGGGCATGGAGAACGACCTCGACCGCATCGCGGACGGCTCGGCCGAGCGCGTCGACTGGCTGAAGGGCTTCTACTACGGGAACGACGCCCACAAGGGCCTGCGCCCCACCATCGACAACCTCGGCGAGATCGACGCCAAGGAGATCAACTCCCTGCGCATCGCGGACGACATCACGCTGCGCATCGGCAAGTACGGTCCGTACCTCGAGGTGCACGAGGAGGGCGCCGCGCCCGACGCGACGCCGCGCCGCGTCAACCTCCCCGAGGACCTCGCGCCCGACGAGCTGACGTCCGCCAAGGCGCGCGAGCTCATCGACGCGCCGGTCGTCACGGACCGCGTCATCGGCATCAACCCGGCGAACGGCAAGCAGGTCGTCGCGAAGGACGGCCGCTACGGCCCCTATGTCACCGAGCTCGACCCCGAGCCCGAGGCGGCCCCGGCGGCTCCCGCGGACGGCGTCGACCCGGCGACGGGCGAGGTGCTGGAGTCGGCCGCGGCCACCACCACGGCGGCGCCGGCCAAGAAGGCGCCCGCCAAGAAGCCGGCGGCGAAGAAGGCGGCCGCCGTCAAGCCGCGCACGGCCTCCATCTTCAAGTCCATGGACCTCGCGACGGTCGACCTCGAGACGGCGCTCCGCCTGCTCGACCTGCCGCGCGTCGTCGGCGAGGACCCGGAGACCGCGACTCCCATCACCGCGCAGAACGGCAAGTACGGCCCGTATCTCAAGAAGGGCACGGACTCGCGCTCGCTCACGAGCGAGGAGCAGATCTTCGAGATCGACCTCCCGGGGGCGCTCGAGGTCTTCGCGCAGCCGAAGTACGGCGCACGCCGGCCCTCGAGCGCGCTCAAGGAGTTCGACGCGGATCCGGTGAGCGGCAAGGGCATCAAGGTCAAGGACGGCCGGTTCGGCCCGTACGTCACCGACGGCGAGACCAACGCCACCATCCCCAAGAGCGAGTCCGTCGAGGACGTCGACTTCGACCGGGCCGTCGAGCTGCTGGCCGACAAGCGCGCCAAGGGCCCCGCGAAGCCCAAGGCGAAGGCGAAGGCCCCCGCGAAGGCGAAGGCGAAGGCGAAGGCCCCGGCGAAGCCGCGGACCACCGCGGCCAAGACGACCGCGACGAAGACGGCAGCCGCTAAGACGACGGCCACGAAGTCCGCAGGTTCCGCCGCGAAGACGACGACCGCCGCGAAGACGACGACCGCGCGCTCGGCCGCCGCGACGAAGGCGGCCGCCACGCGGGCCGCCAACAAGGCAGCGGCCGCAGCGGCGGCAGCGTCCGACGCGACGTGACCGGCGTCTTCATCACCCTGGAGGGCGGCGACGGCGTGGGGAAGTCCACGCAGTCGGCGCTCCTCCGGGTGTGGTTGGAGGAGCGGGGCCAGGAGGTCGTCCCCACGCGCGAGCCGGGTGGCACGGATCTCGGGGCCGAGATCCGGGAGATCGTCCTCCATCGACGGGGTCACATCGCCCCACGCGCGGAGGCGCTCCTCTACGCGGCGGACCGCGCGCACCACGTCGACGCCGTCGTGCGCCCCGCGCTCGAACGCGGTGCCGTGGTGCTGCAGGACCGGTACCTCGACTCGTCCGTGGCGTATCAGGGCGCGGGCCGCGTCCTCGACCCCACGGAGATCCGGAGCCTGTCGCTCTGGGCGGCCGAGGGTCTCCTCCCGCACCTGACCGTGCTCCTCGACCTCGACCAGGCGTCCGCCCGCACGCGGTTGGACGCCGCCCGCACGCGGTTCGACCGGCTCGAATCCGAGCGGGCCGAATTCCACGAGCGCGTGCGCCAGGCGTTCCTCGCCCTCGCGGACGCGGAGCCCGACCGCTTCCTGGTCGTCGACGCCTCGCTGCCGCGGGAGGAGATCGCCGAGCGCATCCGCGCGCGGGTCGCCGCGCTGCTCGACGGGGGAGCGTCCGCATGAGCGGCGCGGTCACGGCACCCGACGGGCGCGCCATCTGGGACGACCTCACCGGGCAGTCGGAGGCCGTGGCGCTCCTCGCGTCCGCGAGCAGCCCCCGCGCCACCGCCCGCGACGCCGCAGGCACCGCGCTCGCGCACTCCTGGCTCATCACCGGGCCCCCCGGATCCGGCCGGTCCAACCTCGCCTACGCCTTCGCGACCGCGCTGCTGAGCGACGGGACGCCCGAGGGCGACGCGGCCACGGCGAAGCAGGTCGCCGCCCGCAGCCATCCCGACCTCGGCGTCCTCGCCACGGAGCGGGTCATCATCGCCATCGACGAGGTGCGCGCGCTCGTCACGTCGTCGCAGTACTCGCCCTCGGTCGGCCGCTACCGCGTCATGGTCGTGGAGGACGCCGACCGCATGACCGAGCGCACCTCGAACCTGCTGCTCAAGGCGCTCGAGGAGCCGCCGGAGCGCACCATCTGGATCCTGTGCGCGCCCAGCGAGGCCGACCTCATCCCCACCATCCGCTCGCGCGTGCGCAGCGTCCGGCTGCGGATGCCGTCGGTGGAGGACGTCGCCGCGCTCATCCAGCGCCGGGACGGCGTCGACGCGGCGACGGCCACGCGGGCCGCCCGCGAGGCGCAGAGCCACATCGGCATGGCCAGGCGCCTGGCGACGGACGCCGAGGCGCGGGAGCGCCGCAGCCGCACGCTGGAGCTCGCCCTGGGCATCCGCACCGTCGGCGACGCCGTGCGTGCCGCCGCCGCCCTCCTGGAGCTGGCCGGTCAGGACGCCAAGGCGTTCACGGTCCAGCGCGACGCCGACGAGCGCGAGAGGGCGCTGCGCTCGCTCGGAGTTCAGGAGGGCGGGTCGATCCCGCCGCAGCTGCGCTCGCAGATCCGGCAGCTCGAGGAGGACCAGAAGCGGCGCGCCACGCGGAGCCTGCGCGACGGCATCGACCGGATCCTCGTCGACCTCATGTCCCTCCACCGCGACGTGCTGCTCCACCAGCTCGGGGCCGACCTCCCGGCCGTGAACGAGGCGATCGCGCCGCGAGTCGCCGAGGCGGCCGACGCCGGTTCCGCCGCCGCGTCCCTGGCCGTGCTCGACGCCGTGGCGGTCGCGCGCCGGCGCATCGACGGCAACGTGTCGCCCGCCCTGGCACTCGAGGCCATGCTCGTCTCGCTCACCCGCACGCGGTCGGGGGGCGGGTCGTGAGGCGCGGCGCGGATGCGGGCACGCCGCCCGACCGGGTCCTCCGCGCATCCGGCCGGCGTCGATCCGCACGCCGAGCGGCCGGTGCGGTCGCGGCCCTCGTGGTCGGCGTCCTCGTCCTCAGCGGCTGCGGGGCCTTCGGGATCCCGGCGCCGCGCAGCGCGACGTCCAGCCCCTCCGCGGAGGAGGTCGCGCCCGACCTCGCCCGCTACTACGGCCAGACGCTGCAGTGGTCCCCGTGCGAGGACGGCGCCGAGTGCACCACGGCGACGGCGCCGCTCGACTGGTCGGCTCCCGACCCGGCGACGGACATCCAGCTGGCGCTCGTGCGGCACACGGCGCGCGGATCCGGCGAGCCCCGGGGATCGCTCTTCGTGAACCCCGGCGGCCCCGGCGCGTCCGGCGTCGACTTCGTGAAGGCCGGCGTCGACTCCGCCACCTCGCGCGCGCTCCAGGACGACTACGACGTCGTCGGCTGGGATCCGCGCGGCGTCGGCGCCTCCACCGCGGTCGACTGCGTGGACGACGCCCAGCTCGACGCGCTCCTCTACCAGGAGACGGACGCCGCACCCGGCACCCCGCAGGCCGACGACGAGCTGATCCAGGCCTCGAAGGACTTCGCCGCCTCCTGCGCCGCGCGCTCCGGCGACCTGCTCGAGTTCATCGACACCCGCAGCACGGCCCACGACCTCGACATGCTGCGGGCGCTCGTCGGCGACCCGCAGCTCAACTACCTCGGCTACTCGTACGGCACGAGCATCGGGGCGCAGTACGCGCAGGACTTCCCGGCGCACGTCGGCCGCATGGTCCTCGACGGCGCGACGGATCCCGCGGCCAGCGCCTTCGACGTGGTGCTCGCGCAGACCACGGGCTTCCGCGACTCGTTCGAGGCCTACATGTCGGCGTGCCTCGCCGCGAGCGGCTGCCCGTTCCGCGGATCCGTCGACGACGGGATCGGCATGGTCGCGTCGCTGCTCGCCACGCTCGACGCCAGCCCGGTGCGCGCCGCCGACGGGCGCGAGCTCGACCGGGCGGTCATGCGCAGCGCCATCGACGCGGCCCTGTACAGCGAGAAGCAGTGGCCCACGCTCACCACGGCGTTCACGCGGGCGATGCAGGGCGACCCGTCCATCGCCTTCGCGCTCGCGGACAACTACTTCGGGCGGAACCCGGACGGCACGTACCGCGGCAACTACTTCGAGGCGTTCCTCGCCATCCAGTGCGTCGACCACCCCGTCGAGCGCGACGCGTCGGTGCTCGCGACCGAGGCGCGCGAGATCCGCTCCGCCGAGGGCGAGCTCGCCGACCCGGACACCTCCCGCGATGCCGAACCGGACCCGATCTGCGGCAACTGGCCGTACGCGGCCCGGCAGGCGCCCGGGCCCGTGTCGGCGGAGGGCGCCGCGCCCATCGTGGTGGTCGGCACGACCGGGGACCCGGCCACGCCGTACTCCTGGGCCCAGGCGCTCGCGGGCCAGCTGTCCTCGGGCGTGCTCCTGACGTACCGCGGCGAGGGGCACATCGCCTACGACGAGCGCGATCCCTGCATCGTCGCGGCCGTGGACGGGTACCTGCTCGGCGGCGACCCGCCGGCCGACGGCACCACCTGCGGCTGACGCCGGAGCCGGCCGGTGGACGGGAGGGCCCTCAGCATCCGGTATGCTCTCTATTCGTGCCCGGTACTCCCTGAGTCCGGGCCGGGCCGCCTTAGCTCAGTCGGTAGAGCATCTCACTCGTAATGAGAAGGTCGTCAGTTCGATTCTGACAGGCGGCTCCACGCGCATCACCGCGCACCCGCATCGCATCCGCTCCGCCGTCGGGCGGTGTCCGACCCATGCCCGGCAGGCGCGCCGACATCCGGCGGCGCCGGCCCCGTCCCTCCCCAGGGCGTCGGACGCCGGGCTCCCGTCGGACGGGCGGACGCAGGGGGATCGCCCGGCGTCGCCGTCTAACATGGCCCCATGCGATCCGAAGCCGACGGCCCCGACGCCCTGCGCGCGGACCGCGGCGCCGTGGGTCCCACCTCGCGCCGCGCCGCACGCCGTCCGGGCAGCCGCCGCGCCCGCACCATGACGGCCGGCGTCGCCGTCGTCGCCCTCCTCGCGGCGGGCGCGGTCGGCGCGGGAGCGGCCACCGGGCGGGCGGGCAGCGCCTCGGCGAGCGTCGCGGCCACCGCGGATCCCGCCCCCGCTCCGAGCCCCACGCCCACGGTGGCCCCCGCGCGGCCCGTTCCCGCGAGCGCGGCCACCGCCCGCGACCTCCGCATGTGCTCCCTCTCCTCCCTCGCCCAGGACCCGCGTCTCGCGACCTTCGAGGGCCAGGTCCGCGACGCCGCGACCGGCCGCGTCCTGTTCGACCGGAACGGCGGCACGCCGGAGCGCACCGCGAGCGTCATGAAGGTCATCACCTCGGCCGCCGCGCTCGCCGCCCTCGGGCCGGATCGGCGCATCGCGACCACGGTCGTCCGCGGCGCCGAGCCCGGCACCGTCGTGCTGGTCGGCGGCGGCGACCCCACGCTGTCCCGCCTCACGAGCGGCAGCTCCGTCTACCCCGGCGCCCCGCGGCTCAGCGACCTCGCGCAGCAGGTCCGCACGGCGTGGGCGGCGGATCCGGCCACCGCGGGCACGCCCATCACCCGCATCGTGCTCGACACGTCCCTCTTCTCCGGCGAGACCTGGGCGCCGTCGTGGGCCGCGACCGAGCGCCAGGCCGGCTACTCCAGCTTCATGACGCCGCTCCAGCTCGACGCCGACCGCGCCGACCCGGCGGCGGTCGTGTCCGCCCGCAGCGAGGATCCGCTGGCGCGCGTCGGGAGCACCTTCCGCTCGATGCTCGGCGGATCCGCGCAGGTCACCCAGGGCACGGCGCCCGCGGGCGCCGCGGTGCTCGGCAAGGTCGAGTCGCAGCCGGTGTCGTCGCTCATCCAGACCGCCCTCATCAACTCGGACAACGTGCTCGCGGAGTCGCTCGCCCGCCTCGTGTCCATCCAGGTCGGCGCCGGGAGCACGCAGCAGTCGCTGGCCCAGGGCATCCCGAAGGCGCTCCAGGCGTACGGCCTCGACACCTCCAGCCTCACCATCGTCGACGGGCAGGGCCTCAGCCCCGACAACCGCGTGCCCCCGTCCCTCCTGGCCCAGCTGATGATCCAGGTCGACCAGCGGAAGCAGGCGCTCGGCTACCTGCACGACGGGCTGCCGGTCGCGGGGAAGACGGGCACGCTGTCCAGCCGGTTCACCGGCGACAGCGCGGTGGCGCGCGGTCACGTGGTCGCGAAGACGGGCTGGATCGACACGGGCTACACGCTCGCCGGCATCATCGACGCCGCCGACGGCACCAAGCTCACGTTCGCCTTCTACGCCATCGGGAACGTCACCGGGAACGCGAAGATCGCGCTCGACGCCCTCGCGGCCGGCGCCTACCGCTGCGGAGCGGACCTGGGGGACGGATGACGCGCGGCCCGGTCCCGGGCGGCGGACCCACGGCATCGGGCATCGCCCGGGGAAGGAGCGGCGCATGAGCCGAGCGCTCTTCATCATCGACGTGCAGAACGACTTCACGGAGGGCGGCGCCCTGGGCGTGGACGGCGGCGGTGACGTCGCCCGCGGCATCACCCGTCTCCTCGCCGACGAGCCGTACCGGTACGACCACGTCTTCGCCTCGCGCGACTGGCACGAGGCGACGGGCGGCAACGGCGGGCACTTCGCCCCCGCCGGGACGGTGCCGGACTTCTCGACCACCTGGCCCGAGCACTGCGTGCAGGGCACGGCCGGCGCCGAGTACCACCCCGACCTCGACGTGACGGCGGTCGACTTCCACCTCCGCAAGGGGCAGGGCGCTCCCGCCTACTCGATCTTCGAGGGGACCACCGAGGACGGGGTGCCGCTCGCGGACCTCCTCGTGCTCCACGACGTGACCGACGTCGACGTGGTGGGCCTCGCGACCGACTACTGCGTGCTCGCCTCGGCCCTCGACGCCGTGCACCAGGGCAGGCGGGTGCGCGTGCTCGAGGACCTGGTCGCGGG
>Ga0265798_10001023_pt1 | contig 44517 bp, 35 predicted proteins | sample P3T30metagenome_FD_192430 | JGI IMG/M metagenome (GOLD analysis project Ga0265798, IMG submission 192430) | Plant litter microbial communities from East Loma Ridge, Irvine, California - P3 T30 | ecosystem: Environmental > Terrestrial > Plant litter > Unclassified | place: USA: California... | reverse complement strand
TGTCAAGTACTTGGTACATCATAGGCTTGCTTTATATTTTTATGTCTCGCAACACAAAAATAAGCAAGCCTTTTTTTATAGAAAAGTTTAAATGACCTCGATACTAAATATAGTAATTCTAATATAATTTTAGCTTCCTTTTCATTTACCTGAACTCCATTCTTGGCCAGAATAATAATTGCATGTTCTACTGAAACATTCCTATCAATGAAATTCATTTTTCTTATTGTTTTTTCGATGAGTTTTTGCTGATAATATTTTTGAAAACGCTGGATTTAAATCTAAAGAAAGATCTCCTGTTTTATAATCAATATCAATCGGAGGAATAAGATTCACAAGATATTTTTTATCCTGGGTATCAAACTTGGAAAATTTTTGAAAAACTTCAACCAATGCTTTATCCTCTATTTTATTCTTTCTATCAATCGCACTTAATTTAAGAACAGTATCACGCGCCTCTTTCTTAAGATTTTTAATATTGACCTGATTTTCTTTTTTTAATTCATTATAGTCGTCAATCTTCAGTACTCCCGCAATAAATAATTTCCTACCTCGAGAAAGAGTCAACCACTCCTCTTTTATCTTTCTCTCTATTAATTTTTGAGAGTATAAATAACCTGCTTTCTGAGTTTTTATATTCTGATCTTCTAAAACATTCTTAAATAATTCAATTGAACTATTTGATAGTACTAATTCTTGAAGCCTATTTTGATAGCAATCATTAAGAAAAATAGCATTGATCCTTATCCCGCAGCCATGATGACAAAAATAATATGGATATTGTTTTGACCTGCCTTGCACAAAACATCCAGTCAGTTTTTGATTACAAATAGGACATATCAAGAAACCTCTCAGAAAAAATACTCCTCTTAAGTCTTCTTTTCTACTTGTAGTTTTTATATTTGTACTAACTAAAGATTGAACCTGATAAAATAGAGATTCCGATATCAGTGGTTCGTGTAAACCTTTTATAATCTGTTCTTCATTAGAATTAAGTTTGATTGATATATGTCCACAATAAATTGGATTGCGTATGACCCTGAAAAAATGTGATCTTGAACATATCAATCCTTTATCATTAGCTATTTTTCTAATCTCGGATATTTTTTGGTCACTTTTGACAATTTGATTGAAAACCCATTTTATAATCTCGGCTTCAGGTTCTTTAGGTACGATAGCTTTTTTACCATCCATCAATGTCACATTGATATATCCTAGTGGTGCTTTATTCGGATATCTGCCCATCAGCTTCGCTCGACGAATACCATTCGAAGTATTTTGAGCCCTCCGGGTATTTTCTGCTTCCGGAACGGCTAAATATACAGCCAGCATTACTGTACTTTCTGGCACGGAGAAATCTATCGGTTGATCAATAGTCATTGCTGTTGTTTTGTACTTCCGAAGCTTTCCAATCATTTCATAAGCATACTCCACATTACGGCTGAATCGATCCCATTTTATGAATAATATGTTCTTATCCTCTCCTGCTGATTTCTTTTTAACTTCGGAGAATAATTCTTTCCACTCAGGTCGATTAAAATTTTTAGCTGAATAATCTTCCCTGTAAATTCCTTTAACTTCAATATCGTTGTATTTACAATATTTTAGTAATCTATCCTCCTGCTCTGGCAGGGAATAACCTTTTCTTTTTTGTTCGTCTGTACTTACACGAACATATAAGTAAGCTGATTTCATATGATTGATGTATTTATTTGATTTACAAATTAATAATATAAAATAAGAAACTGTTTACCTTATTCTGATATTGATTTTAATTGTAAATACAGACTCAAATAAATATATTTATAGAATCAAATCAACTTGACTTCAATTAAGGGTTTCCATAAAAATTTCATATAAAATAGATCTATTTTTGTTAAATAAGCAGGCTCATCAGAATGATGATAATGAAAGAAATTAAACCGGTAGTTATATATCCTATCCATGTGAAATATTTTTTGTCTAATTTTCTTATGATTAATTAAACATTATAGCAATGCACTTACAAAATTTCTACCATAATAACACTTAGAATTGTAAAGAATCCACTTTTTGAACGGATGCTGATTCCTTCAAAGTGATTGGTAAATTTGTATAAATCATACTTGATGTTGCGAAAATTAAGCTACGAAATTGCTAAATTTACTTTTTTACAGTAATGTATAATTCAAAATTACAGATCTAATAAAACATTTTAATGAGAAATGCTTATAGCGGTTACACCTATCAAAAACATGTAACGCAACTTTTACTATCTATAATGGATGTAGAGCGGAATATTTCAAAAATTGAAATAGAAGCGAAAGTTGATGACAATTTTGATGATTTATTAGTAAATATAAATAATGAGCAATATAGTTTTCAGATTAAGGATTTTGAGGATGTAACTTTAGAACAACTTATTATTGAAGGCGAAAATTTGATAATTAGAGGTAAAGCTCATAAACTTTCAAAGAACAAAAACATTGTTTTTTTCAAGAATATCGATATCGTTCCTAATGCAAAAGTCTTAGATTTTGATTGTTTTAAAAACGACAATTTGTATGTAATATCAATGAGTCGGACTGATGTAGATTTCTTCATTGATAATTTATACAATGGAAACTTAAATAGGAAATTTGAAATTGAAAATTATTTAAGTAAAACATTAGATAACAGAGTATGGATTATTGACAGATCTGATCTTCCTAGCTTAAAAACGTATAGCACGGACTTGCAACAAGAATCGATAAAAATTAATCATACACTTGTTGAATTTGATAAACTATTATTAATTGAAGGCAAACCTGGAGTTGGAAAAAGTCATTTTGTAAATTCACTTGTTGAGGCATATCCTATAAATATATTATACCGATTTTGGGTAGGAAATCAGGAATCAGATTATCAAGAGAGATTAAAATTTCATAATTTTTTACAAGATTTAAATGTAAAACTGTTTCAAGATCTAAAAAACAGAGAGATTTCTGATTTATTTAAAGAGATTGAAAGGAGAAAACTAACATTCATAATTGATGGTTTGGACCACATCGAAAATTACAATAGCAATGAGCTAAATAGATTTGTAAATTTCATCGAACAGCTCAAAGAGCACTGCAAAGTTATCTTACTTTCAAGACCATTGGTAGCTAAATTAGATTGGCAAAAACATATTTTGGAAAACTGGAATAAAAAACAAACTGAGTTTGTCTTGGAAGAATTATTTCATATTACAGATTTCAACATTCAGAAAGAAATTTTCTATTTGACCCAAGGATACCCTATACTCGTAAAATATGTTACAGAATTTTATAAACTAAATAAAAAGTTTCCAGAAACAGGGCAACTACAAGATATTGACAGTTTTTATGAAGGCATAATCAAAAATGAGAAAGGAAAATATTCTCTATCTATTTTCTTATGTACGAATTCTTATATAATGTATTCAGAATTAGACCTTTTTTTAGGAGAAGCTAAATATTATGTTGAGGAGTTCATAGATGAGCATCCTTATCTATTCGATACCAAACTGAACAGAATATCTTTGTTTCACGATAGTTTCAATACGTATCTGCGCAACAGGTCTAACAATTACAAAATATTAAATGACAAAGCTACCGACTTAGTGTATGATTCAATAATTAGCTTAGATAAAAGATTTCTTTCAAGGTTTTCTTTATTTAAACTAACCAATCAACAGAGAAAAGAAATAGCCAAAAAATTTAGTAACATAACCATTTTTGAAGAAATAATAAAAGGCAGTATAGATATTGAAGCAATACGGACTTTCTATTTTGATTTAAGAGATTGTATGTCTGAGCATAAGTTTGATGATTTTGCAATCGAACATTATTACGATCTATCACTTATTATAAATCTTATCTATAGAGATTATACTTCAACGCCGGATGGGTTTCTTTATACCTATACACAATCACTACTATTTAACGGTTATACTGAAGAGGATATAACTAGTTCAGGATATTTATTTTCAATGCTATTTTATGTAAAAACAAACAATCCAATTTTGCTTTACAATAAGGTATCAAACGATAATTACTCCACCGACCATTTTCATATACGATTAAAAGGAGATGTTAATAGAGAAGAATATTTCTTCATCCGAAATGACAAGGTTATTACTAAAACGAAAATGCTTGAACTTCTAAAAGACAATCGTCACTTTAGTGATTATTTGAAATGGTTTATGGAAAATCTATTTCTTCATCAAAAGAGATATAAAGGACTTGAAGAGTTAAGTGACTCTCTCGATATTTTTCTGGAAGGTTTTGAATCAAAAGGTGCAATTAAATTAGCTAAGTTTTTAGATAAATATCCTGATTCTTATTATTTTTCTAACTGGTATTTAAATGAGGTAAAAAAGAATTTAATAGCTGCAGGTTGTGAGGTCAGCAATATTGAAAAGAATGAATATAATTACCTATCATTGGAAGAACTAATATTAAAAAATAAAGAAATAGGAAGTTATAATTTAGGGAATAAAATTCACGAATATATTAGATTGGCCTTACATCGTAAGCAGAAAATAGACCTGGCGAGTATTTCGTTGTTTTGGAGCAAATATTACAATAGAAAAGATTATACATTATATGGCTTACCAAAAGCATTAAAGGCACTTCATAAAAATAATTTTTTGACACTGAATGAATGCATATTTACTATTACAAAGATCCAAGATATTTCTGAGAAGGGATATCGATATTTACTTGGGGAATTTATAGAATTATATCAGCCCTCCGAAATAATGCCTTGTATCGAAAAATTGAATTTAAATAACCTTTCCTTACAATGGTTACTACTTCCTAGTAAATACATTGATTCCTATTCAGATAAAGTATATAACTTCGCTATCAATCAGTTATTGAAAGCCAATAGAACCGAATCGATTGAAATTGAAGAAATAAGAAATGGATTACTTTCTACTCGATTAAAAGATATTGAACTGGAATTTAGTATTACTAAAACAAAAATAAGAGTAGAAAAATCAGACAACATTATTAAAGAACTAAAAAATTCTAAAATCTTGTTTCAGGTATATGTAGATAGAGAAAAAGATAGGTTCAACGAGACAAGTGAGGAAAGGCTTAATAAAGGTTATATGCGTCTTAGTGATTTGGATTTAATTAAAAATAAAAAAATAAGCCTTGTAGATGCATCTAAGCTTGCAGATGGCGAGTCATCATCTTTGGCTTTTACAGAACTATTTGAGATGTATGTAAAAAAGGATGTTACTAACAATTTCAATGAAATACTATATAATGCAATAATTGGGAAAACCTGGAGAGGAGAATATAGTTATCTCTTAACTTACACCTCTGGGCATATCTTATATATGATTGAAAAGTATCGAAACAAAAATGAATTTGAAGAAGCCGTAAAAAGTTTTAAAAAATTTACGCAACTATCTTTAATCAATATTAATTGGTTCAAGTAAAAAATATTTATAATAAAACGAAACTTTACTGGAGCGATACGAGTTTAAATACAAAAAATATACACCTTTAATTAGGTAATTGTAAGACGATAATGTATTTATTAGAAGATTAAATTATAATATTACTCCTAATGTTAATAGCAGTCATTTAGAAAACATCAACATAGTCTATTAGTTTTGATATATACATATATTTGGATATTTAAATACGTAATTACATTTATGCATTTACCAATATCGAGGATTTCTAAATCGTCTAACCTTTTCTTGTTCAGCATATTCTAGAGAATCATTTATTCTCTGTTTTACATAACTTTTTATTGGAATTAAATCCAACTGGTTTTTCTTTTTATCTAACATCTTAGAAATTTCAAGCCATTCATTTGCTTGTATTTCGCCAACACTTACATCACCAGAATATGTCCCCCCATTTCCTCTCCAATATATTTCGGAAAAATCATCAACAGATTTATTATTTGCAAGATATTTAAAAAGAAAATATTCAAGTTGATCTCGAAAATATCGTCTAACAAGTCTTATGATACAGTTTACGAATCTAATATCCTTGCACCACTTTACAATCATGTTATTTAAGAATTCTAGAGCTGTATCTCTGTTAGCTCCTGAAAGATTATGGAAAAACATATCAACTTCCTCATCACCTATTCCAATTTGAACCGTATTAGATATTATATCTTGAAATAACTTTTCAAGATCATCCTCATCAAGCAACTCCCAGATAAAATTTAGATCATCGGTTTTAGAGTTCATCAGTTTTCCATTAAAATAAAAAAGTTTAATAAACTCAAAAATAAAATCTTTGTTGATGCTTAAGATAACTTTTAAACCGGTTCTTTCATAATCAAAACTTCCTCTAAGTCTTGATACCTCATGTAAATAAAGTTTTTGTAAGATGTCAATTTCTTCTCTAAGCTGCAGCGTAAAATTTTCGAAGAAATCATAATCAATATCTACCTCAATGTTTTGAAGTTTTTTGTGATAAATTATATTTAAAAAATCTGAAAATATAGTCTTTGAAAAGGCAGAAAACTTATGAAGCCAGTTAAAATTCAATGAAGCTCTTGAGTCCAAACCGTTTACTGTTTTATAAAATTCTTTGGTATAATAACTGGTAACAAAGGGATCTTCTAAAGCTTCAAAAAAAGTGAGCTTGAAACGATCAGCATCCTTATGTTTCCATTGTTTCAAAAACTTCCACAAAGGCATACCATATTCTGAATCATTAGCAAGTAAACAAATTACTTTATAAGGAATCGGAACATTATTATGAAATTTACTACGCATAAAATACTTTAGCATTTCAAATCCCAACTTCTTATCCTTCTTAAATGTATTTTCCATTATAACACAGTAAGAATTCAAATTTCTGTAGTGATCCTTTGAAGCTATCAAATTATTTTTTATAAGAACTCCAAATCTCTTAAATTCAGATCTTTCATTAAACACAAAGTGTTTTGAAATTTCTTTAGCTTTTAAAATTGCGAATTGATTATGACCTATTTTTCGATTTCTTCTATGTCTGTTTCTTGTCCACTCAAACTTTGCAAAATCCACAAACTCATCATTGATAAAATCACGATGCAAATCTTGATATTTGACATTCCTTGGTTTTATAATTTTTAACCACTCTAAAAAATCCTGAACAAAGTGCACATCTTCAAATCTTCTCCTATTTAATTTATTTTCGATAAAACCTATAATTAAAGGCAAATCTAAAGCTAATGTCTTTCTATCAACTTCGAGATAAAATGGCTTCCAATCATTTATTATTTTCAAAATTCTTTCTGGATATTTATTATTTTGGGTAAACAAATAATTCCATACCTCAACTTTTATTGTTTTCACTGTTTCATTGAGAGGTACCTTGTACTGATAGTGAATAAACGCATTATTTTTTCGTGATGTTTTAAAGACTCTATTTGTATGTTTTAAAAAGATGGTCGCTAATCCCAAAAATGCTTCCTCATAGTGTAATTGGTTTTCTTTTGACCTTGATATAAGTATTTCTGATAATTCCCTTTGTTTTTCGAAAGTATTATTAAACTCATCATCATCATCAAAACTACAATTCTCCTTTAATCTTCTAATTAATTCTGGAAAGACAATTGGATTTCTTCTTGCATATTCAAATGAAAGTTCAACTGCAACTGAAAAGCTATCCTCAGCGTAAGAGCGAAAGAAAGGAGTCAACAAAGCCAACAGCTTATCATCCTCAAAAACGAAATCATTAGTGTCATAATGCGAATCATAGACCGGAGAATCAACCTCCTCAATTTGATTTACTTTTTTGTATATGTACGCTATTGATTCATCCCGCATATAAAACCAAAATAATTTTATAAATGGTACAATTTTTTCGTCATTGTTTTCGTACATATGAAAATACTTGCTCAGATCTTTCTGTATTTTCTCCAACATCTCTTTGTAACCAAAAGTATTGTTCGATAATATTACCGTCTCATTAAATCTATGCTGAAAAGCTTCTACGTATTCAAGCAATAGCTTATTGAATGATAACTTTTGATCTTTTATAAATACTTTATAAAAGAAATAAGTAGACATTACCTGTTCAGCTATTCTTACATTTATGCCACTTATCTCGATGAGTTCACGTCTGGAAAGTTCTTCGAGACTTTCCTGAAAATCATTATGATCCAACTCAAAAGTATGCAATAGCTTCTCTAAAAACAATTTATCATCTCTTTTAAGAGTAAAGAAAAATGACACAATACCAATAGTTTTTAGCATTGCTGTATTGTTGAAAAGGTCAAAATCTTTTATAAATGTTCTAAAGTAATTATCATAAAGATGATAGACCCCTCCCTTCAGAAATTCGTATTGTTCTTCAAGAGCAAGTTTTGCAGCCATAATGGCCAGACGACTATTACCATCAGCTAACTCTACGATTTTATCTTGATATTTGGAATGTTTTACCTTAAAATAATCATTACTTATTAAATTTCTAATTTCATCATCAGTAAACTTTGGAAGATCAATTACTTCTGAATCAACATTATCGGAATTTGTCATTATATCATCAAGTGCATAATTTCTGACTGTAATGACAATTTTAATAGTACCTTTTCTTTTTTCTTTAAAGATTCCAAGTAATTGTAAAAAATTTACCATTTGTCTGTTGGCATCGTCAACTAAAATAATGTAATTATTATCAGTGTGAAGTTGCAATCTGAGATCCTCCCAGATATCAATATCCTTTTTGACAATTACATATGATGTATAATCATTGTTCTGAGCTAGAAATTGCTTTACAGCTTCCAAGCCAAATTTTGTCTTGCCAACTCCCGCCGGTCCTGATAACATAACAAGATCCTTTGATTTCAGAGCTTGTCCAACCCTTTGTAATTCTGCAACTCTTCCTAAAAAGGGATTATCTAAAGGAGTTGAAAGGTTACCTGCTTTATGATTGTACTCTGCTACAAAACTATCAATTGGCAAAATCTGACCAGTCTCAACCGGAAGACCTAAAAAGTCTTTTGCCAATATATGATACTCAGTAAATATATCCAAAGCCAACTTATCAAGACCAATAAGTTCAATATCAACCTTGTTAGCTTGACTAAACTTTACTACCTCTTCTTCTTGATTTATCTTCAGTTTTGAATTAAAAAATAAAATAATTTTCTCAATTTTCTCCTTGTCAATTTTTACAACTTTATAGTCAAGGCATTTTAGAATATCACCTTTTAATTTTTTAATGATATCACTGGCTACAGTAGTAAATTCCACCAAAATTAACCCACCCGACTGATTCCTAAAATAAGTATCAGGTGACCCTTTGACGGTCTTTTGTTTACCAATTTGACTTCCTGTTCTGTTAAAGCTTATTTGATGTTTTTCACGTAATATAAGATAGGTGTCACAAAGATTTTGAAATACGGCATCATTAATACCGACTAATTGCTGTTCTATTAATTTTAATCTACCATTCATCCGCACAATATTTACCACAAATATAACGACTTACCACTAAATAATAACACAAAATGTAAAATATTTTACATTTTAATATATTTATATTACAATAAATACTAAATTTGTAACACTAAAACTAAAAAATGTACACTGAGATTTTAAGAATAATAGAAGGAGGATTAAATAGAGATATTAAGAAAATAACAAACTATTCAAAAATTCTTGCTGAAAAATTAGAAAAAGATGGAGACGGGAAATTAGCTAAATTAATTCTTAATACACTTGAAAACAAACCTTCGTCAATGGTATCAATGGACTCTTTGCTATCTAGTCCAGTTGATCAAGAGAGCAGAATGAGTATTGTGGATATTTCAATGCCAATAAAAAGTGATGGAGAAGTAATTTTACCGCCAAGTATTGGTAATAAAGTTGAGGACTATGTTAATTTATATCGTCACCAAAACGAACTTATTAAAAATGGACTTGAGATTTCAAATTCACTTTTACTTTATGGCATTCCGGGAGGAGGAAAAACAACTATAGCGAAATATATATCTTATAAAACGGGTTTACCATTAATTACAGCTCGTTTCGATGCTATTGTATCTTCATTATTGGGTAATACTTCTAAAAACATCCGAAAAATATTTGAATACGCTGATGAAAAGCCCTGTATTCTATTCTTAGATGAATTTGATGCAATCGCAAAAGCAAGAGACGATCAGTACGAGTTGGGAGAATTAAAAAGAGTCATAAACAGTTTGCTTCAAAACATTGATACATTTTCAAAATCTAATTTGCTCATTGCTGCGACAAACCACTCTGAACTATTAGACAAAGCAATTTGGAGAAGATTTAATACCATTATTGAAGTTGGATTGCCTAACCAAAATGAAATACAAGGACTCATTGAAAAATTTATACAAGGATCCGCTAACGACTTTGTAAATGATGAAAAAAAACTTGGAAGGATTTTACAAAACTTGGAAGGTAAAACACCATCATTTATAAAAACACTTTTTAACAATATTCTTGCTCAAAAGATAATCAGAAACAAAGAAATGCTGTCTTACGAAGACATTCTTGTTGAAATTTACGAAGCCAATAACAAAGATTACAAACCTGAAGACCTTATTGTTTTTTTAAATGAAAGTGGTGTAACTCAGGAACGAATAACACAAATAATGAACATTTCAATCAGACAAGTCAGAAATAACTTAAAAACAAAATAGACATAAATCATGGAAAGGAATTTACCAATAAAATTTTTTCAGAAACGAATTAACGATGAAAGAAATACAGAAGGAGGAGGAAGTTCAAACCCTCCAAAATGGTTTAATGAACAAATTATTCCTCAAAAAGCGGAGCATTTTATTCAAACTCTCAATAATATATCTGAGAAGATAACACAAAAAAAACGTAATGGCAATTACATTCCTAATATAGTTAAGGTCAAAGTAAATGAAGATGCGTTAGCTAAAACCTTTCGTAAGGAGATCAGTAAAATATTTAACACTCAGAAGATGAATGTTATAGGTCTGAGCGAAAATGATGAAGTTTTAGTAAAAATAGAGAACGCAGAAGAAGTTGACAAGATTACTAAAAAATTAGCGGTTGGACTTAGAGAGCTCGCAAGCCAATCATTGAAACTTGGAATTGGAGCCATTGAAGATATTGAAGAACATATTCCCAAGATTGATCTTGAAAATGAAACATTTGAAGAAAATGAATCACTCAAGGTAAAATTATTCAATTATGGCGATCCGGAACTTAATATTATGGCCATTCGTGCATTTGAAAAATTTTGTCAAGATAGAGATATCGAATATAGTAGAACACTATACTCCGCAGATTTAAATATTTTCAAAATTAGCAGTGCAACACTTGATACTATTGAAGAGTTAAAAGATTTTGATGGTGTTCAGCTTATCTCTGAGATGCCACGCTACTTTGTCACTTTGGACGAATTAGACGGTGATGGTGAAATAGAAGTAAAGACCCCTGAAGCCGGAAAAGAATACCCAACAATAGGAGTCCTTGATAGTGGAATTGCAAATATCCCACATTTATCACCATGGATTCTAGAGGATAATTTCACAAAATATCACGAGGATGATGTTGACAAAGGTCACGGAACAGCGGTATCGGGAGTAATACTATATGGTGATGAGCTCGAAGAAGAAAATTACACTGGCTTTGGTGGAGCCAAACTTTTTGAAGCAATTGTATTCCCCAATAATACAACACAAGGTGTTTCCGAAGAGGAATTGATTGAGAATATCCGCGAAGCTATCAGTGAAAATGACCACATCAAAATTTGGAACTTATCACTAGGAACTAGTAAAGAAGCAGACGAAATAGAATTTTCAGATTTTGGAAAAGCGTTGGATGAAATTCAGGAACAGCATAATGTTTTAATCTGTAAATCTGCAGGTAATTGTGGGAACTTCAAAAACAACATTCCCAGAGGACGAATTTCTCAGTCAGCGGACACTATCAGAGGTTTGGTGGTAGGATCGATTGCAAAGAGCAAAATCTCCACCGACCTATCAGAAAAAAATCATTCATCCCCATTTTCAAGAATTGGACCCGGTCCATCGTTTTTAATAAAGCCCGAAATTTCACATATAGGAGGTAATGCCGGATTAGACCATCTTAATAGATTAATTCTAAACCCTGTTTATACATTTTCACAATTTGGAGACAGAAAAGGAGTGGCAGGAACGAGTTTTTCAACACCTCGAATCTCTTCAATAGTTTCTGGTATTGACCATTTACTGAACGAAGGATTCAATCCACTTCTTTTAAAGGCCTTAACAATTCATTCCGCTAAATATCCGGAAGAATTAAAAACTCCCATCGATGAAAAGTTGAAGCATTTAGGATTTGGAGTACCATCAAACATTCAAGATATACTATTCAATCAGCCAAATGAAATCACTCTAATTCTACAGGATAATTTGGAAAAAGGGAATTTCATTGAAATTCTTGACTTCCCTTACCCTCAGTCGATGATTGATGAAGATGGATATTTTCATGGTGAAATTTCAGTAACTCTTGTTACCTCTCCTATTCTTGACTCAGCAAACGGTGCAGAGTATTGTCAATCTAACATTGACATCTTACTTGGAACCTATGACGAAAAAGTTGACAGAGACACTTCTAAACCGACGATTATTAATCCAATTGGGAAAGAAGGTGCCCAAAATCTTTTATCACATAGTCTTTACAGTAAGTCTGCGATAAAAAACAATGATAGCCCTTATACAAAAGAAAGAGTTTTAGTAGCTTACGGAGATAAATTTCAACCAGTAAAAAAATGGGCTGTTAATTTGGATGAGTTTACACCATCAAATAAAGAGAAGTTTTTAAAGAACCCTAAAAATTGGTATCTGAAAGTAGATGGTCTTTTTAGAGATTTCATTGAAACAAAAGCCGAAATGCAGAGAATTACTCCAAGCCAGGAATTCTGTCTAATAATTACAATAAAAGATACAAAAAATGAAAGACATATATATAACGAAGTAACGCAATTACTTGATAGTTATAACTTTGTTCATCAAAACGTTAGACTGAAAGAAAACGTAAGAGTGCAGCTGAGAAATTAACATACAAAATCCGGTATTCATTAGATAAAGACAATTTCAAGAGAAGCAGGTGGCACTTCAAAAGGTTATATATAGTCTTACACTCAACGTCACAAATATTTTACACCTCACATTGCATTATTGGCTTAAGCTTTTGGATTTTCCAACATTTCTGAATTGATGAATTTTCCTACACCAAATTTTGATAAAATCAGAGTTTCTGAAAGTTAAGCCTATAACGAAAAGGAAATAAAAGTTATAGAAAGTAAAAATTGTAAATATTGAACCAATTTAATTAAGATAAAACATTAACAAAATTATGTACTGTCATAACTACAGTATCACTAAAGTATGGATAAAGATTACTTTTCAATAGAAAATCAAATAATTAGGCGTGAAAAAAGCATATTACATGAAAAGAATAAGAGACGCTTCAAAGAATTACTTAAAAATTCTGACTATAACTTAATACCAAAATGGCATTTATGTAAAAATGAAATTGATCTTTCATATTTAAGAAGTCATCGTCACATAGAATTATTTGATAATGATTGTTATAATTTATACTCAATTCATAGAGACGAATTATTTAGAATTCTTGATCAAAGTTATAGTAGGGTCTTTACTAAATCAAAAATTTGGAAAAGCCACAATGAAGATAAAATTATTCGTGTATTAAATGATTGGGAAAATGATACAAAGTTAATACCGCCTGTTATCATTTTAAATCTTAGTGATACAAAATTTCTTATTCAAGACGGAAATCATAGACTTGCAGTGGCAAATTATTTTGATTCAAAGGAAATACCTGTAATAATCTTAAATTCAGTTGAAGATAGATTCTTAGAAACCGTTAAACTAGATAAAGTGAAGAAGCTAAATTAAAATAGATATTGCCAAAACATTTAATTCTTGATTCGAACAAATATATCAGTATATAAAAAAATACTGTAAATATTTCTCTTGTTTTATAAGTTTTAAAATCATTAAAAATTTACCTAATAAAAAAAAATTGAGTTTTAAATTAAGCAATTTTGCCTTTCTAAACATATTATACAAATCCTAACCTTAATGTTAGGATTTTTTTATTCATCAATTTCTTTATAATAACGTTTAGAACATTGTTTGAGAACCTCTTCTGTTCCTATGAATTCTTTTTTTATCTTACTATAATCCTTTTAAATTTTATTATAGTTCTTTGTGTATTGTAATGACTTACAGACAATACGATAACCGCAAGATTTGAAATAATACTGTAATTTTTTAATATTTTCATAAATGTGTCTTTATGTAAATAAAAAGTTTTTTGCAAAAGCACGAGTCAATTTTTATAAATTTATTAAAAATTACCTCATGAATACAACGAATGTAACTGTAGAATCTGTAAATCTAATTCTGCAAAAACTACAAGAATTACAAGTTACATATAATCAGAATAAGGCACTGATATTAACAGAAGATGACTTAAAGTGCCAACTGTTCAGACTCATTTATGATCTTTTCCCAAGAAACTCTGAAACTTTTAATCCTGAAATCACCGGATGCTCAGTTCATTCAGAAATTAAGTTTTTTGATGAACTTGGTAAACTTACTTTAAGACCAGACTTAATCGTAATTGATCCTGGTAACATCAGCATTTTCCATTCTACTGAATTCACAATGAAAAGAAGTGGTCCTGAGTATAATAGACTGGGCTCAATAAACTTTACAATTGCTGGCGGAGCCATTTTAATTGAATTAAAATTTTGTAGAAATAGAAGTGGAATAAATCAAACTGATATTATAGATTATCAAAGTGACATAGATAAAATACAAAGATTGAAAAGTATTATCGAATCTAACAATTTTGGGCAAGAAAAGGTATATGGCATCTTCGCTGCTTTCAATAAAACTAACAATGGGGAAGCTATTTTTGAAGATTTTAAATCTCGGAATTCTGATAGGGAAGACATCCACATTTTTTATGGCTCCGGAAATGTTGATTTCTCAACCAATAGTAGAAGACCTTACGATTTTATTGATGAAGAATTATAATATGACGCAAATAAAAACTAATACAAATTTCCCAAACCAAATACAATGAATAAAGAAGACATTTTTATATGCATTCAATGTGTAAAAGATATACGTTATAAAAAATTATTAGAGCAAAAAGGCAGTGAAGCTAAATGTAGTTGCTGTGAAAATAACAATTTAATAATAGATACCAACAGTAATGATTTCATTCAACTTACAAAAGCTTTAATACGTTATCATTATTCGGAATGGATTTATAATGAGGAATTCGGAGGTGATCACTATTGCTCTTTACTTTTTTCTGATGAGAGTTTATTCTTTAATGTAGATAGATTTAATCCTGAAGTTCTTGATGAACTGTCAGATAGGATTTATTTGTTTGGTGGCAGTTATGATTCTTATGAACCAGGAGTTTCATTATTTTCAGGATACTATGATACATATAAGCTCCCTTTGTTAGAATCAATAAAATCTGACCTAGATTCATCTATTCTGAAAATTGAAAAGCAATTATTGGTGGAGAATTACTTTCAATATGAAGCTGAGATTTCAAAACTGCTTTCCATATATGCCGATTCTTGCCAAATGATAATAAAAAAAGATTCTGAATTTTTTAGAGCAAGAATAGGCTATCAGGATGAACAAAGAGTTCATTATAATTCAGAGGTCGAAACAAAAACTATATATATTGCATATTCCGGTGATAAGATAGGCGCACCGCCCCCAAATATTGTCGGTACAGGAAGAATCAATAGACCAGGTGTTTCCTATCTTTATTGTGCAACAGACGAGTATACTGCAATTTCAGAAATCAGACCCCATCCGGGAGATGTTGTTTCAATTGGGAAATTCCTTGCGGGTGAAAACCTGAATATTTTCGATTTAACAGAAACCCAGTTTTTAAATTACTTTGAAAGTGATAAAAAAATCAAAGATTTTAAAATACTGAATACATTTACTGAACTTTTACAAAAAATAATCCCCCCCTCTAAACGAGACGAGTACAATATCACGCAGCTGATTGCTGACTGTATCAGAAAACTTGATTTTGCTGGCATTTTATTTCCCAGCTCCGTAGGAAATGGTGACAACTTAGTCATATTCAATCCTAAAGATATGTACTTTGATAATAAAGGGTCAAAAGCTGTAATAGTTAACAAGGTCAGTTATGAATATTTTAATAACTAGCTTCATACAATAATTGCTATAAATAAATCAAAAAGATACTAATTGAATTAGCATCTTTTTGATTTACTTCTCTATAAATGATCACACCTCGTAATGATGATAGTCACCACGGTTTGAGAGAGATAAATCCAGAGGAACTGTAAAAGTATGAGTAGGATCAAAACTACAAATCCCAATACCTGTGTCTGGTAGATTTTTCTTATTTAATGAATCAAGGAAATTCTGGCGCCTGATAGCAACCTTACCGTTACATCCTGAGAAAATACAATTTGTCACATGTTCAATGTGGGTTGGTTTATTCTTAAATGTTTTATAGCCTTAAATAAAGCCAAAGCACAAAAAATTGTTAAGCCCAAGAAAAATGCGCCCACTATAATGTAGTCTTTAGGTTTAGTTAAGAAGATTAAAAGAGGTATAAAACTAACAATACATCTACCAAACAGAAAGATATTTAAATATCCATAGAATGTATTAAATGGTTTTTCAACCTGATTATAAATTATATGTGGATATGTTAAGTATTTTCCATTGCCAGCCGAGTAAGGATCATAAATACCATTTAAAGTATTTCTGATATGTTTTTCGTGATTTCTCTTTATAGGCTCTAATTCCTCCAATGGAAAATTTTTTGTCTTTTCATGACACATAGGATGTAACAAAAATAAGTTTTCACAGCGATATTTTAATTCATACGGAATATCTCTATAACTCTGTAAATTCTTGTCATCTCTTGCTATAACATGGGTTTGACGAACAGCTACTTCGAGGGTTTTCATATCAATAATGGCTTTTGACAATAGGCACAAAAGCCCCCCTGACAAACCCCATAACAAGGTATAATTTCGCTTACCTAATGGTCGTCTGCTTGCTTTTGATTTATTTTTTTTCTAAGACTCTTTCTATTTTTTCAGATTTTCTTTTAGTTCGTTGGACTCTTTCTATATATCTTAATTTATATTATTTTAAAAATTAATTAAGTTTGATTTTAGACGTACAATTACAGATCATGCAGTCACAGAAAGTATCCGCAGGGCTTAAATCAATATCCGCCATTTCAATATTATTCGGCTCACAGTTGAAAATATGAGTCTTTGGAAGCTTGAGTACACCTTTTTTCGGTGCTAATTCTAATTCATAGTCACGAACAGCGTGAATTTAAGTGATCATACATTTGTTGAGAAATTTGAACGACCATATCAATTTTTCCATAGCTTCATCTACACCCTCTATTCCTAATTCTTCCTGTAAATCGTGGGATAAAACAATTTCTTTTTTATGAACTGAAATCCCTCTCAATAAATTATAGATCTCCGGATTAATCGTAAAAAGCTTATGATCTTGATAATGCCATACATATTCATTCAAAATATTAAATGGCTTTATGGAGGCTAAATAATCTGAATTTACAAAACCGAACTCTTCAAACCTTTTAAGTGAATAGTAAATCTTATCGATAATATGAATATTCTTACTTTCAGTTTTTGATGGATGCTTAGAAAGTTCGAACAGCGCATCCGTATTAGATTTCTCCTCAAGATTATATTTCATAAATCTATCGTTATGAAATAGAAATAAAAGCTCCTTAAGTTTATCTTCATTGTTTAATTCTTTTAAAAGATAAACCTGATATTTCGAACTATCTTGTGATCTATAGAACCTGATTTCATTAATATTGGTAACAACAACCCATTTACAGTCCCCACCAGTCTTATGTGCGTAGCTAAACCCCTGCTCTACTGCGGAAATGTTCTTTTCACGTTTTTGCTTATCGTCAAGATTTGTATTGGCATCTTTTAATTCTATTACAACTCTGACCTGATTCTTTTTTTATCATCATAAAAATATCCTAGAACTGCATCGGGCTTAGTGGCATCACTGATTGATTTTTTCTCTTTACGGAACATCCAGGTATGGGCATTTCCATAGTTAAAGTTTAAGATATCACCAAAAAAAGTGGTGAGAAATCTGGATTTCACCTCTTCTTCTTTTAAGCTTTTAAACTTTCCTGACTTCTCTTCTTTAATTAGAGATTCAACTAGATGTTTGATTCGGCGTATGTTGGGAACAGCATATAATTTAAAATCATATAAAAATTTACTTAGAAAAAACTCAGAAAAAATAGGTTTATTCATCATGGATTAATTGTAATAACAAAAATACATATTGTAAGTATATTTCGGATTAAAAACAAATGCTTTGAAAGTAGACGCATCCTTGCTTCCATGCTAACAGCCAAGACTGAAATATCAGGCTAGCTTTTACCATTGAGAAAAAATTTCATAAAGCTAGATTTCCTTTACAGTATGAATTGATAAATAAGTCTCAAAAAATGGTCTGCGAGATGAAGTTTCATTAAATTATTTTAAGTAGATTTATCGAAAAGCTATTAACCTATGTATATTTCAAAAATATCAATTGAGGGATTCAGAAATTTCCCTCAAAATGAGATTTTATTTAATGATGGTGTAAACGTTATAATCGGCCACAATAATTCTGGAAAAACAAGTTTAATAAAAGCAATAAGCTTGCTAATTAACAATGAAGACTCTAGAAGGCTTTCTATAGATGATTTTTCAAAAACATCAACCTTGGAAAGTTTACAAACCAATCCTCCTTCAATAAAAATATCTTTAACTTTCAAAAAAAGTATTAATGAAGCTGACAACAGTGATGATCTCGTAACTGTATCTAACTGGCTAACTGTTTTAGATGCAAATTATGAAGCAATGCTTACTTATGAATTCTTTTTACCTATTGATAGGCAGGAGAATTATGTGCAAGATTTAACTCAGTGTACTTCAAGGGACGAAGCATGGTCAACTATCAAACATGATTATTTGCGTTTTTATACCTATAAAATTTATGGTGGAGACCCCACGCTATTAAATAAAGCGGACCATGATTCTCTACAAAAATTTGACTTTCAATTTTTAAATGCAATTCGAGATGTTGAAAGAGACATGTTCACTGGTAGAAATACAATGCTGAAAGATGTATTAGATTTCTTCATTGATTATGAGATAAAATCTGCTGATGAAGAGACTAAGTCAACAGAGGAGAAACTTGCCGAAATAAAGGCTATTAGAAAAAACTTTTCAGATAAAGCCTCAGAATTAATAACTGAACTTCAAGGAAGAATGTCAGCAGGTAAAGAGGAAATTCTCCAGTATGCTAGACAAACAGGTGCTACATTCAACAATGCAAGCCCAGATTTTGATGGTGTTTTATCAGAGATAGAACTTTATTCAGCATTAAAACTAATTATTGGATATACTGGCCTAGATATTAAAATTCCTGCAACTCATAATGGATTAGGATATAATAATTTAATATTCATGTCTCTCCTTTTAGCTAAAATGCAGGTTAATTCAGATGGTAAATATCTTGGAAGCAATGCAAAAGTATTTCCTGTTTTGGCAATTGAGGAGCCCGAAGCTCACCTACATCCTGCAATGCAATATCAATTTTTAAAATTCTTAAAAGAAAATAAGCAACAAAGGAAAGTCAAACAGATCTTTATTACGACGCACTCAACCCAAATAACGTCAGCTGTATCTCTTGACGAGATAATCTGTCTTCATAATGATGGCCGCTCCATAAGTGCTGGTTATCCTGGGAAATGCTTCCCAAATACGGTCCAAGGACAAAAATCAAAATCATATGTACAGAGATTTTTAGATGCAACCAGATCGGATATGCTATTTGCTCAAAAAGTGATATTTGTCGAAGGATTAGCAGAGCAGGTTTTATTACCTACTCTTGCGCGCTATTGTGGAGAGAGTCTAGAAAAATCTCATATTGCAATCGTTCCTGTTGGTGGTAGATTTTTTCAAAATTTTCTTTATCTATTTGATGGAACAAATGAATTTACAATACCGAAACAAATTGCTTGTTTAAAAGATAGAGATCCGGAACGTAAGAAAAAAACAGGGGGGTCATTTCATAGTTGTTATACTTTTCAAATGGGCCAGGATGAAGAATATGACTACAAATGTCATATTTCCGAAAAAATTCAGATGTATCAAGAACATCCCAATATTAAGTTTTTTGGTCAAAATCATAAAAACGGTAAAACATTCGAGTTTGAATTAATGCTTTCAAATTTACAAAGCGATATTCTTCTAACGGATTCAATAACAAACAAAGATGAGTTAAACGATCTAATTAGCTATTACAGCGATAATAGACCGAAAATGGACATGCTTGACAGACTATACAATAGTCCTTCAAATGAAAATTTTAAAACCGCATTAACTGAATTTGAAGATGTAGGTTGGACAGAAGATGATCTTAAAAAGTGTATTATAGCTTATAGATATTTAGCATCGGTTGGAAAAGGTGAAAATGCAATAGAGCTAGCCACTAATCTAGAAGATAATCTTTTATTATCTCCAGATGAACCAAATGAGCAAGGAAATATTAGGGTTGTTTTTAATGTTCCAAACTATATTAATGAAGCAATAACTTGGATATGCCAACAATAAATATCACCTCTAACTCTATAATTGCCCCAGAGCAACATTTTAGAATTTTTGCTGGTCCTGGTGCTGGTAAAACACATTTGTTAGTTAATCATTTAAAATATGTTTTACAGCACTCTCAAAGACTAGATTGTTCAAAGAAAATTGCGTGTATTACTTATACCAATATTGGGGTAGAAACTATAATTAAGAGATTAAAGTTCGGTTCTGACAGAATTGAAGTTTCAACTATACATGGATTTATATATCACAATATTATAAAGCCATATATGAGCTTCATTGCTGAAAGATTTAATTTTAATGTCCACAGAATGGATGGGCATGATGACCACATAATAAGTAGAAGTAAAATTAAAGCGTGGTTAACATCACATATTAGCAGGGCAAATTTTCGGCATCCATATTCCTATGAACAGTTGACTAGATTACCTCAATATATACCAGCAATCGGAAATTGGTTAGCATCAATGCAATATAAATTTATTGAAGAAAATCTTGAATTTGTAATGGAAAATGGTAAGGCATTTTATATTGATGATAATGGAGGAAGAGTAAATCTTTCAAAGGTAAATTGCCTAGATAAATTATTACCGGGATTAATGGATTACAAAAAAATATTTTGGGAAAAAGGTATTTTGCATCATGACGATGTTTTATATTTCGGTTATATTTTACTTAGTGAGTATCCATTTATAGCTCAAGTAATTAGAGCTAAGTTTCCATATTTTTTTATTGATGAATTTCAAGATACTAGTCCTATTCAATCAAGGATTCTTCGAATAATCGGAGAAGCTGGAATAATTACTGGGATAATTGGAGATGAAGCACAATCAATTTATAGTTTTCAAGGAGCTGATCCTGTCCAATTCAGAACTCTTCAATTAGCTAATATTCAGGACTACCAAATATTGGATAATAAAAGAAGTACTATAGAAATAATTAACGTTTTAAATTATATTAGACAAGATTTAGTTCAAATAAGTACAAGAAATACTCAAGGCGAAAGATGTCAATTACTTATTGGTGACTATCATGATGCTGTTGAACACGTAAAACAAATCTGTGCTGCGGATTTAACTATTCTAACTTGGGATAATATAACTGCCAATGAGCTAAAAAATCAAATGACATCAGAAGCTCCAACAAATAATCTAATCGACCATCTTTATTCTATAGACGATTCAATTAGAAGAAGTGTTATTCTTTCTTGTCTTCGATCAATTGAATTTGCAAAAGAAAAACGTTTTAAAGATGCTATTAAAGAAATGGAGATAAATTTTCGAAATATCGCTAACAAAGATATTCGAAAGGCAAAAGCTATTGAAAAACTTACAGCACTACTGAGCAATTACGAAAATATCAGAAGTGCCCCATTATATGATTTCTTTACATTGGTACGATCCGAAATAAAATCTGATTTCACTAATTTAAGTGGTAGAGGTGCAGCTAGAGAATTTTATAACTCTCACACATATGAACAAGTGGCCGTATGTTTAAAAATTGAAGATGACAGATCACCAAGTAAAACAATACACAAATCAAAAGGAGATGAATTCAATAATGTTCTTTTGGTATTAAAAAAAGAAAGTGAATTGGATTTTATTCTAAAACGAAGTTTAACAAAGGAGGAATATAGATTATTTTATGTAGCTATCAGTAGAGCGAAAGAGAGATTATTTATCTCAATACCTGAGTTAGCAGAAGTTAAACAAAATAGTATTAATCATTTGTTTGACTCCATTAATATCTAAATGATTATTCTTGAAGGTTATTTACGTTAAACCGTAATATTTTCTAAAGTTGATTAGTTAAATTCACTATCTATTAAGTATTAAAAACCTATTTTTCTAACAAAATATATTTTCAAAAATGAGTATTTCCGAAGACGAAGAAGATCAAAAAAGATCTTTATTTATAAAAGAACTTGTTCAAAGTACTCCTATTTGTTTTGATTTAGTATCAAATGAAAATGATAAAATTCCTAAAAGAATAATACAATTTTGGGATAACCTTGAACAACTACCCATTGATGTGTCTGATTGCATAAAAAGTTGGTCCCAACTTGAAATTTTGGGATATGAAAGATTACTTTTTGACAGTAAAAAAGCAGGAGAATTCATAAAAGAAAAACTTGGATCTAAGTTTAAAAATGCTTACGATCAATGTTATCATCCAGCAATGCAATCCGATTATTTTCGTCTTTGCTATATTTTTATAGAGGGAGGATGCTACATAGACGCTGACGATGTATACAATGGCGCAGATATCAATCATCTTTTTAAGGATAATAGGTTAAAAGTTCAGCCACTTTGTTATGATGTTTCTAGCCATTCAATGATCTCTCCTTCAATTTTCACTAAGCCTGGAGCCTATTCAGACAACTGGATTTTTTATTTCAATAATAATCCGCTTATTGCTAGAAGTAAAGATCCAATAATTGAACAAGCGCTTACTTCGGCTACTTTATTATTAGAAGCAATAGAAGCAAATAAAATTGATGTTCTGCCTGAAATACAATCTACAGCAGGTCCTGGCAACTTAAGTAAATCAGTAGTAGATATCCTTAAAAAAACTAATAAAATGGAACAATTTATCTTAGTATTAAAAAATTGGGAAAATATTGCTAAAAGCCAATGGCCATTAAGCTACAGAAATGATGCGAGAAACTGGCGATTGTCAAATTGTCAAAACTTTAAACATCTTAAATAAATATCGACTATGAGAAAAGATTCTAATTGGTCATTGTCATTAAAATATTTGTTTCGTACCGCACTAAGATACAAACGATTACTTCCAAGAAAAAAATGTAATGCATTTGGAGCTAAAAACATTAATAACGGTTGCCTAATAAATAATATTTATGTCATTAATTTAAAACGTCAACCATCTCGTTGGAAAGAAATTTGTTTAGAATTACAACAAATACTTGACATTTCTGATTCTAAACTCACTAATTTAACTGAGAGATACAATGCAATTGATGCAAAGGATTTTTTAACTACCCCTACAAAAAACGGTGAATTGGATCCAAATTATACACTTGAAGATCAACTTTTTGTAGAACCTCAACCTCTTGCAATGCCTACTCAATTGGACCTTTATTCTCAAATTAAAATGAGTAGACCAGAGATAGCTGTAGCTTATTCACATATTGAATTATGGAAACGCATAGCTTTTGAAGAGAACGAATATACTCTTATTTTAGAGGATGACATTTGGATTAAGCCTGGATTTACAAGAGAGCTTAACAAAGCTTGGGAAGAAATATGGGAAAACCAAGAAAGTAAATTTGATATACTCTATTTATCATTTGAAGAGGTAAAAAACGGGGCGCCAAAAACTTATTTATCTGATAAAATATTCCGGCCAGTTCGGGGTCTATGGAATTTATCTGGTTATGTAATCTCAAAAGAGGGGGCAAAAAAACTTCTTAAACTTCTTCCCTGTGTTGGTCCAGTAGATCTATGGATAAATCATAAATTTAAATTTTTGAATGTCCTCGCAACGTATAAATCTTTAATTAATCAGCGACCTGATTTGGTTTCCACTAATTCATATTCAATTTTGCCTACACTTACAAAAATTGGGGTAATTACAAGTGAGAAAGCTGCTTTATTTCACAACGTCCCTACAGAAGTTCCGGTATTTGCTTTTGGCTCAAAAGATTCGGGACTTACCGCTCTTGCAATGGCATTATCAATGCTTGGTTATACATGTTGTAGTGATATGGAAACACTACCTGATATCGAATTAGAAAACTTAAAAGCTGGTAAAAATACTTTTAACGCTTATGTGAATATTAGTATTTTAAAGGATAATATTAGGGACTTATTAAAATCTTTCCCTAATGCTAAAATAATTTATACACTAAGTGGAAACGAGTTGATGAATGAAAGTTTTATAAGTTCAATTGAATATTTTGATACGAATAATTTTGTCATTTTAAATTCAGCAGAACCAAATAAATGGAAGGTTATATGCCAATTACTTAGAATTGCTCCGCCAGATAGTACTTTCCCCAATTTAATAGATAAAGGAAGTAGAAATTTTAAAATCAACTTAAATGCAAATTATAAAATTGTTGGATTACAAAAATTAAAACATGATTCCTCACCTTGGATTTTGGACATTAACCGCCAATGTAGAGAATTTAATGTAATTTTTGAAAACAACAGATTAACGGAAAGTCACTACATAAAAAAAGAAAATTTCACAACTTTTAATAAGAATCTTTGGATTCATAGGAATGATACTTTTACTGATAATCTCGCTTTGTTTAGGGAAGAAAATGTAAAATTCGACCATTTACAAGGGCTTATACTAAAAGTAAAAAAGACTAATATTGGCGTCAGAGAGTATAGCGCAGGAGCCATAACAAGTAATCATAAATATTTATATGGTAGGTTTGAAGCTGTTTTGAAAGCCTCAAATGTGCCTGGTGTGATAACAGGTTTCTTTTTACATAGAGATTCTCCTCGTCAAGAAATTGATATTGAAATTGCAGGCAAAAATACTAATTGCTTACTTGTGAATGTTTTTTATAATCCTGGCGATCAAGGTGCTAAATTTGATTATGGTTATAGAGGTACACCAATATATATTGATCTTGGATTTGACGCATCTATGTCGTTTCACAAATATGCTATTGAATGGGATGAATCGGAAATACGTTGGTTTGTTGATGATCATTTGGTACATAGACGTGTCGAATGGAATCCAACTCCCATTCCCCACCTTCCAATGTCTCTCCACCTAAATATTTGGCCATGCCGATCAAAGGAGCTTGCTGGAACATTGACTAACAGGGCACTCCCTACTACCAGTACTTTTAAAAGTGTAATAATTAATGCGAAACAATTATAGAATATGAATATACTTTCATTTAATCCAGGACATGATGGTTCAATTGCCTATTTAAAAAATAATAAATTAATATTTTCAATTGAAGCAGAGAAAAATTCAAACTATCGATATTCCCCTATATCTAGTCACGATGTATTTCGTGCTTTAAGTGAAATCAATGAGATTCCTGATGTTATTTGTACAGGAGGTTGGTGGCCTAGAGAAGAACCAATATTAGGTTTTACACAACATGCAGGGTATCGCGGAATTAGTAATGGTGAAATTATGATACGAAAACAGCAAATGCTAGGCAAAGATGTTAACTTTTTCTCTTCTTCACATGAAAGGTCACATGTGTTGTCTGCTTATGGTTTATCAAAACTGCCTAAAGGATCTCCCTTTTATGCTTTAGTATGGGAAGGGGAAATAGGTGCATTTTATGAGGTTGACTCAAAATTAAACATAAAGCTTATTGCAAATGTACTAAATGAACCTGGTAATCGATACGCTTCAATATATGGTTTGGCAGATCCAACTTTTCCTAAAAACGCCCCTTTTTCTAGATTCTCAGATGCTGGGAAACTCATGGCTTTATCATCTTTTTCAAAACGTAGCATTGCAACAAAACAAGAAGAAAAATTGATTAGTTTTCTTTTAGATACACCACACATTCAATTAAGTTTATATGATGATCTTGAAAAATCACCATATTATAATGTAGGAATTGAAAACGAAGAATTTCGAAATTTTGCGGGTATTTTCAGTGATAGAATTTTTAATATTTTTCATCAATTTGCTAAAAATAACTTGAAAAAAAAATTACCACTTCTCATTGCGGGGGGATGTGGGTTAAATTGTGACTGGAATAGTAAATGGAGGCAAACTGGCCTTTTTTCCGAGATCTTTGTTCCACCGGTTGCAAATGATTCAGGCTCCGCCATTGGAACCGCTATTGATGCACAATTTTACTTTACTGGCGAACCAAAAATTGATTGGGACGTATATTCTGGACAGTATTTTGATGCTGATTGTAATATAAATTTAGAAGAATACGATATTCTTGAAGCTACTAATGAGAAAGTAGCCGAAATGTTAGCTGATGATCTAATTTTAGCTTGGATTAATGGTAAATATGAAATTGGTCCTAGAGCTTTGGGTAATCGTTCAATAATTGCAGCACCATTTAATGAAACTACCAAGACAAGATTGAATGAGATTAAGCAACGTGAACAATTTAGACCTATTGCTCCTGTTTGTTTAGAAGAAGATTCAGCTCAATGGTTTGGATGTGAAAATCCTAGTCCCTATATGCTTTATACTTATGTAACCAATACTGACGCATTAGCTGCAGTTACTCACGTAAATAAAACGGCAAGAATACAGACAGTTTCGCAATCGTCAAATGAAAATCTATATAATTTACTTAAAGCTTTTAAGAAGAGAACTGGGTATGGAGTTTTATGTAATACATCCTTGAATTTTAATGGTAGAGGCTTTATCAATAGACTTGATGATCTATCATTATATACAATTCAGCATAAATTAGATGGATTTGTAGTGAATGAAAAAATATATTTACTAAAAAGTTCGAAACATTATCAAGATTACCTGAAAAAATGAAATCATCAAAAAAATTGTTAATACTCAAAAATTAGTAAGATTTTTTCACACATTTTGAATAATTTAAATACCATTTAACACCTTCAAAATATTATCTATATCTATTAATAAATGGTTTGTATAGAGTCCTGTCAAGTTCACCAAAACCGGCATCTGAAGTTTACTTCATGCCGGTTTTTTATTTCATAAAATCCTTGTAAATCAAGTCCTGTCCGCGCCGTTTGGCGCCCGCTGCCGTCCCTGTTTTTCCTGAAGATCCGCCCGGGATGTTTTTTATAATGCTTGTCATGGGGTTGCTTTTTGGGGTTAACGGAACGAAGGTATAACAGGATTTTCAATTTTCAATGGCCTGAATAAATTCTGGCAGCTTGTGTCCGGTTTTGGCAGGTTTTGGCAGCCTATGACCGGTACCCTCCGGCATTTCTTCGGTTCTTGTTCGAGTCTTCTTCGGGTCCGCTTCGGAAAAACGGGTCTTTTTCCGAAGAACTATCGAACAAGGATCGGAGAATGCCCGGAAAACCGGGCATTTCCGGCAGGTTATTCCTGTCCGGAAGCATTAACTTTTACATTTAAGGAATTGTTAATTTTAAACCTGTTTATTTGCAGATTTCTTAAACAGAGAATTCCCTGTTTTCGGGTAAGATCCGGCAGCAGCTGTTCCTTTGTAAATGCTTATTTTTTTGTTCTTTTACCCTGATGCAAAAGAACCAAAAGATCAGGATTTAAAACTTTTACGCTACAAATTGAGCCTGCGCTGAAAAGTTTAAAATTGACTTCCGTTGGTCGTCTGACCACTCCGTCAGGTTTGCGCGGATTGGGTTATTGATTTTTTAATTCAATATTGCAGCCGCGCTTCGGACATAAAACTTTGGCTCATTATTGCTTATTTTTTATTGGTTTCGCCGAACCATAAATGGTTTCTCTGTGGCCTATCCTCTTCAATGTGCTTAATGCTAAAAGTTTTTAGATCGCTTTTACTCGCGGTCGATATTGTTATTTTATATTCATCATTATTTTGGGATTTTAATTAAACTTTCTTTAAATCATCTTCTTTCCCGGGTCGCCAAACTTCAGGGCAAGGACTTTTTATTTTTTTTCCTTTCTAAGACCAGCCACGCGGCATCCAGCATTTTGATGAGATGGAGATACGGACCGACAATATCACGCTCCGGTAAATTGTTAAAGGTGCCGAGCGAGAAATACACCACATCCGACAGGAATTCCTCAAATTCCTCCAGGCGGTACTCCTTAAAAGCTTTGCGGAAAACCCGCACCGGATCGCGGTATTCTTCCTCCGATAGCGAACCCTGCATCAGCGGGCTGCTGTGCTCCGGAACGCTCTCCCCTATCCATTTCCCGGCTTTCTTCCTGAGGCACCACTCTGCCCTAATAAACGACCTTAGCGACTGGTGAAAGTGGAAAACCACCGAAGGTTCTTCCCTGATCCGGGTTTTCCCCTGTACAGCGTACTGCATGATCCGGTTTAACCGCTCCTTCGCTGTTGCCAGGTCATGGAACTGGAAAAACACTTCCATCAGCGGAAGTGCCGAATGCTTGTTCCGGCCGGACCAAAACCGGATTCTAAGTCTATGCTGTTCTTTTTCATAGGTTCTGTTTTTTTTTGATTTAATGGGTTTCCTTGCCACAAGGATTGATGAAGCCAAAACATAACTTTCCTGAGTGCCTTTTGGTCTGAAAAAGGACATGGTGAGGTCTTTGAACAGTGACCAAAAGGCACCGGAAAGCATTGATATAAATGAAATTTGTGTTTTTATAAGCTTTAATTTAAAGCCGCAATGAGTTGTACACCTCATTGTATCGTGCAGTCTGATACTGTATTTTGAGGAAGCGGCTTAGAATGAAGAGTAATGGACGGCGTGAAAAAAAACGGCGTGGAACTCTACAATATCCGGTTTGAGGTACTGGCATACCTTGCATACAGATAGAGAGAGCCCACGCCTAGGTCGTGAGCCTTCTGCTTATCCTCTCGTATGCTAAAAAGTGCCAGTTTTCAAACCGAGGTTCTAAGCAATAGCTTCTATTATTCTTTGAAGTATCGCAAAGTTACATTACTGTAACTCATTTTACAAATATAAAAATATTTATTCAAAACGCACTATAAGTCTCCATGAAAAATATAATTATTCATAAAATTTACTGAATGTATAAATGGGACTTTGAAGAAATAAAAATTCAAATTGGAATTATTTTTAAACTATACCGGCTAAGAAAAGGATTGTCACAATTTCAACTGGCAAATGAAGTAGAGCTTTCTAAAGATTACATTGGTAGAATAGAAAGGGGAAAAACCAATCCAACAATTGAAATTATTATTACTATATGCAATTTTTTAGAACTCGATATAATTCAGGTAGTTTCTAAATTAAATCCGACACAACTTGATTCAATCATAAATGAGACGATGATTTTGGAAGAAAAATTTAAAAATCAAAATAAAAGAAAATGATGACGAGAGCTAAGTGGACTTATTATACAAATTCATTCCACAAATGTCCCTAAATTTCCAGGAAAATGATCCAAGCTTATTAACTCCTGAAGAAATTAATTTCATTAAAGCTCATTTGAATAATAATATTGATCAAATAGAATTTACATTTATAGAGCAGCAGTATTAATAAAAAATAATCAAATTATGGCAGATGTACATTCTAAAGAGACAAGGAGCTTTAATATGAGTAGAATAAAGGGAAAAGATACCAAACCTGAACTACTGGTTAGAAAATTTCTTTTTTCACAGGGATTTCGTTATCGCTTGCATGATAAAAAATTACCAGGCAAACCTGATGTTATTTTGCCTAAGTATAAAACAGTAATATTTATAAATGGATGTTTCTGGCATGGTCACGAAGGATGTAAATATTTTGTTATTCCTAAAACAAGAACAGAATGGTGGCTGGATAAAATTAATACTACTATTGCTAATGATACAAAAGTGATATCAGCTTTGCAAAATTTAGGTTGGAAAGTAATTATAGTCTGGGAATGTGAATTAAGGCCTAAAAAAGTAGATGAAACATTAAATCAATTACCTTTTGTAATCCAAAATTAGTAATTTTTATTTCTATACTCTTTAAAGTTAAGATAATAAAACATATTTAAAATGATCAGCTAGATTCTGCTTTATATAAATCCAATGTTGTAAATTTGTGACTACGTAATGATTAGAATGAATAGTGTCTTGGAACCAGAATTAGTACTTGAAAAAATAAACTTTTCAATAAAAAAAATAGTAGAAGAAAGCAAAATTTTAACACACAAAGAAGCTGTACTAACACATTTTGCTCATTCGGGCGAATTTGAACGTGAAGCACTTATATATATAACCGAAATTCTTGAAAAAGAATATCCTGATGTTGTTTTTAATCAAGAAAAAATATCTGAATTAATTAATTTCGGGAATATAAGAAATGAAGACGTAATTTTTACCGAGCAAGCTGATCCTACATTTAGTTTTATAGACTTATTTGCAGGTATAGGAGGTTTTAGACTTGCATTTCAAAATATTGGAGGTAGATGTGTTTTCTCCAGTGAATGGAATGCTTATGCAAAAAAGACATATAGTTCTAATTTTGGCGAAGTCCCATTTGGAGATATTACTCAAATTGATGAAAATACCATTCCTGACCATGATGTCCTAGTTGGTGGTTTTCCTTGTCAGCCATTTTCTCTTGCTGGTGTAAGCAAAAAAAATGCATTGGGTCGAAATCATGGATTTAAAGATGAAACTCAAGGAACCCTCTTTTTTGATATTGTAAGAATACTGGAAACCAAAAGACCCAGAGCTTTTTTATTAGAAAATGTTAAAAATTTGGTTTCCCACGATAAGGGGAATACTTTTAGAATAATTCAGGGAACATTAGATGAACTTGGATATAATATTCATTGTAAAGTTCTTGATGGAAAACATTTTGTACCACAACACAGAGAAAGAATTGTTATTGTTGGTTTTGATAGAAACGTATTTAATGGAGAGGAAAATTTCAAATTTCCAGACATACAAAATAATAATCATGCTATCAGGACCATTCTGGAACCAGATGTTTTAGACAAATATACCTTAAGTGATAAGCTTTGGAATTATCTTCAGGAATATGCGGCAAAGCATAAAGCGAAAGGTAATGGCTTTGGTTATGGTCTTACCAATTTAGACGGTATTAGCAGAACACTTTCAGCTAGATATTATAAAGATGGTGCAGAAATTTTACTTCCACAACATGGAAGAAATCCACGACGTTTAACTCCAAGAGAATGTGCAAGATTACAGGGATACCCTGATAATTTTAGAATTCCTGTTTCAGATGCACAAGCATATAAACAATTTGGCAATTCTATTGTAGTTCCTCTTATGCAGGCTGTTGGACAGGAAATTGTTGAGGTCTTAAATAGAAATAATATCTTATAAATAACTGTCTTACCCCACCTGTAATAAAGTGTTTAATATAAAGTATTACAAAATTAATATTTTTCATATTTTTAATTCTTCAAAACATATTCTATGTCTGAAATTCTTTATACGGCAATAAATACAGTTAAAGCCAGTAAATTTTCATTTTGCAAATTCGCGAGTCCTAATGATGCTGGTACAACTGGAGCGCATCAGGGAGGCCTTTATATACCTAAAAACTCATATAAGCTTCTTTTTGATGAGCCAGGAGTCAAAGGAAAAAATAAAGAACGTTTTGCTGAAATTACTTGGTCTGATGGTACTATTTCACAATGTTGTTTAAAATATTATGGAGGTGGTACACGTAATGAATATCGAATTACTCGTCTTGGAGTACATTTTAAAGTAGATGAATTGGTTATTATATGTAAAATTTCAGAAGATGAATATTCCGGGTTTAAAATTTCAAATGAAACAGAAAAAGAAAATTTCTTAAAGGAATTCGGAATTGAGAAGCAATATACAAATGCTTTGATATCATTCGGACCTAATATATCTGAAGCAATAAAGCAAACACCTGTAGAAACTGAGATTCAATCCGAAATTGAGCTATTTCCTTCAGAAAAAAAAGAAGTTTTGACTGCAAGTTTTAAGCCTAAAGCACATATACTTACATTATTAGGCGAAGAACTTATTAAAGATCCTGTAATGGCAATTTATGAATTGATTAAAAACAGTTATGATGCCGATGCTAAAAAAGTAGAAGTTCACTTTAATGATATTCTAGATCCAAAACGGGCTAACATTATTGTAAAAGATTCCGGTACTGGAATGAAAGAGGAAGTTCTAAGGGACGTCTGGTTGGAACCTGGTACAGCATACAGAAAACCTTATGATACTTTTGGCAAGAGAATTATAACCAGAAGCCCTATTTTTAAAAGGGTTCCTATGGGAGAAAAAGGAGTTGGAAGATTTGCTGTCCATAAGCTTGGAAACAATATAAAATTAATCAGCAGACCTTCTGAACTTATCCTCGATAATAATGGGCATATTCTGGAAAATAAATTATTGGATTATGAAGTTGAGATAGAAATTGATTGGAAAATTTTCACACAATCGAGTTATTTATCTGAAATCAATATAGAATATAAAAAAAATACAGATAAGAAAAGTTTTTATTTCCAAGACAGTTCAGGTACTTATATCAAAATATCAGATCTAAAAGAAACTTGGAACAGAGGAATGGCCAGACAGCTTAAGCGTCATACTCTGGCTATGACTTCTCCTAAAAATGACCCTCAAAAATTTCTGATTGATTTAAACTTTTATAATAACTGGCTGGATAGATTTCCTGGAATTGATGAATTATTACTTCAGGCACCATATAAACTTACAGCAATTTTAGACAAAAATTATAATCTCCAGTTCGATTACACATTTAAACTAGCTAATAATCCAACTATTGGTATACGGGAAATTAAAGCAGATAAAGGTGTAAATATCATGGGAGATTTACGTCCTGTTTTAAGAAGCTATTATGAAGAAAAAGGTTTTGAAGACAACAAGATTGAAAAACTATTGGAGGAACAAGCAAAATCTCCCCTGCCCTTTGGAGGATTGATAATTGAATTATATTCTTATGACCTTGATTCACCATCGTTGAAAGATGTTACCTATATGCCAGATGTACTAAAAAAAGCCTTAAAGGACCAACATGGTATACGGGTTTTTAAAGATGACTTAAGAGTATATGACTACGGTGAACCAGATAATGATTGGATTGGCTTAGATTTAAAACGTGTTAATAATAAAGAATGGTTTTCAAATAATCAGAATATTGGATTTGTATACTTAGACTCTGCAAACTCTGGTGCTTTGATTGAAAAAACCAATCGTGAGGGCTTTTTAAATAATGAGAGTTTTGATTTTTTCAAAATTGTTATTGAATATATATTGCTTCAATTCAGGATAGAAAGGCAAAAAGACAGACAACAATGGATTTTGTTTAATAAAAAAGAAAAAAAGAATTCATTCAAAGAGCGTATTTCAAACTTTATGACTCTGGTCAATGCGGTTGAAATAGATAATGATGAAAAACAGAAATTACTTAACGAAGCAACACAAATAGAAAGCGATTATGAAAAAGCACAAGATACATTACTAATACCGGCAGGAGTTGGTATGACAGCTTCTGTTGCTTTACACGAAATAGAAAAGCTTGTTCCAAGAATGGAAGAAACTGTTGAGGTTGCTCCTATTGATACTGAAAAAATAAGAAATCAGGTAGAAGAGCTTGATGAATATGTATCTGGTATACTCTCAATTTTAAAACAGGCAGGAACTAAGCCTATTGATATTAAAGAAGTAATCGATTTAGCTATAAACAATTATCAACTCAAGCTTAAAGTAAGAAAAATTGAAATAGAGAAAGATATTCCAGAAGATGTTGGATTATTTAATTGCGATAAGAGATATGCTATTACAATGCTTATGAATTTGATTGATAATAGTATTTATTGGCTTGATACAATCAATAAAGATAGAAAGGCCATACTGATTAAAGCATACAAGAATCAGGATGCAACACATATAATTATTGCAGATAATGGTCCTGGTTTCAAAGATGAAATACATGAAATAATAACTCCTTTTTTTTCCCGAAAAGAAGCAGGAATAGGAATAGGTATGTATTTGATAGATACCATAATGCTGAAATATGGTAAACTCAATATATATACTGACAATGCTAATGTAGGATTACCTGATATATATAACGGCGCAATTGTTGAATTGATTTTTAATAAAAACTAAATTATGATTATCGGACCTCAAGTTGCATTTGTTGATGATATTCCGGCTCAAATTAAGCCATTAGAAAGCTCAATCGAAAATATACATGCAGGAAGCATTTTTTTTAATGCATCACCTGATATTGACAATTATCCTAAAGAACCGATTGAAGGTATTCAATTATTATTTCTTGATCTTCATTATGGAACCATAGGATTTGATCCTTATAGGTCTGCAGAATGGGTAAATCGTATCATTCCAAAAAATACAAAGTACACACTTATAATATGGTCAAAAGATACACATGAAAAAGATAGTTTGTTGGCCGTCCTTGCTGAACTTGATATTTATCCTACACATTTTGATGCATGGCAAAAAACAGATTATAATCTAGAAAGAGATAATTTTGATTCAAAGATTAAAGAGTTAATTAAATCAATTTCTGGAAAAAAGAAAAATACAGATATTCTATTTGGGCAAATTATAGATATTGAAGAAGATGGATATCTTATTAATTGCTTATTAGACCTGCAGGAGCCTACATTTCAAATTAGAAAATTTGATATTGAACTATTTGAAAACTTAAATGATTTACAAGTCGAAAATTTTGTCAAGATTTCTATAAGTACAGAGCCAGGTATAAGAAAGATTGAAGTTTTTAAAGAAATTAATGATTTATCAGAGAAATTTTTGACTATTGATTATTTTGAAGGGTTAAAAGATACTGCTTTCTTTATAGAAGATACTGACTAAACTATGAAAGTAACATTTAAAGATGTGGGACAAGGTGATTCTATTATATTAGAATGGGAAAAATCCGGGTCACAAAAAATAGGCATACTAGATTGTAACAAAAAAGGAAAGATTAATCCTGTTCTTGAGTATTTAAAAACTTTAGATATTGAAGAAATTGATTTTATCATTCTATCACACCCTCATGCAGATCACTTTTCTGGAATGTCTGAGCTATTAGATTATGCTCAGTCAAAAAAGATAACTATTAAAAAATTTGCGCACACTCTCTTTTTATTAGGAAAAGATTTTTACAGGTATCTTAAATGGGTAGAAATAGACACAGCTTCATTACTGAATTTACAAAAATTGGTAGAGAAAGTACATGATCTCAAGGTTTCTGGTACAATTTTAAAAATATCTTCTATAGTTGAAAATTGGAGAGAAGATTTAGCAAGTGATATTTACTTAAAGTGTCTTTCACCAAGTCATGATGAAGCTGCTATTTATATGGAAATTGTAAATGGTGAGCCAGAAAAAAATAAAAAAAAGGCAAGCAGTGGAGCCAATTATCTATCTACCTTATTTTGTCTCGTAAAAAATGACAACTATTTTCTTCTTACTTCTGATAGTGAACCTATTACATTTGAACGTTTATTAAATGAGAAGACTCATGACGAATTGCGGGAAAAATCTCTACACATAGGCCAAATGCCACATCATGGCTCATCTAAGAATTATCATAAACCATTCTGGGACCATATTATTAAAACCGATGAAAGACATGCAGTAGCTTCAGCCGGGTACAATGTAAAGTATAAGCATCCTCACTTCGATGTACTAAATAATTTTTTTAAAGATGGATATAACATTCATTGTACAAGCCTTTATAATGGCTCTAAAGAATTTCGTGATTATTTAATTAAGTTAAGAAAGTTAAATAGTCAGCTTGATACATTCAGTACTCTCATAGACTCTTATACTGCTGGAGATAAAATTTTTCCAATAAGTTTTTAAGTTTTCTCTTTTCTTTTTTAAAGATATAATTATCTTCTATTTTTAGGTAGCTTATTGATAGCATAGACGAATAGAATCATATTTATTCAAAGGTCGTAAATGTGGTAGTGATTTATAAAAACTATGGTAAATCCTATATATACAATCAAAGCAAAATCCAGATCGTAAAATCTGTTCTGCAAACCCAAAAGCAGAACGTATTTTCGATTATTTAAAGAATAAAGAACCATTGGCTTGAAAACAAAGGAAGGCAATAACATTCCTGTCCACAGCTACGGGCGTATCCGTTTTATTCCTGAAACTTTCATTCTATCCAGTTACCTTAATCAAAAACAACAGGAAAAAATGAACACTCCTCTCCTATTGAAATTTTCCCATTCGCTTTTCAACCTCAGCCAAAAGAATAGGATGAGTGAAGCGTTTTCAAATCCGTTAAGCGTTATTGAAGAACTTCTGGGAACAGGAAAAGCACAGACCATCCTAATATTATGATCAATTCCTTTACATAAAATAGACACGTATTCTATAAGGAAGAATTATCTGCAAATACAATATCGTATTTTTAAATGTTCATACGTATGTAATATAGCTATGCTAAAATTCATATAAATTTTTCACGATTTTTAGACTTATTAAAATATATTTGCAGCTGAAAATTTGATTGGAAATGAAAAAAAATTATTTGCTTTTATTTATTTTTATCAGCGGGCTTTTCCTGTTCTCATTGCGGTCCTGTTCAGAGGAACCTTTGGAAAGCAGTACGATTGAAAGTCATGCAGATCCGCTTTCTTATATAAAAAACGAATATGTAAAAGGAAGAAATGAATTATTAGGAAAGGCCATAGAATGGGAAAAGGCGCGGGAGTATAAAGACAGCGGAGATGAGACTATTCTGATTACGGTTCCAATCAAAAATACCGCGACCAATCTTATAGAAGAGCTTACGTTCAGGATCGATAATCATAAAGTATCGGGGCATCTCTGGAAATTTACTTCGGATACCCCGTTTTCTTCCGATGATTATAAACTGACCGCCCACAAGATCATGGAGAAACTGACGGGCAGGGTTTCCTATATTTCCCTGGAAGGATCTTTCCGTTATGAAAAATTAATTATTGACGGCCAATTTGTTGATGAAATAGGCAAAGGCGGCTCCGGGGTCATGGATTCTCCTACCTGCAGAGGATGCCACGGAAATATTGAGGAAGTAATCATTCCAGGACCGGGAGGCGGGGGACCGGCAGCTCCTCCCACTAATCCTTCAGTACCTATTCCGGGCATTGTTATTATTCCTCCGCCCCCAAGCCCGCAACAGGAGAAGTGTAAACAGGCGGCAGCAGGCTCGCAAAAGGCGACTGATCTCTCCAGGAACACTAAATTTCCGGCTGCCAAGCAAGGGATCCTCAATGCTTTCGGGCAAAATGGCGGAGAAAATGGAGTCGGCTTTGGAAGCAATATGCCTAATGGCCCGATAGATGCCACAGGCGTACAGTCATTGGGAGCAGCTTCCGGAAATATTAACAACCCTTTCCCCTATCCTACTGCCGATATGCACAACCACCCGCAAAATACGCCTCCTTCTGCAGGAGATGTCTACAGTATGATGTCTTACCATAACCAATACAATACGTTTAACACAAGATATGTTGTTCTTTCGAATGGTACCGTTTATGCTCTGACTATTACCAATGCAGACGCGTTTGCCAATTTTCTCAGTAATTATCCGCCCAGCCAGCAACCCGGATATGCACCTAACTTCCCAACCGCATTAAACTATGAATATACAGATATATATACCTATTATAACGGGACACAAGAAATGGCCCTGGCATTTATGCTGGATAAGTACAATGCCGGCATTGCGCTTACAAAAATGGATGCCAATGGAAATTTTAAAAAACTGGGTACAAAAGAAAATACAAATGGAGATAATAAAGTTTATAGTGAAGATAATTGTAAATAATAAGAATATGACTTTTTTAAAAATAGCGTTATTAAAATTAACCATGCTTACTGCTACTATTAACGCCCAAACAACCATTAACAGCAGAGAACAATTTAATAAACTAGAACGGTCAACACAGAATTATAAGGGCAAACCGTTGGAATATTTTTTAAAAGACTTAAAATTAGAAATAAAATCAATCAGTTATCTGAAAAAAAATGAAGAGGGACCCAATCAAATAATATTAAGATTTGATAATAGAGAAAAATATAATACATTAAGAAAACAGGGGATTATGCCGGCTAGAATCACGATTTGGTTTTATGATAATCATGAAACGCAACGTGCCTTTAAATCTTTAAATGCATATGGCCTTTTAGAAGCAAGTTCTGTTAATCAATTTAAAAAACTATTGATAGAGAACATCTTCAGCAATTCTGATCAGTATATCTCTAAATAGTTCCAAAAAGACTAATGCTTTTTATCAGACCGAAGAACAATTATTTTCATTACTGTATTGAACCAGATACTACATTCAAAAATGCACTACCCATCCGGTAGTGCATTAATTTTACAAAAAGATATAAGTAACACCTGAATTTTTTAAAGCTTTTATCCGATGACCGGAAGCCTGCAAAAATTTAACAGAAATAAACAGAGGTTTTAGACTTTGATTTGCAATCCAACCTTGTTATCCGCCGTCTCTAAATCATCTATTTAAGGACAGGAAGAAAAGATTAACTGTATTGAGTTCATCGGTATGCTGACGATTCTGAAAGAAAATCAAAATACAGCTTATTCAATTTGATCAGCAATGATCAGGTTTTATGCTGCTTCATCCGGAATAAATACACAGGGTAAAGCAACGCCTGCTAAAAATATCCTGCCTGCAATTTGTATCAATTGATGTTCATCACTTTTTAAGCGACCTTTATTTTGAAGATATAATAAGAAACTCCGTAATCAACGACTTCCCCGGATACACGGCTGACATATAATCTTTTCTCATACAGCCCTAAGAAGTAACGGGAAAGCGTATACATCAACTGGTTCTGTTTCGGACAATCCGGCAGTTTGATTTTATAAAATGCTTCTATTTCAACTTTAATAAAGTCTGAAAAGCTGTCTTTAGAGGTAAGCATGGCCGTTATTTTATAATAAGTTAATAATTTTACAAATGAATTTCAGATTCTGTAATGAGAGACAATATCTATTTATTAATTATTTCATTGCAGGCAGTAAAAATACATTAATAAAATGTAAGAAATAATTAAATTAAAATTAAAATATTTAACAGAATCTTTTTTTTTAAGATTTAACGTTCAATTTCTTGTGTTATCTGAATTTGATACAAATACGTTTATTTTTATATTTAAATCACGAATGTGTCAGGAACCGGGAAATGATCACTTTCTTCTGATGCGCTTCGGGTGTTTTTCGGTAATCCTTCGGAAAAAACATCCTTTTCCCGAAGCGCACCCCACAGGTGATCCGAAGGAGCCCCCTCTTTAATACATGTTAAGCTTCTGTAATTACGCTGGCATATATTAAACTGTTAAACCGGGAGATAAAGTCTGCGGATGTATCGGTGGCTTCATGGATTTAGGTGGCGCACTGGCGGAATTTGTAAAGGCTCCAAGTGGCCTGTTCGCCAGGATGCCGGATAATTTAAGCTTTGGACAAGCTGCCGCTCTTCCACTGGTAGGAATTACGGCTTACCAGGCAGTGGAAAAGGTAACCATTCAACCGGGACAAAAGATATTGGTGTATGGTGGTACCGGAGGTGTCGGACATCTGATCGTGCAGTTGGCAAAACTGGCTGTTGCAGAAGTATATGCTACGGTAGCTTATGAAAACCGGGCAACTATCGTGAAATCATTGGGAGCTGATTACGCCATCCACTACCATCATGAAACGCTTAAGGACATGATAAAAAACTATACTGAGGGAAAGGGCTTCGATATTGTTTTTGACACAATTGGAAATGAAAACTTGTTGAACAGTTTTCACCTCGCAAAGATTGGAGGAAACATTGTTACCATCCTTGCACTGACTTCCTTGGACATTTCCCTATTACACGAGAAAAGCACTGAACCTGCACGTGGTTTATATGATCACGCCACTGCTTTACAATGACAAGGCGGGTTAAGGAACATCTCGGCACCATACTAAGCGATATAACCAAATTGGTAGAGCGTGAAAAAATAACACCCCTCATTGATCGCACTTTTTCTTTTGATGAGATAGCGGCAGCGTATCAATATGCTGAAAGTGGAAATAATATTGGAAAGGTGGGCTTCTCACTAGCGGAGTTTAATAATTATACGTTTTAATAGCGTGTAGTTTATAAAATGTCAACAAATTCCATCCCTTGGAATGGCTTGATTTATTAGGCACAGACATAGCCAACCAAAGATACCAATATTGAAAACTTACCAAGACTGCAGAATTAAATTTCACCGGAACAGCACAGCCACAACTGAAATTTCATATGAAGGCAGGTCTAAACATCGGACTTACCGAAACTGAAATAAAAGAAATAATGCTGCTGCTGAGTGTTTATGCAGGTTTTCCAGCAGCAATTAATGGAACTAATATTTTGAAAGAAGTAATTAATGAATTAAAGGAAAACTAACAAATAACACCCAAATGGAAGGGTTTTGAATAGTGTATAAACAGTTTTAAAGTTTCTCTGACTTGATGTGATACAATTAAATTATCTTCGTACATGTCAAAACGAATTATATGATACCAATAAGCCAACTTTTGATTTTTGCGCTTGCAGCATTTGTCCTGGTTATTAGTCCGGGGCCGAATATGATCTATTTAATTTCCAGATCAATAACACAAGGGAGAAAAGCTGGAATAATTTCCCTTATAGGTGTTATTTGTGGTTTCTTATTTCATATTATTATGGTTTCCTTTGGCTTGACAGCGGTGCTCTTAGCTGTTCCATTGGCTTATGGTATTTTAAAGACACTTGGAGTCATCTACCTGTTATACTTAGCGTATCAGGCAATTAAACCGGGCAGCAAAAATATCTTTGCTGTAAACGATGAAATTCCACATGAAGAGCCGAAAAAATTGTTTCTCACTGGATTTTTAACAAATGTTTTAAATCCTAAAGTGGCAATATTTTATCTTTCATTTTTCCCTCAGTTTATTAAATCAGAATATGGATCAGTAACGGTGCAGTGTTTTCAGTTAGGCATAACACAGGTATCAATTAGTTTCCTGGTGAATTTTGTTATCGTTTTATCCGCATCAAGAGTTGCAGTGTTTTTTTCTAAAAGCCCTTACTGGTTAAAAGTTCAAAAGTGGTTTATGGCAAGTATATTAACTTTTTTGGCAGTAAAAATGGCCGTATCGAAGGCTAATTGAATTTACTTTGGACGATAGACAGCCCTTCAGTACTGCTATTAAAAAAAATAAATGAAATAATGTGCATTAGCTTACTTTTTTATTTCTTTTGTTTGACAAACTCCTTTTTCCTGGAATCTGCTTTTTTTCCCGATCAACAATCCGCTTAAATTAAGATTTCCAATAGTTAGTATACGTGCATGGCCCAAAAGCTAAAACATGCAGGTATCAACATTAAGCAGCATTTTCGATCGATGTTTCTTTCTTTTTTTTTCTCAGCTGTCTTTATAACTAGCTTTCTTAATAGGCCGATAACTTTAAGCTGTACATCCTCAACGATACTCGAATCTTTCTCAATATAAATATGTGTCGTGCGATGTTCATCATCCACATGGTTTAGGGCATCCTTATTTATACAGCATGGGTTCTTTACTACTGTTGCAAATGTGTGTCGTGCCCCAGTAAATGGTTGATCAGGTAATCTTTGTGAGTTTTCGTATTTGCTTCATGCGCGGGCTCAATCCTGAATCCATAGATTGATCGTACTTTTTCTTTTGATGAGATTGCGGCAACGCATCAATATGCTGAAGTGGAAATAATATTGGAAAGGTGGTAATTTCCCTTTAAGCCGTGCCTTAATATAGGTGTAGCTAAGAGCATAAAACTTGAAAAGATGTCAACAAATCATATCCTTAGACCAGTTGATAATCGAAATTATTCTTACAGATAGTTGCATTGTGGCTTCTAACGGATGGTTTGCCCTTTTTCATAACCAATAATTTTGGGGTGGATGGTTAAGGTAATTGCTACTTAACAAGTATAAAGGATTTGACTGCGAAAGGTTTTCTTTTGCTATAAGCGGCTGCAAAAATTAATATAGTTGACGCGGCAATTTAATTACAGAAGAATTATTTACTGTATCTGTAATGTAATCAATATTACGCTTTTCTTAATAATATCGGTCTGATTAATCCGTTTGCAGATAAACTACTACCCCGCCAATATTTTGCTATATTTCCATGAGTTATATTATAGCTTGGTATTTAGCCATAATTTTGTATGATGAACTGCTCTTTGTGCTGAGTGTAGTACTGTCATTATTATAATCAGTTGCTCTGACATCTGTGTTCTTTTAATGACACTCTTTTATAAATTGATGTTGATTAATGAATCCAATGTAGATGAATTAAAATCTCCTGAATATATAACGATCCCTTTTTTGTCAATCAGCACCATCTGAGGAAAGGCAGATATACCATAATTTTTGTTCACCAATGGATTTCCAGACAAAATATCATAGTTAACTTTATGTCTGGATACAAACTCATCGGTTGACTTTTTACTGTCCGTCGTATTAATCGCAAGCAGCTTCAAGCCTGAAGATTTATATTTAGTATTTAATTTATTTAGTTGATCTACAGCATTAATACAATAACTGCAGTTCTTGATCCAGAATTCCAATAATACCAGTTTTCCTTGAAATTGGTTTAAGCTGACCTCTTTGCCGGTAGCATTTTCATCTAAAATAAAATCTGGCGCATTTTGTCCAATGCCAATAATTTTTACCGTATCTATTTTTTCCGGTTTATACTTTTTAAGGTAAGTAGAATAATACCAGCTGTTTTCTGCCGGAAATGTTGGATTGAGCATAATATTTGCGAATTCGGTCCGGTTGATATCGCGACTTCCTTTTTTAAGCTGTATAAAACTAACTGGTAAAAAAGTTTTTTTATCTACGATTACCTTATTAAAAAAAGTAATTTTCTCGGTAGTAATATTGAAATCCGTTCCAAGATAATTGGGTAACTTGTCATTTGTCTGAATATTGAGAAGGTAGAACATTTTTTTCCCTATCAGCGTATCCTTTACCTGTTTTATGCTATTTTTATCCTTAATAATAGCCGGAAGGATATTTCTTAGTGTGATGATTGAATTGTAAATAGCAGACATACCTTCAAAATCCCCTAATTTTACTTTCCTGTTTATCCGGATGGTCATGTTATCTTCTAAAGTATCAAAAAACTCTGAATTGTTAAACACGGAAGATCCTTCTTTATCTTTGTATTGAAACCGAAAGCCTGCAAGATCATTTTCCTTACCGAAATTAATATACATTTTGCCTTCGGATTTACTGTGATAATCTTCGGCTGGATAAATAAACTCTCTTTTATATTGATAGCTAATCGACTTTAAAGAATGTAATTTTTCAGAAACTTTCCAAAATATCTTTAGCTCATTTTCAGTGGCATTGGCACTTAGCCTTATAAAAATAAAGACAAAAAGAAAAAATATACCCCTGAAAGAGTAATGCAAATTTGTCATGGTATGTGTATTATCATTAGCATTTTTAAAAATAAGTAAATCTATCCTATAAACGACATACAAAATTTAATAAACTGTAGTTTTTATAAGGCTATTTTGCTGAATGTACACATATAGCTTTGGAAGAACTCCGAATGTAGATCGAAGCTAGACTTAAAATGAATTTTCAATTGTTGGAATGACAGAATAATTTTGATTTGTAAGATCTATTAAATACTATTTTCCAAGAATATCAGCTTTCCCGTCATGCAGCAGTAATCAGCGCATTTATCTTATTGAGTGATGACCAAAGCAAGCTGGAACTTTTTTTGCCTGATCAGACCGATCACCATACGATTATTTTGAATAAAGATGATCAGGGTATGTATCAGAATGATCAATATACCTATGATCCGGATAAGTCTGTTCTCTATGTCCAGGGTATAGAAAAATATAAAGGTAATGTAGAATAATGCCAAATATCCCACTCCACCTTCTCATTTCTTCCTGATAGGGATCGAAGCTGCATTTCACCTCAAAGTGCTGCTCTTTAGGATTGCCATAATTCCACAATAATGCTTTTTGCATTCACCCTCACCTCTTCCCGTATTGTCGCTTTAAGTTTCATTGGTCATTCTTTTAAAGCTATTGTTGTAATGCGACAAAAGGTGTGGTGTTTTGGTGTTTTAAAATTTAAAATTTAAAAAATTAATAAAAAAGATTAATGGTAAGAATTTGAGATCATATTTCAAATAAAAGTCAGGTTTGGATATATCATTCAAATCATTATTAGAAATAACAGAAAAGAAAAAGTTTGAACTCATTCATAAAAGATGGATTATCGAACT